>JAAUXU010031158.1_pt1 | contig 84549 bp, 74 predicted proteins | sample 7278151 | NCBI WGS metagenome assembly JAAUXU01 (sample SAMN14350113, study PRJNA611818) | marine sediment metagenome | isolation source: surface marine sediment (1.8m) | place: French Polynesia: Moorea | collected 2018-08 | reverse complement strand
GTCCTTCAGAAAGGTCCCCTGCCCCAACACCTTGTCAGCCCTGGCGTGACTTTTTGTGTGGACCAATGTCAGTCTGATTGGGTGGGATCTTACTTTCTACGTCAGTTGCAACCCCTGATGGGTGTGCATTTTGAAAGAAAAGAATTTCGCCTCAAGGGGCCCACCCTAACCCTTAGGGCAGAAACCAGCCGCTGAAAGGGACCGTCAGCGGCGAGAGATGGCAGAAACCAGCCGCGGACAGACAGACAGACACACGTGCATGCGGGCCTGTTCTTTTATACATATAGGGATTTCAATAAACATTTTTTCGGTTCTTCCTCTGTGATCGACAACCCGAACTACAACGAATAGTGGATGTTTCACATACCCAATCACTTACAAAAATTCTGCGAAAATTGTTTTTGCGGAAATTTCTTATACCGATGTTTGTTGTTCAGTTGGGTCTAAAAGAGTTTTACAAAGCAAGTATGAAGCCTCTACTTTCCCCTGAAGTTGATCTTGCTGCAGTACCCCATGTTCCGTCAATGCTGAAAGCTCTTAAAGTAACGAGAGTGGACGCAGCTAATCCAGGTGCACCGTGCCTTTATCGGGCACCAGCATTAACGGCTGTGTCGAATAACGTCGGTTCTTCCTTGACCATTACTGTACGATGCTAAAAAGTCTAACATGTTGTAATGTCTAATTAGCCCCACATTTGGAGTTCCTGTTGATTACTCGCAATTTCTGGGCGGAGTGAGCACAAATTCGTCCGGTCAGATTGTGGCCGCTCGGGCAGTTCTATCTTATTGGAGAACCCTGGGCAGCCGGGAGAGACCCGGCTACGTCACCCACTACGGCTTCGGCATCATAAGAGACCCCGGGGACGAGGTCGTCTTCCAGTGGGAGGACACCTGCTTTGACGCCCTAAAGAAGATGACGCTAGAGTCCGGCCCAGCCAATCTGTTCTATTCTGGATTTAGGAGGCAAGAGCATAAACTACATACACGACGCGTCCGGACCATGGATCAAGAATACGAATCTTTTATCCCGTGCAGCGTCAACGTTGTGGCAAACAAGGCACTGGAGAGGGACACCCTCAAGTTGACCATCAGCTATGCGGCCATGTTCTTGTATGCGTGGTTCATGCTCAGCTCCTGCAGAAATTGCTCCAGAAGCAACCGGTTCTACCTCACTATTTTGGGCATCTTGACAGTGCCAATGGGGTTGCTTATTGGAGGGAGCCTGACGACTCTGGCTGGGATGACATACACGACAATTCACTTGGCAATCCCGTATCTTTGTCTCGGTGAGTTGGCATGAAATCGGCGTTACTAGTGATGATATTTTCACCGATGGTGACATATGTCCAGGAATTGGTATTGACGACATGTTCGTGATCCTCCAGTGCTATCGCAACTTACCCGACCACTCTCTCGACCTGGCCGAGCGAATCGGGCTCACCATGAGACATGCAGGTGTTGCAATTACAGTCACCTCCGTCACGGACATTCTTGCATTTGCTATGGGAAGCATCACAGTAAGTAGTCAAGGTTGTATCGGAGTCTCCTTCTGCCCTCTGCTGCGAAGATGTGCAGACAGTGCAGTACAGGATCCGCTCAACGATGTTGACACCCATCAATAGGACATAGCTGGCCTGCAGTTCTACTGCTTCACGTGCGCGACCAGTGTCGCGAGCATCTTCATTCTGCAAATCTCCTGGTTCGTCAGCTGGTTTGTCCTGGACGAGATTCGCATAGAGGCTGCACGAGATGGATGTTTACCTTGTTGCTTTATCCATGAAAAGGAAAAAGTCCTTGACGACGACGAAGATGCTCGCCTTGTGGAGGTCAATGACAAATTGGCAACGAAATCACTAACCACAGCCCGGAATCTATTAGCTCATCTTGGGACGCTTCTCAAGTTGTGGCAAATGCAAGTGAGTCACATGTTGACGTGCTGTGCTTGGATCCCGCTCTTTGTAGACTTGTCCATTCAGGTCCTGGTGATGGCCTGTTCACTGATCTTCTTAGCGATGGGCATCTTTGGAGTATCCATGTTAGAGTACGAATTCGACTATAATATCTTCCTGCCGGAGGACTCCCCTTCTACGCCTTTTATCGCAGCCGTCGATGAATATTTCCCTGGTTTTCAATGGAATGGTATGGACCAGTATCGTTAAATGGACATTCCTTCTCTCCCTCGTCAATTCCCCCTCACTTAGGTCAAGTCCTCACGGGTCCGCTGACACGAGTTCATGACTTGGAGAGACTGGATGTTGTGGCCGAGACAATGGCACAATGGGCGGACAAAGGGGAGAAACTGCGAGGTCAAGAAACGTTTAGTCAGTCACCATCAACAATGAAACTCACTAGCCTATATTTTCTATATATGCATGTAGATGTGGACTCTTGGTGGTTGGACTTCAAGACCTTCCTCGTGGAGGAGAAAAACGTATCTGACTGGAGAGGAACGTTTATGAGCCAGGACGGAATTTTCCATACCTTTCTGTCTGAATTTCTATTCAACAGCAGTGGAGTAAAACATCAGATGAGCCTCAAGTTTGAAGGAGATCTCACCTGCGGAACACCTACGCCCAGTGTCGAGGCAAATCACGTCTTCAGTGGTCTCTTAGAGCTAACGTCAGTCAAGCCTTTCCTCTCCTACAGGCATCTGTCTTCAATCATCATTTTGCAAGAACCTTTCATCCGGAAGACGGTTACGAGGCCATGGATGCCTTAGACGACTTGATCAGGAGCCAGAATTTTTCCACCAAAGCTTTCGCTGTGGCTCCAGTAAGTATCAATGCTGCCAATTCCTTGTTTATCAATTGAGCTCTATTCGCTTTTTACCATTTTCTTTTACAGCAATACGTAATGTGGACAGTGAGCAAATTGATCCAATCATACCTTAGCCAGAATCTCCTGCTAGCCCTGATTGCTGCCCTCATTGCTACGGCGATGGTTCTTCTTGATATCAAAATGTGTTTGATCGTCTCCTTTGGTCTGACTCTTACTATGGTGAGTGACTCGTACGTTTGCACGTGCAAAATTGGCCAAATTCGAAGGCATCACTTTGTCTTCCAAAAGGTCCTTATTCGTGCAGATCTGCCTGGCCCCGTGCAGTGTCCATTCGAACGCTCAGGTTCAAAAAATTCACTAAGTCTATAGTCGAATAAATAGTTCGAACAGTTCAAATTCAAAAGTACTCCACAAAGAGCTGATATTCTGTATAGAACACTGAGAGCATTTGTTAATGCTTTAAGTACGACTTGACCAACATATCAACTGTCTCATCACCTTTTACTACCTTCCGTTGCTTCTTTCATTCATTTTCAGTTCATGTAGTTTTTCGCACCTCCTTCCAGGGTTGCCAGATGGCCGGAAATCAAGGTGGCCAAATTCACTATCAGAAGCAGCAAAAGTACTACATAAAAAGTGTCAAAATTGGTCCACCATTAAATAAGACAAATAAGGAGGCTTAAAAAGTTTACTTTAAAGTCGTAACTGAAATAGTCTTTTTTTTCGTGACATTCTTGACTTACCTTCCGGCATTATTTATTGTACTTCGCCTCACAGAATGTTCAGCAAAGGATGATATTTATCAACCTCATTTTTATAGACAATATACTATATACCTATCAAGCGAGGACCTGTGAAGCCAGATTGGTTCCTGTTCAAGAAAGTTAGGACGGAGTTGAAGAAACATTCTTTTCTGGGCACCGTGCAAATGACCAGCTCCTGCAGGGCTGGAATTTTTAACTGATCTTTTTTTTGGCCATTATAACTCGCATTGTGTACGTAAATCTCTGGAAAACCTAAGTGACTCTGAATCATTGGCCAAAAGTCAAACCCATAACTTTGGAGCACTTTCCTTTATAAAAAAACTGGTCAAAGGTAAAAAATTCGTGACTTCAAAGCAGTATATAACTTCAAAGTGTATAACTTGTAAGAGCGGCCCTAGTATACTCTCCTGTCAAGTACATCTTTTTCGCTCAGAAAATACTGACTGTTTCCTTTATTACAGGTGGACGCAGTGGGCTTTCTATATTTTTGGAACAACGATAAGGTCGACTTGCTCACTGCCACCTACATCATCACTACCATTGGCGTTGGGGTGGACTACCCCGCTCATATTACTCTGGCCTACATGGCGTCAAAAGGTGCAGTCAAGCTTGTAACGTTATGTAGTTCATGTCCCATAGCCGAGGTATAATGGGTGCAACGTAACAATGTTTTAGATGGGTGCAGTTTCGAGCGAGCTCGCAGTAGCCTTGTCAGCATCGGTCCTGCAGTGTTGAACGGGGCGATCACAACCTTTCTGGCTCTCATGGTTCAGGGTTTTTCGTCGCTGCACGCCATGTTTGAATTTTTTCAGGTTTGCCATACGCATTGTACTGTGTGTTCTCGATATCATGAACTTTGGTTCGCTGTATTCTCAGGTGTTTACGTTGATGATCGGCTTTGGTGTCTTCCATAGTTTTCTTCTGCTCCCCGTGTTGCTTGGTCACCTCGGAGAAGCCAGAATATGTCCCGTCGTTGGAGACGAAGTTGCTGGACCTAACACGGACAATCATCAAAAGTTTAAATAAGAACGACTTCACTTGGCAACCCTGCTCGTGCTTTCTTTTTCATTCTCTTAAGAATGCAAACTTGTCAATCCACCCACTGGGACTGATTTCGAGTTTAGAGCCGACACGATCTTGTTTCGGGCTGGGGGGATTTTTTGTCCAGCTCGATTGGGCTGAGCTTCTTCCGTCAGCTCGATTTAACGTAAAAGCTTTGCTTTGCTTTTTGTTTAGAATTGGGGTATGAAACCCTTGAGGGCTCAAGGAATGGGTAATCAAGTGAGCTCCTTGATCAGATTCAATTTGGATGTGTACAGCAACCGGAGCAACTGTCCAGCTTCTTAAGGAGTCTGAGAAATTTATGAGCGTGGCCAGGAATCTATAAGATTACCAGTATTTGGGTTTTTCATAGACTTAAATTTGCAGTAGATTCTCATTGTACTGATTCTCCACGGAATGATATATCTCAATATAACAATTTCGGGCAAACAACTTTTTGTGCAGTCAACATTATTACTCGGTATAGCGATGGTCATTTTCCCGGCAGACGAAGGTATCGTTATAAAAAGATTCCGTTGTGGTAGCTCAGTTTCGAGCTCAGCGTCGAGCTCTTTCGACATTCCAGCCAACTCATACGAGGTGGAACCTCTAATTTTGCAGCTCAGCTCGGCTGGGCTTGAAAAACAGTGTGAATGACAGCCCTACCACCCACATTGGCGGACCGAAACAATTGGCTACGTTCAGGAGGAGGTCACTCACACATACTTTGTCTCCTGAGCGGTGAAGTCTCGGTCACGGAAGGCCTTTTCTTCGCAGCCTTCACTAATAGGTGTACTCCCCACCCCCCTTCATGCTCCATAGGCTTCCCTTGAATCAATCGAGCGGCCGAAGCAATCTGGAAGGAACGACGTGCATTGCACTCCAAGGGCTAGAGAAAAAGACTGCGCTGCTTCCGAGAATACGAACAGGTGCCTCACGTAGACCACTTTGCTTCACTAGGAATTGTTGCATAGCGTTGTTAGCGAAGATGGACACGATCTCCACTAAGAACAAGTCTGCTGCTGCGCTCCTAAAGGGGACATTGACGTTTGGTGGAGGACATGGAATTGCCTGCGACTTCAAGAGTGACGGAAGCTTGACTACAATAGAGTGCGTACAGTACTTCATTGGTGCGTTGCAAGTGATAAAGCCATGCCGAATGGCTGGGTCAGCACTATGTGCACCTCTTTTTTTGGTACACAAGTTACGCCGGTACATGGTGCACAGTTTTTTATGCTGCACACTGCACATTTCTAGCAGCTCCCTGCAGAGGCAGAGAAAAAAGCCAGTTGCTCCCCATTCTCTTCTTAATTTGTACGTGCAAAATGTTACGTAATTTTTTTTGCCTGACCAGTGCGACGCTTCGTCTGGTCTCAGAAGTCTATGCATGCATTGCTCGCCTTCTGTCTAGGAGTGCGTAGACAAGATTATCACATGCTGAAAGTGGAAATTTGAATGTGTTACGCGGAAAAATCGCCCTATTTTAGATGCACCAACAATAAACGATAAGATCTAAGCTCATGAATTCTGTTTAGTGATGTCTGGCACTTCAAATTCGCACACACCGACCAGACCGTCGGTCGCTCCTGATTGCATTATGCGGGCGTTGGCGGAGCGACGACGTAATAGGAAACCGGCCCCATTTTCCAGATTTTTCTTGAGACGCCGTCGATGCAATCACCTGGATAGCTCATGGTGTCTGGTGCGTAACAGCAGGGTGGTGCTGGCGGGCGTACCCCTCAGATCCTGTCAACAGGGAGGGTATAAAAGCAGTGACTCTCCACCAAGAAGACATCCGTCCACTTGCTCCACTCGGACATCCATCCTCACACGAAGAAACATGAAGCTTTTGATTGTGAGTACAAAACGGTTGCGAGTACGTAAAAAGTACTGTTCGTAGAATACACGCTACTTTATATTAATTAACACGCAGTAATTTATCAGATTACTCCTACAGTGAAACAGAGATGAGAAGCTGCGTTGTTTGTCCTGGTCACCTCGCAGTCTAATGAAACTCTTACATGGGAGGTCGCAACCCCCACAGTAAAGCAGTTGTGCTGACATTTTCTTGTTAATCTGAATCTCTTTCAAAGAAGACTTCTTACTTTAGAAAGTTCATAAAAGTGAAGTTCTAAACGTCTACCTCCAGGTCATATTGTCTTGGTAGAAACTAAAATGTATTTACTGGGCATAAAACGAGCTGTTACACGGGTACCAACTTAGCTTCGGGTAGTGCTTTAAAAAAGCTTTAAAACTGAGTCATAAAGTTGTGGCATGAAAGTAAAATCTCTTAAGCGTTCAGCACAAGCTCTTCACTTTCGGTTCATGTTGTTCCGGGGACAAAACTATGCATTGCGTTGCTAGCAGATTCACTTAAAGGGGTGAGCGCAGATTCGAGTCAAATGGTAATCACCCTGCATATGTCAATGTTGTTCCACCAGGGTTGCTTGTTGGTGGCCGTGGCCGCTACCCAGGAGCAATCCAACCTGCCAATCGCGACTGCGCCGTGGATCTCGACCTACACAACTGCCGCCTGGTCTTATCCCGCCGCCTGGCCCTACGCCGCTGCTTGGCCCTACGCTGCTGCTTGGCCCTACTCCTCTGGCTTCCCCTGGCCGACCAAGCTGGCCAAGATGCCCGAGGTTGAGACCGACTACGCCGAAAAAGGCAATTACGTTGCCGAGGCTGCTGGAAATGTCATCCACAGGGCTCGCAGGAACGCCGATCCCTACCTCCCGTGAGTAGTCCGAGTTGCTATTGTAGGCACGATGTACACACCTTCTACCGTAAGGACATGGTGCACTGCAATTGTGCACGTACGTTGTAGAGGGTATACAGTTCATAGATTTCTGTCCTTGTACTTTACGCCTGTGGTGCAGGTGGTACCCCTTGCCCTACGTGACCGCCAAGCCCGTTGAGATCAAGACCGAGGAAGTCAAGCCCATTGAATACAAGGGACTGATCGCTGCCCCCTACACCTACGCCACCTGGCCGTACGCCGCCTGGCCGTACGCCTATAGCCCCTTCTGGCAGGTAGGTGCAGTCATTTCGTATCTGAGTGGGCTTCATGATTAAGTGCAAACAAGAACTGACAATATCCGTGTATAGGCTAAAACTTACGCCAACGACAACCTCGAGAATACCCCTGACTACGCCTCCAAGGGAAAGTACGTGGCCCAGTCTGCCGGCGCCATTCACATTGCCTAGTGAGAGGCCGTGGCCAGTCTTGTCTACCCCGCCCGGCTACAGTTCTTTATCCAACAATGGAGATACACCAACTAGGGAGTTACCCAACTACCGCTAAAGTGACTGCTGGAACCACCCAGAAAGTATTCTAAAAATGAAAGAAAAGATGACTCTGGAGGCATTATTGCTATCGGAAAGTGACCTGAGAGCTTTGAACTGTACTGACTCACCAAATCAAGGGACCAATAAAAAGTCTACTCCTCACGATAAAACTACTCGAATTGAAGAAATGTGTGCAGTACTAATCACGTCGTTTAGGAGCTCATTTGTTGAGAATCCTCTAGGGTCGACTGTTGACACATTACATTTATTGTCAACACACGCTTGCTACATACGTGGGTGGACGTCGAATTGGGAGGAGTCCTCCGGTTTGCGAAACTGTCCCATGTTCCAGTGCCAAAATTCGCCTTTTTCTCTCAGAAGGTGTCAGAACCACTGGGATCGGCACGCGCGAGCTGCAAGCCTTTTTGCGAAGCAATAAACGAGATAGACAAGTTTGCATATCAAGTGGGTTGCACAAAGTCTGCAGTGAGGATGAAAATCCCTGGTAAATTTTCCCGCCACTCTGGGTTTTCTTTCATTCGTCTCTCTCTCCCGTGGGGGAAAGAGAGAAAGAGGGCGGAAAGAGAGAAAGAGGAGGAAAAGAAAGTGAGGGAGGACGATCAGTTGATTGCTGAACGCGAGGAGAGAAAGTGAGCAGTGGCGAAAATTATCTCTCTCGTTCGAGGAGCATTGGGTAAAAGAGAAGGAAAGAAAGAAAGAAAGAAAGAAAGAGAGAGGAGCAGATAAAAATCGGTCCCGTCAAGAGAACGTTCTTCTTCATTATTGGCTCTCTCTTGCTCGCTCGCTCGCTATGTCGATAGTGACGAAAGATCCTGATTATGATGTGATCGCTCTCCAAGGAGAGAGCTTAAAGAGGACCCAGATGTCTTCTTTTTTCTTCTAATACAGAAAGATGTCTTCATAGCGTTCAGTCCAGACCGACCTCGTGCATAGCGCTTGACCATGACGAGAAAGCTCTCGACGTCGCTTTTGTTGTTGGCGTGTCTGCTACCAACGCTCTGGGACCGTCCAGTGGTAGGGGAGAAGAAGGCAAAGGATTCTATGAAGAACGACATCTTGCCTCCCAAACTCACGACCAAACGCACGCGTGTGGTCCGGACCAAGTACGGACAAGTGCAGGGGAGGATCCACAAGGTGAAGGTCAACATGCTCGCGAGGGAGCTGCTGGGGTCGAAGCAGTTGAGAGACGTGGAGGTCTACCTGGGCATCAGATACGCCACGCCGCCAGTTGGACCGAACAGGTTGGGGAAAAAAAGATAAATAAATAAGCCATCTCACCTGGAACAATGGTCCGGATGACTTCAATAAGATATCGGACCTCATCAAGTTGAATTGGGCTCAACCTCAACAAGAGCAATATGGGCAAGGAGCAGGGGCTCTGAAATATGAATAATCTAGATGGTGTTGATTATGAAAGTACCAGGTTCTTTGCCCATGAACTTCGCTAGGATGCGGCTACTCGCCCTTGCATGTCATAGACGCTGTCGAGGTTGATATGATTAACGTTGGTGCTCTCATTCTGGCGCTGGCTTCTCCTCAATTCTAAAACTTCTGCTTGTCCTAGAAGGTAAAATTATTACTGCCTTCATATGTCTCTTGGAGTGGGGTTCTTGGACTCACGGAGGATAGCTTAGAAAAATCTATCAGACTTTCAATTTCGCCACCACTGTACTGTCTGCATAGTACAGGGTGAGTCAAATTTGGCGTCATTTTAAGCGCCTCGAGCATCAGCACGAAAGCTACGTATACGTCAAGAACATGACACAAACTAGCAACCTTCATCGCAACTTGGGTGAAACTTCACTTCAGGAAAAAAAAAATTTCTGTGTGACTTTAAAGCATTTAAAAAACAACATAAGCTGAAGCTGCAATGTCACCCATTTTCCGGTCTGTTTTACACCAAGCCTCAACCACTCAGACTGGCTCCAGACTAACGCTATTTGGTGCACCAGTCACTCATGTGACGATGCAAATATTGACTTTTTCTGGTGGGGGGGGGGTCTGTTTCTTGTGTTTCTTTTGGTCAATGCTAACCTCAAACCCGTTGAAGCAAGAAGTGAAATTGAAAATCTGTAGCGCCGCAGGAAGTACTGCAAAACAGTACCGATCCCAGGGGGTCGTTTCAGTACCCTGCACAATTTTATGAAGTACCGCAGGAAGTAGCGAATTAAATTTTTCGTTACATGCTCTGTCCACATGTAGCAGCTTTTAGTCCTGAATTTCTTATCAATTGATGCTAACACCTCAGAAAATACGTGCATGGACGTGCGAATCGTGGTACTATGGACTTTCAAGCCTACTCGGACTCATCCTGTGCAGTTGGACACAGAAAGCATGCAATAAACTCTAGCTGCCAGCAACTCAGGTCGCATCAGGGCAATGGGTAAAAGTGTCTCAGTGTGTTTCTGTCCACGCTCTGCATAGCTTGTCACTCGTTCGCTCCAGGGGGGGAAATATCAGTGCATGCACTATGCATGTGTGCACCGCACCAGAAAAAACAGTTTAAACACATTTTTTAGTTGAGAATGCTCTGGAACCTCGTTGTGGCATCTCACAATCTTCTGAATTTCCACTGGACAGCAGACCGACTGTAAAACATACTGGTTTAGGGATCTGGTGGAGCAGTTAGGCGTTAGAGTAAATGCAAAGGAATCCTTAACAGGCCTACGAATGTCTGCACCATTCTCTAGGCTAAGCAATGACAATGAGATTGCAAGGCTCTTCTACTTACTTCGACTTCCTCTAGTGTACTTCAAATGGATGCCCCATACATACTCCATATTGCTATGAATCAGACGCTGCTAAGCATGCGTTAATGCCAATAAGACTTGGAAGACGCCTGCCAAGTGTTTGCTCTCAAAACGGGATGCTTCGAGTGCATATGACAGAAGTCTGTACTGTGCCATAGTTCCCTCACCTACTGCATGTGCTGTGTATGATAATGGCGATGCACAGCTGTATAAGATGCATGCATAACAGAGGCTACAAAGAGCCTCTGCATTCAGATTTTCTCGAGTAGACAACGGAAGTACTGAGGGATCAACGAACTCGGAAAATTTTGAATCGTCTTATAGGAGACCTTCCCCTTATTCTTCTTCATAGTCGGTTATTGTAGAGGTTATTTGTTCAACATTTCATGCCACAATTGTCTAACTATCAAATACGGTTACAGTGGTTGCTCAAAGTGAATGCTTTGGCTCAGGAGTCAGCATCCAGCAGTTGCTGACTCCACCTGGGCAAAATCATTCGCCATTCATATTTCCTGCGACAATGGAAAACTCGTGTTGATGTCAACTGTTCATTGGGACGGAGGTTTTTTCCATATTTCGCGATCCAAAAAGGAATCAAATAACTTTTTTCTGGCGGGTTCTACATTTTCGGGGAGCACCAGGTCAGGGAAAGATGGCGTGAATCGGAGATCATAGACTGGCGTTCGCAAATCTATGAACCTATCCCTGACAATTCGATCATGAAGTCACACGTAAATTTTTACAGCGGAGTGAGGGCCCCACTGTGTGTTGGAGAGAGTGACAGCCATTTTGAACATGAATTGTAAAGTTCAATTTATGTGAGTGTAGAATAAATTGTTACATATCCTGATTTAGTTCAATCTGTCATTTACTGATCTGTTCTCAAAACAAGGAATCTCCTAGAAACATACTAGTCGCTAAAAGCAGCTAGATCAGAGAAGAAGTCAGAATTGCAAAAAGGCAATAAGACAAACCTCCATGCAAATGTCGACCACAGTGACGCAAGCACTACAGGGTCACGAGACAAAGTATTTACTCATGTTTTGGCGGGAATTTAAATTAAGCTTTTATCGCCTCTGTTTACATTGTTCTAGAGACAGAACTAGAGGAGCTCGGAATCTCCTAACCTGATAGAATATGCATATTGTATAGGGCTTTCAAATGAGCTGTAGATTGACTCTCTTCTCCCCCTAGTTCCTGAGATCTTAATTTTTGAATGTGGCGTGGACGTTTGATCTTGCGCATACAGTACATAGGTGTTGATGTCCTATGCAATAAATGTCACGCCAAATCGTGCATGAGCTCTCTGCCTCGCAACCCTATATGCCCTAAAAGACCTTAGGTTATGCAATGACATTGTACAAAAAAGTGGAGCTATGGCAAGTAGTGTCATCAATCACAGAGTCGACCTCACTTCACTCAACATTGTTTTCCGCGACTGGCACAGCACAAATTTGGGCCTCCCCATTTTTGTTACAGTGACTCATACAGTGTGTCTCCTTCAGGGGAACTTAACATGATTTAACGGGGGGAGGATTAAAGTGCAAAATTTGTAGGGCATTGAGGACATTTTTTTACCAGGTCAGATAAGTAATGTAAGTTTAAAAACAGTGCCAAGAAGAACAAGAATACCCGGAATCACCTGTACACAGGTGATGCGCACCCCACCCCAGTTCGCACTTTTCACTCTTTTCATCCCTCCTTCCCACTTCCCAACACTGCACCAGGCGTCATAGCCCCCATCAACCCATTCCTCCCCAAAAGTAGGGGTCCTTGAACCCATCAAGGTTAAATATACTCGTTTATATAAAACGTTTCATGCACATGTACGTGCGTGCACTTGATCTGACCCACTGCCAAACATAACGTTACGTTTTTACCCTTAATCACGTCTCTGTAAAATCATCTCGAGTGTCCTTAAAACCTCACTTACCCTGCCCTCAATTACGCGGTCGCAGTGCGTGCGTGTATGCTTTAGCCGGACTCAAGGAGGGACCAAACCCAGTTGCAGTGGACAAACATGTTCAATGGGTGCTTGAACAGTGGGTAACAGTCTGGAGACCGAATGCGGGAACTGTAGAGCGCATGAGCTGCGTAGTTTGGGCAGGGACAAGTCCATTTTGAGTGATAAATCTTTCCAGAGCAGGCCAATCAGCTCTGATATTTAGATCTGAGTCCGACCCTTTTGCGCTCACTCTGTCTCTGAAGACACCGGGTGTGTCAGCATTGGCTAAATATAGGGTTTCCCTGCTCAGCCTTGTCTCCTTGTCTTGGCAGTTCAGCTCATGTAGTAATTCGTGGTGCTACAATTTGTCCTCATCCATTTCTTCCCCCACGTCTTGTTCGCTTGAATATTCAGATTTCGAGCAAATTAAGTGGAACTCCTCGCCGCCATCTCCGCGGAGACGCCCGCAATGGTCTTTTTTTGCTTAGTCGGCAAAGAAAAGTGAGCCTCTGGTGAGCAGGCAGACCTTTCTATCGTTCCCGTACCATCTCTCCCTTTTTATTTGAGTGAGAAAGCTTTAAGGCATCTTCTTCACTCATAGAGCGACTCCGCTTCTTCTCTTACTGCTATCTGTTCATACGAAATTAGGCGAAAATGGGCAAGAGTGATGCTGATGCTCGAGTTCCGCATTATTCTTAGCAGTGGCCTCCTCGCTCATTTCTTAGCCCTCCCCCCCCCCCATTTTGCAGCTCAATACTCCCCACAACACGTTTGCTCGCTTGGTGCTGCCTCCTTTTTCTTCCACTTTCTTCCTGGTGGATGCAGTCAGATCCGAGGGCAGCAGCACCAAGGAAAACCGCCCAACCGAGTCCTCAGAGAGCAGCCTTCGCTTCTCCGCGTTCTGCAGGTACACGTGCGATTTCACCCTGTGCGAATATTGAGTTGCGAATACTGTACGTGAAGTAATCTCAGCTGGGACGCACGCTTCAGAATGCAGACTGAGAATGTTCTGTTGGGCGCCCACATCTGGACACACGTGTCCCTTTTCCAGCCCAAAATTCATTAATGGGTGGCCATTCTTTCTTTCTCTCCCTTGTACTGTACTGTAGAGTTCCATAGATGAGGTCGACTCCATCGGGCAGTTGTACAGTAATTGGTCGCCGGAAGCCACTACAGTGTTTCATATGTCCATACATTCTCATGCTGTCCGTATATTCTGGGCGCTCCCTTTGTTATCATCGTCGCTTGTCTGTGCTGTAGGGTGGGAGCTGCAAGAAGAAGAAAATCTGCGCTCTTGGCGGACCAAATCAGTTCGCAGATAGTCTGCGTTTTCGCGCAGAGAGCAGAGGAGATGGACAACGCAACACTGACGTTCCCATTTTCAGTTACGCGGTCTTCTCCTCTTTATTGCTCTCTTTGTCTTGCCTTAAAACAATGGCGGGATTGCTCGAGGGGAAGTTAAAAAAACACGTCGGAGGCTGGTGTCTCGACTCCCCGTATGAGTCCTGTGACGCGTACATGCAATTTTTAAAGCACTCGGAAAGATAAGCGATCCGTCCGTCTGTCTCCGTGGGCCGAGTCTGTCCAGTACATGTTGTTTGGCTCCATTTTCGATAGCGGAACTGTGATGTTGAGTGGGATGGTGGAAAGTAAAGGAGGGGACACTCGACACAACAGGGGAATAACACCAAGGGAAAACTTTTTGCAAATTGCTTTGTTTAAAGGAAAATCGATTCCAATATTTGCTTTGCTCGAAAAGGGCTGTTGAGGGAGGCCACAGCACGTATTGTGGAACGCGCAATTTTTGCCTCTTCAAAAAGCCCCTCTCTAAAAAGAATAGCGGCTTCCCTTTTTTTGCGCCAAAATGTATACGTGCCAATGCAGGGAAGGGGGTTGTGTCGAAAGGCCCCTCCTTCTCTGCCAAGGCCGGTCCCTATTTTTAAGGCCTTTAAAGGCTGCTATTACTACTGAGCATTGTACACTTGAAGTAATAGTACTGTAGCATAAAATGTAGTACGTAGTATAGTGATAGAGGAGACACTGGCTGAATGGCAGATTACGTGAGCCCTCAGAATTGCCTGCAGTCAAAAACAATTCTCTCTCTCAGGACTGAGGGAAAGGAGTAAGAAAGAAATACCGGCAAATAACAAGTCATAACAAAGAAGATCTTGGGCCCAGTTTTGGCCAGGTATCTGACTAACAAATCTTATGCCTAAAGAAGACAGTCAGACAGACAGATAGACAGATGGACAGACAGACAGACAAACAGACAGACGTGTCTGTGTGCGTTCGATCCGCATCTCTTCTGGACGCCACCGGGATCAGGATATCCCCCCTCCCCCCCCCCCCTTTGCGCAACATTGGGCGGAGCCCCAAGAACAGGGCATACTTTGGCTGTATCGACTGGGACCAAACCTGACAAGGTGGGAAGTGTCTCAGGGGGATAAGACACTTCGCTGTGTTCTCCACTCCCTGCTGTGAAGCATGGGAAGAGCTCAGAAGTTACGTACATGCATTTAGTAGGAGTCGCTGCTCCGCAGAATAGGACTCGTCAACAGCGTCCGGTTGGAAAGTACATACATGTGTTGTTCGGGTATGGGCCCTACCGTATGGCTGAGCTTCGTTTTAACATAGCTGTCGCGGTCTTGGCACTGTCACACGTACGTTCGTTCAATGGCACTCATCCAGTGGGAAAGCTTGACCGTCAAGACGGCCATTTCATTCCTGTAGCACATGTTCTTAATCTGGTACGTGGAGAAGAAGAATAAGCCAAGTACGAGGGCTACAGGAAGTACATGGTGATGAGAAAAAATGGAACCTGCCTAAACTTTGTTCTTCCAAAGGGGAAATATGGGGCTCACGGCGATTTTGGTGCTACCCCAAAGAAGGTGGAGGAGGACTGAGATTGTGATTTTACGCCAAAAGCTCCTCTGGTCGCCTCCTTCTTGTTTTAGCTTCCCAGACTTTTTTTGCCCCTTGTCCTGTCTGTAATCAGTTGCTCTCGCCTTGAGATTGTTTCTCTTTCCACCTACTGCAGCCAGATTTCTTCCGCCTGCCTGTCCGTCTACGACTGTCCGACTTTCTCTCTCCACACCAAGTTTTCCTTGTAGTATTCCTCGTCCATCATCAGGGCGTGCAGTAACAGTCGGGGAATTTTCACTGTTGCTCTTCCAGAAACTATTTGGATTAGAAAAAAGTAATCATCTTCAGGCTCTGACTCCTCCAACGATGGATTCTGCCCTAAGAGTGAGCGAGAAAAACTTTCGTTCAAACTTGAAATTGTTCAAAGTTTTTTTATTCTTTCTGAGGAGTGAAGAGGTGTGGAAAGTCTTGTTGCACCGTCGGATGAGAGAGAAAAAAATCGCTGGAGACAGAGGAATTCCTCTTTGTGTTCACGCAACACACATTGTAGATCCCACGGGTCCTCATCATTGTAACTGAGTAATTGCTGCCCTTTATCATCCTCAAGGTGGCAGCCGACGAGAGCTCCCAGTCCGTGGAAAGGTGTTCTCCAAGCGGCCAGTCCAGGTCCGGTCTGTCCGCAGAGGCTGCCGCAGCTGAGGAACGAGAGCCAGGCCCTCCTCAAGATGCCGAGGGCAAGACTGAGGTCTCTACAGTTCACGCTGCCCCACTTAGCCAGGCAGAGCGAGGATTGCCTCTACCTGAACATCTACGCACCTGTCGGGGCGGCAGGTGAGTTTGCTCCAGACATACTTATAGAGAGGTGTACGTTGAATAAGCATGTTCTTATGTTGGCACCGTCTAAAAGCTGCCAGCTTCTTCGTCAAAATACGTGACTCCTTGATGTGCATCCACTCATACGGGGTGCGGTGAAGTCTGGATTCAACGACATTTTCAGTCAGCTGCAAACCCATGGCTTGAGCGTGGATTTGTTACATCAAGGCTTCACTGTAATGCAAAATGCCTAAAGTAGGTTCCGCGGAGTTATAACTGTCACATTTTAATTATGGAGGCAGCATTCGAAGCCTGCCATAACCTCCAATCAGACAAAGGTTGCTTGCTTTTGACACAGTAGTGGAGAGTACAGCTACTGCCGGGAAGGCTTTTCAATTTCGTTCCCCGGAGTGTTTTATGTAAAAAAAAACCCCATTTATTACACATTTCACGGCTTGCAGAGCATTCGCATTCGGTATTTCACACCCGGCGGCCGAGCCAAAGCGTCGTCTGAATCATTGAGCCACTCCTCCCCTGGTCCGTTTTTTTCTCTTTTACCCGTGCATCTTTCTAACTTGCCAACTTCAATTACCTTTGGCCCTTGAAGGGGTTCATATGGACCCAGGACCACTCTTAGGCTCCAGCTGTGGAAACTCACTACTGCTGCTCCCGCCACGTCCGTACAGGGGACAGAGTGATATTGGCACCTAGCGGCTTGTTTCCAATCGCATCCCATCCACGAACAGGTCCATTTCCAATTCCTTTTCCTCTTCTCCCGGAAAGCTGACTACATAAGTGGAAGAGGGAAGACGGAGTGAGGGAAAAGGCAATGGCCAAGAAAATTTTAATTTTCCACTACCAACCTCGCTGACATTTATTTCTCATCGGGAAGAAGAAAAGAGAGATGAGACCTTGAAATGCTGTGAAGTCCGGATTACCTTTCCTCTTCTTCCCAAGGGGGATTGATTCGAAACGACTTTGCAAAAAAATCCTCTCGTCTTCTTCTCCTCCCCCCTTTTTTTCCTTTTCTTGTACAGGAATCCGACGTAGGAGGGGGAAAAAAGTGGCAGGACTTTGATGGATGATGAGAGAGGCCACGACCAAAAGGACGACAACGAACGCTTGAGGAGACATCAAAAGTTTTTATATCTCGCCGGCAAGCAAAGGCACAGAGAGAGAGAGAGGCCGATTTAGCGCCCAAAATAAAAGTCCGCGACAAGATTTTTTAGGGCCAACGATTTCACTTCAATTTCCATAAAAGTGATCGGGTGCACGCACACATGGGAGGCGAACAAAAAAAGAGGCAAATCCTGCATACCGATTAGCACGTGACAAAGACTTGAGGGGAGAAACCCAGAGGTCGCTTCACTTTCCACCAGGTACAATGTTCAGGGGCATGCGTGACCTGCAGACAGACTTGGCATATGTGCGGGGTGGGTGGGGAAAGGAAGAACACCGCAAAAAAGGTGCATTATTGCCTTGGACACCCTGTGTCTTTCTGCTCGCAGGAAGTCAACAAGAAGAGGAACTTGTTAAAATGGCTCATTCCATTTGGCTCACATGCATGCATACGTGAGGTATGAGGCCCACGTTGCCCTTGATGAACGATTAAATTGAAGTCCTTGAGTTTCACGGCAATGACCCAATTACCCCCCCCCCCCCCTTTCCCCAAGACCCTCCTGCGTTGTCATCTCTTGATTGAAAACCGTCAGCGTGCTTAAACTTTCCGCGTATTCAGTGATCAGCAGAGCGCTCACTTACGAGTGTACCGCTACGTATAGAGAGCGGGGACACGAGCGCCCAGACCCTCTCCAAAATCCTTCATAACTCAGAAACCCTGTTACTGTGGCAACCCTGAATAGAATAAAGTGTAGCTGTCGACTTTTATGGTGTGACATATTCTTGCTTCGCCAAACAGCTTTAGGTAAGGTGACGTTTTACTGTTTGTGTCCACCTGCAGCTGGAACGTAGAAAGGAATCGGTTCAACACTCCTGGGACAGTCCTCATAAGACTAGCATCCTCCCTCTCTCTCCGCACTGCGTTCTACACTATGTTCCGGGTGACGACGAATCAAAGTCTAAAACTTGTTAGAAACATTGCAGCACCCAAGTTGACTACCCAACAGTTATGAAATTGAATTATGTGGCAACCTTGAATCTCTGCTTCATGTTCTGAACGAAAAAGATTTGTGGAATCACCCTGTGTCAACCAATCACCCGGTATAAACCGTTCGGTGTGCGCACTGTATGTTTCTCGGCCAAGACGAAATAGCCTTCCTCCAAAGACATTTGTCAGGGCCCAGAAGATGTGCGGAAAAGTGCCTCGCCTTTGCTCTACGCCTTGACAGTTTTGGTGGCTGTCGCGTGCAAAGACGACTCTTGTCAAGAAGAAAAAGTCAGGAAAGGCTTGCTTGCGATGCACGACGTGCAGCAGTACGTAAAGTAAACACCTCTAAATCCAAGCACGTCATTTCGTTTCTATTATCTCACCTTACTTTTGTTTCTTTTTGCCATTACCTGGACTTTACGCGACGCGGTCCGGGACAGCAAGAAGTAGAGCTTCCCGGCAGTCGCGACGCAGCACACGGTGACTATCAGTGCATTGCGCCGGCGTGAGGATTGCAGGGGGGAGGGAGAAATGAAGTTGCCTGGAGCTCTCAAACAATGATGTCAGCGCTCATGTGGCTTACCAGCATTAGAGAATAGCATTTCAAATAGCTAAGTGTGCATTGGCAATCTGCAGCCTGCAAGCTGGTGTAGCCGACGCACTACGAGGAGAGAAAGTGTAAGCAAACACAGACTTAGATTACACAAATAATGGCAGTTCTTGACGCAATAATAGGATACTCACAACTAGACTATACCCGGGGTTTTTTTTGCTCAAGTGTCTCATTTCGATTATGCGAATGAATGGAGGTTTTTTCCGCCACTGATGGTCTTCTCGGCGTAGCGTGGCTTGAAAGAGTTGAATGGGGCCTCTTACAAAGGCCAAATTGACCTTGACTGAGCAGGTGAGACGTGGTAAAGCTTTTGATCCTTGAAGCTTGAGCTTGACCCATCACTGAGGCTCGTACCACGGTCGGGGTAGTGATGCGCTCAAGCCGAAGCTGTCGTCGTGCCCGATCGTGGCGTCTCCCTCCTCCTCGCTATTGACAGCGTTCGCAGTGCGCCGAAGTTTCCAGAGCCGCCGAAGACCCTAACAGGGGACGACTTTTGCGGAGAGAAAAGGGGATTGAAAGAACATAAGCTTATTTTTCTCTGCTGCCAAAGTCTTCTTCGCTTTTCCTCCTCTGCCGCTGTCTCTTCTGGCCTCTCTTTTTATCACCCAGCTCCTACTCAGCCGCTGCTACCTGTCCTACTACATAAATGGTGTAAGCAAACACTTTTCTATCTGCCAAGTCAAACTGAAGAGCTATCACTGAACTCGGTCTGCTGTGGTCCTCAGGTCGCTCCTTTCTTCAAGCAACAGATCCGGCCGAAAGGACAAATACGCACGTGGCTGCTTACAGGAGAAGCTTTCACTCCTCTCCTTATTTCCTGGCCTCCAAATGTTTGTTCCACCTCGTCGGGGGTCAAGGAGAGCAGACAGAGAAGAGAAGACAACCCACCCACCCCCCTTGGTCTCTTGGTTCCAGGTACAAAGCAGTCAGCTCATATGCAATTCCAGGACATTCTTCAAACAGTGGGTGCCAAAGCAGATCTTGAGAAATCCTTTGTAGGGGCTGCAGTTGGTTGCGAGTTTCCTTGCATGATCGAACCTTTAGGCGCCTCTTCATTTTGGCACTTTGGAGCACTTTGCTGAATGATCAAGTGTAGGTTGCCACGCAAGTCTAAAGAGGCGTCGAAAACGGGCTAGCACGCCCATAAATCCCAGAACCAAATGACTTTGCCGTATGTAATATATATCCTGGATGCGAGAAACACAGAAGTTGGCCAGGGTCCCGCCATAAAATGCGTGAGTCGGTGGAAAAAAGAAGTACGAGCGACCCTTCAAAAACGGGGCATCCTCTAATGCGCTTTGTAAGCGAGAATAAGAAGTTTTGAAGCACATTTGCTCCCAAAAGCGTGAAAGTTCACGGGATCTCAAACCTCAAAGGAATGCTTGGCACGGCAATGACACCTGCTGAGTGACAGTCGGGTGCTTGAGAATGCTTTTGTACGTAAGCAAGGATTTGCGGAAGAAAAGAAGACAATGGGAAGCTTCAATGCTATATACTTATATATATAATGCTGCACAACAAGCAGTTCCTTAGGGATAATCACCATCTATCTGGGTTTGAAGAAGCCTCCGGCGGCCCAGACATGACTACAGTCGTACGCACAGTCATAGACTGGGCTGAACTGCCTCTGCGCTGTCCTTTGACAAGTGAGTGAAAAACTTTCCTAGTCTAAGCGGTGCTTTAGCGAAGAAGAAAGAAGGGACTAAGCTAAATCGCCCTCCTCCCTGTTAGCTTAATTGGATGGTCTCTCGAACTTTGTGGGGAAACTCCTTCATGAGCACTTGGCTCCTTCTTCAGTCCCTGTTCTTGAAGGCTGCGCCACGTGTGATGTATTTATGAAAGCCAAAGGAAAAGCTAGTAAGTAATTATTAAGCAACTTGATTATCAATTAGGCCATCAGGAAAGCTTTTCAACCCTACCTATGGGGTTTTGTACTCGGCGTACCTGTGGTCAGACTTCTCCCTCTGTATGCGTGTGTGCGTACATATGTGGTGAGTGTCTGAAGACTCCCGCAGTCTCGTTCGGCCTGGTCTCCATTTCTCAATTTAATATATGCGTATGCAGGCTCATTTTCCTTTGGCGCTAAGGAAATACATACTCGTACATGGCGAGCATTGTACAAAAATGTAAAATACCCGAGTAGCACACTCACCCGGGGCTTTTCGGGGCCTTTGCAAACTTCGGGGCAAGATCTTTTACACTTACTACATCAGTATTCGCGGAATGAAACTGCAACATTAAGAAGAACGCCCCAAAAGAAGTCAAATGGGCCATAGCGGAGAGGCAGATCGAAAGAGAAGAAGAGACTTTAAAATTGCATTCGCATCCTGGGAGCGCCAAATTGATCGGAATTGGCGAAAAAAAGCGCTCAGACAGCGAGAACTGTCTCCAAGACCGAGAGCAACAATGTGCACAGTGGAACGTACAGCAAGTGTGTACATGTGTGGAACTGCAGCCGATTGATGAGTGTGCGGGCAGATAAAAGGGTTCAGTGATTTGCCACCAAACCTTGTCAAAAGTTGCGGCCTCCTGGACGCTTGCAGACATTTCTGGACTGCGGCACCTTCAACGTCAACTTTGTCCTGCTTAATGTTCTGCAGTTTGCTCTGCATTGAGGCCTTCCTTTGTTCCAACCCTGAGTAGCAACACCAAGGAGAGCCATCGATCGCGGGTCCTTCCTCTCCTTCCATCGTCCCTTCTTCTTCATTATGCAGCTCCCACTGCATTTTTGGTAGCATTTAAACGTAGGAGGAAAAGCAGGCGTAGAAGAAGAAGAAGCAGCTTTTTCGTTGAGGCTAGAGAAAAAAATAGCTGCGACTAAAGTTCTACTATGCTGACAATTTCCGTCCCGGAGGCGAGAGAGAAAAGGGCGAGCTTTGCTTTGGCAATGAAAAGAGGACGACTTTTCCCAAGCCAGAACTGCTGGAAAGGAAAAAAAGGGATTGAGTTGAGAAAGAAGAAGAAAAGCTTTCATATCCTTTTCACTCTGGTGGCTACAGAAGGTGGAGGCAAAATTCTAATTAAACAGGTGAAAAAGGAGCGACAGTTTTTCTTTGGGCGGCCGCAACAGGCGGGAAGTGATGAAGCCAATGCTCAGTTGTCCTTTGTACATACGAAAAAGTGGTGTGCAGTATGTACAGGGTGTGCATTCTTCAGCCGACCAACCGGGTGCAACACTCGTTCCTGGAGCGAATGGTGGATTTCTCGGCAAGATTTGGCTACGGCTGCTCTGATGGGCCTTTTTTTCCAAAAAGTTCACATCCCATTTCCATGTGCAGAGTTCAAAAATAAGCAAAGAGGTAGCCAAAATCATGGAGGAGGTAAGAAAATGGGTCATGACCGAACTCAACTCTGGGGAGTCACCTGCTGTCGGCAGCTGTCACTTGTGCATCAATCGCGTGCAATCAGGTTACAGCACCTGGGGGCAAACAGCAGAGAGGGCCTGCTCAATCAGCATGAGCAGCGTCGGCGAGCTGAAGGCCATTGTGGAGGGCCTTGATGTCTCCAGACTACGTGAAGTCTGTGTGCTACAAGTTTAGGCCCAGGCTGTGTAGAAGCAAGTGGCAGCATTTTTGCTAGATGTCACTGAATCTTAGCAATGCTATGTGTTGCAATGTCTTAGCCCTCCCGGTAGGACAGCTTTGCATCCAGTGTCCTCGTGCTGCCGTAAAGCCTCAGATGGGAATGAAACTTTCTGGACATATTAAAGTTTCATTGGCACATGTATCCTCTTAGGTCTATAGCAGCAGTAGCACCAGGTCTTCAGGGTGCCCTCCACCAGCATCAATTATTGCACACTAACAGCGACGGACATCGGAATAACTTTTTTTTAATTAAGTCCTCTGTTATGTGCTAAACTATCGTCCAAGGAGGACGTCAGTCTTATCCTTTTCCCAGGAAAACCTCACTTGTGCTGCTGCTGTTGCTCTAGTCAGAGGTTCTTTCTAAGTGTTCATCAGTTGTCTTCTGCGCACCTTGCTCATCTGACAAAAATACTTTGGCCATCATCTCTGTGAGCAGCATTCGGTCGCAACCACTGCTGTTATGTTTTAAGTTTAATCAACATAGTAGACGTCAAACAAACGGTTAAATAGAAACTGACTTAGCGAATTGTGCGTGTTAGTTGGTGTCCTTCTAGGTGCTCCCCCTGACTTGGACATAGGTCAAGTTGTCCAAACGTGGTATCATATGATTTGGCTTTGTTTAATCTATCAGCAGGAAGCAAAAGAATCCCCGAAAATTTCGCTGCTGCAGAATCGCTCAGTCATGACTGAATTAGTCAGCTAAATAGTGGGCACCCTGCAAGTGAGCCATGTACGGTTTCTATTTGTTGTGGTTCTGTGGTATATTGTCTGTTTTGGTATTCACTCATTTGGGTGCTGCTGTATTTTTCTGCTTCTACCTTTCAACAGCCACATTCTAAAGCTTCTACCAAACACCTTGATACACTTTTTTGTTTTGGCACTGACAGAATAAGTTGGCTAAGCCATTTGTTCTACGGGGTGCGCTGTAGCCGATCAAAAACTACAGGGGATATCAAATAGTACGAATTACACTGGGCACTCGGATGCCCGGATACCCGGATGGCCGGGTACCCGCGTGGGCATGGCCTCCCTGTAGGTCTCTATTTAACGAATGATTGCTTCGATCGAAGTGAGCACCTTCATAGCCGCTCGTTCCTAACTGATAAATTAGATATGATCAACGGAGGCAGTTTCGTACGGTTGGTGGCAGCTGAGAAGTCTCTTGATTGTTTTCGCAATCTGGCGGATATTTCAACTTTGCCCCCGTGAAGTTTTGTCTCTTTCAGCCAAAGTGACACAAAGTGGCGGGTGGCCTAAGAGCTTGAGGTCGGCTTCGAGGCTGGTGCGCTGTGCTGAGCAGTTCAGTACAGTATATGTTCATACGTTCGTAGTCTCATGCAAGTTTTGCGGAGACTGCGACCGAGAGAGCAAAGAAACTGAAATGCCGACCACACAATGGCGGGGTTAACGAAAAGTTGCCAACGATTACGAGATGAGCAATGGCAACGCTTGCCCGGACTTGGAACGAATAATTATTCACCTGGGGGATCATCATTCCGGACAACGGTGCCACTTTGAACCCATCTGGTGGTAGCGAAATGCAGACACGTCGTCCACAGTGACGAAAAAGTCCTCGCATTGCATCAAGTACCTGCTGTGTGTTGGTGTCAACGTGTATTCTCACTTAAGTCTGCCTAGCAGGTAATCCAGATTATGCTTTGATTCAGAAAGTGAGGTAATTTTCGAAGTATATAAAATTATTAGACCTAATCCAACCTACATGTGTATGCACACGTATGTACACTTCAGCCGCTAATTCCATATATCAATCATTATGTACACCTTGGTATTAGACCTAATCGCAAACGACGTAGGCAACGTAAAAACTAACTACTTCAAGCAGTTAAATCACAAATCATCTTTTAGATTTAACAGGGATCTTAAAGTGCCGGTAAGACATGATTGACTTGTCTCTGACACTGGAAAGTTACTGTCACACCTTAACTAAGTCTCTTTGTACGACGCACACGTTCCCAGGCCTACTCAATATGCCCGCCTGGGGCTTTCTGCCTGCAGCAAAGTACATAAAGCATTTTCACGCGGCAGTAAATTAATGCCCGAGACAATTTGCACGTTTTTTTTGTCGCAGGCTGCAGTGATGCATGACACCTCCGTCCAGACGTAATCATCTCTCTTGTTCTGCAGTAATTGAGTGTACCCATTCCAATCGCCCATTTTCACCCGTTTTTGTTGCCGCAGTAACACCCAACTCACCCAACCAAGTTGCTCAAAAAAAAGGCACCAGAAACGTAAGCTGCATGCGGGCTTGAGGCGCAGGTGAACCTGCGTACAAGGTAGGACGTGCACTGTAAATGAAGACGCGGTGCAGACAATAACGCCTCCTCTCTCGGGTCAGAGTTGGACGTACCATGCTGTCTGTACACGCACGGTAGTGTACTTGCGTAGAGCTTATGTACAGTGCTCTGTTTTCATCTGGGCGTTTTCTAGCTCTTTCATTTTGTGTTCTTTTTTCCTCATGTTCACTATCCATTTTCTTTCCCCCGCAAAGTGCTAAGTTGTGTGATGGCATGCGGGGAAGGCCAAAGCGTCCATAGGCAGGCCTCGAGGCGGGATGTTCTTTTTCAGTCTCAGCTACTTTTCCGTTGCTTTGCCTTGCCTGGCCTTCAGTTGCCTCCCCTCCTTTTTTCCCAACTCCGATTTTTAGGAGGGAGGGAGCGAAAGCAGAAGCTGCCTCGGGTCCAAAATACAGTGCAGCACAGTGCTGGGTGTTTGCGTCTGTGTCTACTCATTGTGTACAGTCATGATCAATTGCTGTGGCCTTTGTGGCCAGGGCAGATACGTATGGACAATTGACACGACTGGACGGACTCCCAAGTCATTGGCAATGGCAGACGCATGTCAGAAGAGTCACAAACTCGTCGCTAACGAGATGGAATGACGCAACACCACTATTGGCATGACTGGACGTTGTCCAGCAGGATAGTTTTTTGATCAGGAGACATGCTTTTGCAGCACTGGTTCGCCTTGACGGTGCAGGACAGTGTGTCCGACGTCTCCACCAGTATGCGTGCAGCACGTAAGAGGTCATGTGTGTACGAAGTGTGGGTAACACATACGTCGAGGTGCCTCTTGTTATGAAGCAACGCAGAAGAAAAAAATAGCAAAAACCGAGTGAGGGGGACTTAAAGGGGAGATGGCAAGCCAAAAAAGCAAGGGGGGAAGAGGGTAAAAGCCCCTCCCTTCTTGATCTGATGTCGCCAGAAAGACATTTGTTGTCATTAGTGTGTGTTTCCGGATGAACAGATCTGATGGTGGCTTCATCCTTTCTCTCTCTATGTCCTGAAAAGAGACTTCTGCCGTTAAAGGCCTCTAAGGTCGAGGAATCTCTTACGGACTAACTACACATGCCCAGTCAGCCTTTTACCCCCCCACTTTTCTGAAAGGAGTGGAGCTGAATTTACTGGCAAAGGAGTGAGTTGTTAGTTAGGACCTTTGGTCCATGAAGTTGCCACCGTCCGTCCGAAGGAGATGTGACAGAGAGAGACTTGTGAACCCCTGTCATTAATTAATGCTGCAGGCACGCACGGACGAAGCAACTTTTGCACAGGGACTTTGCACGACCTGCTGACTTGTATAGATCAATTGGGACCCATGCTACAGGATTCACCATGGCCTTCTTTTCTCTTCCAAACTCATCAGCTTTTTTGCGGACGAGGGATGAGACGAAGAGATGGCGTCTCGCTTGTCTGCCTGCCTGCGCACACTGTTATTTCAGCTGCACAGTACACACCTAAGAAGCTTGCTGCTTGTTGGCTGCCCCCTTCTTTCTGCTCTTAATCCGACTAAATTTGCTTCACGTCCTACCTCGTCGGGCTCCTCAAGCAGCCTTTTCGTACGCAATCTCCTTGTCCTTGGCTAGATGTGTGCCACTTCATCCCAGAAAATGAGCGCCTCCTGCGAGCTTGCACAAAGACGACGACCATGGTGGGGGAGGGTGGAAAGAATGAGGAAAGGATGAACAGCGAATCCATCCCCTTAAACTTTTTACTGCTTCTCTCCTCCGCCGCCTCCTCTACATACTGTATGCACTGCTTCTCACATATGAGAATATACACGCGCACGTGTGTGTGAGTAAACAAAACGTAGAAGAGTCACGGCTTCTTCCTATCGGCCTAGGGAGGCCTTTAGAAAAATGGCTGAACACCTATGGCAGGAGGCTCTAAAGTGCCGCAAGCTATGACTGCTACCGAAGAGACACGAGTCTGTCTCCCTCGTGCGCGTGGAGACGTGGGTGCGTCACGGCAACCAGCGAAAGATGAGCGGAGAAAGTGGCAATATTTTCAGATAAACCAGCATTTTGCTACTCAGCTCTGCCACAGTAAGGCAAGCAAGGGCCCAAAAGAAGAAGAGAGAGCCTTTTTCTTTAGGAGTCTTTTATTGTGAGAAGCAGCAATGAGATGGTAAAAGCTTGATGCTGCACAACGGGTTTAAATTAAATCTGAAGCAACAAGGGAAACATTGTTTTATGCAGTCTGTGGCGAGATCGTTATTTTTTCTTTTTTTTGTCACTCTCATTAGCATTGTTGACAACGTCCTGCATAAAAGCTGTCCATAAACGATGCTTTCAGTTCTTTTCACTGCCCTGACCTGACTTCCTACGGTGTCAGTCAATGAAGTCTTGTCAATCTCTACCCTCGTTGACCCCTAACTTGCAGTTTGTCTCCCCATGTTTTCACTTCATCTTGCCTCTCTCCCTACTGTTCATGACTTTCTTGATATGTTTTCTAAAGGACTCTTTTTTTTCTTCCCTAAGATGCTATGTGATACAAGACACTATATACTTTTTATTCCTCCTAGGTGGTCAACATCCCCTGGCTGTCATGGTGTATGTGCACGGCGAGTCGTTTCAATGGGGAGCAGGAAATCTGTGGGACGCTCGAGTTCTAGCAGCTTACGGAAACGTCATCGTCGTCACGTTCAACTTTCGACTGGGAATACTAGGTGAGATTTGGCACAACTGGTGCATGCAACTGCTGGAAGAGGCACTGACAACTGGCTGTGTGGAAACCCAGCAAGTGTATGTTTGTAAGTACCACAGAGCGCATAAAAATTGGCGAAAGTGTCGATCCATTATAGTGGCAATGATAAGTAAAAGGCTTTTTTCATGCAGTGTTTCTTTCAGCGCAGTTCTCTCCTATCCTATTTTGCCTCCGAGCCACTCGCATGAAGTTTAATGTGAGTGCAAAAGCAATTGTAGCACAATGACCATGGAACCTTTTCCCCGGACTGCTTCGTGAAAGAGCTCCTCTATGCCACAAAATTGTAGATGTAAGCTTAAAAAAAGGAGTTGCATGGGCACCAAAACGCCATCTCAATTTGTCTTATCTGATTCTGCGCACGTGGGAAATCAGCTGTTCCCTCTCCAGAGTTCGCAATTACCTCTTGTTGCCATTGCACAGCATTCATAGGCAGTGCAATTCGCTGTCTCGATATGGCTGCTTACTCGTCTGGTGGATAAAAACTCGAAGTCGTGTGGACGCTTTTATGGCAAGCATCGAGACGTCCGCGGGATCAGAAAATGGGCAACTCTTCACGCACAGTGCTGAAAAAAGATCATGCTTTGCAGCGAGACTCCTAACCTTAGGCAAAAGCCTACTTTGGTGTAGTTGTTCTTCAGGTAGTGTGTTCTTCTCTTCTTATTAGAAAACTTTTCTACGTGCTATGCTACGGAAGGTTATAGAGAGGATGCCATTAATATTTATTCTTGCATTGCCAACACGAAACTCTCGCAGTGATCCCTGACGACGTCGTCCTTGGCAGCACATCCCCGTCCATGCGTCTTACTTCGTATTTTCGAATATCGTACTCTGGACTGTACAGAATTTGTAGTACGCCTACGGACATAGCGCAGGATATCCATACAGTGTGGGTTACAATTAGTGTCAGTCACGTGAAAAGTATTTGATCCAGGTCAATAACAATTAAGTAGTTTGTTAGCCCAAACTGGCGCCATTCGATTTTCTTGGAGGGGATCAACTGACACCCCCATACACACACACACACACACCCATACACACGCACACACATTTTCCGGCTTAAGACAGAAAACCATGCCATGGAGCAGCTTTTTCTCTCTGCACGCGAAGTGACAGAAGACAAATGCACAAAAACTTGTTGGAGGCGCTCTCAGCCACAGCATTTTGTCTTACTGAAATGAGGGATTCTGAATGACGCTCATTCTGACGCACACTGTACGTATGGACTGGAACGTACATGGTTTGTTGAATTTAGCCAGACCTCAACATAACGTCAGAAATTTATGTACAGTTGGTCCTGATCATCAGCTTCAGAGCTGAACAACAATCTGTTTGAGTCAAGGAAATCTCCAGAATTCTGTTCAAGTACAGCGAATCTCCTGACACAAACAACAGTGGAGGGGTCCAAAGCCCACCAGAGACGCCGGAAGGGTCAAATTTATACTCTTTTTTCACTCGAACGCCAGCTTGTTGTCGACCTTATTATTGATATCTCTTTATGCTATAGGTGAATGATATTAAGAGGGAAAAGTGAGATAGAAATTCATGTAGAGAGACACAAAAATGAGTGAGGGTCCGGCTAAATAAAACGAAACTTTTACTTTACATAATGTACGTTCAGCAAAGAGCATTGGCGTGTGGCACCAGCTCCTTAACGGCTTCTCAGAAGAAAAATCAGCTATAAGAGTTTCCCCTGAACTCAACAGAGTGAATATACCTCACTCTCACTCTCTGTAGGCTTTCTGAATACGAACGGCTCTCCGCTCTCGCGAGGTCAAGTGTCCAACTACGGTCTAATGGATCAGATGGCCGTGCTCCAATGGGTACAGGAGAATGCGGCCGGATTCGGAGGCGACACCAAAAGGGTCACCCTCTTTGGTCACGGGACTGGCGCAGCTTGCATAGAATACCTAGTGCACTCGCCCACTATGGTGCCAGGTAAGTCACGTGACAACAACTATAACCTGAGTGTAAAACTGGCATCATACAATGTTTTTTTTTCTGCGCGCGTGAGTTGCTATGTGTGGAATCGATGCGTCAACAGAACGTTCATTTCACCTATGTGTTCTTATATGAGGAAGCACAATTACAGCGTATTATCATCCTACCTTTTCGGACGTCTGACCCCCAAGTCTAAAAAGAAGCAGTTCTCTAACTCCAACACAGGCCAGTGGCTTTTTTCCAACCTCTCCCCTAGTGCATCAAGTCAGCTCGCTCTTTCTCTCTCTCACACACACACACGCATACGCGCACGCGCACGCGCACACGCGCACGCACACACACGGAATGGCCGAGAAGCAATGGCGGAGAACGTAGTTTGTATGCAAAGCGCGAGACCTGAAATGTGGAGCAATACATTATGAGATGATGTTATTAAAGTTTCCCTCCTCTCTCTTGTTGGAAACAAAAACGGGCCGATGCAGGACGCACGCGCACGCGCAGGGCATGCCAAAGATCTGCATATCAGTAATATTTCATGCGAATGCGCTTCAACACGAAGAACAGCTACTCGTGCCTTTATGACAGCTGTGCAGAAGGCTCTGTCCGTACATATGCATAGTGCTGTGCTGTACTGTGCTGCGCTGAACTGGACTGACAACCCGATGCTGCAGTCTATGGCAAAAATGGCCATAGTTCCTTCACTCAGGCCAAGTGTGTGCATCAACGTGCCAATTCTCACGCATGTGGTTCTCCCCCAGGTCTCTTTCACCGGGTAATTCTGATGTCTGGTTCGCTGTTTGCACCCTGGTCGCGGGTTCGAGACCCTCTCGCGCACGCTCTGCGCCTGGCGCGCAGTTTCAACTGCTCGGTGCCCTCGGATCTGCGCAAGGACCACGACCGCATTGCAGACTGTCTGCGCGGGGTACCCGCAGAGCGTCTTCTGGTCGCTTCAGAAGCTGCAGCCAGATCTACGATGATGCCGCCGGTGTCAAGCTTTCATTTGGACTTTGGACCAAGTTTTGACGGCGTCACGGTCAAGGACAACTTCGTAGACATCAAAGGGAAAAGGAGCTTCGGCAGCAGGTAAAAAAGGCAAACAAAACCCGCTAAAAATATGCAAAGTCCTACCTGCTCTATCCACCCACGCACAACGACTCAAACAATCACAGCTTGGACGTGCTGTGTTACCGAGTAATAGCACAGCCATGACTTGAGATCGTTGATTTTAAGCACCCACTATGATAAGTTGGAGGTAGGAAAAGAGGTGATCTTTCGACTTAAGTTGAATCTGAAGTTTCGTCGATCTCTTCAGCAATTGGCGCCAGCTGAGCTTGGCTGACATGGCCTCCACTGAAATTCGAAAGAAAAATCCTTACGATATCGTCGCCCTGGGAACGAAAGACACCCCTTTCCTGCTGCAAACTTTGGAGAGGAAACGGGTGCCTGGAAGACGAAAACCTTTTTCGTTAATGCAGAAGAAAATTTGTCAAAAATGGCTGTTGTTCTTACCTAATAGTACTTTACATGCTGCACCATAAGCGCGTACAAGCAACGCAATTGGTGGCAGACGACGACTCCAACATTTTTCCCCTGTAGTTAGCGTTCTCATAGCGACACAAGCTTCAAGTTTGAAATGAAGGAAAATTGGACTAGGGTGTGTGGATTATTCAAAATTGCCTTCACAACGAACTACGTGTCGGAGCATTCAATAGTGAATGCATGCTACGCACGTAGCATAACAGTTTGCTCCACCTTGACCTCTTAGTGCTTGGTCTGCTCGGGTAGAACGTAACTTTTACTCTTTCCAGACTGCCGAAGTTAGGTATTTTCCCCCCGCTGCGCGACAGCAATTTATCGCATGTGCTAAGCCTGCAACAATCATGTATTTTTAGCGAATTTTCTCAAATGACCGCTGGACACATCTCTGCCATGTACATACAAGTGGTATCGAGTCCATGGTGTCCACTCTGCTGCAGTCCGACACACACATAGCAGCGAGGCATTCGATATCCTCTCCGGATATTGGCCTGCTGCACACTACTACCGCAGAACTCCAATTGTGGTGCCTCCTCGGCCTGCGCGAACACTCGTACTGTTTTATATCGATACTGTGGCTGGACTCGACTGTGAGTGAGTTGGTGACAAAAGAAAGTGGACGAAACGAGCAAGCTCTTTTCTGGCCACTTTTCTCTCGCCTCATTGAAGCTGCAGAGCGGACGGGCTCTTCTGCCTTCTGCCCTCTGCCCCTACACACCCACTCTCACCCCCCCCCTCCCCAACTATATTATATTAGCGTCTCTCTGCTACAGTTCCGGGTGTTTCAGCAGTGAGGTGCACCTGGGTCAACTTTCATTGATTGGCCTCATGAGCGCCAGCTGGTACAATAAGCAGTCCACTCACACATGCACAATTGAACCTACATACATGCAGTTATGTGAGTGTCGTGTCTGGTACCCATGCGAAGCTTTGGAAGTCGCACGAAAGTTTTCACCACACCGTGCAGGCCTTTCCTTGCGGCACTTTTGATGGGGAGGGGGGGGAGGAAGCCAACAGACAAAATGGCACTTCTTCCAGATCAAAGTCATCGTCTATCGCTGCTCATCGTTTCCCACTTTGGCAGCCATACGTAGATTGCTCACCCGCCAAAGAACAATGTGTCCATATCTACTGGACTGCGTAGGGAGAGAAGCAGCGTACGCACCCACGTACGTAGACGGCAACGCCAATACCACCTTGTCAGAAAGGTGCGCTGTCTACTCAGCTCCGGCGATTGCAGTGTTATCCATCTGTGCAGGTCCTACGATGCCCTCGTCGGAGTGACGACGCACGACTTCTTCGACGCTTTGTCCGACGACGACTCACGCGATGGCGTCCCTCTGGAACGTAGAGATCGCATGCTGCAGACATTCGTGCGAAATCAGTACACGGCACATCTCAGAGAGATCTTGCTCACGTTGCAAAACGAGTACACCGACTGGGCCGAGGAAGAGCAGACGCCGAAACTGGTCAGAGAGCAGGTAAGCTCAAAGAACCTTTCTGATATTTGCACGTTGAAACGGTAGAAAGAGCAAAATGAAGAATGTGAAGGACTCACACATAAAAAGAAAAAACAGAGGACTGTGCACGATGAGCCTCTGTTCCGTGAGTTCGTGCTCTGCTCTGATTTCCTGTCGAAACAACGAAGCCTTAGTGGCAAACTGAAAATGTGTAGGTGACACGCAGAGGATTTCTTCTTCCACCCACCCTAGACTGTAGGATATGCAGTGATTGAGGGCGCACTAAGTAAATACGTACAACGTTCTGTACACACCGACTCTGCATTGTGTATCCATAACGTTACTACGTGACGAAAACAATTGAGGGAAATGCAGTCAGCACTGTGTTACAGAGAATAAAAGCCATTGCGTCAACGAGGAGAAGCTCTGCACTTTGTTTCCCTACGGACCATTTTTTCATAACGAAAGCGCTTACTCGCATACCTACACGTACAGTAGGTACAGTACAGTGCGGCGCATGAAGGCAGGCCGCAGCGAGCAGGGGCGAGTGCTCATCCATCTGTGATATGGAGTAGGAATAACCGACTAGTCAGGAAAATAGACTCTGGTTGATTTCACCATTGCACTGCCTACTAACGTAGTTTCTTCTTCCGCCGTAGGTATTGTCGGCTTTCACCGACGGCCTCTACGCCTCCCCGGCCGTGTACAGCGCCGGCACCTTCTTCCGGAAGGCTCCCAACACTTTTTTCTACCACTTCGCCCACAGGGCCGAGTCCGGGCCCTACGTCACGGTGAGAATGAGCGCGGAAGTCTGAGGCTAAGGTCTAGAACACGAAGGAGGAAATGAGGAAAAACAGCCTAATGCACGCTCATGATAGGATCTCATATTCTCACTTTCTTGCCTCCTTTCTTTTCACTCCTCTCTGCCTCACTCCCCCTCGGTTACGGTTAGCTGGGATTAGGGAAATGTCACACCCCATTAAATGACTCTCAATTACTACTGTGCAAGTGCTGGTACCACTTCAGAAGGGCCTTTCTTTCTTATCCAACTGCCTCTTCTTTTCTCATTCCCTTAGCGACACAAATGCACGCGCTGTACACATACCTACTCTGTTTATTTTCTTCTCTCTCTACTTCTAATGAAATTCTAACGGAGAGGGAATGTGAAGGACACCATGTGTGCCAACACGCTGGACTTGCACAGCTCGGCCCACAACCCCAACTTTCCACGTTAACCATGGAACGAGGCTGAATTCAGCGCCTCTCCAGAACCGGACACAAGAATGTCGTGTCGTCCCTGATTCAAGAGATCACGACTAAATGGAGACTGGTGCGCGCGAGCTAATTAACCCCTATTTGAAGAAGGCGGCCAGTCTGCCCGTCTGCCTGTCTGCCCGTTTGCCTGCCTGCCCGTTTGCCTGCCTGCCCGTCTGCCTGCCCGTCTGCCCGACTGCCTTCGTCTGCCCACTTTCATGTCTTTTTCTCTCTTTACCCTTGTCCCTCTTTTTTTTTAAAGTCAGTCCCTTTGGGCCAAAAGAGAGAAATCTTCTGTCGTAAGAAGTGGGCGGAAATCTTGTATTGAGGCTTTCTTCCTCTTCTGCATGGCCTCCCAAGGGACTCGTCGAGAAAAAAGTGCGACTGAGTTTTTCTGGATACCAGTAGAAAAAAGGACGTTGAGATAGCGTGTCTTAAACTATGTGAAGGTCGCCTCTGGTCACCCTTAGCAAATGCTTTTTATGCTTGTGCGGTGTGAAAAGTGCATTCTCAGCCCTGACAGTCCAGGACATGCATTTTTCTAGTTTTTCTAGCTGTGGTGGCGGATGTGACAGAGATCTGGCAGCAACAAATGGGGAGTGTACGGAGACATAAAGAAAGGAGGCTTTTGATTGACGCGCGTTGAGGACACTGCTGCATTCGAACGAACTAAAGAAGGCTCCTTTTTCAGCCTTGTATAACATTTTAAGACTATCACATATCACGGAGGACACGCTCAATGTTGCGCACCCCGCCCAGTACGTTGTGACACCCTGCCAGAGGTGCTCACGCTTTTGAGCACTAACTGATTTGAAAGCAACACACTCGTATCTTCTACGCATGCATGCAGGCCATGGCTGTTTCCTCCAGAAAACTTGGCAAACTCATAGCAAAGCCCGGATCAGTGAGAGATTGAGTGCGGTCTGTCTGCATAGCGATGTCAAAGAACCTTACCGCGAAACAAAAACTTGTGCTTTCTTCTGTGTCCTTGATGCCCAAACTTCAAGTCTGGAGATAGTCTTTTTTCCATCGCGAACAAAGAGCATTCTTCAATTTTTCTCGGGCAAAGGTGCTGAGCACCATCTAGGCCAAGTTACTTGATGTAATTTTTTCCCCAATATATGCCTACACAAAAGGGTTTCTGTTCTCTAATTCATAAAGTCAACATCCATAGGGAAATGTCCCCAAAAAACTCATTCGTCCCCCCCCCGGCAAAAAACAGCCCTTTTAGGAATGTTACATCAATATTGAAGTCGAAACAAATGATGGGTGGTATCTACAACACCTCTGAATCGCTGCTTTTGCACACACATCCAAGCACGTCCCTACCTTGCTGTTAGGGTGGCGACGATGACAGAACAAGCAGCGAGAGCCGGAGATTTATGAGCCACCGAGCTTTCCCTCGCCAATGGCAGAGCCAATAATACCACATACCTCACTCACGCTACAGTTTGCACGTACTCGAAGAAGAAAGGAAAGTTGCTCATGTGCACTGTGCACCCACCTCACTGCCCTGCGCAGTATGAACACTTGGCGAAGGAGTTGCATTGTGCACGGCGATATTACTGTATTCTGCTCTGCTCCACTGCGGTAAAGCAGCGCCTAATTGAAGTTGACTAGAAGAATGGAGGAAAGGCCATTAGTCGGGCACTTAAGAAGTCAGGAAGAAAGAACGACGGACATTTTATCGCCTGCCGAAACTAATTTGCCATGGAAGGAGGATGGCAGAAAGGAGATAGGGAGGACGGAGGACGGATAGATGAGGAGGGGACGGCGATTACGCATGTATGATTCGTCTTCCAGACACCCAAGTTCAGCAAAGTCACTTGTTTTGTTCCGACATTAGGAGCCGCTGACACATGGTGGGAGGCAGGTTCGTTCAAAGCATTCGGGTTCTGCCATGGTGGGTGCTGTGGTATACCATTAGTTGTGTAAGCATGACACTTGGCCCAGATAGAGCCAAACACAGTTCAGCAAAATATACTTGTCGTTGAAAAATCGTACATAGTGATAGAAGGTTTGAAGTGCATTTGCAATGAGCGAATCAGTTAATATTTTCTTCCAAACAGTGCCTTATATTGTTATGGATATCAACAGTTGAGTAGGTTTTGACAAGATTTGAACTCAACCGTACGTTGAGCAGGGAAAAGGACTTCTTCAACGGCAACACATTTTCCAGGGTATTTCAGGAGTACCCCTAGGCCGGACATAGCAGTTGGGATGCAATAGAGTGGAGTCGAAGCGATTGTGGTCGCTGTTGGCAATAACAATGTTAGACAGATTGTCCTCCACTAGACTGCGCATCCTGTCCGTGAATATGCTCCTGCAGGCAGCAGAAGCGGCGCTCCACGTCCACACTCACCATTTCGGTGGGGCGACATCCTCAACAGCCATTCCATCGGGCAGGTCTTCCTTGCATCCATCCAGGATTTTAGCTGCAGCAGTCTGAAGCGGTTTCACATTTGGCGTTCTCTTCATGACCACAGCAGTTAGCTGTGGTCATGAAGAGAACACCAAATGTGAAACCGCTTCGAGCGAGCGAGTTCCCGAACTCGGTGCAGACCGTGCACTTGGCACCACAGGCTGCAGCCTTGGACAAACTGACTTTAGATTGCACTCAGCCTTCAGCACGTACGCTGCTGAGTCAGACACGAGCACCTTGAGGAGGTCAGGATTGAAGTTTGACCAGAACTCTCGGATGGAGTCATTCAAGAGTGTTCCAATCACTCCAGAATCTTGTAGAGCCTTGTCCATGAGGGTGCATTCCAGTAAGTGGGGCAGGTGATAGCGGCTTTGGTCGAGTTTCCCGTCACGACATTCACATCTAGTCGGTAGGCTGAGTCAGATGTGTTGCCAATACCAAGCCAGATGAAATCTTCAGTCAGATGGTCATGCACTTCTGTGACGACGGCAGTCGGAGAAGGGTTGCTTGATGTAGACGTTTCTCTAAAAATCGAATGGGTCTTGGGTGGTTTCGTTTAATCCATGGAATGGCAGTTATCCCAGCATAACCTCACTCATTCCATCATCAGCTCTGGACCGCTGTGAGCTGACCTCGTCAAGTGTGACTTCGCTCACCTTTTGTTTCTTCTTTAAGTCCACATTTTCCTTGAGACTTGCAGCTTTAGCATGCTGAAGCAGTTAAGACCCCTGCAGCGCACTTAGTTTCTTGCAGGCACTACGGAAGCAGACGTCTTTGCCGATAAACTGGAACCAGTCGCCTAGAGAGTCCGGCTCTTCGCACAACTTGGTTTGATTGGTATTCACCATCTCCTAGCCTCATATGACGCTTTTGTTCTCATTCAAAATATTAGCTGCAACCCCCATGGTAAAGCGAAACTGGTTCTAAAAGGTTCTGTTGTTTCAAAGCTGCAGATTCTCCAAGTTAAAACAGTGTCTTATAAAAAGATTCTTCCCGACCAAATATTTTTTGCTTCCCTTAAGACACTAGCCCTATCACCAACAGTTGGCCGCTACGGCGACAGAGCCATGCTCAGTCGCATTTCCTCTACCTCCCAGTATAAGTCGTCCATGGGTTCAGAAATCATCTCATGGCTCCAGGAGAATATTACCCTTACTACCTAATCTTCGCCCCCAGTCCAATGATGAAAGATTGATCATAGGCAAGACTGAGATTGACGACCAGAATTGTCGACATTCCTCACATGGGGCCCTCGCTGTTGAATTTGACCTCCGGCTGTCTGGCCTTCGAATAACTGGAGATGCTGGGGGAAGGATCAACCTCTGCACATACACTTGGCTCTAAAAGTATTTGAACACCCGTCAGAGGGACGAAAATACTGAAATGTCGTGCGTTTTTGGAAGCATTTTCAATTTTTTTTACCACTCAAGGGGAACACCCCCTCCAGACCTCACCCTCCCCCCCCCCCCGGTGGCTCTGCCACCACTCACCTGCCGCCACCGTGGCAGCAAGTCCCTTTTTGGGGGTGTGCATGAGTATTTGAACACTTTTTCCTACTGCTGTGACTTCCTTAATATTGCAGCTATGTGAATTGTATTTACATCATTGGAAAGCTTAAATAGCCTTAGCAGTTGAACTTATTACATTCACTTTCAGAGAAATTGCATATAGAAGGCATCACTGGCCATTTTGTCAATGCAGTTAGCTTGTCCACTGTACTAAATAGAATCATACAAAACTCCATTAATATTGAAGCGACACAAACTATACTTACATCATTGGAAAGCTTGAAGACTTAGCAGTTGAACTTTTCACTTTACTTTGGATGAAATTGCACATTAAAGGCAGCATTGGCAATTAAGCAAAAAAATTACTACATACGCTCACTTCTCCACTACCGAGCCAGTGTTCGAATACTTTTGGAGGCAAGTGTAGGAAGTCAAAAGTGGGCAAAGGTGGTTCCGGAACACAGCCGACACTAAGTCTTGGCTGCCAGATGTCTACGGTGGGCTTGCACACGTCGGTCTGAGAGCTACAACTTTCATTGCAGCAACATAACCCTGGCCACTCATTCTGTAGTTATATATTCATTAAAGTTATGTAACTGAATGCATTTGCCTTTGGGGTTACTCAGAGTTAATTGATGAAAGCCAGAGGGAGCTCCCATAGAAGTGCGAGTTGTTAAAGAATTGAAAAGATCCCTGACTATCCAGCATAAAGAGTAATTCATTAGTGAAGATGCAATTCTGACACTATGTAGACAAAAGATGTGCCAGGATATTTTTTGTCGTGCATGTGAAAAAAGTACCCAAACTGCTGCATTTCCCGGCAGTTACTGAAAAAAATTGCTGCAGCAGAGTTGCACAATGAACATGATGGGCCCTCCCTCACTTGACATTGCTGAAGGCTTTCCACGCACAAGCATAGAATATGAAAGTTAAGTATGGGAAAATGTGGACAGATATATAAATATTTGACCATTTCGGAGGGTAGTATGCTATCCTAGACGCAACCGGCATTCAAACAGTGTTGGTGTTTCACACTGTTTTAGGTTCCATTTGACCGTTGTCAAGCAGGTGATGTCCTTGTGCCGGAGCGCGCAACTTTGTGTCGGGATCGCCACAGTCACACAACCTCTGCTTCTCTAAAAAGAGCTGAACTAAACCTTTGAAAATGGGATGCCTTCTCTCCCATGCACGGCTCTGAGATGCAGATTTCGAAAGAATTGTATCCACTGAGTAAAAGTGTCAACGCTGGAGGTGTCCGACGGACAAAACTTCGTCACCCTAAGATGTGCGCCTTTATGGCAGGGTTGCCATTTTTGTGCTTTAGTGTTTCTGGCGCGAAATGCAGCTGCCAAACACACACGCAAACCCCCCCCACACACACACTGGTGATACACACTTTGATTGGTGAGGGTTTTTTGACAATATGAGATGGTGCAACGCGTGCTTTGGAGATGCCTTTTAGCATTCCCCATGCAGTATTTATTGACTTTGACCCCATCTACAAAATTGCAAATCTTAACATTCACATTGCGCACATTCTCTCTCCACTCAAAGTTGGATTCCTGTCACGCTGGTGCAGCATTTTCATCCTTTTGATGACATGATGACCTTTCTACGTCGTTGTTGTCTTTTGAAACTGTTATGACCAGGCAAAAGTGAGGAAGAATAACTACGTCAGTGCTTTCACAAGCACGTTAAAAAAGTCCTCATAGAACGTAGAAGTCTTTTTTTTGCCAGGTAAAATTTGTACGCAGACATCGAACTATTCATCAGTGTATGTCACAGCCAAAGGCTACAAATGCTTGCACTGCATTCTAACGACTGCATATGCCTGTAGAACTGGATTGGTGTTCTGTTGCAATGGAAAGTACTGTAATAGAGAAATGAGAGCAGTCACTCATCTTCTTCCTACAGGTGGAACTGTACGTACTATAGAAAATATAGGGTACGAGTCCTGCTACAAAGTCTTCCGCAGGAACAGTTATATATAATAACGCTTAGGGGTTCAAGGAGGCTTTTCTCCTCCCTATTCATGCATGCTTATGCATGCATGCTTCTTGCAAGAAGCTTGCACCTTAGCCCGAAATTGTTATTCATTTCCTCAGGCTAGCGAGGAGCTAAAGCTTAGAGTCCCTCACCCACATTCTTTTCCCTGCTTGGAGAGCAACACTATAGACGTATGGATGGATGTGGGTGCTGCTTTCCCCCACCCCTTCATGATACCTTTCTTTTGATCGTACCCCTGCTTGGTCTCTTTCTTGGCATGCACATCACACATCATCAAATATACTGAGGAGGAAAACAATGTAGCGACTGTTTTGCATGCCCTTAGTAGCTACTTGAGGAAGTGAGTCCACAGTCTAGCATACAGGTTCGCCATCATACAGTAGAGTCTGGATTTGGCGACGCTCCTGCCGTCCATCGAGACTCGTCGTAGACTAGAGAGACTGAAGTAAAGTGGGAAAAAGTTATCGTCAAATGGGGATCTCACTGTCCTCGTGCGTACTGTGCTGTGTTATGACGACGCAGTGTACGAACACAGAAGCACGAGTGTGAATATGCTGGGCCCAGTGCGAATCTTCCAATATCAGTACGAGAAGAAGATGAGAGATGAAGCTTTCGTGTGTGCGTACAGTGAAAAAAAAAGCCAGGTACTGTCCAGAGTCGTAGTACTGGCTGCGTCTGACAGGATCCACTCGGGCGTGACAAAATCAGCCCGGGGGAATTCCCTCCCTATTGAAAAAAAAATTGAGAACTCAAAACATGGAGAAAAGGGGACTGAAGCGAGCAGAGCGAGGGAGCGACACTTCTTCCCCATTCTCGTTGCTACCGACCATCAAGTTACGATACATTTATTTCTACGGCCCCATACCTTGTTCTTTTATATCCGTCCCTCGTCGTGTATGTAGGCAGCTACGCATTCTCCCTTCTCCGCTTTTTGCATAAGCGGGCAATCTAATTTCATTTTGGGTCAGGTTGCCACTCATAATATGAGTACTTAGGTTAAAACTTGTTTCTCCCCAACGTACCCCTAAATTCTGCGAAGCGAGCATTGATATTGGGGAGAACGTGCCAAGTCACTGTAGTGACCGCTAGCGCGGACTTGCTTAATCTTGCATGCTGCCATTGGTGCACAGAGCACAGAACTGCACAGTGGTGTACTGCACGTGCAGTGCATGTATACGTATGTGTACGCGTGCTGTGTACGTACTCTGTTCCTGCTCCCCATTTCTTCTCTCACGTAGACGCAAGGACATGACTGCCCCCTCACTTCATCTGATAAATTTGCCTTTTTTTCCTTTCTCCTTCTTCTATATGGTGCCTCAAAACCATCTTATTCCATTGCAGCTCCCGCCCGAGGCATTGCTGAGCAATACTGAAGGCTTCTGCAGCGAAATAGAACACTTTCTTCCTCCTGTTATAAAGCATTGCTGGGAACTTAAAGTCCGTACACAAGCAAACAAGCTGAACCGTACAAGGTACTTACTGTACTGTGCGTACGTATGTCGCATGTGTCCTGCGTGAAGAGCTCTTCTGGAGATGATATGTACGATTGTGCTCACTGCCTGTGTAGGGACATACTCGTAAAGGGACTACAGTGAGTGCGTATAATACGTGCAGCTCCTGACGATGTCCCGTCGTAGGCATAACATCGAATTAGTCGCTTTGGCGCGCATTGGCAGCCTCAGTCTATGTGGTAGCAAAGGCGCACACCCAAGTACCCTAAAAGAACGCTAAAGTAAAAAACAGTTTGTAGCCAGCCTTCAAAAGCAAAGAGATCTTGAAAGAAGAAGGCCTTTTTCATGGAAATGCGCAAAGTCGACGCCTTTAAAGGAGCACAGACTCAACAAGGAAATTGCCATTTTTAGCCGAGAACTCATGAAATAAAGAGACGCGCGAGGAGTCTGAACAAGAGAGAGAAATATTATTTTTTTCCATCCTCTGCTCCGTGCTTCATGGTGTTTGTAAGCCGTAACAGAGAGTTGACGTGTCTATGCACACAGCAATGAGAACCATTCTACGCATATTACGCTATCTTAGTGCATTATCGCGAGGAAGGGGAGCTCTGAGACACGAAAATCAAGGCTACAACAGCCTTGAAGGAGGACAGTTCTGCGTGGGGCGAATAATTCGACACTTCACCAGACCCTGAATGCCATTTGAGGGTCTAAAATTAAAAATTGGTCTTAACTTTAAGTGAGCAATTAGAAACGATCATAGAAGGAAGCTCCACCGTGATTACATCATGTATGCGTCATGTTTCAGGTCAAAAGTGGCGCCACTCATGGCTCAGAGCTGCCATACGTTTTTGGAGTTCCCCTGGCCGCGCCGGGCGTGTGGGCCCACCTTGGTCATAGGTTCTCCGTGGCCGAGGCCAAACTGTCAGCAAGGGTCATGACCTACTGGACCAACTTTGCCAAAACCGGGTAAGTGAGACACGCTGAAAAGTCTGAACGCACGGGTACCACGATCCAGGAGAGGAGAGATGTGCTAAATGTACTACCGACAGTACGCGCCATTGGTCACAGCAGCTGCGCGAAGAAAGAAAAACAGAAATACTCAGAGGTATTAGAAATTGAGATCACTTTTCACTAAATTGTCGGTCACACTCTCCGTAAAAGGCATTTGTTGTCAAAAGAGCAGCATTCTCTAGTGGCCGGAGATGAAATTCTACAGTTTCAAGCTTGGGATGAAGTTTGTACGGGAGGACGACCTTGATTACGCCATCAGCGTCCAGTTAGGCAATCAACGTGTCCAAGAAATTGTACATTGTGCAGGCCTCAGTAGCTCGGATGACGCGTACTCTGCTGGTGAAGCCGAGTACGATAGGTTGCTCAACGTGTCGCGGGCCAGTTACGCAATCACCTGAACCGAGTGACCAAGTGCATGTTGCAAAGCAGCATTGAGGGAAACTGCAGTACGCTGTATGGCTTTAAGTGATGGGGAAACAATGAGGTGGTTTCCCCAGGTTTCACAGGTTGACAGGTGTCAATGAGCTATTAGAAATATAACTGAGCAAACATATTACGTGAAATAGTAACTAGGTTTCTTTGTTGGGTGACTACGACTGCTTATATTGCATTCTCCACCCATGTTTGCCTCTCTTGGGCAAGGAGCTGCTTGTGACTTGCCACTCACCCTTCCCTTCTCTACACCATATTTACTCCTGCCATGGCGTCAAGTGGCCTATCTGTCGTCTTCTCCATGTTGCCGTCACCTTCTTATCTGTGTGCAGGAATCCCAATAAACCTCTGAGACATCACCATCAGCAGCAGGACGAGGGCGTGAGACACGTCACATGGGAGCCCTACGACGACAGGAGGAAGTACTTGGAGCTTGGTGAGACTAATTACGCAGACTTCCCGAGTGACATATGCATACACCGTCAGCCAGCCATCTTGCATGATCTAAATTAAGTTGTACAACCTTTGTCACCAGACAGTTTGTCTGCAATTTTCTGGCGGTTGACACCGCCAGCGTCACCATCGCTGTGTGCTCGTTGCTCACGCACACATGCACGAACATGGCTAAGAACGGAGGTGGCACCAAACTATTGTGTCGTGTGTTTTCTCCCAGAGAAGTATCCTAATCTGTATAGCAGTAGCCAATCCTTATGCGTGGAACGCGAACCAGCCGTACCTTACTCTATTGCACAGTTGTACAGAACAAGGCCTAACAGCGGCAATAGAAAGCCATTATTACCAACTTTCTCGGAAAGTTGGTCGCCGGCCTCCTCTCCGTTAAATTATTTCCGCCAGCTCATTTGGACACTCCTCCCTCTCTCTCTCCTTTCGTGCGCATGCTCTGGAAAAGAGGTACCTTAAGGCCTATTCCATTCATACGCACGAGCAGACGTACCTGCAGTACGTAGGCGTGGTGCGTAGCACAACGCTCCCGATGAAGAACAGTGCACATTGAAGCATGCCTCCAATAGATCCAGCTCCTTTGTACCCACACTCCTGCTGCATCACCATTCAAAAGACTTCGACCCGGCTGCACTGCGTGTGCAGCATGCACTTGTTCTTGCTGATCGCGCACTTAACTCGCCATTAAGCAAACCTAATTTTGAGTATTAGATTGAAATTTGTAAGTGCTTCCTATGCAGACAACTTTCCCCCTCTTTTAGATATAGGTCTCGTCATACACAAGTTTTTTCCCCCGCAGCCATCAAGCAGTTCATGCGTGCAATGTTTCCTCAGAGTAGTACTTCTTTATGTCTTTTGCCATCCCCATTACCTGTCTCATAATGGAAATGAGATTTATTCAAATGAGGTGAAAGCGCGTCCTAGACTTGATGGCTGCTACTTTTTTCTCCATGGGGAAGAAAGAATATTGTTTAGCACTACGAGTACATACTTAAGTTGATCGTTGGGACCACGTGTGTCTCAAAACATGTCCAATGTTCTCTTCCTTATGGTCCCTGGGATGTTGTCTCATCATCAGCTGAACTTTGCCTTGTACTCTTCTCGATGTTCCTTCCTCAGGCAAGATTTTGTGAGTTCCCTCATTCTCTGCGTTGGACAAATTTTGTGACTCACACAGTCGACTCCAACATGAGGCATATGCACATGCTCTGCGGGGAGGAATAAGTGCGCCCAAATCGAGCAGTTTACTAGTCGTATGCACTAAGTAGCATGTAAGTTATACTGTAGTCGCAGCATAACGTATGACTACGCAAACGTGGCAAGAAGAGCACTTCAGAAATTGTTTTCTTACATTTCTCTGGCTCTACGGGATGCCTACGTACGTAGTGCGTGCACTGCGGTGACTGAGTATAGACGTTACATACACGTCTCTCAAGTGCAAGTCGACGGTGAAAACATGTTGAGAGATTGAGCATGTAGCGCGAAAGCAACCGAGGTTAGGTTATTATCATCAGCAGTCTTCCGAGCGTAGCACGACTTCTTCTTCCTCTTGACAGACGTGACCCCACGTGAAGGCCATCACTACCGCGGCCATAAGATGTCCATCTGGCTGAACCTGATACCGCAGCTTCAGAAGAGCGGCGAATCTTCGTCAGCCAGCTTTCCTGCACACAACTCGCTCGTCTCCTTGGAAGGAGGCTCCACCTGGGGCGTCCTCAGGGGCAACGCATCCCACGTCATCGACAAGCAAGCGGCGGCGGCGGCAGCGGTGGGAACAACCTGCATGACTCTGGCCGAATCTCAACAGGTTAGTGAAGATACTATTTGTACACACACTTGAGGTCAAAAGTCTGCGTCCAGTCACCAGAAAAAACTCAGTCTAATGATAACCCCGATTCAGTTCTACTAAAAGGCGAGCCTTAAACGTTCATATTAATGCACAAGTCCAAGCTGACTGCCACAGCCATGTTTACTTAACCGGAGTTTTTGCGTGTTTCAATTAAGTGATGCAAAAAGTGAAGGGGTAAAGTTTGCATACAAAGCTTTTGCTGGAGCTCACTTGTCCATTCGTTTGAACAGTTCAGTAGATACCCCTGGAAAAGAGTTGTACAGGCCTGTAGTTGAACAGTGTATTCTCGCGAGCTCATTTCTGCTCAGTTGCAAAAAGAAAGACAGTTATAAAAAGAATATGTTGACTCCTCAGGCCAACAATCAGTTATGCTCTCACTAGCTAGTCTTTGCCATGCAAGTGAAGGCAAACTTTTTACCACAACTGTTCCCTTCGCACATATGTTCATAGGTTTCGTTGTCACGTTCACAGTCATGCGATACTCAAATTAGGTGCTATACCAACACAACGACACCTTAGTCCGCCTGGAGGAGGCTTCCCGTCACGCTTATGCCTACGCTATCGCCATCACAGCTGGACTGGGCGGTAGCCTCTTCGTCCTCAACGCAGCCATCCTCGCCTGCCTCTGTCGCAGACAGCGGCGAAACGAGAGCAAGCGGAAACAGCAGCAACAGCAAATTATAACACCACCCTCGACTAACTCGCCGACGTCCGCGACTCATCGTCATGGTAGCTCCTTAGACTTGAGCAACCGCCAGCAGCATCAGCACATCCTGATGGCCGACGGGCGCCACCAAGCGACTGCGATCTCATCCACCTCCTCCAGTCCCCTGATGGGCAACATTCCAAGAAGCTCCAGCCGCGGCGGCGGGCAGAGAACTTTACTTGTGCAGCCGCACCGATGCGGCCGCCAAAGCAGTGGTGGCATCTTGAGATCGAGTTATGTTCCAGCATCGCGTCCGGAGCCGGACTTCGGCGGCGAGTCCCAGTCCCACCCCCCGCGTCCTCCTTCTGCTTCGTCTCTGGCCAACACTGCTACCATCAAGATGAGGCCGACTGGTAGCACCGGCGTGAATCTTTTGGCGACGCGCGGTGGTGGATCCCTCATGCTTCGAGGTAGCGGCGGACGAGACGAAGAGGAGCACACTCTTCTTGAAGAAATGGCAGTCGCACCACCGCCCCCTGCGGAATTTGAGACGACGTCGACCGCAGCAAGCGACTTCAGCAACCTCAGCAATTCGGCTCGATTCAACAGACACGCCCACCAGATGCCGAGCTAATTGCGCATGTTTGAATGGTGCCTAACATTGATTGCAATGCAACTATCGTAGGGCTGTGAGGTAATTTCGAACGTTTTCAAGCCAAGTATTTGAGACACTGATTGGTCAAGACGACGACAGTTGCAGCAACCCTTTATACGACGCACGTAACCAACGGAGAAGATTGCTCTAACTACGGCAATCGCATGACTGCAGTTTTCAAGGATCATCTGTAAGGGACAAGCAACATGTTCTCTAGGTTCTTGCTTATTCCACTGAAATACATGCAAAACAATGCAGAAAGAAATCATCAGGTAGTCACATTGAATTTTGCAAAAATGACATCTTTATACGCAACTTCTACGTAACACAACACCACTACAAGGATTCTTGTATATTACTGTACAAGTCATCAGTGCACCTTAAGTGCAGAGATTTAAGACTGGAACTCACTTCTACTCTAATGCAGTTTATGCAGGATTTTTCCTCTACTCTAGGACGTATTCACAATTCCAGCTCTTCAGGTATGGGTATCTTCGCCACCTGATGAAATACCCTGAAAAAAAATTCAACAACGGTAATGCCTTACTCAGATCTTGTCGATTCAACGAGGGCCTTACTGATGCTCGTATTTTATCCTGATGGTCTTTCTCATCTCGTGCCTAGGCCTGAGGAGCATCTTATGCAGCTTCTTCGCCGTTGGCCTGCACTCTTCCACGCTGTAGCCGGAATAGAACTCCAGCGTCCGCTCCCAACCCTCAATGTCTTTTAACCTAAAGGTGAGCAGGAGGGCCGACGCAGCCAACAGGCTCTCGCTCACCTCCACGTTCAACCTGTATTCCATCAGGGCCATCTCCAAGATGTAGCGACCCAGGGTCAGCACGGGCATTGTCACTTGACACACCTGAACGAGACCAAAGTTTTCAGAAAGAGAAATTATTTCAATGAACATCTGATCTGCCCATATGGTTTATCCTTTTCCGGAACCAGCACTGCGAGAGATAAATCCCAGAACCCATTGTCCGCCAATTTAATTTAACCAGAAGTGCCATCTCTCTTTCCTCTAAAACAGCGCTGTCTTCTCGAAAACTGTCCGTAAAAGAAATAAAAGAAAAAAAAAACTTTCCAATGCTACACGTCTCTCTGCGACAAAGTTTTCTCTCTTCCGGGCGTAAGATCTTGGTTTGTAAATTAATTCGGGTCGAGGACAATGCGTTCTTAGGACGAGTTTCAAATGAACACAGCTCCTGCATAAAGCGAGCAGACTTTGTGTGCCACAACCTAACCCCAGAGTCAGTCACGGCCACTGTAACTTTACAATGCTACGCAAGTGACATTGAGGTGCTTCTTTTACCCGCCCATATCTCCTAAGGAATCTGTACGAAAGCGGATATCCCACGTCGTAGCCCACGGTGGAGATCATCTCCCGCTCCTTCCTCATGATGTCGTCCTTGCTGTAGGCGTCGTCGCAGACGTACACGAAGTCGTCCAACATGGGAGGGATCCGCTCGTCAACCTAAGACACGACATGCAAGTTTATTGCCGTCCAATCCGAAGTAAGTGCATCATGAAGCATGGTGTTGAACTATACTTGTAGTAGAGGACTATTCACCTTGCAAGCAATAAGACATGCTGTGGCCCCGATGAGCTGAAGCTCCTCCTTCTTTACTTGGACCGTGGACAGGTAGAGATCAATCATCTTGACTCCCGTGTAAAGCGTTTCATGGTTTAACTCAAAACTCTCTTGAACCTCGACCATCCAATCCACCAGAATGGAGCGCATCACCTCGGTGATGTCCGGTTGCATCTTGGAGAGGTAGTCGGGAACACGGAACTTAGCCTATTGAGAAATTATTCTGCGTTGATGCCTTGAAAGAATCTTTGGTGAACGACGGACAGCTGACACATCGTCCAGGTGCATTCTTTAGATAATCTTAATTTGTACGTATTTTTAAATAAACACTCGCCTCTCTATCCTTGTAATACTGAAAGGTCTCCATGGCATATTCAGATACTTGGAAATGGTCGTTGGCATTCATCTTGTCAAAATCAATCACACCTTCCGGCACCGGGCGACGATCTGATCTATAAAACAGTTGAAAGTCGTTTTAAAATCCGTTTGAAGTTGTAACAGATCATGGTACAAACTTGGCTGGTCGATTCTCCTCGTCAACCGACTCTTCCAGGTTGCCTTCAGTGATGTCCTCTTCCTGAACTTTCTTGAGGACAACTTCGTTAGACGAAGGGAGACTGGACAGGATAAGTGAAGAGTCCTCTTGCTCGTTTTCAACGCCATCTATCAGTCCGACGTCTTGTCGTTCGTGCTGGGTGTCTTTACCTCTGGAGGAGGAGCCGGACAAGACCTTGTTTGTGTTGGAGCTGCTGCTTCGTCGAGAGAGAGATGACCGGGACTTGCTCAGCATTTTGGAGAGGCCTTTTTTAGCCTGACTCGTTGTCTCTGTTAAGGCCTATAAGAAGGAACTCAATGATCAAGCTACGATTTGGACAACTGGACAATAATGTACTACTTACGTTTGTGATCTCGCCTAACGCCGCCCTCCTCTTGCTCCCAGCCACTGTGGTAGTAGCCTGGATCTTCTTTAAGCCACGCGTTTGGCGCTGGACCTCGTTTCCAGGTTTCATCCCCTTCATGACGTTGCCCGCGTGCTTGAGGTCCCTGTTTTGTAGACCGAGACCCCTCGAGATGGAGGTCGAGGACTTCTGTCTTGACGCGCGTGGCATGGCTATGCAGTCCTTTTATGCACTACTTCTGGTGTACCTTAACATAGCAAAGAATAGGAATGAGTCAAGTTTTTTCTCATGTAAAATCTTGAGGGTCAACGTGTTGCTCAAAGGTCTAGTACAAAGATACTTAAGAAAGACCAATGATGAGGTTCGCGGTCGGTCGGTCGGTCGATCGGGCGAGCGAGTGAGCGAGCAAACGAGACAGCGAGGGAGCGCTGACCGCAAACGGTCACTTGGTGGGTGGGTCAGCAGAAAGTTCTTAATGGATATATTGGTGTACATTCATGTGTACAATGAACCCTTAGCCCCTGGGTAGCTAGGACGAAAGAGTGATGGTTCTACCACTTCAGTCCTCGTGGAAAATTCAAATTTTTCGTGTTCAAGCAATTACTTATAAACGTATTTTTAAAAAATATTCCGAGAATGTTGCAATGATGGAGAAAAAAATCACTCACTCTTCAAGAATTCTCAATAACTGCAGAATAAGGATTGCGTAATGTTGTTATAATTTTTGAAAGCACACAGGCACGCAACGAGTCCTCGTTTGCACGCCTGTGTTAAGATCTTAAGACGGATCTTAAGACTGGCTGCATCAACAGGGTTCATATCTTCCGGAATTCACCTGGGCCCATTCCAAACCAAAGACATTTTCTCAATGTCTGGATGGGTCCTTCAGTAAAACTCCGGCCAAAATGTGTCATCCCCTCCCATCCAAAATCCCAGGCACCCTTACATGGGGATTTTGGTTAATTGATGACGGAAGACAGAGCAACTTCTCTATGGGGCCACTTGGGGCACTTATAATAATGTTAACATTGTTTCTTAAATTTGCATTCTCATTCGTCAGTGTTATCTCAGTCAACGTGCACCTTCCTTGTCGATCCAAAGTCTTTGAAGATGATGGAGAGCTTGCTTTCTCAGGCAAACTTAAGGCTCCAGCGAAACCATATATCGTCATTGCTTGTCCTTGCTACATCTTCCTCAATTCTATCATCAGGGTTAGGCGTCCCTTACCACAAAAAGTGAAGAAATGACTGAGCAAGCCATGCCATTGGCAATATTTTTTGACCGGCGCAGTCTTACCTGTGGATTTGGGGGGGGGCATTTGTCACTATTACGGGCATTTGATACAAAAGGTGCAAAGCACAAGCACCCCTCTATGAGTAGCAAAAGAAAGGGTGAGGTATCGATCAAAACCATCGGTTTTTGCGGAAATTTTTATTAGGAAATAAGGAAGAAAGAATTTGAAAGAAATAACTGGTAGTGTATGCCAGTTCTGAGTACTATGACTTCTACACCAAGCTGTCCTGCGAAGACAAGTGGACCCTCATTTAATGGGCAATTAACAATTATTGCTGTAACAACAAGAATACCAGTTTCTTTCTCATGGTGGCTAACTTTGTAAAACCTTTCGGTATTGTCAGATGAGATTCAGGAGCAACAAGGTCTTGCAAAAGAAGATCGAAGACATCTGGGTATTTAACAGAGTATTTGCAAGTGCTAGGTAAACTTAGTTTTTGAGCTTCTTTCCAGCCTTTGTGTTCCCAACCTTGCAATGGGAAAACCCTAGTGATCCTTATGCAAGAGTGGATAGACCTTGGGTTTTAGAGAAGAATCTAAGCTTGTCATAGAGGGGTCAACCATGTCTGTGGGTCAACCAAGTCAAAATTTACGAATGGCTAAATAATGTTGGTTGAGTGTATCATGCTGCCTAGATGTAATAAAAAAACATAATTTGGAATGATACTATGGAACAGTCCAAGCTGGTCCAAGGCAACCACGGGCTTGTGTGGTCATTGCACAGGCGCATACCAAGTTCCTTTTTTCAAATCTTGACGTTAGAGCCCATGTCAGCCTCGGGCAAGTTTTTACTGTCTGCTCTCTTATTTTGTTGACTGGAAGTCGTTAGCTAGATGCCCAAGCTGTTGTTGCAATTACACATGAGGGAGTTAGACAACAGATGATCATAATGGGACCAAGAGGTGGCAGTCAGGTCTCCATCCAGTGTCCCTGTGACATCATACAAGCTTACGCTGGGCCACAGGGGAAAAAATCGGCACCAAAAGTGCCCGTTTGGTCCAATATTACTTTTCTTGCAAATCTTTCAGCTAAAGAAAAGTTTTCTAGGGTATCTGTTCTGTCAAGTGCAAGACTATAGAAAAATGATGTGCTTTGTCACGTGCTGACCAGATATGTACTTGCCGGCTGCGAAAGTTCAAATGATGGCAACTATGTCAAGAGGCGCTTCTCCAGTTACACAATAGTCCTGACAGGCTATTGCCAGTTTGATCACAGAGTACAAATGGTTTATGATTCGGTTGTGGAACTTTTGACATTTTTGTCAACTGTTGGACGATAAAACGGATACTTTGTCAACTGTTGCTTCACTTCTGTAATTTTTACCTAAAAATAACTTCTTAAGCATGCAAAACTAAAGCAGTTGCAGAAATGATTATTGACTGTCATGATCAAGACGCATAAGGCCGACAATATTTAAATTCGTCCTTCTGTCACAGCAACGTCTGCACTGAATGATGAGTGAGGGATGAGGGCAGAGTGGAAACAAACGCTCACCCATTCGCGATACCAGTAAAATTCTCTTCGAATTGCCTCTAAGTAAAGAGAAAAGTACTCTTTTCAAAACCAGAAAAGCTTTGTCGCCGTGGCTTCATTTTCGTGTGAAATGATAAAAGTCGTCACTAGATGGTGCTTTTTGCAACTTTTCAACGTCCCTCGATAATGACAAGGGATGGAGATTTTAGGTGGAATTTCAATGCCCAAATACGTCATTTTTACCATGTTTAGATCTTAATTCTTTCTGGTATAGCTGCATCTCTAACAGATTTAGCTAATTTTTTGCCATCCTCATAAACAGCTAAACAGAAAAAAGGGGCAGAAAGGATGGAGCCAAATTTGCCATGTTAAAGCTAAATTTGAAATTGAGCAAAATTCTGAGCAAAATGCGGTAAGAACCCTTTTCAAGTTAGACATTTAGGAAAAAGAAAAATTGACATTAAGAGGGTTCTGATGCATAAACAGCTGGTTGAATTGGAACACAGAGAAACTGGCGCTATGGGTGGGATGGGACTTACATTGGATTCTACTATATTAAAAAAGCAACTATTCATGCGAAAAATTTTCACGGCATTTTTAAGGAGATTTCGGCCGCAAACAACATTTCATGTGAAAACAGTTTTTTTGCGGGTCACCTGAAATCTCCAGCCGTACTGATGACTTAGACCACTGCTGTGCAGTCACTGTAGTGCCAGATCCAGTAAGTTACTTATTTTCATGACAATTAATTAGTGCTAGGCCCTTACCTATGACGATCCTCATGTACTTCCCTACTTGTTAAGGGTTTCAGACGTTCCTGTGCCTTCTACTACCTTCCTTAAATGGTGTCTTCATGTCATTAGTAGCATTCTAAGCCCTTAGTACTCCAGTCGGCCAAGTGAGACTGACTGGCTAACGCGAGCACTTCTGCGTTTGGCCGCTAAATGGTTGTAAGGTCAAGGACCTCTTATGGCGACCCAATTTCTGAAGAAGGTAGATTATAAAATAGTAATGTTACATCTTAACTGTTGTTTCCATAAGAGTCCTCATTTGATCGCATAACACAGTTGGGCAACTCTTAGCTGAAGCTGCCTAAGCGTGCTCCAGCATCAGTGAAAACGTGCTCATGTTGGAATTTAAGTACGTTTCGAGCACCACCCTGGGGGAAGGGGGCAGCCGGTCCTGACTCCAGTTAAGAAGTCCGACTTGGGAACGGGGGCGGGGGTGGGTGGGGTGGGGTCGCCCGGACTCGGCGACGTCTGAACTTACCGAGAATTTCTTACTTAGGGCCAACCGCCACTGGAGAAAATCGGCCTCGTTGGGCCTACCGGAGACGCCCAGAGACCCGACCGAGACGAAGACCCTCTCGACACAGGACCTCCACGGAACAGCGGACCCCCGAGTCCTTAAGGGATGTCCCCGGGGTCCTCCCTGGCGGCGACGACGTGCCGGCGATCTCTTCACTCGTTGGAAGAGTCGTCGGGTCAGACGGCAGACGCTTTTGAAAAAGTTGCGCCTCCCTTTCCCTTGTCCTGCTGCCTGCCTGCCGGATCCACGGGCAGCGTGGGCGCCAGTGCCAACGAGAGCGGCAGGCGCTGCTCAGCTCTGCTCGGTCGGACCGGCCGGTTCTCCTGATCGCTTTGGCGGCCGCTTTCCCCGCTCAGGGCAGATGCAGACAAGGAAGAAGAACGAGGATCAAGAGTGGTGAAATGCGAGGGCCATGGGAGAATTTGGGCACATAGATGTTTCCCCGTGTGGGAGTTCTATACAGGCGACGTCGGGAGACGACACAGCCTGGAGTTCGTGTCTGTCCTGGAAAAGCAATCTGGTCTGCGTAGTCTTGGTGCCCCGGAGTCCGGGAGAGTCCCCGAGGGAGTCTGCTGATAAAAAAATCTGGAACGTCTACAAGGTCCGTGAGAAGAGAAGAAACGTCACCGCCGGGCTAAATGGGCCGCACCTCCGGCTGGAATGCCTTGCGTTGCTGCTGCAGTAGACGGACTCGCTCAGCCTGAGCCTGGCCTCGGCCAACCCCAGGCCCGACTGCTGCGGCAGCGTTGGCGTCGGCGGTCGTGAGGTACGAGGGGTGGCCCACGAGTCTGGCTGGCGAAGCAGCAGCAGACAGAAAGAAAGAAGTGACGAAGGAAGGACCAAAAGGGAGGAGTTGCTCGTCAGATTACTTTTGCTGTCTTCCTGATCTGCTCGCGGCCCCTCCGCCCCGCACTCCGAGCGCCGTCACCAGGTCGATCCTCGCACCCATCGACATCCCTCGCGACACGACAGAGGGCCCCAGACATCGCCCGGACACCCTGGGATCGTGATGGCGAGTCGCCCGGCATCCACGCAGCAAAACAGCTCCGGCGGCGGCCCCGGCGCCTCGACTCGCATGTCCCAGTTCAAGCTGGTGTTGCTAGGCGAGTCAGCCGTGGGGAAGTCTTCCCTGGTGCTGCGGTTCGTGAAGGGCCAGTTTCACGAGTTCCAGGAGTCGACGATCGGGGCTGCTTTCCTCACGCAGACGCTGTGCCTGGATGACACCACAGTCAAGTTCGAGATCTGGGATACGGCTGGTCAGGAGCGATACCACTCCCTCGCGCCCATGTACTACCGAGGGGCTCAGGCCGCCATCGTGGTGTACGACATTACCAATCAGGACACGTTCGTGCGCGCCAAGAACTGGGTGCGCGAGCTGCAGCGGCAGGCACGGCCGGACATTGTCATCGCACTGGCGGGGAACAAGAGCGACCTAGGCGGTCAGAGGCGCGCCGTCGAATATGAGGAGGCGGCCGCCTATGCGGACGAGAACGGACTCCTGTTCATGGAGACCTCGGCCAAAAATGCCAACAACGTGAACGAGATTTTCCTGGCCATCGCTAGAAAGCTTCCGCGGGACGCGGACGGCGCGGCCAACCAGCAGGACAGGGCGGGCAGACGACTCACGGACGGTGACGGAAACGCGGCGGCCAACAAGCTGGGAGGATGCTGCAAGAACTGAGAGCGTGATTACGATGGCAATTGTGTGCGATTGGACTTCTGCTGCGACAAAACACCTCTGTATAATGGACTTGAATCGGAGTCGTCGTCGTGTCTATTCAACAAATGTTATTTATCATTCCAGAAGAAAACGCCCCGATATACACACAACACCCTGTATGTTAGTACGTTTTATAAGAGCGCCGATTGTGAGAGAGAGAGTGGACAACAAGTCCGCCAGAGACACCGTGATCACCGCAACCCTCCCGCAATTTTCTCCAACCCTCAAATCGACGATCATCCTTGACTACACACGCGCACACACACACACACACACGCACCCCCACACAAAAACGCACCTCATGAGAGGAAGAGTGCGAGACAAATAAGAGTATGTTGTCGTCGATCCTTTATTAGGTCTACTATACAATACACGACTTGTATGCACGAGCCATCCAAAGGAATTTGTACACATTTTTTTATATCACCCCCTTCATTGGATCATTTCAGACCTTTCTGGAGAGGAGTCTCCCTTTGTCCTCCAAGCTTATTCCTGGGCTTTCTTCCTGCTTCACCGGTGCATATACATATACGTACAAGTATATCAGTTTGGCTAGCCCACAATACGGTTTGAACTCCTAGAATTGGCTCGTCTAGTGATATTTTGCTGACACGGTTACACGAAGGTGACTCATGAGGGTCTTGCGCATGGCCTCGAAGGTATGATTTGTTGTAAGACTAACCCCACAGAAGAAAGCTTTGTATACGAACGAATGTAGACGTTTGTTCGCAATTGGTTGACATGACCAAATGACGAGCTGGCAAATAAATGCGTGCAACGCAACAGTTGCAGACTCTGCTCCATGAGGTCGACTCGAACAAAGGCCTCATTCGCGCTGTGTAGTTCAGCAATGTAGCCAATGCAACGCTGTGAATGAATCTGGATACTAGCGTCTAGTACGACAACACTAGTTAGATACTAGTGTTGCCGTACGCTGCACGTAGAGGCACGGTCACTTTTATGGAGTAATTGCATAATTATGAAGCCTTTTCCTCCAGGTAGTCTCGCCATAATGGGGAGCTGGGCAAGTCCGGCGTTGCTGGTGGCTCGTGGGACTCGTCGTGTACACCTGCGTTGCCGCCAGCACCACCTCGTCCCAGAAAATTGGTGTCGTCGGGGACAAAGTGACATTAGATGTTTGCACTCTCAGGACCCCGCTGGATTGGCCTCCGTCCTTTCTTCCAGCTCTCGGGTGCTCGTAATGGCTGGCGCAGGTTTGAGCACTGCCAGCGGAATTCCTGATTTTAGGTCGCCGGGATCCGGACTGTACGACAATCTACCCAAGGACCTTCCCTACCCTGAAGCCATCTTTGATGTTCACGTAAGCTTTAGCAGTCCTTCTGGCACTGGTATTGAGAACAGCGTGAGGTGAAAAAAAGTCTCGTGGGTCCTAAGATAAGAGAGGGCCAGAAAATAATATGATGTTCAGAAGAAAGATGAAGTAATTGAGAGACACTGGCATTTCTTAGCGCACGCAGTAACTTGTGGATCGCTGTTTAAGCTGAACAACTACCTATGAGTATCGAGAAACTTTCATTTTTCCAGTATTACAACCACTCGCCCCGCCAGTTCAACTCTTGGGCGGCTGCCTTCCTTCGGGCTGACTTTCGTCCCAACCCAGCTCATTTCTTCGTCTTCCTGCTACTCCAGAAGTGTAAGCTTTTGCGCATGTACACGCAGAACGTGGACGGACTGGAGGCAGCCGCGGGAGTGCCCGACAACAAGTTGGTGGCGGCACACGGCTCGCTGACGGCGGGTGGCGCCTCCTGCGTGCGGTGTGGCGCGTCTGCTGATCCTTCGTTGGTGACTACCCCTGAGACTGCATACTAACTCGTACATTCGGTGTATCAAAACGTGGAGTCATTTGGATTGACTTACCTAAAACTACTTCTGTTGCGAAGAATGCGCAACATAAAAGCTTTGGAACTATAAGTTACGGCTTAGGTCAGCTTCGACTGGATGATGTCTGAGATGTCTTTAACGAATAATCAGTTTTTACCCCCTCATTGACTGAGTCACATTTTCAGCTAAATTGCGATAGCTGCAAAGTGGCCAATCTCGATTCCGATCGAAATCTCATTTGCCAGACTGATCTCGGTCACTGCAAAAACAAGTGCAAGTGCTGAACCTGCCGGGTTTTTTTTTAGTGCGATAGATTTCCTAAAGTGGAACATTCCTAGGCCAAAAGCGATCACGAAAGTTTGAATGATGGTCAAACGACACAAACAATTCCTTCTCCATGTTTACAATTCATAATCTGACGAAACAATCACTGACAACACGCGCCTAATTGAACATTCGTGGTTCTTCACAGCTTGGGCAATGGGAATGGAAGGGGGTCCGGGTCGAAGGTTAGGGGGTTGCAGAAAATTTTTGACGTTTGACCAGATTTCACATCTTCTCGGGACCATTTTTCTCAACCCTTCGTCAGAGTAAGCTACGAAGTAAAAGACCGTCGCGAAGCGGTGTCACGAACATAAAACAAAATTTTGATCAAGGAAAACATCTTATGTTCGTTAGCAACAATGTCGAGCAAGGTCAATGAGTCTCCATCGATTATTCGTGTGAAGTAATCAGTTTTTTTCGCCAAAGCAAAAGGAGTAAACAGGCTATAAAACTGCACTTTAAAAGTGGAGGAGTCTCTCGGCATATATCTGTTTAAGTGCTTATGGTAAAAAATTAGCTGTGAAGTAAAGAGCAGTTGTCCGGAAAGATCTACACAAAGATTCACAAAAAATCTGCAGCATGAGGTTGTCATGTCAGTGAATACAAGTATTATTCTCCGTTCATTTTGAATCAATCTCATATGCGTAAGGACACACGCAACGTGAAGGACAGGGAAAATTGGCAAAAAGCATTGCACGCAACCTGGAACTGTAACCAATACTTAAATTTTAGTAATATCTGTTCTTCTAAATCTTGAGGTTCATGGATACGTTCGTAAAAGAAGTGTAATTGTCGCGATTTCTTTTTTTTGTTTGGGGGGGCGATAGAGGGAGTACCTAAGGCCGAGGTTGAATGGGATAATTTTGCTCTACTGAGACTTTTTCTGAAATAGGTTGACAAAGTATTACAGCAATTACTTTCCCAGAGATCAGACGTGCGATAAAAATGCCTCTCAGAGACTTTGATTAGGATCCAAAATTGGAATTGCTTCGTTGTCGTCCAATATTTCTCTCCCAGAGACATTTCTCGTACATCACGTGGGTATTTTTTTTAGGTGAAAGCAACCCTTCTGTCTGACAGCGACCCCAAGTGTGACCGTTGCGGTGGCCCCGTCAAGCCAGACGTGGTCTTCTTCGGCGAGCGCCTCCCCAGCCTGTTTGAATTGCTCTGGCCCAACGACGTCGCGGAAGCAGACTGTCTCCTCTGCGTTGGAACCTCGCTAGAAGTGCGTGCACCGGTATAGTTAGAAATTTCAGGGTACCCCGAAAAAAGTAACCAATTCCGAAACATTTCTATTGGTCCGTAAAAAATGCCATTTAACATGCTACACAGCACTCCTCACAGTCTCCCTGGCAGCCACATCTCAAAATTTAAATTTCTTCAAACCGTGTCTGTTCTTCTGGAGCAAGAACTTTCTCCTGGAGCATCGTCTGTCACAGCTGGCAGATGAGCGAAACATGTGCAGTAGTGCTGTGATGAACATTTGTTTGCATCCCACATATTCGAATGTATTTAATTCGTTTAAATACTCAATGAATACGCAGACTATTCTAAAATATTGTGACATTCTAAGCATCCTTTTTTTTAGCAACCAATTTCAAGTATTTTTGGAACAAATGAGTATAGTCCTTGCAGTAACTAATTCCTGCGGGGAAAACTTGGTTGCATAATGAATTAAGTCATATTCGCTTAAAGCGAGTTCCCAGCCGGCCTCTCAGCCACCAGCTTAACTCACTGGTCCAGCTGCTTCTTGATCGGATCACAACGTTTCAGCAGGAAATTTTCATCTTTCTGTGTCCTGTGTTCTGGGGTCTCTCAGCCACCAGCTCTAGTCATGGCTCACTGATCCGGCCGCTTGTCTGACTCGAGCCACATCTCTTTCAGCCACCAGCATGAGTCATGTTTTGGTGGGAAATTTGAGCATATGTTTCACCACCCAAAAATATGCTGAAAAACAAACTGAAACTCATTGAAACTTGGAGCACACCCACATATGAACTACACACACCTGAATGCACTATTAGAACGCAGCATCAATGATGCAGAGCCATGGAAACTGATGTTGACAAAAAAACCCGTGAATTATTACTAGGACTCGGATTCAATTTTTAACATAAAGTCGTTCAGTCAGATACTGAGACAGAAAATCAAGTACGTAAGGTCAACTGTATGACTACCCACTTCGAGCAGTTATGGAGGGGGCAAAGACAAAAAGTGGTATTCTTCACCTCTAAGGGTGCTTTTTTAAGCGAAATTGTTGGGGTTGGGGTGCGAAGGGGTGGCTCCTGCTCTGGTTCTCTCACCCCGGGGTGAGCAAATGCCCGAAACCTCACGTCCGGACGCGTCTGTTTTTGTTCGTCAGCTGTTCTTCCTTCCTTCTAGTGATGGTCCTTCATTCTAGAACCTAGAACCTCAAGGCCATCATGGGCAAGCTCAATAACCACAAGACTGGGAAACCTCGAAGCTTCACTACTGAACTTCGCTTCTTCTAACTAACTTTGCTCTCACACAATCTAGGGGGGGGATAAGGGACTGGCAGTCCTACGGAAGTTTCAGCTCATGTTAGAGAAAAGCACTGAAAAGGTGCAGCACTTGAAGCCCCCAGACATCAAAATAGGCCCACAAAGTGAATCAAACTACAGGATCTCTGTCAAAGTACGTCAATAATCAGGTTTAGATAGCAGATTCCTCACCAGAAGCTGCTACTGCAACGTGCGCTGCCCAGTTTACCCCGTGAAAATAACTTATGCCGAGGACTGTTCAATCTCTCTACTTTGTCGATTAGCTGACTTGGCCGGCATTGTCAGCCGGGCAATAATTATCCAGTCCATAAGCTCCCTTCGCTGTATTTCTCATTAATACTGTTTTAGATGCTGTAGAACTTATCAAACTTTCCCCTTATGACGGCGGACTTTACCATAGCGGAGTTCTACTCTACTTTGTATCAGGAAGGGAAACAGTGAAGCTCTGTTGTGGTCAAGTCCTCCGTCAGTGTCAAAACTTGTACTCCGTTAAAGTTCTGACTGTATTAAAGGTTAAGTCTCCGATGCTGCTGAAAGGCCGAAAGGTTTTCGTAACGAAATCCGTTATTCTGGACTGCTTTTGTCCCTGAAATGACACTTTGAGACATTCTCATTCAATATGCAAAAGAGCTGTGAGCAAATCTTTTTTGCTGCCCGTCGAATTAGTGTGGCAGAAATTTCAGACCTTTTTCAAGGGTTCCAAACAGTCTGATCGAAAGGTGCCTTGCTGAAGTAACATTCCTTCAACACTTTTGCTTAACATTTAAAGTGTATGCGTGACAGCAAAGCGTTAAAAAGTCGAGTTGCATCGAGGCTGAGGTCGGCTTATGTCAAAAGGTTTTTGACGAGTACTCCAATGATTCGCGAGTCAAAGGGTACGATTTCGAGTCAAGTCAAGTCTAGCTGCAACGAAGAGATCTTGCCTGACAGATGCGAATGTCGAAGTGCTCCTGCATTGAAGCGATGGTTTTGCGTTGTTCTCGACTATTTGTCCTGGTGTATTAAAGAACGGAACACTTAACAGAAGAAGTTAGTCAAAAGTACACTTGAAATCTAAAATTCTGCTCGAAAATGTTCGAGAAACGAGGCAAAACCAAGTAAAAATTCACTTTGTTAAAACTTTAAAAGGGAAAGCTCGTGACTAGGTGAGAGGTAACGAGGGGTTCCTATTTCCCAGGAGTTTTGTTCCCAGCACATCAGGATTAGATTTTCCTACTCATAAGAATCCAGGAAATAGAGCAGCAAGTTATGCTTTAAGTTCGGAGTCGGAAATCCTGGGAATTATTCGCACCTTCTATTTCTGTTCATATATATTCATTGTTCTAAAACTTTTTCCTAAACTTTAAGTACGTTGGAGCAGTATTGCCATATTGGCCGTTAAGGGGCCAGATCTTGCCATTTCTGGCCCTTTCTAAAATCCTCTGACTCCTTTATTTGTTTTCTACACAAGAGCATAATGTTTATCCACGACTAATAGGCTGAATCTGGTGAATGATCTTGAATTTTCTCGAATGGAGACAGGAATTAAATATGCACGGAGTATAACAGATAGAAGTGACGATGATGGTTTCATCGAATCCCGCCAAATTTTGTCTCTTTTCTGGAAAAATATTTGTCCCGGGATCCTGAATATGAAGCCCCTGACGTAGACCTTTCTGTTGCGTCGTTGCGGCTCATACCAACGTACACTCTTACCTGAGTGCGTCCTCATTACTGTTCGTAGTAGTACGATCCATTCTTGTGTGTGCAGCTTAAAAGGACCTTCTCTGGTCGGGAAAAAACCCTATCTCTACAAGATGCTGTTACAAAGAGAGACCTCGATCACTTGGGTGAGCGGGAAAACACCTTTTATTTGTCAGTCAGGTACATGAGGGTGACAGGAAATTGTGCATCAAGGACTGACAGGAAATTGTGCTGAGGACTCTTGCCACTTCTCGAGAATTTGATCAGGCCTTGTCGATTGAGCCCCGTATCGGCACTTCGCGAGTTACACGGCTAACATCGTTACGGCCCTGACAATCAGGATGCCAGCCTATTGCATGCCTGACTGCACGTACGTCCTGTCCTGTACATAGAACGATCAACGATCTTGTTCTGTGGCTGGTCCACAATGACGGTGAAAATTCCGCGAAAGTCTTATAGAAATGCTTGACAAACAACCCTGTTTGTTTCTTTGTGAGGGGTTCGTATCGGTTGTGATGTCCGCAGCTGCGAGGCTTGAGTGACCTCCGGCAAGATCTTATCCCTTCCTCTGTTGTTCGCAATTACAGTGTGAGTTAAAACTTAATAAAGTGTCAGTGAATGCACAACATATATTTTGATCTGCCCACTTTCGACTCATTGCCGTTCAATGCAAATGCATGGACCTCATAAGGCCTTTGAGGCCTCGTTGGAGGTGCTGGTTGGTATGGAGTCCGATGAAAATTTCTAGTCACTCCTTGTGAGAAACCTTTCTTTTTCAACCACAATTTTTATTTATTTGTCCAGTGCAGAGCATTGGAGCAGCTGATATCAGTGCTCTCAAGGCTCCTCCTCATTCACCAAAGGCAAGGAGAAGCTGTGATCATGTGTACAATGAGGTACCCACATTCAAAACACTGTGGAATCCTCACCACTAGATGGCGGGCTTATAGTTTGTCAGGGCAAAAAGAAACAAAACAATGCTTTCAATGAAGCGAAATCAGCATGAATGTCACTTGCTTTGAATGCTTTAGTTCATTTAGTGAGGCAAGAAGTGTGGAAATGACAGATAGATCCAAGTGGACAGTCAAAGACTATGAAAGAGCCCGTGGTGGTTGTGGTGCAAGGACCAGTGGACATAAATTGACTTTGAGGCAAGAGTTATTCACCATGAGTCCAATGATGACTTCTGCGGCCCCGTTATAGGGCCTTCCAGATCTCAACCCAATGCCCAAGTTCCCTGCAACAGTCACCTTTTACTCATTGACAAAGTCTGACCAAGGTCCTGTACCTAAGCTCACCCCCTTGCATGTGAAGGAATATGCTTTTATTATATGCTTTGTACTGTCAAGCCAAGAGCACAAATTTGGAGAGTCTTGCCATCTGGAAGGGTGCAACAAAGTCATGAATGAGTGTATCTGCGCTGCCAGCTACAATGTGGACAATGGGACCTTCTTCTTGATTGGGATTGCGTCAGCAGAGATGAAGAAGGTGACTTACAATCTGAAGCTTGTCATTGATGTGGAATCGGTTGAAGTCAAGAAGGCACACTGTGAGTGTGCTCAAAGGTGCGGCCCTGCTGCTGCATGTAAGCACATCCTTGGCATGCTTCTAATGCTGGCCCACTATGTGAAGACTGGTGAGCTCAAGATCCAGATGTCATGCACTGGGCAGTTGCAGTCATACAAAAAGCCATCTAGAGCTCATGTCAGGTCCCCAGTTCGAGCTGGAAAGCTTGGAAAGGGTGCACTTGACTTTGACCCAAGACCTGCCAAGTTCAGGAACATGCCAGGGTTTACAGATGCTGTCTACAATGCCGCAATCAACTTCTGCTTGCTCTCAGGAATGGACATCAGCCTCAGATATGCATTCCAAGGAGCAAATGTTGCTGGAATCATTGCCAACCATGATTACCTTGCGGAGCCTCTGAATCATGTCTAGGTGAAAGAGGGCATTAAAGTGTCAAAGGATAAAGCAGCAGACATTGAGAGGCAGACAAGAGGACAGTCAAAAAATCCACACTGGAAGGATGAAAGGCAAGGGCATCTCACAGCCTCCAAGTTTGGCAAGATTTGCCAAGCAACTGATGGGAGAGACCTTGATCAAATGGCCATGGGCATCTATGATGCACCTGCTCTGGACAACATTCCAGCCATTTGGCATGGTCAAACCTATGAGGCCACAGCCTTGGAGCAGTTCTCCACAAAGATGGGCAAGAAGGTCAAGGACTGTGGACTGTTTGTCGGCCCAGACTTCCCATTTCGTGGAGCAGGCTGCGCAAAATGTGGCCTCGGGTTGGGCTCCGGAGATTCGGGCTCGAGTCGGGTTGCCAAAATGATGGAAGCGGGCTGGATTGCGGGCTGATAGAAAAGTGCATGAAAAATGTTATGTACTTTTGTAGAAGAGGCAAGAAGAGGCTTTTGTCAAAGGCCCACAGACAGCTACACACTGAGGGCCCACGCCGCGGGCTGGACATGAGGATTGCGGGTTGATGGGGTTGGCAATTTAGGGTGCGGGCTTGCGGGCTCGGACTATAACCCGCTCCACCCCTAAGTACAGACTACTTCGACTATTCCAAACGGCAGTATGTACAAGACAGTGTTTCCGCCCAAAGTATTCCTGGTAAACGGCGCCAACTGTATAATCTTATTGGCATTAGAGTTACTGAACCAGCTGTATCAAGGATGGGACACTTCTGCGAATTTGAAGACTTTTACGTGCACCCTCACGGCCACTCAGTTTCTTCAACTCTACATTTTGGTGCTTCTCCTCAAAAGCAAACACATACAGATGGAACTTGCAGTATTAAGTGAGGAAGGATCACTCCATGTTGCAGCAGGTGGGAAATTGAATGTTCTTTGTCCACGTTGAAACACTGCGACCTGTCAAATCCTTGAGGTCTCGTAGACTTCAACAAACATTGCTGACACTCTCCGCTCCTACGACAATGGTCATGCTCTCCGTGCACATGCAGTGCTGCTGCTTCACACATCTGATGTTAAGCCCTGTAACATAGTTTAGTATGTTCTTTGATCTTTGTTTAGTGAGTGCATCATGCTTGGAATTTCATCACTTGCATTATAGTGTGGAAGGAACTCTTGTCCTGAGACACTGTCCTCTCAGCTTTTTGCTTCATCGTTCTGGTGAGGTTTGGTCGGGAAATTGGCAAGATATTTGCCACTGTCGAACTGAAACTTGATTTCTGCTTTTTGAGGAACTGGCTGATTGATATGCTCTTAAGGGTGTCCTGCACTCATGTTGCTGTTGGAGGAGCATGTGTCATACATATGACAGATAAAGGTAATTTCTAGTGACTCCTGATTGAATCTTGACATTAGAGGGTTGGAAATGCCTTCCCTAGAAAGAAGATTTTCTTGAACTTTAAGCTTAGATGTCCTTGACATCACTAGTACAATTTGCCAAGGTTTCTATTGTCTCTTTTCTGGCATAAGTGCGGTAAGCAGCTAATCACATGTGCCAGAAAGCGCCGAAGCGTTCTCATACTTGGCTGGTTCTCGTACTGGTACTCTCGTACGTTCTCAGTATACGTATACTATCATACGTTCTCTTACTGCTCTTACTAGAAGCAATAACTGGCTGCTTGAGTTCATCACGTCATACCAGTGAATGAAATGTCCCGCTGGTCAAACTTCTGATCACTGCCTAAAACTTGCGTCAATAAAAATTCATTCAGAGCTAGGACACAGAGTCTCTCTTGAGGTCTCAGGCTGGAGCATATCCATCACTTCCTTCAGCTCACCCACTTCAAACTCAATATGTTCTGGGTACTGTCTTAACATTCAAATTGCTGTGAGTGGATAACCAAGTTATTGTAGGGTCATGGCCAGAAGCTCCACATGAAAGTCTGATTGGAGGACTCTCTTTAGTCTCTGTTGACCCAATTTGCCCGGCATTGTCTGCCAACTGCACTTCGGTTACAGAATCTAAAATAGAGTCATGCATATAGTTTAATTTTTAAAACTGAATCTTTCTCCCTGATCGTTAAACAAGAATCCCATTGCTGTGTTGGAGTCAGCTTTTTCCCATTGTGTTTAAAATAAGACTTTCTGCAGAAGAGAATTTGCAGTCTCGAGGACTTTCATCATCCCTCACAGGGATCTGCCAAGCATAGTATTTGCATGCAATGTATGGTTGCTTGATTTAACATCCACGCTTTCCACGTCACGTTCAAATGCCACAGGTATTATATGCAGGAGATGGAGAAGTTGACTCCAGATGCAAGAAAGGTGATGCAGCAGGTGTTGTTTGCCGCTTCCATCCTTGGGTCTACTTTGGGTCTACAATAAAATATATGGTCCATGACATCATTTTGACTGGTCGAGTTGCTGTCACCCGAGGCTTTTATCTAAGTAGGCGGGGTATTTGAGTGTGAGAATATTGAATATCCGTCCTCATTGACTGCTTCTTGCTCGAACTGATCTTCATCAAAGTGGACTTCACTCAGTTAAGTAAGGGGAATTGGCTTCCGATCGCTTTATCTGACCTCATTTGTCCGAATTCGGCGATGTTCACGTTTTGCCTCTGACTTTCATGATAGAGGATGAGCACCAGGCAGCTTTGTTCAGTCCTGTTGCCACACTGGGCATTAGCACAGATCACCATCTCGTCAAAAGACCTCTTGCGGGGACGTTAAAAAAGAAAGTGAGGAGACGGCAGCTGACAACTCCAGCCGTCTCTCCCTGTACCGTGTCTGGACCTGATGGCAATTACAAATCCAAAAGAAGTCCTTTTTCTCGTCTGGTAGAGAGCCTTGCCTCGGCTAAATATAAGGTTGTGGAGACTGGCAGCTTGAAGGTCATAGGGAACGTGACTGTGCCTGCAGCACCTTGGAACTAGAGAGATCTTTTGCTGGGTGAGGCAGCATAACGAATATCTCGGGCACAAATGCCCGATGGGCTTTGACCTCATTCTGGGCTTCATGGTCTTGATACTTCGTCACTGCTTCCATTGATTAACTTCAACCTGACACTGCTTTTTTTTCATTTCCTCCAGAGTACTAGGTCGGAGTTGAAAGACGGTTCAGGTTAACTTTTAGAATGGGTCTCTAAAAAGTACTTTTATGCAAAGGGAGAAGGAGAGAGAAAGTACCGTTTTTTGCAGAAAAGTCTCCTGACTCATTCCTAACTTTCCAACAGGTTAATGAAAAAAAATGGAAAGATCATGAGAATAACATCCTTCTTCAGGTGGTGGCGCTGTGCATTTCTTTCCACCTTATCGAAACAGGACGGCTTGAAGTGCTTGGATTGCACCCTTCGGAGATACCCTGAATTTCTCCCCGCTGATGGTTGTGACCCATTGTGGCTGAAACTCTTTTTTCGTCTCTCTTGAAATGTTAAAAGCTCACATTTGTGGCCTTGATCTTTCTAGTTATACTGATGCATGCAAATTTTATTCACATCAGCATTTTTCACTCTACTTTGCCACGGACACTCAATATTTTCAGGGTATTTTTATACTTCAGCTGCAGTTGGAACAATGCTTCAGTCAAGTCGCGGGCTGGGTACAGCTGCCAAGTCGGCCCGCCCTGAGCACATTGGACTTCTTCTTCCTTCCGTTGCTATGGTTCAACAACAAGACAGACTGTTACGCAAAAAGCGAATTTCAAGAAATTCTTCGTATTCCATGTGAGGTTTCGGCGCAGTGCTACATATGGCACAAGTGCAATACTACAGAAACTAGTCCTCAGTTCTTCTATTAGATGGCCATTAAGTTCTGTTGCATGGTCAATTAGTGTCACCTGACAATAATGTTACACAAGATACCGCGTATATACGAACGCTGCTGACTTAAGAATACTTCCCCGGTTTTTAGAGCTCTGCAGGGAAGTCTGCAACATCAATATGTCTCACCTTAAGAATCCTCATTTATGAAGAGCGAAACGTATGTTTACTTGATGTCACTGATTAAAGCCACTTTTGGTAGCACCTTCCAGGGAAGATGCTGCTGATGGGTGCGTGCGAAGCAGCAACAGAGGCAAGCTCAAAGCATGAGACAGAGGAAATATAATAATACATGTGGAATAACGTGCAAACTTCAGACGGCATTTAAAAAGAAACTTAAGATTTGGATCAAATTACAGCGTGAGGCGCGAGTATACGCCACCATAGAAAAGTCTTAGAAGTTCAAAATTCGAGGAAAGAAGAATGATTAAAATCTATTAAAATTATCCCTCAGCAACGCTTTTATCATAATATGCCCCCCAAAACTTAGCCTCAATTATAAGTTCAACATGACATGCAGCCATATTTAACCTGTCTAGGATCGACTTTGGCAGTATCTCTGGTCAAAGCAAGCACCATTTGTTTTACACAAGAAGAAACCACTAGGTTTCAGGTCATGGGAACTAGGATGCCAGGTTTCCTTGTTCCAGAAGCTGACGAAGTTATTTTCAATCCATTTTTTTCTTCTTAGAGGAGTAGGGAGGTGCCCCATACCTTAAAAAACATGGGGGTGCTCTCCAGCCTCCCTCTTGTCCCATGTCTTACCCTTTGAAGCAAGTCAAAGTTGGTGCCTGTGTTGACCTTCTGTCCCCTCTTGAAGAATCAGACTATAGTTCGTCCGGTGCTGGCCAGGCAGACTTCTCGCTGCGGTTCACAAGACGTCCTCAAGATTGTTCACGAACCACCTGTCATTGTCTCTGTTAGTCTTTCAACTTTGAACTGCTTATCATTAGTGATGTGATATTTTGGTGAGTTGTTGAGCTAATCAATTAGGCTCAACAACTCACCAAAATATTTTTTAGGCAATATAGTCATTCAACATATAGTTTAAAAACAGTGAGGAACAGATATGACAGCAAATTTTCTGCAGCGGGGAATTCTGCTGCCACACTCTGCATGTGAAAATGGTAACATTTGTAGCTGCTAAGCAAAGCACCATTTGCAAACCTTTACAGACGAGATGAATAACCGCCAACCTTTTATGAACAGTAGTTCCCAACGATGATTAAATCCAGTCATTTCTATTGCATTTTCTCTTGTTTTGAAAGTAATTATCTGAAGTAATTGGAAAAGTGGACTGAATCGGAAGGGTAGGCCCTGATCTAGCCACGCAGGGCAGCTCCCCAAGTAGCGTCTCTCATGTCAAAACAGTCAACTGTTGACTCACTCATAGTCAACTGTCTCTCATATCAGAAAATTCAATATTTACACATGTTGGCATTAAATGAAAGGTACAACTTCAACGATTCAATGATGGAACAGAGGAGTCTCATAACACTGGAATTTGTTTTGTTCGTATCCCAGTGTCATGTTGACAATCCGCTGCATCCATTCCTGAGTGGGAAACACAAGTCGGCTGACTTCAACCACACTTTGCGTGCCTAGGGAGCTCTGCCCAATATGTCCCGGCGTGGCGACCAATGTTGCCCATAAGGGTCTCTAGCTATGTCGTGTGCATTCTGGTGAATTCTTCAGATACCCCCGGATGTATCGCTCAGTACCCAATAACTATTTCTCTCATTCAACACTTTCTTTTCTCATTCCTAACAAAAATTAAAAATATTCGTTGCTATTTTTCTAGCCATGGTCGTCTCAACCATATGGAGAGAAAGTGAATGATACTGGAACAAAAACACATAAATGTTTGGTTTGTAATTCCTTACACAAGTCCGTCTCCAAAACTTATGATTATGATGTATGTCTGACCTTTTTTGTTGCAGCTGGTAGAGGGGTATTTGTGGCAAGAGTACATTGGATGAGTCCAAGAGGGTCCATGACCAAGTCCAACTGGCTTGTATGATCTTCGCGCAGGCACACATGATGTCTCATGAAATTTGAGGCATCTGAGCCAAAGTTATGGACAAATTTGAGGTGTCTGACCACTTTTTTGTTGACTGTACAGTCAAATCTTAAAGCTGCGAATCTCTAAGTTATGATGAATCTTAGAGTTACGATGATTTTCTCGCTAACCAAGCCTTTCTATAACGAGCCGGCTTATTCTAATAGTCCTTGTATATGCAGATTTTTAAAGCTCCTCTTACTTAAACACCCTGTAGTTGTTCAGTACATTGGGAGGACGACGCATCCGTGCAGCAAAAAGGATCGTAGACTCCTTGGCCAAAAAGAAGACGCTTGGATTACCCACCTTATTCTCCTCACCTGAGAAACCTGAACTTCCATCTCATACCTGAGCTCAAGAGACAACTCGCAGGGCAGAACTATTCTCTGAAAAAATTATCGGAGCTGAAACAGTTATGTCCAGACGGGTAAGAAGGCTGCTCAAAGAATGGTCTTCTTCACACTTTTGACAGCTTGTCCAAAAGTTTCAATGCATGGGTCAAACTGGAGGGTTGTTACGTGAAAAATAATGTTCTGCCTGAGGTCTCTGCATTTTCGAGTAAAACATTCACTGATCGTCTTGCTCGATCGCCTATGCGTACGTACAGTTGACGACGCTTGTAAGAATGATCTCGGGATGAGATTTGGTAAATGAGGGAAAGAAGTTTTTAAAAACCATGTTTCGGACAGGCTTTTGTCAGTAGGTAGACCCTTAGTTGATGCGGCTGTGTTTAATGTACCGTGAACACAGTGTAGACCAGTGGCAAAAGTTTTCAGCAGTTGTACATACGTAAATAAGAACCAACCACGTGACACTGAGATGATGAGCACGTAGGCAGCAGATGACCGGAGGCATGGTGAACACATGAAAAGACTTCCAATGAATCTAATGCCAGAGACTCGTTGAGGACAAGTGCGAGTTCAACTTACATGTGAGTAAATAACATCGTCATCTGACTCATTATTTTGTAGGATTTTGCTCCAAACATCCGTCATAATTCATGTAATTCGAGTTGCACATGGACATGTGATTCATACGAGCGTTGTTTAGTGTCTTGAACAGGCACCAGATCTCTCTCTCCATTTGTTCGCATAAATACTTCACGTATGCGCAACTTTTTACGCGGATGTCTATGTAGTTCTGCATCTGTTTGATCAATCAGGTTCTACATGATGATATTGTTAAGAGAGGTGTCTGTCGTGAAAATGTCTATCCTGGCAGTTGTCTCGCAAATGGTGGTCGTGACAAGATCAGTCCGTCCTTGCAGAGGCTGTAGTGACAGTTTGTCCAGAAAATACGAGCAGCGGTGGCGAAAGTAATGCATGCAGGCCCCGCACTTTACAATCCGAGCATGCACGATGCACTTTACACAGGTCTTCCCATTCGCCGGCGTGGCCGAGGCCGTGGCCCCTGGAGTACCAAGACTGTTGCTCAACCGGACGTTGGTGGGCGGCTTCGGTTCCAGACAGGGAGACCGCGCGATGTTGGGCGACCTAGTGGACTGTGTGTGGAAGCTGGCAGAGGAGCTTGGGTGGACCAAGGAGTTGAAAGAACTATGTGACAGTGGCCAAAAATGAGAAGTGACTGTCCAATCTGTGTCAGAGTAGTCAAGTTTCCTTCCATCTGATGCCCGTCTCCAATACCGTACACGTCCTGCGTCATGTGACACTGGCCGTATTGTCTCTGTGATGGAAATGCTCTATTGCGCACACGACTTTCCATTATGACGGCAAATGCAATGCGGTCTTGCGTTTCTGTCACTGCAACCCCAGTGCTGTGGAGCAGGAAAAAAAATCGCATAATAAAGCAGGACAGTTTTCTCATTTGTTCTCGTCATTGTTCGTTGGGAAAACTTTCGTGATGCTTTACAAGTGATATCATACTGTGAACATTGAGTGAGCTGCTTACTAGATAGGAGGAGTCTGAGAGTGAGATTTGACTTTTCTTCCTATCTTAACGTAGAATTGCCGACATAAAAATGTTCTCCTCTACACCTCTCCCGTCCCCTTCTATTCCAACTTGTCATGTACGTACATATGCACTCGTACTACTCTGCGTACTGCTGAGCAACAGGTACGCGTCGCACACGCACACCCGGACGGACACGCTCTTGGCTGCGAGGGCCCGCATGAGTGGGTGAAAGGAGAGAACACCGCAAGCACCATGTGGTTTCTTGACCACGCTCTCTGACAGCCGTTAGAGCCACAACGTCAAAATCTTCATACCGTATTTCCAGCTACGGCACGGCTACATAGTCGATGGAGGTACTGCCAGAGGCAGTGGCAGTTGCACCGAGCCAATGAGAAAGGTAACACGTGTGAGACGAGCTGAATATCAGGGTTGCGTTCTGTGGTAGAGAGACTTTGACATATCTATCGATGCTTCAATCCTGGGCTCCTGTGCTGCGCAACCGAGTCAAGAAGAGGAAGAGGAAGAAGAAGTTACTTCCAACGAAGCCACAAGTGCTGAGCATGGACAGACTCTTCCACACGATCGTCACACTGTGAAGGAGAGAAGTTGAGTCGGGTAAGGAAAAAAGGAAGAAGAAGCTTCCAGGACTTTTGGCAGGACGACTGAGCGGTTTCGTAACGCCATCAATTCCTGCCTACCTCTGCAGGAAGTGAACCTGGCTTGAGCATGCACCGTAAGGCCCAGAGGTGTCCTATGTTTTATCTACGTTTGCTAATGGTTCCTCTTTCTTTCTGGACCACTTGAGGGAAACGTGACTTGGAAGCATTCCTAAAGCTCTGATAAATTGCAGCGCACCAGCAACATAAGGCTAGGGGGGGATGCGGAGCTTCACTGCTTAGGTACAACACAGGTATGCGCAGCGATTCTTTTCTTGCCAGTCAACACGTTTCAAATTCTTTCTTATTCTTGCGTCACCTTTGGAGAGGAGGGGGGACATTAGAGGTCACGGACTTCAAACATAAGCATGCGTGCGATATTCATTTATAATCAATACTTGCTTGCATCAGCAGCTACGACATGATCAAGCGTCTATTGCACCGTACAAATGCAGCATTGAAAATTGTATTCTGACGATCGACAGGTTGCATGTGATAGAGCCTGAACTGCCTGCGCCCTCTCCAGATTGACCTACCTCTGGTACGAGGAGGCTAACGGCAGCATCTGCCCATTTGTTTGGGAGGACGTAGTACGTACTACGGTGTCTCCCTCCCACCCGCTGGAGGAAAAATCCAGGAAATTGCTGCCTTTTCTTCTTTTTGCCCATGTCATTCCTTTACCTTCCTCTACCTCTGGGCATGCCTGATCACCGTTGACCGTCCAGAGCTTTTCTCCTAGGCTGATGGAGACGACGGTGAGGAGGGAGGGGGGGGGGAAGAAACCAGTTTCCAAGCGCGCACTTTTTTTTCGTAGGAGACCCTCTGACCTGACTCTTTTGAGTGCGTAGGGTAAAACAGCGATTACCACTTCTTCGTTCGCTTTTTTGCCTGTGTCTGGCGGCGGGAAAGCGTAGGGAGATGATGAGGCGCAAATAGTACGCACTTGTGACAGGAAGCTGGCGAGACATAATGGTACATACCGACCGACCGGCGTGCAATCGCCGAGAAGGAGGGATGGTTAGCGCAAAAAATGGGGGTCTTAGTATTTATGGTTGGCGGCTGCGCGGTTAAGGCCGAGCGCGTAACCACTCCTACGCGCACATACACAGACATACGTAGAGGAGGAGGAAGAAGAAGAAAAAAAAGGAGGATGGAGCCTATCATCAGCAAGTTCCTTTGCTTGCGCAATCCTTGCCCTCACAGCGAAAGAAATTATGTGATGAAGGGATCGTCTAGTCACTCACACGCCTTCTTTTTGGTCCTGAGCAGGGTGGCATCCTTGGCCTTGTTCAGTGCCGCTGAAAGTTCATTGACCAATCTTAGATTTTAGCTCCGTATGCTGCATAGTCAAGCTCGTCCATGCACTTCCCAGCGCTGTCGCTGTTGTCTGCTTCGCTTGGCAGGAGGACGTGGTCGCTCGCCGCGTCCGCTGTAGCGTATCTGTTGTTCATTCACGCTTTGATGGACAGTAGAGCACCAGCACACGTCGCGTAGCACGTGCCCTACTTAGTATATCTTCCTACTGCGAAGAGAGGAGGCTGCAGGTGACGCCACTTAGTTAACAGCAACAGACCCTTCTTCACTTCGTCGAAATGAGATTTCTTTGTATCCCCGTACCTCAGCTTCTTTTAAAAAGAGAAATTGGGCAAAGTTGCCTTTAAAGTGGCGGATTTTTTTTTTTTGGCAAATTCTGTAGAGGCGAGTCAACAACGCCGGGAGCCAAGTGGCATCGTCACACATCTGTGGTCTTGAGCGCTCTCCCGTCACTCTCACTTGTGCAAGAATGGCAACACCGGCAATTTGAATGCAAATCTTATTTGCGTGTCTTTGCAATGCAACTACGCATGCTAGGGCACTGCGCCGTACCTGCCACCGTACAGGTGTGCGTACGTACGTACGTACGAAAGTACATAGGTCTGCTCTGTACCCTGTCTGCCTACCGCGCCCACGTGCACAGCAGAACAGGATCGCAGGATTCATTCATTCAAAAGGATCATGACCTCTATCCTTGAGTTTTTCCTGTGCTTCGTAAAAGACTCGTCTTCTTATGCGTTTTTTGAATGAGAGACCTGACTGCTCTGAGGGCAAGGAGAAGCTGTGAGATCGCAGTTTTTGCGTCATTTCTCTTCAGTCGTTCAGAATGCGGGCGCCCCGCCAACTTGTGTGCGTCTGTCGAGAATGCGTTTGCCTACGCAAATGCGTAAATAAGTCCGTCAACGTGCGAATTGAATTGCGGTGCGATGGTTTTAAACAAACTTGTTTTGTAATGCACCCTCCAGTCGCGCATGGTTGCAAGAGAAAAGTTTTTGACTCCTGCATTGCTATCAACATACAGGGTGGACCGAACGTGCCCTGAACGAGGCTTGTTGCGAATATTGTCTTCATATGTACGTACAACTTGTACTGTGTCAAGGCTCTTGAGCAGGTACCTTCAGACGTGCCTTCAGTAAGGTGTGCACTGACTAAGCCTGTCAACTACAGAAAAATGCTTCGAACTGTGCAGGGGTTGTCGGGTTCGTGAACCGTTCGAAAATGTAAGCTTCCTGTGACGCAAATGAAAAGTTTAAATCTCCCCTTTCAATGAGCTAACCTATGCATTTGCACCCGCACGTCCAACACAGGCAGAGCAGTAAGCCTCTACTCATGTCACGTTACTTTTTGGTCCACCCTGTACAATACATACTCAGGTAAAATGCTGAAAAAGTATGACTGCTGGGATTAAGAAGGGAGTTACGCACGTATTCATGTCGACAGCTACAGAAGAGCTGGGCCTCTTTGATGGGTGTAATGTATGCAAGGGGTCTGGTACGCCAAGTGCCTGAGCATGCACAAGTACATAGCAGGCTGTTAAGAAAACACGCACGCATCACCTTTGATCCTAAATTTTACGCATACGAGTGTAAGCTGTAGTGCGGAGGGAGGCTTCTTCCCCTCTGCCTTGTTATCGTCGTCACAGTGCCCTAGGTGACGGGATGGAAGAAAAAAAGTTTTTTTTTCTTCTTTTTACTAGCAAGAATAGGATGGCAGCTCTCTCTGCCACACAAACTGCGCGCGCTCGTATGTATTCACGCGCGTCGTATGTATTGGATGGTACGCGAGTGAATAACGCAAACACAGTAGAAGTTGAACTTAACACTTTAAGTTCATGTCCTCACGAATGAATAAGGCGGACGAACTTTTGTCAGTGGGTAGCCGTGACTCTGTTCTGCCTTGCTTTGTTAGCTCAACTGTCTTTGCTTGCAGTTTGTTTCTTTACATTGGAGTTTCACTGCCCCATAAGGGAAGAACAGTGGGTGGCATGTTTTCTTGTGTCGGGAGTTGTGCTGAGGAGGCGAAAGTGATCGGACACGCTCAACACGTGTTCCCTCATGGGTTGCTGCTACTCGGAGTCTGCGGAGACGTAAACGTGCCGTCTGTTGCTTGGTTCCACTTTTCCTCGTCGATTTTGCACAACCATTCGAACCGTAAGAAAAAGTAAGAGTGTGACTTTCGAGTACTTTTCGGGAATGCTGCAAAGCGCACTTGTAGCGACACACACACACACACACACACATAATGTAGAGATTGGGCATGTTGGGAGCTGCCACTTCGGCTTACGAACAAACGAAGGGAAGCCGCTGTGGATCTTGCACACGAGCAGCTTGGGGGAGAGACAGACTTATTACAAGAGTGTTGCAGAAAAGGCGCACCGACTTCTTTCGCTATGGTGAAAGTTCAAAGGGGTGGACATAAAAAAGCAGTCGACCCCTCCTGATGCGTCAAAGAAGGAACAAGAAATCTGACAACATTTCCGCATTTCTTTTCAAGGTTCACCATGAGGGGGATCGCAGGAGACTCCAGCAGCCTAGAAGTCCCCTCAGTCTCAACTGCCCTTCTATCAGCCTCGTCGTCGCAATCTATTCTTTCTCGAGAATTTCTCTCAGAGGAACAAAATGCACCTGTAGATCAGCTGTCCCTGATTAGGCTCCCACGGAGCCTAAGCAGAACCTACGACCCCTGGAAGGACATTTACCAGCGAGGAGACTTCTTGCCTCACAGGTATTCCAAGAGCAGCACCAAGAGCAAAGTCAACAGGAGGCTGGGCCACGAACAGGGAAATGACGAGGAAGGAGACTATTACTACTACTACTACTATGATGAGTACACAGACGACGACGACGACTTGTTGAATAGGAAAGACAACTCGAACCCGTTCTCTCGGGGTCCGGACGACAATTCCAAGCGGAGGCAGGACAAACGCCCGTATGCATTCGAGGATCCGTTTAAGAGGCCTCATCAGCAGCAGGAGACAGTGACTAACTCGGCGGCCACGACGGTCGCCGCCTCCACCACCCAGCAGCACCAGCCCTCCTTGACGAGGAGGCTGGCGTCGGCGGTGTTCAGTCCGTTCTCTGCAGGCCTGTTCACCGTGCTGGGCATCCCGCTCATACTTGCCATGGCCTATTGGCTCTTCGTGGTCAACGGACCCACACCGGTGGTCAGGGCCAGGGAGATGACTTCCGTCTTCGACCGCATCTTTGAGAAGCTGACTTTGGCGTTACAGCAGCACAGCAACAGCCACTCAACATAGGAAGAAAGACATGATGATGTATGGCAGTACGGTGTGCGTGAGAATCGAGAGCAATGTAAGTTGTTTCCCTTAAGGCGGTGACATGAGCAAAAACGTATCAAAACAGGCGCTGAGCGAGTGATTTTGCCGTTATTCGGACAAATTGGCTCGCTGAGCACACACGACAAGCGCGTTGTGAGTTCTTCGCTCCTTGAGAGATATTATTATACAGAGTGCAGCCGAATTAGCTTCCCTTCGACACTCGCTATCTTAAGTGACCCACAGCATTGGGGCGACACGTACAGCTGCAGTGAGGACAAGTTCAGCAGCAAGAACAGAACCTACCGGTAAACTCTCTAAGTCGGTCGTGAAATTTTATTCGGAAAAATCCGATCAACACTTGTACTGCTCAACACTTGAAACACTGGCTGACGCCGAATTGGGACACTTCTTATAGCTGGTGCATACATTTGCGTATGATTAAAGGGATAACCATGGATTTAACTTGTAATTTGTGAACAATGGACATAAAAAGATTTGTTTTATTAAAGTTAATTTGAAATGGTACGGCAACGGCTTTATTTCTTGGCTCCACCAACCTCTCATTTTATGCTAAGTGACATGCTGATGTTCGCTGATTTTCATACATTGATTGATGGCGTCACATCAGCAGATGCGTCGTAGAGATTCCAAGCCTCACTCGCATGATGTTTCCAAGTACGTATGCTACTACAAAAAAGTTTATAAAAAGGTAATTTTAAGCAAGCGAGTTTTTCATCTCGTGCCCTCCCTTCATGCTAATGCTGACGGATGTTGACTGCCTAGTTTTTTGTTCCTTCATTTCTCGTCATGAGCAAAAAGGTAGTGAAAAAAATTGATTTCCATTGATGTAAATATTGCGATATGTGACGGAGCAACACCTCATTGTCTAAGGGCAGCTCATCGGCCGCACCCTGTATGTCATGATGCATTTTTTTCTCACCACGTAACGGTGCTTGTGTAAAGACAGGGTGACTCAGTATGACGTCTCTTCAGTGGAGTCATGCTTTTGTGGCCATTGTCCGAAAGTGAGTGAAAGGTTGAGAGACGATGAGCAAGGGGCAGTAATGCTCCATCCCCTCGATCACCCTATCCTATCGCCATAGCCAAGCTTTAAGTTGTATCTAGTAGTAAGAAGTACTCAGTTGCTCAATCCCGCCTAAGCAAAGGGCGCGAGTAAAACAAAGGAAACAACGTTTGCCAGTTTTTGTGGATCCCTATACGTAAGACAGACGTGTCCATCCCGAGGAATTAGTTCGACGCGACGTGTAACGTGGTGACCGGCGGGTCAGGAATTGAACAGGGCTGAACAGGCTGCAGCGACAGGAACATGGAGGAGGACTAAGAAAGTTGCAGCGATTGTGGATCGTGATGATGTAGACAGACAGAACTTCACAGTTAACACATAACACAAGCTTTTTCTCATGCGTTCAGTGCATTGAGTTGGCAGCTGATGCCTCTTGCAGACACGACGGTGTCAAGTGATTCATTGCTGGCTTTTCTCTTTTCTTCTTGAGTCACTAACCACGAATGCTGTTTAGTGCTGGTACATGTACGTAAATATGCAATATTGCAGACTCTGCTGAGTCGTGCTATAAAGCTGTGGAAACGATTCCTTGCTGATGGACTTTGCTCGCCTCTGCCGCGATTGTTCTCAGAGATAAAAAAGTTGTCGATTCTTCTGGCTCTTCCGCAGCCAGAGCCAAATTCTCGTGCGATCCCTGACCGCATCCTATGGTATGTTGTAGCCTACTTTTCACACAGTGTTGGTGCAACGTCACTGTCAGCTTGACCTCCTTTGACGACTCCTGCAAGGAGGACAACGACGCCAACGAGTGGTTCACGGCGAAAGTCATGTCGTCGCTGTCGGCATCCATTCTGACGCCCTCACTTGAGACACAATCGTTCCGGCTAAAGAAGGAGCCGTCAGTTCCGCTCTGGGTTTGTCCCTGGTTGCTGGATGCTCGAGTGACATTTCTTTTTCTCGCGGATTTAGCCTTGGAAGTGCGTTTCTCTGAACCCTTTGCCGAGGCGCAGTGGAGCAACTTGACCCTGCACGAGGCCAGAAAATTTGCGATCTCCTTCTCAAATTTTGGAAGCCTAAGAGAGAAAAAGAACCATCCTTTTTTCCACTCTTAACTGTATCGTGCACAAATTGGCGCAAAAATCTCACATTTTGCGAGAGTAGCAGAAAAAGTTAGCGCAAGCAATCAACTTTCGACTGACCCGACGAATTTCAAGAGCGAACCAATTAGCTGCAACTTTCCTGACTCCGTAGAGAAAAGAGTTTAACGTTCCGCTGAGTTTGCACATTAACGTTGGGACCAGAGCTATGTCGGATGTGAGCCCGCGGGCGTCGTAGAACATGATCCAGCAGGTAAGGGCAGCGTACGGCGTCCAGGAGAGCAGCCAGATGAGCAGCAGCACGAACACCATCCTGGCCAGCGTGCGTTCCATCTGGGAGAAGAGAGAACGTATCTTATAGAACGTACTATGTACGTATGGGTGTAAAAGCTCACTACAGTGAAACTTTGTTGAAACAGTTGGTCAAGTCCACCGTCTGCGCCGAGGATTCGACTCTGTCAACGCTTTAACTAAAGTTTTGATACGTTTAACCTCTCTGGAAATTGGAGATATTACACGTCTCACTGTGTTTGACCCGTAGGTTCCGAAAATGAGAAACAAGACGAGGCATCACGTTTCGTGAGGGTTGGTTACCAAACTTAATGATTTGGGTCGGCCTTTGGGTCACGAACCGCAAGGAAAGCTGACAAACTTCCCAGAGCTGAACCTGGTGGACGCTCTGACCAGAGTCCCTGGAGGTGCTTCCACAGTCACCATTCCTCTAGAAGTGGTCACCATCCAGACATAATCCGAATTTATCCAAACTTGGCATATTTTACCATCTTTAAGAATTCATACTACATTAGTTAGAACTGACTATACTTTAAGACGCCACCCAATTTTTCACTCACACTAAGTGAAATGACTGAAATTTAATCTTATAAACAAGACTTTATTGCAGTTTATAATACACCCAGTCACTCACCCTTCTCCTCTGTTCCTCTGCCGCGTCCGGAAGTTCAGTCCACATCATGAGCCCAACTCTGACCGAGTAAAAGATCTTGATGTAGCAGATGCCCAGGATCGTCATGGGCAGCAGCCACGCCAGCACCAGGAGCACTAGCACGTAGCTGCGGTCACGCCAGGCAGGAGAGAAGGCGTTAAACGTGCAGCCCAGCAAATACGTCTAAGTGAAGTGACAGTTAGTTTACTATTATGAAACAATAAACGGTACGCGTACAGTAAGTATGTGCATATTCTACACCGTCATGTACAGGGTGTCCACCCAAATCTATCATTTGGGACTCTGAAAAGTGCTGTCACTTAAATGTTCGTATGCAACACAGCGTCAAACTTACCGAGAAGACATTCAGTGTCTCCATTCGTTTCGTAGATGTATTTATCGAATGCTGTCACTATTGACTACAATTACTGCCTTTAAATGGCTACTTTCGCTGATCGGGTGCACATCCTTAGTATCCGGGCAACGCCAACCTGGCAGCCTTCTCCTTCTCCTCCGGGTTGATCACGTGCGATACAGCGTCTTGGCAAGCCACGCCAGTCGCCCAGCCCCAGACTGAATAATCTAACAGATTTATATCTGGACTGGAAGGTGCTCATAGATTTTATGGCTAGGCGACCCTGTTTTCTGCCACAAAGTTCAGTGCGCCGGTACAAGTGTGCTTTGGTGCACCATTTTCGTGAAGATCCAATAATCTGGTGAAAAATGCGTGCAAACCCCTGGACGCTCTTTCCAGCATAAAAGCTCAATGTGAGCACCAGCATTGATTTTTATTCCTGGACTCACAAAAGATCTTGCCATCAGATCCAATGAGTCCATTGACACGCGGACATACCGAAGGCCTTTTTGGTCCACAGTAGGAGCCCTGGACATGTTGTCTTCAGCTGTCTATTGCATGCATGCCAAAAAGTCACCCTTTATTTGTGCGGCGGTGCAGGATTCAAAGCACAGTGCGCCTCTTCGTAGTGACTTTATGAAAAATGCGTGTCCACTGGGCAAAAATTGCTTGAATGGAAGGCCATACTGCAGGACTGAAACATACTAAAAGGGTAAAATAATTGTACCCAGTTATTTTAATCCTTTAGTATGTTTCAGCCCTGCAATATAGCTTTCCATTCAAGCAGTTTTTGATGAATGGACACGCATTTTTTCATAAAGTGACAGTTCAGGCGCACTGTGAAAAGAGATCGAGATGTGTACAGTGTGCGGCAGCAAATTTTAGACAACTGCAGGACAGGAACGACTTCAGCCTGAACCATGAGTAGTTCACTAGGTACCAAAGAGGTTATTATTGACAAAGTGTCGCTGGTCGTGTGTACATTCCTACTTCTCAAAGTGCAGTCCCCCATCTGCGGTCAACATGGCCTCAATCGGGGGGGTTGAAGCACCTGTAGCTCTTCTGGATGAACTCCTCGGACATGCTGGCCCACTCCTGGTCGACCGCTGCCTTCAGGGCCTCCTTGCTCAGGTGGGGGGTTGCACAGGCCAGCCTTTCCACGGCGCCCCAGACTGCATTGTCAAGGGGGTTTAGGTCGGGCGAGGATGGGGGCCACATTGACCAGGGCCAGAACTTAGAGAAGTTGTTTGTTTCCCCCTCCTTCGTCCGTAAGGAAGAGACAACTAAATGTTTATTGCTTACTTTATGGCCTCCTTTTAATATTGTATCAGATAAGAATTCTTGAACCTCAAGCTGAGCTGAGCCTATGGAGCCAAGCTCAAGCCGAGCCCATTCATGATTTCCAATAATTTCTTTTACGACCCAACAATTCACTGAATTTTCGGACTAATAAAATGATGGTGGTGCTTTCCCAAAAAAACGTACCCCCTCAGTCACTGGATTGAGCACAGTCCTTGGCACACGGGCTTTTTATAGGGTATACTCTATATAGGGTAAACTCTGCTACACACATATCATTTAGTAAGGAATGGGCACCGCACATCAGTTGTAGGGAGACACAATAAGTAGGCCTGATTTTGGCTCCAGTTGTTGAACGTACGTCCAATGTTTCAAGTGCCTGTGACCTTAGTAGTTCGTGTGAGGATGGAAAAGTATGCGGGAAACAATTCAATTCTTTCACTATCCAATCTCTGGCATCTCTCACTCTCGTGTCGCAAATGTCGTGACAGCAAATCATCACCAATTTTGTAGTTAATTACAATTACGTTATTACTTGTAATCAAATACAGTAAAGGCCTGGTTGTCTCCAACCCTAAAAGAAACCAAGACTGACCATCAATGCGGATGTAGCAAAGGTTGATGCAATCAACATATCAATCAAAGGGTCGAGGAGACGAAGCTCACCAGCATTTTGGCGAAGAATCCGACACGGGTAGTTTGAAATCTTACTTTTGCAATGAAAATTGACCACTGAAGTGGCCAAGAGATGCTGAAAGTAAAGGGTCCGGGGACGAGCTTAAACCCAATTTTGGTGAAACCGCAGGGAATTTGCTGATAACATTATTAAATTTTTCAAGCATGTAAATATGTACGTCCAGCGTTGAATCCCACAGTGTTTGATCTATTAAGCTCGAAATCTGCATGTGGACCTCTTTCTACATGGGCAGTGATATGCGGGGGCCAAATTTTAGATGAGGGCTCCCTTAGGGGGGAGAGGGGTTGATAACGTATCCGAAATCCAAAAATTCTTTTTCAGGCAGAAGGAGGCTTCAACGTGATGAAGCTCAGAATATCAAAAATGCTCACTACCCCCAAAAGAGTGAGAGAAACTGATACGAGATGTAGCCTCGGAGGTCATATGAGGTCATGAATTAAGGTTGAATGTTGATGAATGCATATGAAAAATTGTTGATCTCAGTCTGTGACCTTGAATGGCCTCCATGGCTCCAAGCATCCATGAAAAATTCTCTGGAATTCTTTAGGCCACAGTCAACTGCAACACCACTACGATGTCCACTGACAAGCGCTCCTCCAGTTCATGTTATTGATGCCATCTTGTCCTATTCGCAGACCCAAGTCTTGCCGTACAGCTTGGCCGAAGTTCTTGCGACTTTCTTGATACCCAGAATAACTTTTCACATGCCAGAAAGATGTCCCAGGATTTAGCTAGCCAATGCTCTAAGGAGCGGCGGAAATGGGCAAAAGGACCGTAATCCACGGCTGATGAAGTTAAACATAACTCGAGTTCGTGTCATTGGGCTCGAGGAACTGGATGACGTAGCTGTAAAGACCCTCATTCAACTTAGAAGAGACAATGGGTTTTAGAGTACTAAAGTACTCATGTGATGCTATCTTGCGCAAAGATGTAGCACTAAGGATCCCTGATAGGCAGCTTGGAGGCAGAATGACAGTTTGAGTAGTGATGTTGGGGGTCTGAGTTTTCAAATCCGGATACTTTAGGATATTCAACCATCAATAACGGGGGACTGTTCATCTCTACCACAGACCACTTGCATGCATCCCTATTGCTCACCCCTCCTTCTCCTCCCTCCCCTCAAGCTGTCCTTCTGCCTCCAAGCTGCCTATCAGGGATCCAATAGATGGCTCTGCCACGATGGACACCTGGGTGTAAGTAGTAAGTCTGTGCCCAAACATTCAGAAGTGGCAGAAAATGTTGACCGCCAGGTCAGCTGGCACCTGCGCCGGCCTCCAGGCGCCGGCCTCCGCGCCATAGATGACTACTGTCCAAGCACCGAGCATAGTATAGACCGGGTTTGTTTTGGGCATGCTTCTTTTTTCGCAGCTGTTGTTTCAAATCACGCAGGCCGAAAGAACGAACGCTCCCTCCCACTCTTCTCTTTACTCCATGGAGCGGACAAGCAACACAACACTTTGCAACACAAATCAGGTGTGCGGTAGTCAAAAATGGGGTGCATAGCACGAAAATTGGGTGTAAGGGCATCGAAGCCTTAGCGCCACTTGTTCCTGAATACTTCCCCACTTCACTTTTTACGCTCAGGGGAGATTCGTTCTTTCATCATTTTTTCCTTCTATTCAGCAAGGCCAGGAAATATTAAGTATAATATGCTACTGCCCTCTCGGTATCCTAGCCCTACACTTTCCTCTCTTTGACTGAGGTGATCTGACCTGAGGTCTAATGTACATATGGGTCAGGCCAGTTTTGGGGCTGTAGAGTCCCGAAATATTTCCCGGCTGCACTGAAAAAGAATCAAATGTCATCCACAATTTTTTTCATATTTTCCGGCAGGTAGAGGTTGAACCCTCTAAGGCCTCCAGGAAGTAAAATTCACTCTCGCATTAAGAAAGGACAGTTCATTCAGAAACTCTAGGCGTTGAACTACGAGTTATCACTGAATATGTAACCAATCCGTCCCTATGTTCAACTCTACTGCCCTCGGGTCCCTTGACGTCCCGAGACCGCCAGGTTGAGAGACGCCAAGGTGCTCTCAGGACCGTCCGAAGATCGAACTCGGGACATATTGTCGTACAATACGCAGCTACAGAAGTCTGCTACAGAAGGCGGAAAAGTGACGTCGGACTACAAGTGGCCATTTGAGCACAGCCTACATCGACCCATTCTTTTGGATTTTGAAGCTCTCGGACCTTAACGGCCTTGGGGTCGCCACCCCAGACCCACCCAAGCATCCCGGCCCTCTCGCCGTCAGTGTCCTTGAGCTTCAAAATCCGTGCAGTGCTGCTTGCCTCAGAGGCGTACATCACAAGTACACATGCACTGCGGACTCATGCTATGGTGCTTGTATTCCTGCAGGAATAAAAGGTGTGACGAAGATGCACAAGTTTGTATGAAACATCATTTTTTTTTCTTTCTTTCGCTGTGTTCATCTTTCGTCAACTGCGTTCTCGTCGCTCACTCCTACGACTTCTTGCAGGTGGAGAACCTGATCAGCACATACGATCCCAACGGGTACATGGTTGTCTACGCCGTGGACGAGGACGAGTCTGCCGAGCAAGCCGATCGCATCCTCGCCTACCTTAAGTCGGCCGGCGTCATTCAGCAGCACGCAGTCATCCTCGTGGCAAACAAGGCTGACCTCGTGAGGTCTAGGGTGGTCTCGGCGACGGGTGAGTTGTCCACGGCGGGCCCAGAGTGCATCAGCAGTCACGTCAGCAGGCTCGGATCAAGTTCCCACCGCGGAACTTTTGTGCAAACTCATAAGGCTTTATTTGAAACTCCCTGAGAGCCGTTGGATGAACCGCGTAGGGTTGTAGATAATAGACAACAAAGCAGATTGATGTTAGTTCATAAAATGCCAAGCAACTTTTCATCGTATGTAGCGAAGGGAGTTTTTTGTCCCCATAAAAAGCCTGGAATCATTTATCTTTTGAATTTATGCAGATCTTGCGTAGAACTCGGCTTGCGGCACTTCTTTATTTTTACGAGGCCCTTTCAGAAATTTCTCTCTCCTTACATAGACGGAGCATAACACAACACATATTTACGTAAGACATAACATAGTACGTGAACTCGCGCCTTCGTACAGTGTAATGACGTCCTTCACCTCAACGATGTAACTTAATGCGTTGAAACTTAATACTGCGCACTTGGGCACACAAGCCGAACTCCATGTTAACACGAGTGCATCTACAGTGCAGTGCAAAAGTGAGCGTACACCTGCTTGAGAGACAAAAAATCGCATTTTGAGGTCACTTTTTCAGTAGTGAAATGCACTTTTTTTTTGCTAGGAGAAGGGCTCAGCTCCCCCTTCCTCCCCTCTGGG
>JAAUXU010137269.1_pt1 | contig 85066 bp, 90 predicted proteins | sample 7278151 | NCBI WGS metagenome assembly JAAUXU01 (sample SAMN14350113, study PRJNA611818) | marine sediment metagenome | isolation source: surface marine sediment (1.8m) | place: French Polynesia: Moorea | collected 2018-08 | reverse complement strand
GCCGCGAACACGTCAGCGTGAGTGTTTGATTAAAACCATCTCCCTTTCAGTCGTCCTACTTTTCTTTCTCGCAGTCGGCTGGACACGATTGTGTTGAACAAGGCAGCGGTGAGCGTGAAGGGCTCCCAGATCACGGAGAAAGCTTTCTCCGAGACTATAGACTGGAAGGACCAGACGTTCCAAGGCAAGGCCGGCCAACTGGAGAGCATGCTTCTAATACTGACGTTTAACGAGACCAGCACCGAATACAGGCTGACGCAGATCTCGGCTAAGCTCCGATACAACAATGTGAAGATGGGGTCCGTCAAGCTCAAGGTTGACGATAGCAGAGTCAAATCGTGATTGAGTTGAGCACGATGTCGTATTCTCTCATTAGACGAACACATTGTACGGGTACAAAGTGTCGGCCCCGCTGGGCCTGGCCTTCTGCTGCGACGATCCCGGGATGTTTCCTCCAGACGACGTCAAGAATGAGCAATACTCCATCGGCATTACTTTCCCTGGAATGAAGGCCCAGGTGTTCAACCTCAACGAGGACACATTCGGAGCTCGCTGGGACTGCCGAGAGGTGCTGTCCATTGGCATGTGGGTCGGGCTCCTCGTTACCATCTTCTTTGCCCTCGTGTGCTACTGGGGATTCGGAATGTTGGCCAACATCCAGACAATGGACAGGTGAGCGGAGAAAACGCGATTTTACTTGAACCACCAACGAGCCAACCCATCTCCGTGTCTCATCTGTGCAGGTTTGATGATCCCAAAGGAAAGCCGATCCACGTGCCGCAGAACGAGTGAACGTTCTCCCTCCTGTGCCGTTGGCAGGTGGAGAACAAGGAAATAAGACACTTTTAGGACAAAAGCCAAAATTTTCTATAAGGCCATCCTCAGACGATGCATTTAAAGCTGTTTGCGCAAGTTTTCCACATGCTTCAGTGTCAAGTTGACATCCTCAGGGCTTTGATCCCTTGCATTGGGTAGGTAGACTCCTCATGACCAGAAAAAGTGTTAAGCTCTGCCTGGAGGGATGCCTTTAGCAGAGTCTGCACCAGCCATCTGGTCCCATCAGTGATTTTCTTTCAGCCAGCTGTGTACTGAGCTATTCAAGTAATGATGCAGGGAAAGTGCAGCTTCTTTCTCCGTCATGAAATCAGACAGATATACATTAGGTTACTTACAGGGGTCATATAGTATGTGGGAGTGATATACTTTAAGTTTCAAGTCGACTGTTCTGTTGTCCACAACAGTTGCCTTGAATCTGGTGCAGCGTCATAAATCTAAAAGTGTGAGTTCAGCTCAGTCTTCAACCCCCACGGATGGGCATGGGAATCTCTACAGTGGGCTGCGCCTCAGCGGTCAGCAGACTCACCACAGGTGATTGGTACAACCCATGGATTGGATTGATGCCAAAGCCTGCAGGGATGGTCCTCTCACTTAAGCTTGCGCACAACCCTCCACCACAAGTAGACCTGGAGTCTTGACTCAGTCATTATGTTGCACACAGTCCATTCAGTCTTGTCAGGTTCTCAGGGATTTAGCTCTAGGGAAATCTTTTAGATCATTCAGCAAAACAACGAAGTTATTTTTTGTCTCCGGAGTGGCCAGAATCCTAATTGGAACAATTTTAAATGGTTTGTTTCAATTTATGCACCTGATAATAATACTGTTTTTAAAGATATGATTACTACCCTGCGCTTAATCTGATCTCCCCCATCGATTCGACCGATATTATCATTGTATTGGTCCTGTATTATGAGTTCATCGGTGCTGGACAATGAGTGAATGAGAGAAAGTGACGCAAGTAGCTGTTACACACTGTTCTGTACTTTATTAGATGTTATCGCGAAAATAAAACTTCAACCATTCAAGTGCCACTTCCTGATCAGACACTTTATTACGGACAGACTGCAGCTGACGCATAAGTTGGGCAGCGACTCGGAGGGCGACGTGCTGAGGTCGGCTGACGAGAAAGTGGGCGAGGACGTGAAGAGCAGACACGTCGTACAGCGACGTGCGTCACCACTGACCTCAAACTCTGAGGGGGGGGGGAACGTCTTGGAAGCCTCAGCAGTACCAACCGTTGACCCTGAAGTGAAACTGCGAGTACGGCACGACCTGCTGCAACTGGACGTCCTGTCACGATGTGTAGAAGTCATGTTCGTGCCACGCTTCTGCTGGGCCTTAAGGGTGGCCTGCCAAACTGTGGCCAGTAATCTGGATCAAAATGGCTACAACCTGGACGGAAAACTCCCAACAGCGTTGCGAACAGCAGCCAGACTGGTCACAACATATCAGAAGTGCCCTGTGATACAAAACAAGACGTTTCAGTGACTGACGCAGTTTGATGCTCTCGAGAGCTTCAATATCGTTGCTCAGCAGCCGCCAGCCGCGTTTACGCCCCGGCGGCTGGGGCAGCGACCCATTCGCGGCGTCCTCGCGGAGCCTGTATGACGAGAGTTACTACGACGTCCTCAAGGTCCCTCGCGACGCCAGCCCGAGGGAGATCAAGGAGGCCTACCTTCGGTTGTCCAAGGAGGCAAGTCCAGAACCCTGAGCATCCTTGTTCGGTCGCTCTAAACTCAGGCATCGAGAGCTAAATACTTATTACGTAAGTAGATGTATTTTTTTTCTGTTCAGTTACATCCTGACCGTCTCCCGACCAACGAGTCCGTCGTGTCGGACCACGAACGCTTCGTCAACCTCAACAATGCCTACAATGTCTTGAGGAAGCCCGCAGAAAGAAGAAAGTATGATCTAGGGCTGCCCAGAGAACGACCAACTATGAGGTGAGAAAACTGGGCCTAAGTTTGGGCGTCTGCAGTTAACGTGCTCATCTTATAGTTCAACTTACTACGAGCCCATGACGTTCGAGGAGCGCAAGACCGCTTATGGGTTTCCCAAGACCAACCCAAACTATTACCGGGACAACCCAAGAGACAGGTATTACACGGCCGCTGCCTGCGTCGCCTTCGCCATCTTTGGAGCCATCATACACTTTTCGCTGTCCAAGTAATACAATGCGATATTGGAAAAAAAGCACCATAATTTCTTTGAGCCTTCTGCAGGATGATGTTCGAGAAGCACCGGAGGGAAATGACCGAGATGACTCAGCAGTTGAACCAGTCGCTGGAGGAGGCGAGGGCTGAGGCAAAGAAATTCAATAGCGTGGAAGAGAGATGGGCCGACTTGCAGAAGAAAGTCAAGAGACAACTCTAGAAGCTACGCCAGATCTCCTCCAAGTTGTACAAGGCGTCCTTGCAGCTGTTGACCCTGTCACCAGGCTCAAGTTGTGGTCGCACACGATCAAAGACACGGTCACGGTAGAAGATGAAAGTGAAGAACCCGAGGCCAAATTAGGTGATAATTTCCCTCAGCTCACCCACTGACCTTCTTGGGCACTTTGGCCACGTCCATATTGAAGGGCAGAGCTCACCAGGGTCCGTACGAATTAGCTACGGATTTGCCCTTATTCGCCGCGTTGCGGTCAAATATGCTCGACTGTGAATTGACCTCAGGTAGGAGCCTCAACAAAGACAAAAAAATGATGGACAGAGTGGTTCAAGAGCGTTACTCTCCGTTAATTTGATATTTTAGTCTTTCAACTCAAAGTTTTGCGAAGAGGTGACGACGGCCTCAGGACGTCCTACTCGTACAACTTACTTCTCCAGGATAGAAGTCATTGGGGATCTTGGTTAGCCTTCTGTCTGCAAGAGAAAAAGCAGATGAACTTGGTGCCGTCAATCTTGTCTTGGACGGCCTTGACCTCGATTGGTGTCGGTGATCAACTTCTCCTCGGCATTGTTTGCGCTCCTGTTATATTTTTGCTTCAGGGTTTTCAGCAAACATATTTAGTGACTCTCAACCACCCTATGTGTGTTATTATATCTTACTAAGAAGGCCGCGAACTGGTCAAAAGAGTCACTCAGGACGAGGACAGCATCGCTCACATTGCTACGCACAGTACAAGGCAATTTGTACTTTAAGGCCAAGTTCTTCATTTGACACACACACACACACACAAAACATATATCAGTAGGAAATGTTAAGAACAGTATTAAGGGCCCATAGGACACTGCTCAGGATCCAAAGTACTCACGACAAGCATATAAAAACATTTTTGTATTTCAAGCAAAATACCACGCTCATCTGTCTACTCCACTAATCGTCACCTTGCAACTTTTGTAACAGTTCCCTCCGCTTCTGCTCGAGCTCCTCAGCCGACAGCTCGCCCTCCTCCATGGACTCCTCAGAGACTGCCGGCGGCGTCTTCTCTCGCTTGTGCGGGGGCGACGAAGCCTTCTTGCTCTTCTTCTTCTTACGTGACGTGTGGCCGCTGATGGAGTCCGAGTCGCTGGAGATTGGCGACCGAGACTCTGTCCTCTCTCGAGCCCGCTTCTTCTTTGACTTCTTGCTGCTCTTGTGTCGTCTGGTGCTGCTGCTCTCTGACTCGGAAGACTCTGAATCTGAATACTTGCGGCGCTTGGACTTGCGAGACCTGTCCTCTTCGGACTCGGAGCTGGAGCTGGGACTGCGCTTCTTCGTCTTCTTCTTCTTGGTCTTCTTTCTGCTGTGGGTGTGCATGCAAGTCTCGGCCAAATCCTTTTGAAACTCCTTGAAGATCCTTAATCGCTCGTATTCTTGTGAAATAGCAGCAAATGCTGCCACGTTCTCAAACTTCTCTCTCACGTCTTCCCACTTGGTGTTCTCGTCGATGGTGGCCTCACCGGAAAGCATAGCCCTGAAGTTGTTCTCTAGCTTACGCATCTTTCTGTTCTCATCCTTAAGCCTCTCCTTTTCTTTGGTCTCGGCCTTCTCCAGCAGGGCATTGTACGTAAGCTTTACATTGCCGGCGTCCAGCGTGGCGCTCCTCTTGTCCTCGCAGACGACAGTGGCGAAGTCTTCAAATGATGTGTTTGGCTGAAATAGCAAATGCGAAATCAGTAGTCGTCGCCGTGATCGCCGGTACTCGCTCACTTTGTACTTACTCCCATTTCAAAAGCCTTCTCCTTGAGGATCTCCTTGATGATCTTCTTCTCGTGGTAGTACCGCGACTTTAGGTCTTCAACATAGAACTTAAAAAGGTCTAAAGGCGAGGAACCAGGTTGGTAGAGCATCTGGGAGAAGCGCAGATCACCCGAAAGAGTTGGATAGAGCTCAACCCATAGGGACATGGACGTCAGCTTGCCCGCCTCGTGTAGTTCATCGAGCAACTCGATCAAGGCGTCTCGATTCTTGCGTTGTTGCCGCTTAATCATCTTTTTCTCCTTTTCCTTCTCCTGCTCTTCTTCCTTTTCAAGTTCCCTGATGTGCTCTTCAAAGACGACTAGGGCGTCCTCCTTGTCCATGGCTAGTAGTTCGTCGTCGTCGGCAAACGCTGGGTTGTCAAGGAGCATCTGCTGGGCCTGCGTCCATAATCAGTTGTCATCATTATGTGTCCAGAACACCATACATTAGAAAGTCTCACCTGCTCCCATGTCGTGTTGAACTTAACGGCTGTCATGCGGTCGAGAATGTCAGCAAGTCTCCTGGAGTTCTTTTTTCTGAGAGCCTTCGCCGCCTCCTTCTCTTTCTTGGCCAGGTTGTGTTGACAGTCGACAAATATCTCTCGCCTCTCCACCTCAGGGACTGCCTTCCAAATGGGCAGGTCACCAAACATCTCCTCCAATCTAAAGAACAGGAACTACGTTGTCAAGGTTTATCTGGAGAAGGTAACGAGATGCTCACCTGTAATATTTGAGGCTAGAGGTAATCCTCTCATTGTTCATAAGAAATTCTTCAAAATCTTCCTTGGCCTTCTTCAGCCTGAGCCGCTGCTCCTCCTTCTCGTCTTTCTGTCGTTGAATTTTGTACGCGTTAAATGCTTGTTTCTTCTCCGTAAGCTTCGACAGGTACTCGTAGCGCGAGTCCTTGGAGATCATTTTGAGCGCAGTCTCCCAGTTGGCCGTGCTAGGCACGTTCTTCTCGCGTAGTAGATTCTTGAAAGCCTCCATGGCCTCTTTCTTGTCCTTGAACACAACCTGTTTCTTCTCGGGCTGCTGTTTGGCCTTGGGAGGTTTATCTGCCGGCATCGCGATAGAGGACGCCGCAGACGAGCTGGCGGCCGAAGATGCAGGAGGTGCATATGCTGCCAACGTAGCAGCCATAGCGGCCTCCAGAGCAGACTTCTCAGCAGCCTTCTCAGCCTCTGATTTCTCGCGAGCATCAGGAGCTTGCTCTGCTGGTGCAGATCCCTGCTGGATAAAGAACAACCCCTAACTTCAAGAACAAGAATCTTTGCAGACCGAAGAAAATTGCTCACCTCGCATCCGTTTGTCGGCTTTGCTTCCTCCTTGGCCTTCTTTTCTTTGAGCTCCTTCTCGATCTTGTCCTTGAGGTCCTGTAACTCTTGTGGGATAGTCCACACGCTCTCCTTCGTCTCGGTGTTATGGAAGTAGACTTTTCCGCTTTCGCTAGTGTATTCCTTCCAGGGGCACTGCGACAGCATCAACTCCGACTCGGTCTTCAGTTCAGTCGGCTTCTCCCACGAGCTGGCCTTCGTGGCAGCGTTGTAATAGTACGTCCTGCCGTCGGGCGCCTTGTGCTCGCTCCAGCTGTGCTGCTTGGCCGACATCTCGGCCAAGTTGAAGAAAAGAGATATCAAAAACAAAACCAAGGGGACGCCAATCGAACCCGACTGCTGCGGTGCCGCCGCACTCGGTGGCCGCACTGCATCTGCCAAGCACTAGCAGAGGGTGCAGCTGTTGATGAAAGCAAAGCTCCATGATAAAACATTTAAAACTTTATACCTTATGATTATGCATATGGGGGATAATAACGAGTGAGACGATGTCTGAGGCAGCTCCTCATGACATTATCTCTTTAGAGGAGAAGGTACCATCCTGCCCCACCTCAGATCCTTTTTTTTATGACTGTGGTTCTTCCTTGATCGCTTGCTCACTTCCTTTTCCAGCTGTGATTGCCCTCGGTAAGTGACGGCGTGCAACTCCCGTGGTAGGAATTCGCGCAGTTCCATCCACCACCCCGTCACTCTCGTCTAACTCGTGATCTCCGTTTACTTCCGCAGCTCCTCCTGAACCAGCAGTGACCACTAGAGCATCATGCCGCCCAAGTTCGACCCGAATGAGATCAAGGTATTGAATGTCGTTGACTGTGAGGTGGTAGGCGACTCTTCATCATCCGTTTGTTGCTGCAGATTGTGTGCCTGAGGGCCGTAGGCGGAGAGGTGGCGGCCACTTCCGCCTTGGCCCCCAAGGTGGGTCCGTTGGGTCTCTCCCCCAAGAAGATCGGTGACGACATCGCCAAAGCCACTCAGGATTGGAAAGGCCTTAAAGTTACAGTTCAGCTCACCATTCAGAACCGTCAGGCCAAGGTGGCTGTGGTTCCCTCGGCCGCCGCGCTTATCATAAAGGCTCTCAAAGAGCCGCCCAGGGACCGCAAGAAGGTCAAGAACATCAAGCACAACGGAAACATCACTATGGACGATGTGATCAATGCCGCGCGTGTGATGAGGCCAAGGTCCATGTCTAGGGATCTCTCCGGTGTCATGAAGGAAATCCTGGGAACGGCGCAGTCCGTCGGATGCACCGTTGACGGTGAGACAATGAGGCTGAGCGCAGATTCGCCGGGGGGGGACTTAGCAATGATGAAGTAATTTGCGACTGAAGACCGGATCGGGGATGCCTTGCCGGGTGTCAGAACTCGACCGGGTCTCTGTTCTAAACTTTAACGCCTGATACTGGCCATTGGTGTCTCTTTCATTAGGTCGGTCTCGTCACGTGAGTTAAACGTAAGCTTTTCTTCCTTTCAGGTATGGCCCCGCATGATGTGATCGACGCCATCAACAACGGCGACATCGATTGTCCCTCAGAGTAAGACAATGTAATCTGCCTGGTCAGTGTCGTCCGTGGAATATACTGCGAGAATCACAATGCTTCTGTCTTGTACTTTACTTATAAGTTTCTCGTCATGTGTGCCTGAAAACTGCCCGTCGGGATGCTGGGCCGAGTACCCAGGCGTGACTTGGAAGTCCGCCCAAGAACTCCAGCTTCTGGACAGTACACGTTCAAATAGCTAACAACTTCATACGTGAGTGCAGAGGGTTTGTCGAAATGTGGCTACCTGAATCAAGATAGACGGGAATGAAGATCAATTACAGCATGGGGAAGAACTAAGTTAGTCTAGTTTCCTCTTAACAGCTGTGTATCTCTCCATGTACTTGTTGTAGCCATCAATGTCGGCCAGCTTCTTCTCGTCGAAGAGGTTTCCTGCAAGTTGTAACGTAGAAATTTTGCTCTCTGACAGCATTCTAGTGGGCACTCCTTCCAACGGGAGGCAATTTTCCTCCGCCCGCAGCGTCTTCAACCTGGGACACCAGGACAAGGTCTCCGGCAGCAGAGACACCTGATTGAGATTGATTGATAATTCCGTGGCTGACAGTCCAGACAAGTCATCGGGTAGGGCAGCGATTTTGTTCCTCGACAGGTCGAGCACGTCCAACTTCTTGAGAGCAGTCACGAAGGATGGGAACGTTTTCAGCTGATTGGCGGAGGCGTCCAGCACCTTGAGGCTACGCAAGCCTGCCATGGACGAAGGTAGGTCCACCAGAGCATTGCCGGACACAAAAAGCGACTCTAACTTGTCCAGGCCGCCAATCTCAGCCGGTAGCGCATGCAGGCGATTCTCTGACAGCCTCAGTGTCTTCAGCATCTTGTAGGAGCCAATGGACGACGGCAGGGCGGAGATTTTGTTTTTAGAAAGGTCTAGGTTACGCAGCACCCCAGAAGCCTTTTGTAACGCTGACGGGAATTCGTCCAGCCTCTTCTCCGAAAAGGACAACGCCCCGGTCTTCTCAGCGGTGGCGATGTGATTCTTCAGAGATCCTGCATTGTTTCCCATCGCGTCCTGAAAGTATAGGCTCGTCAAGAAAGCACGCGTGTGCGTAAGCGGCCACCACGTTCAGCGTGATCACGGAGGCCAAGGAGAGGACTTAATACCTCTTCTGCCTGTGCAGGACGTGCAGCACTTGATGTTTGAGGTCGGTCCCTGGCCGCTGCGCTGGCGTCTGTCGACAGAGAAGGATGGGCTGCCCTGGCTTATGTGTCAGCTGACAGCTGCGTGTCCCTCCTCCTCAGGGACAACGTATCACGGAACCTCCACCAACACGACGTGGTACACCTACGTGTGCTTACGGAGAGTAGGAGCTCTTGTAGCTTTTGAGCAACAGGAAGCAGCCCATCGAGAGCGCCAGGTACGGCCGTTGAGAGACACCTGGTGTCCTCCATGACATGACGCCACGAATCGGTCTAGCATCACTCTAAAGGTGCGCCATTCGTTCAGCAAGGGCACAGTCCTTGGCGCAAGTAATTTCCATGGGCATGACTTCCCTTCATACGCTGTGCTGGAGCCTGTTGCAGTGGAATACCGATGTGTACGTGTAGATGTGGCACTTGGGCACGATGTTGAGAACAGAAGTCCAAGGTCAAGGCCGACCCAGGCTGTGCGCAAGGACAGAAAAGTGAATTTTTCGCGAATAAATTAGCAACAGCGTAGTTGCACTTGTTCCTGCTCAACTCCAGACCTCATGGTCCTTGGAAGACATGCCGGAGTCACACTCAAAATTATATAAGATCAAAAGCAGCTGATATTTAATTCGAATTGTCTGACAATCTTTAAGGCACCGGGGTGAGTAAGTTGTACAAATAAACCTTGACTCGATTAGACACTTCACTGTTGTTAGTTCAAAATAAGTTATCCTTTCAGTACAGGTAGATCTTCTTGCTGACTTCGCCCCTACACATGTGGCACGACCTGAGAGTCTCCGAGCACTCAGCGCAGCTTCCGTGACCACACAGAAAGACGACGTTTCTCCTCCGCTCCATGCAGATGAGGCACAGACATTGATCTTCCAGGTCCCGCACTTTAGCTTCCAGTTCCCTAACCTTGATCGAAGGTCTTCTCGAGCCGCCACGCTGCTCCCCATTGGCCGTGGTCATCCTGGCCGTGATCTCAGTCTTGCACTCAAGACACCGCTTCATTCTGCTGCCGCAATCCTCGCACGCGATCTGGTGGCCGCAGGGTCCGAAACGCATAGGGAACGCCTCTTCAGAGCAAACCATGCATTCCACCAGCTGCTCCTTGCGGGCATCGTCGCCTCGATCGCCATGTCCTCCTTTCACGGGTTGTTCTTTGTCGGAGTGTGAAGTTCCCGTCGAGGCCATGATGGATTGCTCTAATAAGAAGGCCCTGGCATTGGGATCTGTGACTCGATCAAAGGCTGTCTGCCCATGGACATTTGCCAGCGTTGGATTAGCTCCTCTTCGAATGAGCAGCGCCGCCAAGCACACGAATCGCCTGACCTCCTCCGGAAGGTTGGAAGCTCGCTGCAGCACATCTTCGTCGACGAATGACGCCTCAGACTCATATTTAGTTTCCAGACCCTCCGTGCTGAGAGCCAGGTGCAGAGGCGTTTCCCCATCGGAGTCGGTAGCGTTGGCATTAGCGCCAGCATCCAGTAGCAAGTGTGCCAGCCTGTAGAAACCCTGCATGCTGGCATGGTGCAGTGGGGTGCGGCTGAGCTCGTCTGGGACATCCACTGAACAATGGAGCTTGTGCTTCATCAGAACCTACGTGAGAACAGCGTTAGCCATGGTCGTTCATGTCAATGTCGCACATGTTTGCGCCAATTAAAGCACTATCAATCAGCAAGTCTGGAAGTAGAGTCCTCACCTTGGCCGCTGCAAGGTGACCGTTGAGGCAAGCAAGGTGCAATGGGGCGAATCCGTCCTGTTTCTTGGTAGCCAGCAAATTGGGCTTTTTGTTGAGGATGGCTGTGGCAGCACCTCTGGACCCCTTCAGGGACGCAAGGTGTAGGGCGTTGAAACCTTTTACATTGGTGAGCATGAGACACTCATTGTCGTTGGCGTCACCGGCAAGCAATAGGTCAAAGAACTCTTCACTCAGATCAGTCTCTGCTGCTATGTGCACCGGAGTGTCTCCGTCGGAATCCTGGATGGCAGTGTGCGCACCGTAACGTAGCAGCACTTTGGCACACTCAAAGTCCCCCACCCCTACGGCAACATGAAGAGGCGTGTAGCCTTTGGCGTTCTGGATGTCTACCACAGCCCCTCGTTCTATGAGAAATGCCAGTGCCGTCGCTTGGCCGCCGTGAGCAGCGTAATGCATTGGTCTGTCGTTGTCGTTGGCGTCGCTGGCGTTGACATCGGCTCCGGTGACTAAAAGCAAGTCAGCAACATCCAGGTGTCCCTGATGCACGGCCACCATCAAGGCTGTCTTCCCGCTGAAGGCGGAAGCATTGACCAAATTGGGACAGTGGTCCAGAAGCAGTTTGGCCACTTCTAACTTGCCAAGCTTGGCCGACACGAGCAAAGCTTTGATACCGGCGACTTTTGCTTCATCTGTTTGAGGCAGCAACGCCAGCTTTTCTTTAACGGCCTCCAAGTCACCTTTGTCAGCTGCCTGGATCAACGGATGGTTCCCCCTGCCCACGTTGCCCGGTCGCCGTTTGCGTTTTTCCTCATCCCTTGCTCGGTCGTGTACTGGTACCAGGCAGCCTGGATGCAGGTCCCAGTTGACTCCGGCAATGATCACAGAAACGGCTTCACACTGTGTCTTCGTCACTTGACCTTCCTCTCCCAAGATGTTGCGCATTTCGTCAGACCAAGCTTGGCCAGGAATTTCCCTGGCAAAGGACTCGTCTGAAGTTACGCGGACGATGTCCCCGACGCTGAAGTTGACCACCTGGCGAAAGAAAGAAAGAAAGATGACAGATTATTCTCCAACACCAGTCTAAAGACATAGTGAGTCGCACCTTGATCAGAGCAGCAGGATTTAGAGTCCATCTGTTCTGAGCCTCCGGCTTTCCCGAGAACTGCACCCTGACGTCCCCCTTCTCCGTGATCCGATGGACCCTGCCCTCTCTACCCACCAACGCTGCCATTCTCGAATGGAAGCCGCCGTGGCCTCCCCCGTCCTGCTGCAAGTCTCTTAGTCTCTCAGCGCACACGTTGATACGCACATTCTCGCCGACCGAGAAGAAGGGAGGCGAGGAGGTGACCTCTCCTTTGCGTCCCAACACCGGTAAGTGGTCAATATAGCATTGGTAGGTAGTGGCGAAGCGACCCGGTAAGTACTTGAGGTCTACCTTTCCCCTGTGACCCACCCGGTACTGGAAGACGATTCCGTTAGCTTGCCAGCGCACCTTGGCCACCGACCGGGCTGTCCGGTCCTCCCAGCCCTCGATCTCAAGCACTTCTCCATGGCCGCCCGCATCCTGATCCTGCCACTGCCAGTCGAAGCCTCTGCAGACGAGGGCACCCCGGAGAATGCCGCAGATGGCAACTCTGCGAGACGAAGACCTCGAGGGGGCCACCAGCGACTGGCGAGAGTCCGGGCGGTCGAAGCGTTTGAACGCGTGAGATGTATCGTGTATGTTTGCGTGATAGCACTGCGAGCAGAGGATCGCGTCATCATGACAGCACTGCCACCGGACTCCGAAGAAATTGGGCTCTTGGCAGCCGGCGCAAGAGACGTCTCTGTGGCGTACGCCAGAGGTGCCGCTGTCCCAGATGCGGAGGTCATACGCCTGTTGGTGACCGGCCCGGTAGTTTGTCCGCAGTCCACAGTCCCAATTCACAATGACAGTTCCGACGGGCGAGCCATAGCCTGCTCCCACCAGCGTGCCCAGATGCCCCTCGCCGCCATCCTGATCATGCCAGCGCCAATCCGGGCCTCGGACTACACGGGTCCCCGGAACAAAGGACCCAACGTCATCAGGGTTAGACATGACGTTGATTCAACATGGACCTGCGCCAAGCTCCATCCCGCTGTCCATGCCGCAGCCGCCGACGATGGTAACTTGAACCATGCTCAACGAGGCCGGCTACAAGAAGTTGACGTTGAGGAGTTTCAACAATGTTGACGTCTCTCCATGGTTTTGTTTACTTTCTTCTCTAGCAGGGTTGCCAGGTTCACGGCAAGGTCAAAGGGGGAAAGGCCAGGAAAAAGGCCGAACGAAGTGGTGCCTTGAGGTGCAAAAATCACTAGGGTTGCACACCAATATTTGCAATTATTTCACAGGATTTCTGCATGAACTTTTGAATGAAATGGCCCAAATAAACCCCTGAGAGACTCAACTTTGGTCGATTAGGCTCATTTTGGGGCATGTCATCATAACTTGAGATGGCCAAAACATGCGATTCCACGAAAAGTGCCAAATTTGAGAATGATTTGCACTTTTGGGCGATTTGGGGATTCTGCACTTTTGGCCTTTTTCCTGCACCTCTGGACACCTACCTGCTTGCTGTTTGGCCAGAAAACATAGAGGAGAACTAAGTGAAGTTGCTCCAGTTGCCAAAGGCCCCGAAGCATCTGTCTGACCTCCCGAGCGAGGTCATGCTCGAGTCCGGGGGGCGCGACGGGGAGGGACTTTAACCCCCAGGAGCAGATCTTCTCCTGCCAGCTGTGTTCCTCTTCTCTCGAGCAGAAGCCCGACGTGCATTACTCTTAATGTAGTGAACTTAACTGTGCTTCTTTTGATGAAATTGAATGAGTTAGCATGAATATATGAATATATATTCTAAAATAAGCCAAGCTTAGCCACTCTTTAAATATGTGCAATTTGCTAGCAACAAACTAATCGCGCTCTCTTTTTATCACCTAAAAGAAGTATAATACTGATTGCTGTTTTACTTACTGCACAGTTTAATGATGCGAATGAATGCCTGTTGTTGCAATCTAGTTTAAAATGCCTTCGTACATAGCTGTTATGCATGATACTCTCACCTAGGAGAGTAATCATTGTTTTCTTGCATGATCTTGGAAATCCAGGGCAGGTAACTCGTGACTCTGACGAATACATCTGGAAATCCCAACTTGGCACATCCGGACCCAAAGGAGGTGATGCCGGCCAAGTACCAGCGGCCGTCACGCATGTTGCAGTGGAGCGGGCCGCCGCTGTCTCCCTGGTGGTAGCGGATGAACCTCATAAGTGGCGCACAGACACAGGCTGTCTCTTCCAGGTGCAGACATGCACGGATAAATTGCTACTGCCTTGACTTTTACTGGGATTGCTGGTTGCTCAATGGGTGCAGCAGACCTTGGGTCTCATTTGATGCAGGACCCGTTCCAAAACCTTCTCCAGACTGAGCTGGAAGTAACTGCACCAGCAATCGATGAAGACTGTGTCAATCTTGCACAGAGCTGTCCTCTGGGGCCACACAGCACTGGGGTCAGGGTGGATCCCTCGAGTGAGAACAAGTCTGGTGTCTCCCGAGCCCTTGACATGAATCTCCTGAAATCGTTGAGTGCATCTTTCCTCACCAGCAACCGCTTCCAAGTGGCTGAGATCTCAATGCTTCTCCTCTAATTTAGAGCCTGAATCATTGCACAATTTCGGGGGCAGCCATTTATCTGCGCATGTCTGCACTTCAGCACATCTCAAGCATTTACCACGCAAGTGCCCCTGCCCTTGTTTCCTCTGGATCCTGCGCAGAGATGATACCTCTTGATGGGAATGTTGTACTCCTGAGAGTAGACCTCCCCACAGAAGCTGTTGTTGACGATGGTGAGCTCAACCTACCGTGAAGTAACATAATGTGGGTAACACAGGGGTCATGATGTCCCATGGAACAGGAGATAACTAAACGTGTTCGCCCTCAAAGTGAAGGGACCGCATGTAACGAACTGGAAAGAGTAGCTTGCTCAGGTACTCCTGGTACTGTTCTTCCAGCCGTCGTCCAACCTTGCTCGGTTGGCACCAGGTGCTGTATTGGCCAAGCAGATGAGACCCTGGAGGGTTCTGACGTGAAAAGGAGCCCTCGGTCACCCCAAAGTTTTAGCGACAGACAGGTCTACCACGTGCAAAATTACTCAGAGGCCAATTGGAGGGAGATTTTTGCTTCAGAATGTACACAAAGATATTTCACAAAGTTTGCCCAATTGGTGCTCTGGTTCTGCTGCATAAACACCTCATAATGCAGGAATATATATTGGTGCATATAGTATAGCGATTCCCTTTTCCATTCAGTGTACCCGTGGCGATTAAGGACACCGAGGTCAGATCGAGATGGCAAAGAATGACTATTGTAAGGATCATTGTTTCATGAAAAGGAAGCAGTTCTGGCAAGCCTGCAGGTTTGCCAGACCTGCAGGTTTGCCAGACCTGCAGGTTTGCCAGACCTGCAGGTTTGCCAGACCTGCAGGTTTGCCAGACCTGCAGGTTTGCCGGAACTGCAGGTTTGCCAGAACTGCAGGTTTGCCGGAACTGCAGGTTTGCCAGAACTGCAGGTTTGCCAGAACTGCAGGTTTGCCAGAACTGCAGGTTTGCCAGAACTGCAGGTCAGCAAGACCGAATTGCAACAGGAAGCCCCATGCAAATTTGAAAATTGTCCATTGAGGGGAGAAATACTCCAGAGACATCTTCTCAACAACAATCTTCCTGGCCAAAGGGCCAAAATCTTGGCCAAAGAGGCCAAGAAGTTTACCTATTTGGAGCTTGACTGTTAACCGACGTCATATGTCAATGGGCGCGGTCGAAAGCGTGAGGCAACACTCATGATATCCGCATTGTCTGAGGGCTTCAGCAACATATATTTGTGGTAACAATTGAGTATTAAGGATATGTTACGCTCACAAGATACACGTAGTGTCTTGCACGCATCAGAAAGCCGTTGTAGAAATGAGTAACTTACATTTGCTTTTAAGCTGTGGAAATTTGCATCAGCCTCAATATTGCACGGAGAATACTGAGATCCGACCATAGACTACAGCGTGGAAAACAGCGTCTGACTAGGAAAAAGTCTCCTAGTTCGCTATGGAATAGGAATCTTTGCCAAACTTTCACTCCAAGAGATGTTTGATTGAGTCCAAGTTTGCTACAACGAGGTTCTACTGTGCATGGAAATGTGCACCCTTTTTGTGGACCTGTCGTAGCTTCTGCGCGAGTTTTCCTCCGAACACAGTCTGGCCCCAGCCCGTGGAGATGCAGCGGAGGCCCAGGAAGGCCTCGGGCTCGAGCGTCTCCCTGGTGATGGGCAGACACACCGGCGACAGGGCCAGGATGCGCCGGTCCTCCGGGAGATGGACCATGGCTGCAAAGTGAGATTCAGTCCGTTACGTGACCATCTCAAGGCGATCTGTTCGTCCTGAGGGAATTTTCGCAGAACAACTCGACTGGCGCTGGCATTTCGACGAGTAGATAAATAGGATAATTGCCTCTGTCACGCTCCGTCATTACCTGCGACCGTCTTCAAGAGCCAAATTGCCCCTAAGCGACTCCACTCACCTCCTTCGCCGGACTCTTCTTCATGCTCTTCGACCTGTTTTCGTGCCATATGTTTGTTTGCTTGACGTCCTCGCAGGTGGTCAGACAGACCGGACAGCGGCTGCTACTCACGCATACGCACCTATGTCGTGGTGATATTCCTGGAACTGCTGGTGGGTGAAGATGCCCTGCACCGGCACCACCAACTCGCCGTCGTCGCCGCCCAGACTGCGGTCGTGGTCGGAGAGGACGGCGCTCCACGTGCGCGAGCCGTAGCCGGACAGACCGGAGCTGCAGAGGGAGCGCAACTGGTACAAAGTGTGCCAGAACTGCCGCAGGTCGGAGTTTTTTTTCTTCCAGGCAAAAAGAGGATTGCGAAATTCACTGTTGCTGCCTTCTCATTCAGAGAAGGAAAAAAGAAATTGTGGCTGTGAATTAGCCCGCCATTCAGAGGGTGAGGGGAATTTGCACAAGAACGATGGTGACGCTGCAAATTTGCTCCGCAAAAACACTTTCAATAACCTCGTATGATGGGTTTACGAATTCGTCCGCTTTTTTGCAATCGTTGGACATCCAGGCGCTACTCGGTGTTTTGCATCACCAACCACCCTAAGGTTTTCCCGCCAAGGCTTTAAAGTGTGACCTAACTCATATATATTATGTGTGTGCGCCTCTTTCACACTGAAACTCACTTTTGAATGCAATGTGCTGCAGTCAGGATCCAACGAGGGTGAATCAGTGTCCCTCCGCACCAGTGGCCCACCTCTCCCAGGCGAGACAGCCTCAGCTTGATGGACACCTGACAACAAGGTCATCTTTCTGTTCGTTGAGGCCTATCGTTGCTAGGCAATAGGCCCATGTGCGTTCATGCGGGAGGCCTACTACCAGTGTCCTACCTGCCACGGCCAGGCTTTTTCCTCCACTTGCTCTCCGCCGATGATTCTGGCTCTGGACGCGAAGTTGTCGAGATGGAAGAAGGCGGAAGCGGAACTGAGTGGACTAGAATCGGGGTTTCTTGGCCTTCGGTGATTGGGGAAGGTCTGACTGATGCCGCACTGAGCTTGAACGAGATCTGGACCAGACAGACGTTTGGCCTCGTCAGAACACCGTGGCAGCGTGGACAAGCAGTGCGCGTTGCTCACGACCAGGACGGGCACTTACCTGTTGTGAAGACTCCGGCCGGAGCAAGAGACTCGGTCCACGCCGGGCCAAACAATGCCACACTAGAGAGAATCACGAGAGAGGACAGCATACTCGAACTTCTCGCTGAGGATCCTCGGTCAGTCACACATGACGTTGGCGGTGCGAGGACGGACTCGCCTGGGGTCGACTTTGCAGGGAGATTGATAAAGTCACAAGATCCATTTCTGCAAAGTGTCAGGAAGTAACAGCAAAGTGCAAAAAGTTGGCGGAAAAATGCGCTTTCCTCCCCCAGAGGAGACAGGTTTCGAGTCTCAGTCGTTTTCGGAGGACCCAAAAGTCATAGTTTGTTGAAAATTGCGCAATATAAACCATATTTTATACCTTCATCCAAATCTCAAAAGTGGCGTCAAGATTAGAGTGAAATTTTGTCAGTTCTGTCGCTCTTCAAGATGTTTTTAAATTTCCAATTTCTGCAGCGAGCTGAGAATACGTTGCAGTTGAACTTTAAAATAATAGCCTAGTCTTTAAACCTGCAGCCAGAGGTCAGAGCTGTCATTTAAACCAGTCAATTTGGCAATCTCTGCAGCCTCAGCAAAGGCCAGCCAATTTTTTTTGCAATACATCTAACCTAACAGAGGAAATCATATTCAACGAAGAGCAACAACCTTTTGTTACAACTGGAAGTCTTATAGAGCCTTTTCTGCTCTTTACTTTCTTCCAATTTCCATCCATACCATCAATGGTCGACTCCTTCCAGGTCCTGACGCTTCACTAACATCGCAGTCTGCAGCAGGCTGAGTGTCACAAACGATTCAGACGTCGGACTTCATCTTCTCTGACACAAACAACGTCTTCATCGCAGCGGCTGCGCCAGGACTCAAGTTTCCTCTCTGATCTCCAGGCAGCGACTGAGAGATCAATGTCACTTGTGAGCATCACTTGAGAGAGACCGAGCGCCGGCACCCCCATTGCAAAACCCTCTCCCACTAGAGCTCTAGCGAGCCTGGACATTTGGAGCCCGAGTCGACTCGAGCCGGGTCGACTCGAGCCGGGCAGACGGAAGAGGTGAGCGCAGTGGAGCTGCTCGCTCCAGAGAGGCTCGCGAGCTTCTCGGGCTCGACGCTTGGGGCCCCCAGGCGGACCGAGCCCGACTCGCTACAGCTCTCCCAGACAAAAACAAGGGGAGGGAGGGTAGAAGGAGCCAGGGAAGCGCATCATTCAATGGCATCGACGGACGGCAAAAAGAGCAGGGTGTGCAACACCACGGCCGTGGAGGACAGCGGAGAAACTCATCAGCGAGGGACGTTGACGACAAGGAAATTTGACTGGGGAAATTTGCAACTCATTTTTCAAATTTTGACAAACAACCTTGGAGGGTTGTCCTCAGTCCGCCCAGTCTCCCTCCCTGTCCAGTCCACTCTGGCGTCGGCGCCCAAGTACTGCGTCCGGAGCATCAAGGACTGACAAGTGATAACGGTTGTTTCTTTCATTTCAAAGTCAAGAAAAGCATTTTCTTCTTGTGCTGACCTCGTCGGTTGTTGGGCGGCAGCAAAGTCTTTTCTCCCCTGTGGGTTGTGTCTCACCTTGACATCACCCATGTCTGTGAAGGTCAATGATGAGCATGAAGATGACCCAGCTCATCCATGCGGGGAAATTTGAGGTCCGCTCAAGAACCATCAGTTCATGGTCATCCAGAAGTGATGCTTCTCTCTCGTCTCCAAATTGGGCACCCAACGTTTCGTCAGTTCTCGCAACTTGAATGCGGATTCGACCAAGACGTCTTGCATTTAACCTATGACCCTGCTAATAATCTTAAAATGGCCGTGAGTGACGTAGGAATATGACTTAGTCATATGACTATATGACTTGAGTCGTATGAGTATTTATGTCATACTTGAGTCGTACTTAAGTCACTCGACGTAAGTCGTATGAGTACTTACGTCATACTTAAGTCTTTACACCGTTAAAGTGATGAGGGCACATTGGTCACCACCTGGTTGAAAGAACTGATCATGGGTCGAGATATATCAGAGGAGGCATCTGCATCAGAAAACATTAGCACAAGGGAGGTCTCACAGCTTATGGAGCTTTTCACGGATATTTCTGCATTTTTTGGTCTCTTCCTCGCGCCTCTGGGCAAACCAAAAGGAGTTTGATTGACAAAGTGAAGCTGCCCAAGATGTTGAAGCCTTCGAAGCTCCTCTCTGTCGCGAGTGAGGTCATCCCGAAGTTCGGGGGTGCCGAGGTGAGGGACTTCAACAAATATTGCTCTTTTGCAAGATGTGCTCTTGGTCCTTCGAACAAGGACCCGACGTCGAGCGATGCTTCTTGTCCATGAAGGCTCATGATGACCGACATCCTTGCCAGAGACTACATGATTGTGCAGTGGGACATGGAGCTGCAGAATCACGCTTATTCTGCTTAGCCAGTCAGGATGAAGACGCTATAATCGCTAACTTCGTGCGAAGCGAGAACCACAGCTACGCCACCAATCTCAACTACTCGGAAGTGACCAGGGCAAATGTCAGCGATTCCCTATTAGTGAGAGTCCTGTAGAGTCTTTAAGCGTACACTGTACTTTCTGACTGTTGTTCGATTATCAACATTATCATTTCTAAACAATCTCGACGGCATTGATTGTGCGTCCAGCTCGGAGTGAAGGCTCACAACTGCGACATCGTCGCCGACTTGCTGCAATGGGGCAGTCCCGAGTGGCTCACGTACAGTCCTTTGTAGTCTTAGGAATGCAGCTAACAGTGTATTAATCTGGCATGTCTCAAGATTGATAGTTGGAGATGAGCAAACTGACTTTCACCCCTTCTGCTTCTCTTTGTATTTGTATTTCTTCACGTAGCCCTCGACCAACTTCTGGATCTTGTTTGTGTTGATTTCGCCGTTCTTACTGTGGCACACCTAGGGAGAGAAGATGAAGACCATGTACGTGAAGCACTCGTGCCGCCGTGTTGGTCCTTACCTTTGGCACACACTTCCTCATGATCTCCTTATAGCTCTCCTTTGAAATCTTTTTCCTATTGTAGAAAGGCTTGAGCACCATTTTGATTTCCTCGACGATTCTCTCCTGGCGGTGAACCTTCTTGAGGAACTGCAACGAGCCAAAGCTTCCCTCAGAACTCATGCTGTGCACAGTGGGAGCGACTCTGTCGCCTACCTTTTCTTTGACCGCCATCTCGACCGCCGAGGTGGGCACGTCGTCGATAATGCGCAACTTGTCATCAATCAACTTCATCTGCACAGACTTACTGCTCTTTAAACCTCGAGACTTGTCTGAAAAAAAAAAAAAAAGAAGTGAGTGGGTTAAATAAAAATCTTTGTAAGGACATGTGAAGGTGAGCAAACTCACTCGACTTGTGTGGCGTCGACCCTTTGGTCCGTGAGGTGGAGGCAAAGCTTTTCCTGGCGGAGACGCCTCCGCTCGAGTTCCCGCAGGGCGGCTCGAACAGGTCTGACAGGTCACTCCCGTGTGGAGAGCACGGAGAGTCCATATCCATATCTACGTGTCCATTGTTCTCGTCAAAGTCTCTAACTGCAGCCTCGACTGATGCAGAAGTTGCTGTTGAGGTAGCGCCCTTGTCCTCGGACGTAAGGAAGGGTATGGGCGCCACAGATATCGACCCCGCCACCGCCGGCACCGGCGGAGGCGGGGGTTGCGGCAGCACTAACGCCGCCGCGGCAGAGGTAAGGTTTGTAGTGGTTGAAGACAGAGGCGGTGTTTGTGACAAAACTAGAGTTGAGGAAGTAGGCGGCTGGAGATCCATGTCCTGATTCTCCTGTGCAGTGTTGGACCCCAGCGATGTCGAGGTGACGTTACCGGAGGTCGAGTTGACGGCGTCTTCCCAGAGATCAGCGTCGCCGTTTCCCGTCGGCGATTCTGTGGGGCTGCATGGGTCGTAGGAATCCAGGTTGTCTGACGGAGTTTCGGGGCCCTTAGAGAAGTCGAGCGTCTCATGATCGACGGGCGGTGTGCAAGGACCTCTGTGCACGACTGTTGACTGGACAACTGGCGGTGACCGAGGTGACACGGTCTGAGGTGCTGGAGGGGACTCATCTGGCTTTGACGTCGACGATGACGACGCCACAGCACCAGCTGCACTTTGGTTCGGCTGCTGTGGTTGTGAAACGTTCGCGGCCTGCGAGGCAGACGCAGCGGTAGCGTTAGAAGCCTTGCTCTTTTCTGCGTTGTCCTCCTCGTCACTGAACAGATCAACAGTCTCGATAGGTGAAGGCTCAAATACTTGATAAGGCGAAGACATCACGTCAATAACGAGAGAGGGCTTTTTCTCCTCCACCTTAGGCTTGGGCGAGTTCTGCTTGAAGTTGACGCTCACAAGGATTTTGTCTCCTGACGCGTACACTTCCTTGTCTATGATGACGTCCTCACTAAGCCTTTCCGTGCCCAGGCTCGCCTTTGCCGTCTTGTCTTTCTTAGTCTTTTTCTTGACCTTGTTGTCCTTTTTCTTCTTGGCGGGCACAGGCGATTCGCTCCGTCGCGGTTTTGTTCTATCAGGGGAGGGTGAACGCCCCGGCGACGACAACCGCCTCTTCCGCCGTCGACTCTCGTTTTGCTGCCGTTGCTTCTTCTTCGACCTCCGCTTCGGCGGAGGTGACCTGGACAACGACGATAGGACCCGCTGGACCGAAATGGGGGATGAGGAGGGCGGCGTGATGGACCTTGAGCGCCGCCACTTATTGCGTCGTCTGCTGTTGATCAGGTACCTAACGTCGTATCGAGGCAACTCGGAGCGTCGTTCACGAGATTTCGTCCTGCTTCGATTGTCCGACCGACCTGACCGTGCAAGAGGCGGCGGGGTGGTGGACCTGCGTCGCCGGCGGTGATGCAGCCATCGTCTGATCTCGCCGTCCTCGGAGGGAGACGGCTCTTTGCGTTTGGGTGACTTCGTCTTGGTCCTTCCGGCTGGGGGCTGGGAGACTTCTTCGGCTTCAGACAGAGACGAGTAAAACTCCCCGCCGTCATTGTTGCTCTTGTCCTCCTTCTCTGGCGGCAACGGCGGCATGCTGTCGTTGCTGACTGGGGAGAGAGGAGGCGAGGACGGCGGAGGCGAAGAAGGAGGGGGCGAAGACGGAGGGGGCGAGGACGGCGGCCTCTCGTCCTCGATGGGCATGCCGGCGGTCGCCACCGCTGCCGCCTTGTCCGCTGGTTCCACACTTCCTCCCGCCAACTCCCACAGCGGCGAAGACGGTGGGCTGGGGAGCGGCGGGGTGGACGTCGTGGACCGGACGGCGGGCGACTTGTCCGACAAGTCCGAGCCGGGCGGAGGCGACGCCACGGGCTCGGCCATCACGAGATTGACTACCCGGCCGCCTCTGTGGCTCGAGCACACGGACGACGTCTAGGAGGACTGATCGAATCTCATCGGAGGTGTGGAGAAAACGGCCGGAGCAGGAGTGGAAATGTGGCGCAGGCGGACCGCGGGCGGACGAAGCTGCAGGATGCGCTGCCCTGCGAGGCTACGGAGAAGCGCAAGCTGCAGAGGCAGCCCAAGAGGTAGACGACGCTAGCCAGGCTAGGATAGCTAGCATAGAGGAGGAGGAAGAAGAAGCATCTGCCAGAGCCACCAAACTCTGGTGGGCCAATTCGGCCCACCAGAGCCGGGCGCTCACTCACGGCTAACAGGGTAAACATGGCTGCGAGCTGTCACTACCCGCGACCAAGGCGACGTTCACGTTGCATGCATGTTGAACACGTTGTAGACGTTACACACGCTATAAACCTTGTACACGTTTGTTGCAGCTAACGACGCCAGTGGAGTTGCAGTTTACTGGTAACACCAAATCACAAGAGTTCTCTGTTACAGTTATAATGATGCTTCATACTGACTTCTTGGGACTCTCACAACCGTCACAAGAAGCGCGTGGCCAGCGCCATGAGCTTCGTGTAGTCCGCTCTCTTGAAGTGGGATTGGCTCTTCAGTTTTGGCCGGATGAAGTTGGGGATGGGCACGTGGATTCGGGTCCCGAGGGGATTGCCGTTGGGCTCTACCAGGACCACGTTATTCGTGTCGAACGTGGGAATGTTTGCCCTCTGCTTCTTCTTTAACCCCACGATGATGCCGTGAATCTTCTCGCCCTTGACCGAGCACAGCACACGATCGCCCAAACTGCCGTACGCCCCGTGGGCTTTTCGCCGGTGCTTGTCCGAGTACACATGGATGATCCTTAACAGACAGAACAACGTCCAGAACAGTGATGACCCGCACAACTCGAGAGTCCGGCTTACCTTGGAGGCTTTCCATCCGCCATCGCCTCCATGCCGATCTTGGAGTTGTCGACGCAACGCAACCTGGTCTGCTTCTGCACACCCCAAGTGTGAGGCGGGTGGAAGTGCTTGCGGTGTGTAAGGTGCTGCTTGTAGTTCGGCCACGCCTCCTTGACGGTCACGTCGGCGTGGCGCCACATTGACCGAGGACACCTCAAGAGCAAGGCCGGACCCCACCGGATGGGTCCGGTCACGCCGCCGAGGAGAACTCGGCCGAGATCTCCGACCAACATCCCGAACAACGTTATTGAGATGTCCCGATCCCGAGCAGATATTTTGTTTATGTCGGTCCTCTATTCGCTACAGGGGTGCCATGAAACTGAAACCGGCCGACAACCAACGCTTTGCTTGTTTTGCAGCCGGTCGGATATTGGAGACCAAAACAACAAAATAATGGCGACCCTGGTCGTCTGCTAAGGGAAAGGAGCAAACCATGGGGACAACTCTGGAGGAGAACTTGGTCCCCACGTCCATGCTGGACTCGTCGCGACCTGTGTCAGGGTTCGAGTACCTGGATCACACGGCCGATGTGCAGATTCATGCTTGGGGGCGTGACCTGGCTGAGGCCTTCGGCCAAGCCGCCAAGGCCATGTTCGGGTACATGACGGACCTCGATCTGGTGCAGGAATCAGCGACGCATCACGTGGAGGCTCGGGGCCACGACGCGCAGTCGGCTCTCTACAACTTCCTGGATGAATGGCTCTTTGCCTTCTCGGCGGAGCCGTTCTTCGTACCCTTCAAGATTGACATTCTGGAGTTTGAGAGGATCAGAAGTACAGGTGAGTCCGATTCGTTCATGTCATCGATCATTCTCAGTTGCAGCTACTTTCCTCAGGCGAGCAGAAGGAAGACGAATTTCGAATCAGCTCACTTGGTCTGGGAGAGACGTTCACGCTGGAGAAGCACACCCAAGGCACTGAGGTCAAGGCAATCACCTACTCAGCAATGCAGATCAATGAGACGAACGACTACGCAGAAGTTTTTGTAATTGTTGACATCTAACTGATCAGGAGAGCCAGTTCATTGCAATGGAGTCCAGATAGGGTGACAGATTTGGCAGGTCCATGACGTGGACTGACCTTGCTTGGCAGCTACTGTGATTCCTCAACTTCTTTCATTTTCCAAGTCGATGCAAACGACTTATGTCACTCTGAACAGAAGGTTGAAAAGGCTGTTGATCACTCGTTCAACAGTGCCTGCCACAGATCCCTTCAGCTATGAGTATGGGTCAGTTTCAGCTACCCCGAATTGTTTATTGATATTCAAGTGCATTCTGAACAAAAGGTACAAGATAACTTTTTGACTTGTGTAGGAGCTTATGACTTTTCTCAGCACAAAGTCCCCGCCAAAAAAGAAACGTTCATGCTGTGCCAGCCAGTGCTGGAGATCCAAATGATTTGAAACGAGGTCATCTGCTACAAGATTGGCTGATTACTATAGCATGACAAACTCTATACTACCTTTCGAATATTTTACTATAAGGACAATTTACAAGAATTGAAAGATGACATTTACAAGTAGTGCTGCATTCAGTACTTTTGATGACAACTAAGAAAAGTTAGTCATACTTTCAGCGTAAAGTAGTACCAAGTTCAGTGGAATTTAGCTGCCCATGAAGTGCGATCCTTTTTGGATCCTGGAGTTCCACCCATGAGTACAATACATGCAGTGTGTTTCAGCAAAAGTTCCATTACAGCAAGTGTTTCAGCATACAAGTAAGCTCCATCATGAGTTCCTCATGAGTTCCTCATGATGTCCCCTGACAAGCAGTTCACGTTACAGGCAGCAGAGGCCTGCGAGGAAATCTGCAAGCCTCCCTCTCCAGGCTGAGGAAAGCATGGTTGAATATCACGTCTTGGTCACGGTCAGACACCGTCATGGCTTTCAGGGTGGTGCTGATCCAACTTCGACAAGCCAGGTGCGAGCTCTGAGCGAGGGCTCCGGACTCGTGTGAGGCCTCCAAGAACCCTTTTGAAACAGTTTGAGGTCCCTGCTTCATCCCCACCCTCCACATCCTCTACCCCTAAGTCCCCCCGCCCCTCTTGCAAACACTGCCTCGGGCCGGGCGGTCCTGGCTTGCTGCGGGCTGAATTGGCTTGGTCAACAGCTGACCACGCAACTCCCTCTTATACTGAGACTCTGCTTTTTGGAGCAAATGACGTCAATTGACTTTTGGAAAGAGCAAACCTGCCTTTAAAGCATTTGCTCTCGTTGGCCTCGATCAGGCACTGAGGTACGGACAACAGCTGATGGTCCTCGGTGAGGCTGCCGAGGCTGAGCTCCTGACTCGTCGGTCCGGCTGTCGCTGCCGTCGCCACTGCTCTCGTTCGACAACACCACGTCCGTCTCTGATCTCATCCTCTGCTTCCGTGCACTCCAACCGATCAGCCTTGGTCGAGTAGGAAGGCGGCCATGGGGATTTTCAACATCTTCATCGTCTCCAAGTCTGGTGGGCTCATCTATCATTACGACCACAACCTGCCGCAGTACGAGGTGGAGAAGACATTCGGTTTTCCTCTGGACCTGCAGCTTCGCGTGGAGCATCACAGGGTAGTGGTGGCCTTCGGTCAGCGCGATGGGATTGCCATCGGCCATTCGCTCGTCTCTGTCAATGGAGTGGGCTTCGCATCGACAGCCACGTTGGAGGACGGCAGGGACGTGTTCGCGTTGCTCGCGGACAAGGCCAACTACCCGCTGAATCTAAAGTTCGGTCGCCCACGAGTCACCACAAACGAGAAGATTGTGCTCGCTAGCATGTTTTACCCGCTGTACGCGCTGGCCGTACAACTGAGTCCGGAGACGAGATCCTCTGGCATCCAGGAACTCGAGACGGACACATTCAAGCTCTACTGCTCCCAGACCCTCACCGGTGTAAAGTTCCTTGTGGTGGCCGACCCGAAACAGGTCGGCATCTCGCAGTTGCTGGACAAGATTTACGAGCTGTACGCTGACTACGCGCTCAAGAATCCCTTCTACTCGCTGGAGATGCCCATACGGGCCGACCTGTTCGACAAGCATCTTCAGGTGGCCATCGACCAGGTGGAGAGAACCGGATTCATTTGAACTGTGATACCACGCATAACCTACTGTACCCACCCGATGAGCAATCACTACTGTCTGAAGCATTGACTCGGCCCTGACCCACTTGACAGCGCAGGTCGTGTGAAACCACGAACGGAGAGTCCGACCAGCAACCGTCCAATGTGGGGAACACCACCTCGACGTCCCAAGAGCGCGCCGACTCTCTTCCAGACATCAGAGTTCTCTTGTAATTGTAGCAACATTGGTCATGAAAGAGAATCCCATAACGTCGACTTCAGAGTCTCCCTCGTGGCCAGGAAGCCCTAGCTGGCGTGGTAGTTGCTGCTCAAGCCTTGAGCGTTGCTGTTACAATGTAGTAAAAGTCTTTCTTATTTCTCACATTCTATAAAATCACCCAGTCACTACTTGCAACCGCGCTCATTTCAACAAAATTCAGCCTTCCATTAATTCCTTCATGTAGCTTCTCGTGAGTACTCGGAGCTCTTGCAGGGCGTAATCGTCCGGCATTGGCAGCTGGCTGAGATGCTGCGCCAGCACGTTGGTCACGCCGCCCACAGAATCCGTCTGCTCCGTTGCCGCATCCAGCGACAAGATGGCCCTCATAAGATGTGCGGTGCGTTTGGCGATCTCGGATTGGCACAGCCTCTCCTTGGCGTTTCGCACGCTGAGCGACGCCACTCGAGCGCAGAGGCTGGTGACGCGCGGACGGAGTCCCTCGATTTTGTAGCCCAACATCTGGTCGTCCACATCTTCGCCTTGCCGGCTGCGCAGCAGCTTCCGCACCTCGGAGTCTAGGTTCAGGAAGTCCAGAATCACCTGGCCGCCAGTGGGCCAACCAGAGACGGACTCGGGTGCAGCGCCCGGGGCGCCCATGTCAGTGAGGAGGGACTTCAGCAACTCGCAGTCGTCGTTGATTATGGCATCCGGTCCAATCTGGCGCATGATGACCTCGTGCGCGCGCCCCCAGTCGCCGGCCTTGGTGAGATACCATGCCTGATCTTTGGCGTTCCCGTTGGCGCCCGCGTGCGCCGCTTTCGCCTCGGCAATCCACGCAGCGGGAACACATAAGTGCCTGCGCAGGAATTCCTCTCTCTCCGCACTGTCCTCATCTCCTGGGAGGACGTGGCGGCCAAGGACATCTCGGACTCGCTCCCTCCGCATGGAGTCATCGTCGAGGTGTAGAAGTGCGTAGGTGGCCCAGTGCCACAATCCAAGGCTCTCCAGCTGGGCGGCAAAACTTGCGTGCAGGTGGTCCATGCGACCTCTTGACATGGAAGACTTGTAGCCGAGCGAGCAGAGCACTTGGGCCAATAGCCAGGACAGGCTGTAGTCCAGAGGATCTGACGTGTGCGTTTCTGGGTCGAGCACGCACTCCAGAGAATGAGATCGATCAGTGTAGAGCTTCAAGAGATGGTACTTGATGTCGAACGGTCCTTTCCTCATATCACACGGGGCTTCCTCCTTCAGGGCCGTGTACTCAGGCACCGGGGCGGTGGCGCAGGGGTTTTCGTCTCGGCTAAACGAGTCCTCGTACGCGAGAAATGCGTCCCCAATCGAGGCCACCGGGGAGGTGAGATGCCAAAGCCACAAGCCTAGCGCACGTTTCCAGTCAAGCCCCTCGAAGACGTTCACCATCGTCCCTCGGCTGCCCAGCCACATCGGCGTGCCCCCCAACAAGGCGTACAGCCTCAAGCGATTCTCCCGAATGAACTCGTCCGCCTTCATTTCTTGCCATCTCTCAAGTTGCTGAAGCACCAGCTGGCCCCTATGCGAGTTGCTGGCGCCGCCAGTAGCCATCAGCAGCGCCGCGTAGTAGTCGCCGTTTTCCTGTGCGCGAGTGCAACTTTCGGCCAAACGATTCCCGCTGAGTAGGGCCAAAACCTCATTCACTGGGTCCGGTTTCAAGTCCTCTCTACAACGGCGGACGTCCTCAGCTACTTGGGGCGCCACGGCCTCCTCCAGCCACGTGGAGAAGGCCTCTTTTCTCTGCATCGTCACTTCGTGCGTGTCCTGTCCATATGTAGCCATGTCCTCTTCTTGGTCGTGCAGCCTCCCCCAAAGCGCCACGCAAAGGTCCCACACGCGCTTCGTCTCCTTTAACGCCAGACCAAACGACTCCGGGGCGACAGCCGCGTCGGACACCTGCTTGGACGCCTCTCGGGCGTGGGCATGCAGGCTTTCCACGCCGTCGTCGGGGATGATTCGAGGAACGGTACTTTCACCGTCGACGGATGAGTTTTCTAGACTCAGTTCCAGCCACGACTCGAGGAGGCGCAGTTGCTGCTCATCAGGGTAGCCATGAGGACAAACCTGCACGCGCTCTAGACTCACGCACAGCTTACCGTTCATTAAGTCCTCGCCCACCGACGGCCTCCCAGCGTGAGCAAAGGCCCAGCTACTTGCCCAACCCACTCGAAAGTGTCTCCCGGCTGCTAGAGCTCCGTCGGCCAGACACTTGAGCCGACCAGTAAAGAGAGACTCCTCTGACGGTCGAACTTGTCTTAAGAAGCGAGGGACGACGGTGCGAGCTTCTCCTATGCGCGGGCCGGTGGTAGGAAGTTCGACAAAGTTGTCGTATGCGGCCTGAAGCGAGTAGTGCGGCTGCTCGTAGATCTGCTTCCGCTGGCCAGCGGCTTCGCTCCTGCTGGTGTCCAGTATTAGTCCGCCACCAGAGTGTGTCAAAAATCTGGTGCGCAGGAGACTGGAGGCCGCAGAGGGCGCGGGGTGATTCAGATCGAAGCTGCCGCCCAGTCCGCGGCCACCACTGCTTCCCGTCAACATCGTATGGGCGATGTCTTCGACGAGTGGGTCCCTCCTCTCCAAGATGGTGGGTCGTGACTGCAAAATCACTGGTCGGGGCTTGGCTGCGAGGACTGATTCGCTTTCCATCTCATCGACGTCTTCATCGTCGTCAAATAATGTGGCTTTCATCATCTTGACCTTGTTGCTGGCGGTACTTCTAACGTTCGTCAAGGTCTGAGCCGGCGGTGTCACCTGAATCACTACATCTTTGCTGACGTCAGTTCCTTCTTCCATGAAGTCTGCGTTGTCTACAGCCTTGTCCTGGTTATGAACAGTGGCGATCGTGGTAATCTTGGTGGAGTCAGACAGGGGTGGTGGCGCAGAAGCCACCTTAATTTCATCCATCTTGAGCGACTCCCTCAGTTGCAGGGTTTTGAGCTTCTTGGGCTCTCCCGTCCTGGTTTGCACAGGCTGCTCGTCCTCATCCGAGTCGTCCGCTAGGCCGTACTTGGAGAAGTGGTCGACTTTGAAGACCCAGGATCCCGTCTCCATCCGGTACTCGACAAACTGCGCTCCCAGCTTAAGGCAGGTACGCTGCAGCCGCTCCTCGTAGCCCATGGATGAGAGCTTCTCGGGAGAGCGCACCCAGTTCTTGCTGGTCTTGTCTACGGGCCACACTTTGTCCAAGGTAATCTGCGCCTTCCGGTTGAGTCCCTCGCCCAGAGGCGGCTTCTTGCTGTCGTCTGGGTAGACGATCACTTCCTTGTGTCGAATAAAGACGATGCTGTCGAGGTCAAGGCCGGCCACGTTCAGTTCGCCAGGGAAGAAAATGTTGCCGTAACCAGTGCGACCCACGGTGAAGTTCTCCACGACACAGGCGCCGGAGTCCTTATTGATAAGGCCAGAAAGCTCCGACAATGGTGGGATTGTGTAATAACCATGCCTGCAGAGAGAACAGAAGTGCTTGTATGACAACCTTGAACAATTTTGAGTACACCAATGTGATCTACATTAAAATGTGGAGGGGTGTGTATCATGTTATATACAAGACGTGAAATGACGGGCCAATCGGACTTTCATCGAAGTCTTACCGTTTAAGAACTACTCCTGCCGGCGGAGGGTCCGCACTTTCCTCATTCTCTTCGAGGTCGTCACCGCTACGAACAGCGAGGGACGAAACATCCGCGCTAGTGCTGTTCAAGCTTTTGTCGAGGCCAAGTTTCTGGGGCTGCTGAAGCTTCTTCTGCACGTTGAGCCCATCGAAGCTATCATCCGCAGGGTTCACGTTCTTCTTGTCCACTTGCTTCACTGCAGGCAAGCTGAACGACTCCTCCTCGCCAGGGGTTGTCGTGATGTCAAAGGCTGGAGAAGATGTCTTGTTGCGATTACTGCTACCACCTGTTGGCGTGGCGCCCGAAGACTTGGGCTTCAGCACTAGGCGCTTCACGCTCTGCCGAGGCACGAAGACGTCGCTAGGATTAATGTCGTCGTCCTCCAAGCCGTCAAATATCGCGCCCTTCCCGCGACAAGAGCCAACCGAGTAGACGGGCTTCAACGCTGGCTTGATGTTCCGGTGAGGAGAGATCTTATACTGATTGTCGGACACTAGTGCCTTTTGCGCCACTGGATTGATGGGCTTGAGGATGTCTTCGTGCTTGGCAGGATCCGTTGATAGGTTCTTAAATAGAGGATTGTCGCCGTAAGGAGAGTTAAGTAGCTGATAGAGCCTCTGTTCGACTGCGTTGGGCAAGGCGCTCTGTGCCTGTTGCTGCTGCTGTTGCTGAAGAGGCTGGAAAGGCTGCGTGCCTCCAAGGAGACTGGTGTTCGTTGTTCCAAACGAGGAGCCCAATCCGGTGGAACCGAAGCCGGTGGGATTGGTCGAGCCAAAAGCAGTGCCAGTCGTGCCAAAGCCTGTGGTCCCGGAGCCAAAGAGTCCTCCAGGCTTATTTTGTGCGTTGGCGCCGAAAAGTCCACCTCCAGTGGCCGTGTTGGTAGTCCCAAAGCCTCCAAATCCGGTAGCAGGCTGACTGGTAGATTGGCCGAACGACAGAGCCGGTTTGGCGGCGCCAAAAAGTCCACCCGCTTGCTGGGTCTGAGCGTTTGCACCGAAACCGAAGGCCGGGACTGTCGATGTCTGCGTGCCGAATCCTCCAAAGGCTGGAGCCTTGTTCTGAGCGCCGAACATGTTTGCCTGGGACGTCGCCGCGCCGAATCCCCCGACCGTGGATGCTCCAAAGGCTGGGGCGGCTGAACTGGTTGCGGTCGTGCCGAAGCCTCCAAATGCGGGTTTGTTCTGTTGTTGGCCAAAAAGACCAATGGATGTGTTCTGAGCGGCAGGAGCTGTTCCAAAGGCGGGTGCCGCAGCTGCTCCGAACGCACTGGGTTGACTGGCGGGAGCTCCGAACCCTGTCGTCGTGGTTGAACCAAAGAGCCCTCCGGGTTGAGAGGTGGGAGCTCCGAATCCTAGGGGCTTTTGCTGCTGGGTTCCGAACATTGTTCCTGCAGCAGTAGAGGTTCCTGCTCCGAATCCGAATCCGCCGGTACTGGTGGTGCTTGTGCCAAATCCTGGAGGTTTACTGCCGAAGAGGCCAGTTCCTGCTCCTGTAGTGCTAGTGGCCCCAAAGGTAGAAGTACCGAATGTTGAGGTTGGCGCAGCGCCGAATCCGCCAGTTGTGGACCCGAACAGAGGCTTTTGTGCGCCAAATATTGTATTCTGTGTGCTTGCAGGAGTTGCGGCAGACCCGAAGAAGCCTCCGGTGGACGCTACTGCAGACTGATTCGGCGGTGCGTTGAACCAGTTGCCGCCCGCGGCGTTGGCCGGACCCTTCCGGTTGGCAAGATAGTCTTCGCAGCGCAACTCCTCTAGCGACTTGTTTTCGTACTCCTTCATGCAGGTTATGCACTGATGCCTCGTGTTTATGTTGGTAGTGACACCAGACTTGAGCATCGTGTCCGTGCCCACTGTCATGTTGAATTTGACGGTCGTTCCGACTACGCTGCTTTGAGGCTGTACAAAGGCGCTACCGGTTGTACTCCCAAAAGATCCGAATGCGCTAGGCTGCTGCTGTTGCTGCTGGGCGCCAAACAGTCCAGTCGAGGTAGTGGCTGGGGCGCCGAAGAGTCCGGTACCGATTGAATTAGATGCGGGTGTACCAAAACCAGTTGTGCCGAATCCAGTGCTCCCGGCGGGCTTGTTGAACGCTCCAAAAGCAGAGCCAGCGGTGGACCCGAACGCGGTGCTCGTGGCCGTGCCGAAGGCGCTGCCGCCCTGCTGGCCGAAGAGCCCTCCTCCCGCCTGTTGCGCCTGCTGCGGCTGAGCAGCCCCGAACAGGCCACCGGTCGACTGAGTCTGCGAGCCGAAGGCCGGGGCCACGGCCGCCGTCGACGTAGCTCCAAAGGCGCCGCCAGTGCCGAACGTTGCAGGCGCGGCGGCACCGAAGGCCGGGGTGGAACTGAAGCCAGTGGCGGGGGTGCCGAAGGCCGGCTTCTGCTGCCCGAACATGACGTCGGACTCGGTCGACCTCGGGACAAAAACGTATTATTGCTCGCTTGCTCAATCGTTCCCCAAACCTTAAATCGGGTAAGGAAGTTGGTCGTTGCCCGCCTCGCGCGGTCTCGCTTCTTTCAGGGGGCTTCGCAGTAAGCAGCAGCTTCGTGCTTTGGTGCCAGTTGAGTGAGCAGGAAAAGCAACCAATGCGCTGTGGGAGTCACCCAATGAGGTCGTCCAGGCTCAGTGCCCTTGAGCAAGAACGTAGAACTTGGGCTTGTTCAAGCAAGACATCGTCATAGACGATCCGCTGAGAAGAGTCACTGAGCAAGGAGACCTTGCTTGTACATGAGGGACTCCCTTCACCATGCTTCGATGCAATCGAGCCAGTACTCAAAGGTCTGGAGGCCACAATTGCTCTCTCTTTCAGAAAGACTGAAAAAAGAGACTTCTCTGAAGAGGTCACTGTTTATATAATATTTCCCAAATTCTGAAATCGGGTAAGGAAATTGTACTCTTCGCATGGCTCGAGCGGTCTCCAGGGCTTGTTGGTTTTATGCCAGTTATGCGCTTAAAAAGGTGACCAAAATGCCTTTGCAGACGATCCAGTCACGAATCATCACATCATTGAATCAGATAGCTGCTTTTAACAATGCGGCTTGCTAAGTGCGTAGACGACGACGAGCGTGATCAACATCGCCTTCCACGTGCAGGGTTGAGCCTTTTGGCTTCTGCAGTCGGCTGCCGTCCACGCTGTTGCGGGAGCGAGATTGCGCCAAGCGTCAGGTGAAAGTCAAGCACCATTCAAGTTACCATCCGCAACACTTACGGAGAGAAAACTAATGCTTAGGTGTTTTTAAGTCTGCTAGATTAGTGTACAAGAACTTGGCGCGAGCCACTTTGTCGTCTACGAACTGCCTGGTGCGTCTCTGTTCTCTGGAATTCATCATGACCGCTACATTTCTCGCAGTCATCAAATAGCAACAATCTAGACCTCCTCCACCAGTGCCAGACTCCATCCAAGATCTGTAGACTGTGATCCCATCCAAGTCGCCCTCCCTCTAATGCAGGCTGGGAGAGGAGGTGTCTAGAGACCGGGGGCCGGAGAGAGAAAGCCGGTGAACGCACAACATGTTCTTCTCTTCCCTCATGTCCACCGGGTTGGCAATGACCGCGCGGTTGATGAAGTCGTCGACTGTCAACTCGATGACGTATCTTCCCTTAGTGTCAGCCGCAGTTCGACACAACCACTGGCACGGCCGTAGCCAGGCGGAGTGGCACACCGCGCACCAGGAGTTTGTGCATGACACCTGTTTAAAGACTATAGACATGTTCGGCGTCAAAATCAGCCGCCGACCGCCGAAAAAGAACCCTCTGGGAGCCAAGGTTCCGTACGCCAAGGGCGTTGTGCTCAAGTTGCAGATCAAAAAGCCCAAGAAGCCGAATTCTGCCAACCGCAAATGCGTCCTGACGCGACTCTCCACTGGCAAGGAGGTGACTGCGTACGTCCCAGGCGAGGGACACAACCTGCAGGAGCACAACACCGTACTCGTCAGGGTGGGAAATCTCAGGGACGTACCTGGCGTCAAGTGCAAGTGCGTGCGCGGCGCGTACGACTTAGGACACGTGCTCAAGAAGGTGAAGTAGTGAGCGAATCCTTAGCAATTCTCCGCCAGATATGCATACCACAGTACGACACTCACCTAGACATATATTGTAGAGCGTGTACCAAATCAGTGTACGTTCATGTTAATCCTGTACGAGGTACATACATGTACATATCTGACACTTTACTGAGCCTAGTTAGGTACTTGAGTTGAGATCGCAGGATAGTCCTGACGTGCCCGCGGCATCCTCCTCCTCGTCGTCGTCGTCTTCCTCCTCCACCTCCATGTCGTAGATCCTTACACGCTTCTTGTTGCAAAAGAGAAAGGAGGCGACCTTGCGAGGGCCGGATACGGCGAACTGACACGCCGAGATCGCCTCGATGTCTCGATGACAGCTCTGAAAGGCATAACGTCAATGCGGGGTGTAAGCGAGTCGTGCGCAACTAACCTGATCAGCGATATCGTAGACGTCGGCCGATGGGATGCTTGCGAAGGAGGCGGTGACAGCCTTGAATGGGGACAACTTGACTGTTCTGAGGTGAGGCTTCACATGAGCCACTGGGAGCTGAACCACACGTTGGCTCTCGCTCACAGGCGAATGTGCACAGAGGAGGGACAGAGTGTCTTCCGTGTAGAACTGGGAGCCCACGAGTCGGAACGACGACGGTACTGTCAGCCACACCGCAACGAGCCGCTTGGACTCCACTTCATAGTAAAGAACTCTGTCTCCATACGAGTCTGTCTGTCCGTGAACAAAGTTCCGCGTGCCGTCACCCACCAAGCCCAGTACCTTCTCGCTTTCCGGGGTCTCTTGCTGGAAGGCACTGAGGTGGCGGGAAGTGCCGGGAAAGGGAAGCGTCACTTCTCCGGTCATCTCGCACTTGTCCGTCATGTCTGTCTTGATCGAGTCAAAGATATCCTGGACGGCCGACTCCAGGGCCTTGTACTCCTGCACGAGAGAGGACCGCTCATTGGGGTATACAATGAAGTCCACGTCCCGCAGGTCTGGGTTGGCCTCCAAGAAGGATTTCCAGGGATTGCACGAACGGTCCATGGGCTGCTCTAAGTCGGCATCCTTCAAATATTGGCCAACCTTCTCCAGGTGCCTGTGAGTAAAGTTGTTCTCTTCTACTCCTTGCCCACCGTCCTCCTCCAAGGCCATCCTCTCTTCGTCATTTCTGCTCTTGTCGCCGTGCCCGTTCAGGTCGAATTTGTCCAGGAAGTCGGCGATGAATGTTATCTCCTGCTGCGACGACTTGCTCAGAGGCTCGGACGCTGGGGTGCCACTCATCTTGGCCATCTCGGCCTGGAGCCACCGGAAGAAGATGCGGAAGCTCTTTCGCGACTCCTCCACGACTTGCTGCAACTCGACGCCCTTGCACCAGAAGCTGGTGGCGCATTTTTGAGCGGTTCTCACACGCGTCTCGGTCACACCAAGGAGTGGCAATTTCTCGCTGGACGTCACCTCCCCCGAAAGCTCGGAGAGGAAGTAGTTGACTGACTGCGTCACACTGTGCAGGTACTTCAGTACAAGTCTCTGGACGTTCAGGTAAGATACGTCGATGGACGCATTCAGCTTTTTCAACCCCTTTTCTGTCAGCTCTTGTAAGAGGAAGTGCTCCAACTCGACTGAAGTCACCCCAAACATGAGCAGCTCCAAAAACTCCATTCCCAGGCTGCCCTCCGCCAGCTTGCCAGCATACGATGCCAGTTTCACGTCCATCTCCACCACGATTCCCTCCCACGACTCTGAAATCTGCTTGATGGTTTTCGTCAGGTAGTCGAGGAGGCCAGTCATAATGTTCAACTGATGGGAAAGAGTTTCCAGCTCCTTGTAGCAGGCGGCGATGAGTGGCATAGAGAAGACGGCCAGCTTCATGGTAGTTCCGCCGTCGCAGGAGCACAAGACACTGAAGGTAGAAAGGTTTGGAGCCAGGCCCACGTGGCGGATGGAGCATGACTGTTTCAGTAGGGCCGACAGCCTGATCTCGGCGCATTTCAGAAACCCATTCATGTAGACAAGGATGGTTCCTGACGGGGCAACGATTACGTTCATGTGACCTTCGTCAAGGGGAAGGCGGAAACTTACCATTTCTAAGACCAATAACGAGCAGGAGAGGTTGCTTGCTGAAGTGGGTGTCGCGGATGTCTGTGGTTGAGTCGAGCACCTCCAAGTTAGCGCTGTATGCCTTGTTGATCAGGGGAAACTTGGTCAGGCTGTCCATGATTTCATTTTTCTCGAGGGTGCCAGGCCTGTCAGAAAATAATTGAGTCACGACGTTGGTACTGACGTTGGAAGAGAAAGGTGTGGTACTGGAGTACAAGACCCACCTCTTTGGCATCTTGTTGTCCTTCTCCTCACTCATTTTGCAGTCGATCCAAGTGAGGGTGGTCACTTCTTGATCCAGGCAGATTGTTTTGGCGGCGGAATTGTTCTCCACGTCAACCACGTCTACCTGTCCCGAGGAGTACCCTAAGCACAGCACTTTGCCGTCCAGCCTCCAGGAGAGGGCGGTGCACCTGGCCTCGGCAACCGGGGGCGGTCGCGACCAAATCTAGAGCATGACTCGTCGTCGGTTCTCTAGTCATCGGACAAAATCGTCATTGCTTACTCGTTGCCAGTTGAGTCTGTAGAGCGCCACCTCGCCGTTGCTGTTCGCCAGCGCCAAGATGTCCATTTTTGGAGACCACAGCATGGCGTCTATCTCTGACTCGACCTGGCGCTCTTCCAGCTGCCTCATCGTGGACGCGGAGGACTCCATGCCTCAAATCGCCGGATTCCCCGCCACGAAACTAATCTGTTATGTTGATCCCCTTCTCAGCTCCAGATTTCCTAACTTCCCATAATTTCATCCAGCCGAGAAAAGTTAACTGTGCTGGGAGAGTCTGTGTAAAGGTGTGTGCTTATATATTTTCATGGTTAACATGACTTGTACAATGCTAAAGTGCTCTAAGTACTATAGACACTTATTTAGTCCCTGTTTCACTGACTCGGACTTGACGAGTGCTCTGTTTCCTGGTCGATCTGGCAGGTCTGGTCAAGAAGCAGCTGTTGATGTAAACATTAGTGTAAGTTGTAAATGTGTGTAAACTACATAATCATATTTCCTTGAGTACTGCATGCACTTCCTCCCTATTTCATTGAGAACAGCGCTAGGCGCAGTACCTGCAGCCGATAGCCGCACTCTGACACATCTACTATAAGCACCGCGGGATTCTTGGTCGTGAACAAGTCCTCGTCCGTCTCAAGAGACGCGAAGGTGCCTCTCCGCCGTTTCTGCGAGCAGCGATTCCTCTCGTACCACCAGAAGCTGGTGTTGCACACAGAACGAAACAACCTGGCGGACTTGGAGAGGATCCCTACTTCCTCTTGGTGAATTCTTGTTCAGCCGAAGGTTGTTCTGTTTCCAGATCTAAAAAGTCTCCAAATGAAAATCTGTGTGAGGGAGTCACAAAGCCAGTATGGAGATCAACAAAGGCATGGCACCAGTGAGCAGGAGTCTTTCTGTCATGAACTACCAGATGCATTAACAGTCACTCCTTGACTGCCTTTGTTACAACAGTTACATTCAGCTGCACGAGGACCTGCCAGAACAGCACTCATCCGGATCTTTGATGAGATGAATCCCTCTTCTCTGAGGATCCAAGTCTCAGAAGCCTGGTTGTACTGGTAAATGCTGCTCTTAGGTTCAGTGTCAGCCTTTCCTCCGACCAGCACAAAAGTGTCTTCATATTGCACAGATGACATTCCATGAAGTGGTTGTGGCAGAGATGGTCCCTGCCTCCACTGTCTTGTTGCAGTGCTGTAGATCTCAGTGTGGCTCAAGTAGGCCCCGTTGTAGGCTCCACCAGTCACGATATTGTCATAACTGCGCGAGGAAAGAACAGAGACTTGCACAACTTCTCTCAGTTTAAGAGAGTTTCCAACCACAATGTTGACTTTTTGTATTAAAAGAAAAAGAAAGATATGAAACTTTTTTGATCCCTGTGAAAGAATGAGTGGCGAAAAGTTCTGTTTATTCTTTCAAACCTGGAATTTTTGCTCTCGTCGGCACTGCATAACAGTAACGCTGACTTTTTCTCTGTGTGTCAGACCCATGGGCTGGAAGAACAGTGACGAATGACACAGGGTGAAGGATAAGGAACATTAAACTGAATTGGTGGCACACAAGACGTGACTCACACACCTGTCCATGATCAACCCTTGTTACACCAAGTCCATCTCTGGAAGAGGAAGGAGTATAAGTTGTTGAGGGTCCACAAGAGAGTGGAGGAGGTAAAAGAGCAACCATCTCCACCTTCCCTCCGTATAGGAGACACACATAGCTCAAAATGAGGCCTTTGACGCTGATGAGATTTTCTGTCAAAATGTTTCTTCCCAATTCTTTCTGGGTAGCAAAACACGCACATGTATGCGTAAACTGTAAGAACTCATTTAAAATATTCACCTGGCGTTAGGGATAAAACACTCATTCTCAAACAAGAGATGTCTCCAGAGATGCAATTGGGGCAAATTGAGGCACTCAGCTCCACTCAAGAAACAAGGCTGTAAATGAGAGGTTGCAGCAAAACCACTTTTTTGCATGGAAGTGATTGGTGATACTAACAGAATTTTGCAGATCATAGGTGAAGTAGTTGCTCCCTTCAACCCCTGCACAGTATTCCAGACATTGCAGATCGCCCTGTGGCGTGGAGGTGACGTCAAGGTACACGGAACTCATACACTCGCCCTGCACAAAGCAGCCAATCGAGGACTGACCCCAAACCCTGACCAGCATGTGGCATTGCAAGGCCACGAAGAACGGCACCGGCGTGGACCTCATCTTTCAGAATCAGCCTCACATCAGTCGTGGCATATTCAAAAATTTATTTCAAATGCGTGCTCTTATCTTCTCACCTTGCCCTACCTACGTACATATCAAGTGCAGCTGAGTTACCTTCAGTTGATGCTCATCGTGGCAGAAACACAGTCTACTACGATAGAAAGTTTCTTTACTGAAGTTAGAGTTTTAACTTCATTAGTCTTTCTATTAGGAAGATGAGGTGGGAATATGTTTTGTGTCTATTTGAAGGGTCGTGGGCAGCGAAATGAGTCAGTTTGCACCAATTTGCCCAATGACCGAGCCTCACAGAGTTGGTTGGCATGGGCAAAGCGCTGAAGCCTAACGGGGTGTGCAGCACGTGCCCTACCAAGTTCAACAACAACTTCCTAGCTCCTCATGTCAAGAGGCATCAGTTCCAGCCTCTGGCTTCCTAAGACAGTCACTACTATAGTACAAGTGCTGCTGAAACAATAAAGGAGAAGGCTTTGACTCGTGCAAAAATACTTGTTAAAAATGGAACAAGACTTTGTGTCGCTTCATACAAGTATAACTGTTCAGCACTATTTCTTTTTATTCTTGAAGTAGTCTTTGACCTGCTCCTTTAGGTGATCTGGAATGAGACCCAAGTACTCGGCATGAGCCTGCTCCTCGCAAGTAGCCAGAGTGCCCCACTCATTGACTCTTGGACTGATGTTCTTGCTGTAGTCATACAAGTTCCCCTTGATGTCAGTCAACTTGCCTCCCAGGGCGTGCAGAACAGCCTCTGGGGCACACGTGTCCCACCGCTTGCAGCCAGGACTGGGGAAGACGTAAGCATGCGCTTTGCCTTCAATCAAGAGCATCACCTGAAGAGGAAGGCATTTCGACATTTCAAGTCTCCAATGTTCTATTCCTCTATCATGTCGGGGTACTGTGTGTGTTCTCACCTTGTGGCCTGCTCCTCCCACTCTGATGATCTGGGTGGGCTTGCACGCCTCCGCCGAGTCATTGATGAGGCCTGTCCCATGCGAGCGAGTGGTAGTCACGATTCTTTCCGTGGCTTGCGGTAGGACGCGTTCGATACCACGCACACCTGAGCCCACCACGCCGTAGATGGTCCGGCCGAGCTTGGAAGGATCCTTAGCCTGATAGTTGAAGTACGGTTGGTTGATGACCCCGGCGACTGCTCTCGGGCCTACCGCGATGCCAATAAGGATTGTCACATGATCAAGCAGCCCCTCCGTGTATTCTTTGGTCCCATCAAGAGGATCCACCCACACGCACAGATCTTCCAACTTGGCGGTCGAATACTCCAAGGGAATGTCAAGAGTCAAGGCCTCGCTGTCCAGGTCTTTGATGATCCAGTCGGCCAGCACTTCGCCGTGGACCTCATCGCCCTCCTCTCCGATCACTGCCAGTCCTGGAAAGTTGGCCCTCAGTGACCCTAGGATGCAGTCCTGTACGCTGCGGTCTGCCTTGGTCTGCAGATCCATGGCGCCTGTCTTCTCGACGATGCCGAGTTCGCCGCTAGCCATGATGTCTCGCGCGATCTGTGCAGACTTCTCGGCAATGCAGACCGAATTGGCAAGGACACGGCTTACCAAGCAGTCCTGGGAAGACATGACGGAACTGAAGTGTCGGACGAAGGGGGAGATCGGCGAGACAATCGGACGTCTTCCCAGACCACGGAGAACTGATCCCCTCAGTCTGCACAAGTTGTCCTTGGCCGCGTGAGTACACGCGCACAAGAGGGCGTGAGGAAAAATGATGATCAATTTTTCCAGGCCACCGCTCGCTGGTGGCCGAGGGCCCGCAGCGCAGCAGCAGCTTCAAGTGCTACACTGGCCAAAAAGTGGCCCTGTTGTACAGACATGCGTCGAGAGACTGTGTGGACATCCACACTGACGGCGTCCGTGCAAGGAGTCTTCTCATCTCGGCCAGCGGCTCGAAACGGTTGTTTCTGCAGTCATTTCGCAATCGTAATCGCTTTCACGCCGAACTTGCGCAGGATCGAGCACACTTCGTTCTGACACAGTACGAGATACACCTTGATCAGGCTACACGCAGAGCTGAAAGGAGCTTGACGCACTTTTCCCTTGACGCACCTTCAGAACCGTTTAGCGACATCTAAGTCAGGAGGACTAGCATAAAAAATGAAGGTTGAGTAATGGTTTCTTCCATGTTTATTGATGTCATGACCATGAATGCCAATGACATCAAGTATTTCTAAACGTCATAATTGTTTAAGAAATAATCGTGAAGATGTCATTCATTCATCGTTGCCTTGTCAAGAGGGTCTGTAGTCCTCCACTGCTGTGCAGCTGTTGTCAAAAGCGGTGCCACGGGCCAGGCAAGAGGTGGAGCTCGAGGATTGACTTTCTGATGAAACTCTTCTTCCTTGTCAAGACAGTGACTGCTTTTTGCTTGCGTCCGGACACTGAGATCTTCTGACAAGAGTCAACGAAGCCTTAGAAGAAGGGCAGTGAGACACAGGTCTTCATCAGGGTATCATGGCAACCAACGAAACCTCCATGAGGCTTTTCTGCTACTGCCATTATGACATAGAGCTGTGGAGAGGAATGAAGCTATAGCAGCAGGTCCTAAGACTAGAAAGTAATAATCTTACAATAGGCCAATCAGTCGGCGCAGCAGTAAATCACGGCTGCATAGAGCAGGAGGTGTCTTTCTGTGCAAAAAAATGGAATGCAAAAACACTCCCAATATCATTCTTCATTCTCAGATATTTTCCAATATGGTGCACTCTTGGACTTCATCAGGTGCTCCCAAAGACAGGTAATGCTGACCGTCACCAAGTGCAAGTGCAGCATCCCGAGCCGTTGCGGTTGAGCAGCTGAGTAGCCTTTGATGATGCAGGTCACCGCTTCTCTTTATAACACAGCTCTATGTTCTGCTTGCATGCGCAGCTGTGAACGTGTGCGTCGCTGCCTGCTTCATTCCTCTCTTGAGAAGATCTCAGTGGGGAAGTTGATCTAATCCACGTCATGCAAAGTTCATCTTGTACATCTTGTGCCAGTCAACCCCCAGGCACATTTGACACGTATATTTAGCAGAGACAGAGAATGATCTTCAGACTCGTGTATTCCACTGTGTTCGTCATCTGGTGCCTCAACTTCAAGCAAGGCGACGCCTTCCTAGAGGACATACGAGAAGCCGTAGGAGAAGCTACCGATTACCTCAAGGGCGCCGTTCCCTACGTCACGAACCTCTACAAAAAAATCAAGCAAGTGCAGGTGAGTCCACAAACGTCAACGTTGAACTCTCCGTACGTAGAAGGATCGACTTGCAGGAGTTCACCGACTCGGTGATCGACGAGGAATGCGACTACTCGTGCCCCCCCGGTCTCTCTCCAGTCCCCAAACCGGGTCATGTCGGCACCACCAACGGCTGCGGCTCCCTCAACGTCATATTTGACCACACGGATGAGTCGCCCATCAGACTGGACCAGGTGCTGCTGCCTGCAAAGCCAGATTGTGACCCACCTTGACAAAGACTCCTCTTGCTTTTTGCTTCACAGGAATTCACCCCTTGCTGTGACCAGCATGACCTGTGCTACGACACGTGCAACGCGGACAAGGATGAGTGTGACCTGAACTTTAAGCGCTGCCTCTACAGGGTCTGCAAGGCCAAGAAAGGCAGCGAGTTGCTCGAGGTGAAGCCGTGCAAGGCCAATGCGAGGGCGGCATTTCTACTTGTGATGGCATTGGGATGCCCACTTTATAGAGATTCCCAAAAGGAAGCCTGCATTTGCGTCAGGAAGAGCCGAAGGGATGAGCTTTGATCTGGACGAACTTCATGATACCATTGGAGGCTGTGAGGACGATAATCATTTTATGCTAACTTCATCGACGTCGAAGAGAAAATGCTAAGTACTGTACACATACGTTTATCAAGCTAGCTCAAAGAATGAAAATTTTGGAATTTGACTTTGCATCTTCGGTTTGCCACCCAATGCCAAATAAAGAATGAGCGTGCAAAAAGTTCAACTTTTTTGCTCCCTTCTCTGATGATTGTTTCTATGTACTTCAGTACTACATAACTGTATCATCAAAGAGCTTTAGAAGTCAACAGTATTTCTTTTGAAATTGATGAACAATCCATTGAACTGGAATGTCTTGAAAGGATGTCTCGTAAGGAATGTAGCATATAGAAAGAGACTGAAGAAATTTATGTAAATCTCTTTTAGTCACAAGTTCCTTGTCGCACTGACCAACGTCCGCCTCAGATTTCAGCTGTCTGATAGGTGTCGTCACGCATGAGGATATCTCCAGACATCTTTACATGCTCTAGCTACTTATACGGCATGATTTCTCCCTCTCTTGTGTGATTGACTGACTGATATCCAGTCAGCCTTTACTGAGAGCCCTTGCTGAGTACGCCCAGCTGGTCCATCTTTTTCCAGAGCAGCCTCCTGGGCAGTATCGAAAGTGACGTCAAAGACATCCATGTGCTAATGGTCGCAGAAGTGGACATACGCCAAGAACGAGCGGGATCGCGACAATGTGTGACATGTGCATGTACTTCGAAGCAATCACAATGTTTGAGACGAAGGCACCATCATTGACATTTCAGCACTTCTGCACCTCGGTCACCTCGCTGCTTCTCTGCTACGGTTGCAACGGGATACAATGTAGTGGAAGTACTGCTTGTAGCACCAGCCGACCAGTCTCAGCGGTCCCATCACTGCGACCTGTATTAACATCTCCAGGAAGGACCCATCCGTCATACCGGAGTTCAGGTTGGTAAGCACCCACCCGTCCAGCCCGGGACTGCTGTGGAACCGGCCATCGAGGACATCGTTCAGAATTGACCTGAAGCAAGCACAGGAGAAATGTCGCACCTTTCCCTCCGACAGTATGAAAGTGCCTACTTGGCCACGTCATCGGGATGAAACAATCCGGCGGCCTGGGAGATCATACGGGTCTCCTCGGGCTTGCCCTTTTCTTCCTCCACGAAACCAGGGGTGTCCGTATCTGGTGGAAAGCTGACTGTAACTCCCACTCCAAACGGTCTCACCTCCATCTCCAGTGCTTCCGCGAAGCCCCTCAGCGCGAATTTACTGGCTGCATACGCCGTGTAGCCAAAGAGACCTACCAGACCTGCCTGAGAGGACACGAACGCCACCCGACCTTGCGTGGATTTGAGCTGGGGCAACAGTATCCTCGTCACCTTCACGGCAGCGAAGTAATTGATCGCCATCTGTGCCTCAACGGCACTTTCCGGGGTATCCTCGAAGCGGGCAGGACTTGCCGCACCGGCGCAGTTCACAACGAGGTAAACCGGCCCAGCTTCTTCATCACCATCACATTTCAGCAGTTTCTTGCGTACTTCCTCTTCGGGACAAGAGGCCAAGTCTACAGCAATCCAGCGGGCCTTGACTCCCAATCTCACCCCCTCGATCTCCGCGGCGGTTCTGCGAAGTCTCTCCTCGTTCCTGGCAACAATGGTGACGACTGCAGCGCCTTGCTTGGCCGCCAGTAGCGCCAAGGAGCGTCCGATCCCGCTGGATCCGCCCGTCACCAGCACGTGGCGCCCGGAGAGGTTCTGGCGCCGCCGCCTAAGTACCCACACCGACAATATGAGCAAAAGGCACGGAAGTGCGAGGAAGCATAAGAGGCTCTCCATGGCGTAGAGGCTGCCCTTGGGTACGCAACAGAAGGGGGCGAATAAGCACAGAAACAAGAATTATTATAAGATACACAAGTGCAAAACAAAACTTAGTTGATTCTTGATCAGGGCTGCCACATGGTTGTTTAAGGCATATTTTTTAACGTAACAGTACAGTATACCTAAAATAAGATAATACGGTCTTCTGGCTCCGAGCGAGTTTGTTTACTACGACAGTTCCACAATGTTTACTTTGTCGTTTCAGGTTTGTCAAGCTTTGACGGCAGTTTCAGCTGCTACAGCAGTGTAATACCAGAGTTGCGTCAAGAGCTGAGGGCAAATTGCAACCGAATGGCAACCCTGCCGGCGAGATGCAATGAACAACAATCAACACGAACTTGTCTATTTCTGTTCTGTATCGGTCATGTCGCAGTCGCTTTTGTTGCGCGGGACGTTGTCGGGGGTGGTGCGGCGGAGAGACGTCTATGGCCGCTTGTTCGCCCCAACCAGGCACTTGGCCACCACCTCCCTCAGGAGGAACGAGTCGAAAGGTATCAGAGTTCTACTCGAGCGATGTTAGAGCGGACGCAGAGATTCGTTCTCGATCCACTAGTGTCCACGTCGCCGGCCTCCTCGGAGTTGGTGCTCCCTTCGTCCATCCCTGATCGGCCGACGCCTCTGGAGTCTCTGCCAGTCGACACGATTGAGCCGACGTTGAGCAGCCTGGGGCTGGCGACTTGGTGGCCTTCGGGAAGGGTGCAATATGTCATGGAGTGGCTGCACGTGGACGTCGGGCTACCGTGGTACGCTTGCATCCTTGCCACCACCGTGACCATGCGCCTGCTGGTCTTCCCTCTAGTGGTCCGATCGCAGCGCAACGCGGCGATGCTAGCGAACAATTCGCCAAAGCTGCAGGCACTGCAGAGTAAGATGTCAGATGCGCGCAGGAGAGGAGATTTATACGAGGCCAGCAAACTCGGTCATGAAATGCATGAATTCATGAATACGCACGCCATGAACCCCTTGAAGAACATGTTGCCTATGGCGATCCAGGTGGGGATTGGACTTAATTCGTCTGCGTAAGATCAAGCGATTGCCCCGTTTACTTTCAGCTCCCAATTTTCATGTCATTCTTTTTCGGCTTGCGCGGTATGGCCAACTTGCCGGTGGAGAGCTTGAGTACAGGAGGGACGTTATGGTTTCACGACCTGACCTTGGCAGATCCCTACTACATCCTCCCGTTGTGCACCTCCGCGTCCCTGTACCTGCAGTTCAAGTTTGCCGCGGACGGCGCCAATCTGCAGCAAATGGGGCCTATCATGAGGGGAGTGATGAGGGCGATGCCCCTCGCGCTGTTTCCCTTGACGATGAACTTTTCTTCGGTGAGTAACTAACTGGTCAAGCTACATTTTGTGTATTTAGTGCAGTACTGTACGCATTAACTTATCCCCAGCCTTCACGACATGTTTTTAAGACAAGAGTTTCATCTTTCTGTACTCGACCCTTTGGGGACTTCTGGGTCCTGCCAAGATCATCCAATTCAGTCTTCTGTTCAGTGATGCCTGTTCTGCAGAGATAGCAAGAAGAGAATGTTTAGTCCTCGTGAGTAGCAGGACGAAGTAGATGTGACACATCCCAGTCATCTGGTTCCACATTCCTGATCGTCAACAGGTTATCAGGATCCATGCTAGTACTTGCTGGTGCCTCTCCCGATCCTCTGTCCAAGATCTGATCCGTGTCAGTTTCTTTTGGCAGTCCAGAGGCCGAGGAGAGCGGTGGAGCTCTGGTTGGTGAAACGGCCGGACCACTAGTGGTATCCTCAGCATCTCTCTCCTGACGTTCCACTTTATAGACCTTATAGACACAACCCTTCCCATTGGCAGAAGCGTTTTCCACTTTGATGTCCATGCTGGAGGCTTTTTGTCTCTCTTGTATGTCGGAACGCAGTGGTGTCCTGAGGTTACGAAAGCGAGGCACTGTAATGTCAACGCATCCGTTTTCCTTGAGGTACAGCTTCAGGGTGATGGAATCGCGGTTGATGGCAAGTTCAACCTTGGACAGATTCTGTTTCGCTCCTTCGGCTTCTGGTACAACTTGAGCTTCTCTCAGTTCCGAGGGATCTCTTCCTTCTGACGACGGGACGTGTTCCAGGATGACGACCTTGGTCTTGGTCACCACCGGACCCCGGGTTCCACTGGAATCTTCCATATCACGAGTCATATCAACAAAACGTTCACCAAGTTGTCTCTGGAGCGACCAAAAAGAGAAGAGTAGTTGACTCACTTGTTTTCGCGTAAAATTTCGTCGCCACCCGAGGCTTTTTTTTTTCTGCTCGAGGAAGTCCATGACTCTTACGGCAACTCTTCCAGGCGATCACGTTCTACTGGCTGACCACGAACATCATCTCCGTTCTGCAAGCGAGGTTGGTGAGGATCGAGATGATCCGGTCCAGGCTCGGCATCCCGAAGATCATCAAGCGCAGTAGCCAAGAGAAGATGAAGGAAAAGGGGTTCGTGGAAGGAGTCAGAGAAGGTGAGTGAAGCTGCTACCTCCTTGTCTGCAGCACTCATATTTGCTTGCAATTTCCGCCCGAAGTGCGGATTTTCCGCCTTGGCCATGGAACCTAACTATAAGAACGGATTCCTCCCTTCGTTGTCTAGCAGAGTTTTTTTCCCACTCCAGCACTTGTTGGAAAAGAAGTTTCAATGAGTCCTCAGATATTTTGCATGTAACATGAGAGATTTGGCATAGCTCTCGTCACGTGCTGTACGACGAACACCTTTCTCGGTGAAGGCCGTTGTTAAGGTCGTCCTCGTTCATATGAGTTGCTGTGTGCAAATGCGTATCTGTTGTCCCTTGCAGCCATCGACAACTGGAAGGTCCAATCGGACATCACCGACCGGCGGGCTTACGACGAGCAAATGTTCAGGGAGGCCGGCGTCTCCAGGGTGCGGCGGACTTACCGCTTCGATCCCACGAAGCCGTACCTAAGAAACAAATAAATCCGTACCTGCTGCTGTCCACGCGCGCCAAAGATGCGTCCGTCATTGTGTGTCTCTTAAGAAAGCAGCCGTGTCAATGCGCTCCTGCTGGCCGATCTCCAGCAACAACGTATTTTCAGACGGTCTCGTGAAAACGAGAATGCCTCCCTCGCAGTCTGTGCAGACAGCTGGAGAGGGGGGCAACAGGAATGAGCAAGTTGCAACAATCGGTTGAACACCCGACAGAGATGCAGGCTGACAAGTGCGGTAAGGAGAACTGCGTGAAGTTGTTCCTGCGTGATCGCAGCTCTGGATGATGACGTTTGGCTTGTAGAATATACTGCGAAATCAAACTTTTGCTGTGCTGCCGGCGGATTCGACCATTTCCTATATGCCGTAGGTGATGTCAGTCAAGACGTGGCCATGGCCACTTCTTCCACTCCGTTATGTCTTCCAATTTTGCTTGCTTTTGCTCCCCATTTTGCCCTTCACCCTCACTTTCCATTGACCTTCTCACTTCCCTTTTTCACTGTAGCCATGGGACATTTTTTTCTGTTCGTGCGATCGGTCGAAAAAAAAAAGTCGTTTTACTCCACAGTAAAAGTTGGGAATGCGCAAGAGAACAATGTGATTGACAAACAGAAGCAAAATCACCTCGATAAAAGAGCCTCAACGTGTGATCCTGGTTCCCGGTGGCCGCCCAAAGTGCACTCACGGCGAGGAGATGCGAGCCAGTCTGTGGGCGTCTCTAAGCTGAGCTTCCAGATGATGGCTGGCCAGAGCTAAGTGGCTTATTTCGCGGATCGGATCGAGTGCATCATGCTGAAAAGGGATCTCCACACGTTCTTGTGCAAGTACTGCCATCCACTCGATTTGATCGAGGAGCTGGCGACGACAGCCTGGCCTCAATTCGAGCTCTGCATCGACGGCTTGGACGCGCAGGTGTTCCAGCTTCTAGAGATTGCGTTCAATCTGGTCGCCATCGTCTCCATCCACTGTGGCTTCCAAAGCCTCTCTTGGACGTCGTTCGTGCTGCTCATGTTTCTGTTGGGAGTGTGCAAGAGGCTGGCACAGATGCAGCGGGAGAAACTGGACCGTCGGGCTGAGGGTGACGGAGGCGAGCAAAACCTGAGACCGGGTCTGAATTGGTTGAACAAGATCATCAAGACACTCTGGATGAACCACCGGGCGTATGCCAGGTTCGTTTTGTTGAACGAGATTTGGCCGTTGGTGAAGGCGCGTCAGCATAGCAACGTGGACATCCTCGACTTGAACATCGGCGACCAACCCCTTCGAGTTCTCGAGATAGACAGCGTGGACCACAAGAATGGCGAGATGATCGTCGACTTCGAAATTGCGTACCAGGGAAACGCCAGCGTCAAGATGTCTTATTTGCACGAGAATGTCAAAGTGTCCACTCCGGTGACCATCCAGCAGGTCAGCATCGGCAAGGCCAAGGTGCGCGTTATCTTGAAGCAGTTCTTGCCCCAGATCCCTTTCATCGGCGGGATCCAAGTGTTCTTCCTCGAGACCCCAGACATCAAGTGGCACATGGACATGACTGAGGCGGGGGAATTCCCAGCCCTGAAAAAGATCATACAAGACGTGGTGGACAATCACATCATTGAGCGCTTTGTGCTGCCCAATCGATTCTCCATGCCGATTCAGCTGTCCAAGACATTGACCGACAAGTTGAATAAGCTCAATTTGAGTGTGCAAAAGCCCGACGCGATCAGCATCGCCTTGCACCACCCAGTGGGAATAGTGCGTGTCAGTGTGGTCAAAGCCGAGAATCTGAGGCCGTCCGACTTGAGCTGTCACCAGTGCAAGAACTCCGAGAACCTGAATCCGTTCAAACCAAGCAAGTTCGGCTGCACTAACCTCCCGCCGAAGAGAGGCGGCAACGACGCCTACGCCATCGTGTCCGTCGGAAAGGAGACTCACATGAGTCCTGTGGTGTACAAAAATTTGAACCCTCAGTGGAACTACACCTGCGAATTCGCCGTGGAATACTTCCACAAGGCCTTGGTCAAGATCGAGTTGTTTAACGACGACCGCAGTGTGAAGGAGAAGACGTCGGATGACTTTCTTGGTCGGGTGACTGAAAAGATCAAGAGGATCAAGACGAAGGGCGTCATTGAAGGGTGGTACAACAGCGAGATCTACCAAGGCAGAGTGTACCTCAAGTTCAAGTGGATCCCTCTCAAGACGAGTAGGCCTCAAGTGGATCATACGGATCCCATCGCCTTGAGCGGCGTCCTGTGCGTCCACCTGGGGAAAGTCAGGTCGAGGCAGAAAATCTGTCCAACTTGTTACCTGAGCTTGCAGAACAAGGACGGGACGATAGAGGAGACAAAGTCTCTGGACGCCACGAGCAACAGCAGGCAATGGAGGTTCGACGAGGGCAAAGTGTTTCGTATCCGGAACTTTGGTGACCGCGAAATCTTCGTCGAGCTCAGGATGTTTGATCACGCCAGCGACGCTTTCATCGGGAGGAGAAAGTTTTCCGTCAATTCCTTGCTCACTCGGAACTTGGATGGATTCTACAAGCTGCCCAATCCGCAGGAAGACCAGACGAAGCAGGCGGCAATCAGTCTCTACTCCCAGATCCTCTTCGCCGGATAGGCGGTAAACTGCTGATGAGGCCCTCTGATAAGTGATAAATAAAAGGCCCGCTGGTCAGCAGTGAGTCAATTGAGCCGAGACACGCAGGCATGCACGTGCGTACATACTTGGTGCGTCCCTACTAGCGGGGTGCGTACATGTAGGAGTAGACTGACGGACGGACAGACGCAGATTAATCGGAGGTAGGCAGCAGCTCTGCAGCTGTCCAGGCCCAGCAGGCTCTGCAGGCCCTGCAGGCCCTGCTGGCCCAGCTGGCTCACGTCAGAGAGGGCGCACGCGCGCAGACGCACGAGGAGCAGGCAGCAGTCGCGGACCGACCTCTCAAGTGCTAACCCCTCTCATGTGTGCATAATAAGATTGCTTCCGTCCCTCCCTGCTTGAGCGTTCAGCATGTCTTGATCAGTGATTGTGTCGACGCAGTATTCGCTGTTCGTCCCAGTGAAAATGCCCTCTCCAGGTAAGAAGAAGATGAGTTCAAGTCTCTTCTTTCTCGGGCACGAGCTCTCTTTCCCCCCTCAGGACCGCTCCACCGGGTGCGCCCCGAGCTTCCGGTCAAGCCCGTGATCGTCACGCAGCGGAGTCGACCGGAGAAGAGGGGGATGCCTCCGACCGCCAACCAGGAGCTGCACTCGTCCATCTTGAGCAGGTACAGTGCCAACATGAGACACGTGGCTGACTCAGACTGACTGAATGACGGACTGACTGGACAGTGACAGCAATGACACGCGTCATCGGCGTCGAATGAGCAAAAGTGCCAGGAGACTTGCGAAAGTTGGATGCGTCCTTTGCCGCTGCCGCCGCTGGCCAAGCACATCCAGACAGAGCACGAAAAGAGGCCTGATCAGGCATTCAACGGCCGCGGTCAGGAGACTCTGGCGAAAGCTGCTTCTCCTCATTGCGAAATCGATGGAGACGAACACTGCGAAAGTGAATTTCAATGGTATCTGCAGAAAGGAGAGAAAAATCGTCGCAAATGAGCTCGGGGCAGAGAAAAACGTCCTTGAGGATATCCTCGGGCGGGCGCATTCGCCTTCTCTCTCGGCAACTCGGTTTATTCCCCTTATTTTTTCTTTTTTTGAGTGTCGCACTCACTTCCCCAAAAAATGACTCACCAGAAGAGATTTTTGCTGTTGTTGTTGTTGTTGTTGTTGTCGCCGTCGTCGTCCTCGCTGAGCAGATCAGCTCTGGTCATCATTCGAGTCGCTGCCTTCACGCTGATGACGAGGAAGTCGAAGCCGAGGCTTAAGAAGGCGTCAGCTCCTTCCGTCTGTCACTTCCTTGAGAAGTGATCCTGGGGATCACAACTCTTTCATTCCTCGTTGAGTGCGCGGAGATTCTGGCGAAATCCCCCCTCCCCTCCTGGATGACGTGAAACAAAGGGTGTTTTGCAATGGCATCGTCGGACGGCACAAAGATGGGAGAAAAGTTGGATCTTTTTCCATATGCGAATCATTTCTTTGCGTGAGAGCGAAGAGCAATTACAAGATCAACCGAGAGTTTCAAAGGATCTCTGCATACACGCGTTCAGTTAACGTCTATGAATAGAGGAGGGCCAGGAATGTGCGACTCAAGGTCTCGTCTTCAATGGAGGATGAGACGTGTGTGAGAGAACCTAGGCACACATTCAAATTCGTAACTGTTCAAAGAACCGATTTCACAATCGCTATCGGTTATGCTAACAAAGCTTCTCTAAATAGATCTGGCGATACGTCGATGCCTGTCAAGTGTCACTCCCTGTTCGTTCGTTCGTTCGTTCGTTCGCTCGCTCGCTCGCTCGTCGGGAGCCTCGTCGTCCAGAACTCGTTGACGATGGCCTCTCCGGCCCCCTCGAGCAGTGACTTCCTGGTCCAAAGAAAGTGGCAACCCTGGCTACTGAGGCTACTTTCACCCGATCGCTCGTTAGCTCCTGAAGCTCTTGCAGGTTCCATAATTGCTTGGTGAAGATCTTAAATTCCACGCGCATCCTCCTCGTCTTCCTCCTCCTCCTCCTCCTCCTCTTATTTCACAACATCTTGGCTGTGGCCGACCAGAGGCAGGTAGAATTAATTCTCATGATGCACCTGTTTTTACTCCGCGCGTGATTCCCCCTATTTTTTTTATTGACACCCAGGAAAAAATAATGGCAGTTGACAGTTACAAAGCTCAGACTTCCTCATGTCGCAGTAATCGAACCTGTTGTGGCCGGGCAGCCACGGCGACGCCGACGCCAGCAGCGGCGCCAGCTGCGGCGCCAGCAGCGGCGCCACTAGCAGCAGCAGCCGCGTCCTTGGGCACACTGTCCAAAGGCACGGGTCAAAACACGCTGCATTCTCTTCTGTGACTCCCGCCGCTCACTCCTCCATCACAAAGTGACCAAGAATAAGAGCTCGGCTGCAGTCACAGGGGCTCTAACTGTTACGCCCGGGGTGGTTCCTTTTTTCCCCCCTCTTCTCGAACAAAAGTCACCTTGTTTCTCCGGCTGCAAACTTGACCCGACTCGTGTGTATGCGTGCATCATTCCTCATCTCCGTGGCGAGCGTGTGCAAGGACCATAAGAGCCTCGGAGGCAATGGGAGATTTTTGCTCGATTTTGCTCCTGCTCGCATGATGCAACGAGTCGGTATTTGCGTGTTTGTTCTTGACCACATTCATCACGGCGCCGCCGGGCATTCCGGACACAAAATGCATGACTTTCTCGCGGCGGAGAGGAAGAACACGGCCAAGGAGATCAATCTCGTTGATATAGTTCGCGGTGACTCATCCGGCCAAGGGTAACGGCCCCGGCGGCGGCGGCGGCGGCGGCGGCGGCGGCGATCGGGCGGAGAAGTGGGTGCGTCGTCGTCGTAGCCGTTGCCGGCCGCAACAATGCAGGAACATTCGTCGTATGTAGCCTGTCCAACATGCACAGGTATGCACAGAGACGATGACAATCGCCCTGGCGGCGCCAAAAGCAGGCATCGTTCATTCGGCTTGCTTGTCTGTCTATCTGTCTGTCTGTCCGTCCGTCTGCTGTTGAGGAGATGATTGTTCAAGGGAGAAAACGACTTGAAGCAGGTGTGCCAAACGTATGATATGGAAAATCGGTCACACTTGAGCAAAAAATAAGGTCGAAGCTGAGTGGAAACACTTGATCCTCATCATGTTCATGCTAGGGAGGGACCAGGGAGGTGTCTGCATATTGTGCTACCTCCCATGCGTGCAGATGCTGCCCTCCCCTGTTGCGACACATGGACACGTGTGAGTGTGTGTACGGTTGTGTGTGTGGGTGGGTGTACGGTTGTGTGTGTGCACGAGTGTGTACGCGCTTGTGTCACTGGGTTTTCGCGCGGTTTCACAGTTTAATTCAGCCTGGTGCGTTTCCTCCCTCCATCGATTTGTCACGCGCTGGCGAGAGAGAGACAAGAATCATCATTCATCACCGCTTATGCAATGCATTTGTGCCTTTTCTCTCTCCACACACGTGTAACCAATGCCGCATGCATATGACTTGGGGCCAAGACACTGGCCAGGCCTGACGGCGCTGGCAAAAGGCAGATTATGCAGGCCCAACACTTGACACCTCGCGAACGGGCCACAATTTGGCATAAGACAAATTGTCACTTGCAAATTGTCAGGCCTGGCGGGGCCTCGCCTAAGGTTATTTGTTTATTTACATAGGTCGTCACTGCTAAGTATGTGTAGACGCTTATCAGTCGACATCGGTGCTTTAGCCGGAGAATGTTGGGCGTTCTTTTCTTGCTTGTTTGATCTTTCCTTCTCCCCATGATTAGAGCACTTTGAACATCAAACTGTTGGCATTTTAGGTTGTCAACTTATCTCTTTTATATTTCATTGCGGCTGCAATCTGCAGGTGTTCCACCTAAAAATCACGACTACGGTACAAGTACCAAATAGAGATCAAGTCGGGGTGATTGTGCTCCAGTCAAGTGGGACGAGCGAGGTGCAAAACAATCATCAGTATGCTGAACAGCCTGTTGTTGCATGTCTGAATTTTGGACGTCATCGAGATCAACTTGGTCGGTCACGTCGAGCGCGCAGAAGCCCCAATTGGGTCACAGGTTGAGTAGCTGCATCTTCCACTCAGTAAAGGACTGTGACTGTGCTCCCCACGCTGGTCTTGACAACGTCACGCAGAAATGCCAGGAACATTTTCCCCCAGCCAAACACAGACATGCCTCACTTACTACGCACATACGGGTCAGTCGTCGACCAGGATCACTTTCCAAGCGTCTGCTCGTCGCACCTAACCCAACCTTGGCTGACTCAAGTCGTCACAACATTTGGCAGCGGGAACAACTTGACCATGTCCGCTGCTGGAGGTTTGGTCGAGACGAGATCGTCCTTCGCCAAGTCCAATGTGCCGTTATCGTGTCGACCCAGTGAAAATCGGCCAACAGGGCTGAAATAGCGCACACATGTGCGTTTCTCTCAACAACCCCTCGGGGTTCTTCCCCTCCCCCTTGGCCCTCCGCACTCTCCCTTTCATCGTAGCGTAGGCAGCGCTCTCCTCTTTATTGGCGGGCAGCGCGAAAAAGAAGAACAAGACGTCCGACGTCCACTGCCAGGTCTCTCTGGCAATAAAAAGGTCTGCTATTTGTTCTCCTTCTTCCCATGATTGCGCGTGCGCGCCGACTGGCAGGAGGAGGAGGAGGACGACGACGACGACGAGGACGACGACGACGAGGACGACGCCATGAAGCTCGAGTGTCCTCCAATGGTCCTACGCCAGTTGGCGGTTTCTCCCATCGTTTCCCCTCCTCCTCCTCCTCCTCCTCCTCCTCCTCCACGCAGGTCGTGGTCGTGGCAGTTTTGTGCAACAAAGTGCCATTGCACGTCATTCATTCCTGTATGGGGGGAGGGGGGAGTGAGTGAGTGAGTGAAATCGCTCCTACGCATTTTGACAGTTGAGATACAGAGAAGCTCTTCTTTGAACGGTCGAGGAAATTTGAGCTGAGGCGGAACTTCTCGATTGATACAGGTTTCTTCTTCTTGTTCATAACTCGTTCCTCTTCGCTTGCAACGTGTTCGTCGCCTTCGGCCTCCCCTTCGTCGTGGCCAACTTCTCCGCCATTTCCCACGTGCTGGAACTCGGGAGGGCCCCTTTTGAGGAGGTTTCTTGGAAGAAAAAGCCCGCCCGAGGCCACTTTTTTCGTGATCTGCACCGTAATCTTCCTGGGAAGAAAGAAATCTCAGTTCACAGTATTGATCCTTTCTCAATAGGTGGTGGTGACGACTGCAATGTGTGGTCCGCCAGCCCGCCCGTCGACTCCTGGCTCTCCCCGCAGGAGTCTTTGAACTATGACTCGGTGCAAACCACGATGCAAAAGTCTCACGCGTGCAGAGTTCGCCCAGTATTGTCACGACCCCCAACGAAGAGACGCTTTTTTGTGGCTCACACGGTGCGCGCACACAGGGCGGACAGTGTGAGTGGAGAAGAAAATATGTGAGATATCTGGAAACAGGTGTGAGCAGACGAGCAGGGCGAGCTTTTCTTTCTGTCTTTCTCTCTACGCAACGTTAGGTACGTCGTATGCAGATAGTACGTGCACAGTCGGCAGTCCAGTCAGTCCAGATCAGCGGCTTCCAGCCCCACCTAGGTGACGTCGTGTATGCACGTCCGTAGCGTGCACATGTTGTGTGTCGACCCAGAGCTGTTTCCACGTCTGTAATCCCCTGCTAATCACACCTGGCCTGTGCACTATGTACGACTCGCTCGGGGATCGTGTGAGCAAACAAAAGCTGCCCCTCCGCGTGTGTGCATTGTCAGCCTCTGCATCGTTTCCATTCATTCCCAAGTAGCTCTTTCTCCTCGCTCGCCAGGTGCAGGCAGGCACCATGTTTGAAGTGAGCAACCCCCCCATACACACACTCGTCTTCTTGCTTGGTTGGCTCCTAACGACTGCTGCGTGGCCAAGGCGGGGAAGGAGGAGGAGGAGGAGAGGAGCTTCCTGTCTCATGTGGGGAGGCCAGGGGAGGGGATTGGAGGGGGGTTTCACTCGCTGCAGCAACAGCAACCGCAACAACAATCGGGAGGAAAGAAATTCAGCTCGCAGTGATTGACTCCGGTACGGCTGGGTGGCATGGATGGATGGAGGGAGGGAGGGATGGACGGGCGCACGGAGCTCAGGTTGCCCACGCACGAGTAGTGCAAATATTGACGGCTTGGGAGCCATTGTCGGTGGGGGCTTTGGGCGTATCTTTTGTTACACTCAAACCCTTTACGCAACGACGATTTGGGCGGATATCAAGAGTGACAAAAAGTGCGAAGAGGACCAACCCCAGCCCCGGTCCCGGCCCTTCCTTGCTCGTCTGGACAAAGACTGATGGAACCGACTCGGCCCCGCCAGCTTGAACGCTCGTGTGGAGCAGACGTGATCAGTCTAATCGCTCCGTGACAAAAACATCATCATTGCATGCGCGGCAGCCCGCAAATTTGGCACGCCAATCAGATCGGACTGACTTCTGGTGTCCTTTTGGGGCTCAGTGCGACTCTGGCGCTCGCTGGAGCGAGGCTGTGGAAGCTGAGAAGACCCCGGAAAAAGTCTGTCGGTCCGTCTGTCTGTCTGTCTGTCTGTCTGTAGGTCGGTCTCTTGGGGGGAGGTGGAGACGAGAGGAGCGCAGTTAGTGCAGACAAACAAGAAATTTAGCTCTAGCGGGAGGCGGCACGACTCTCAATTTTTAAGAGGAGGAGGAAATTGCGCCTCCCTCCCTCATTCCCTCACTCACTCACTCATTCACTCGCTCATTCACTCGCTCACTCGCCCAGACACTCACGCAGGCACCCACGTACTCACACACTGGATGCTAATCCTGAACGTGACTCTGGGTTTCACAAGCACGATTTCTTTCTGCCTCAGTATTTATGTCCATGGCCATTAAGTCCTCCTCGAGCAAAGCTGGGGACGTAAATTGCGGCATGACTTCTTGCACTGCGCAGTAGAAGAAAGTGCACGTGAACCTGATGGTGGCGAAGGAGGACAGGACAAGTGTGGGTGACGAGATCAACAGGGGTGCGTTGATTCCCGTCACAACAGCAACACCCACGACTGCATGACAAAGGCAGTGTTTTCCAACGGACACATCAGGCGCAAGCAGCAGAAAAAAAAAACCTTTTTACTCTCTCCCCCTCCTCATTTTTGTGAATGGCGTCGGCGCTCGAGCTCTCGCTCGTTCAGCTCGCACGTAACTTTGCACGCAGGTACAACTCGTACGGTAGCGGCATGACCAAGTGGCTGCGGTCGCCGCCGTCGCCGCCTCCGCCGCCGCCGCCACCGCCGCCACCGCCGTCGTCGTCAGGAAATATATCGTGCTCCTCTCCTCCTCCTCCTCCTCCACTGTGAGGTAAAGAGTCATTAGTGCAGGAAGTTGCTGCTGTGCTTGCTCTTTCTTCACTCACTCCTAAGTCAGTCGGTGAACGGTCATTGAAGAGGTGAGACGTGTTTGTGGCCAAGAAGGAGACTAGTGTGCACCAAGCTTATGTAGACGGCCGCTGAGAGATGGCCTGGAAAGTGCTCGTGTCGTACCTGCGCGACCCGCATCAGCGCAGAGACCTCTCCGGGGAGTTGGACGCGTCCGTCAGCTCTGGAGACTCATACTCGCTGGATCGATCCAAGTTGGGTTGCTCCTCCGCAGACTCGCTGACGATGTCGTCGTCGTCGTCTTCCTCCTCCTCCTCCTCCTCCTCGTCCTCGTCCTCGTCCTCGTCCTCGTCCTCGACGTCGTCGTCGCCTATCGCCACGGCCCTGCTGTCCCGCTCGGGCTCCATCAGGGTGTGCGACTCCCCTCTCCACAGAGGATCGCAACTGGGATCGCCCGCGTTCAGGAGGAAGAAGATGAAGCAGACGAGGAGGTAAAGAGACCAGATCTCAAAGAGGCGCCAACCAGAGCGCGGAGGCTTTGGGACTAATTGTTCCCACGTGCCGTCAGAATGCACAAGCTGCCAGCAATGAAAGTGTGGGAGTCTTTGTCACAAAATGCCTCGGAGGCAGCCTTATGACGCATTAAAAATTTCTCCGGACAATTTGGCGCTCCCGTGAGAAGGGAGCGATCTCCGACGTGTCCCAGACCTGCTCAGCGTCGCTCATGTGTGTGCACTCGACGCCCACGGTACGGCCGCACTGCTCCGACCTGGCGGGGGACAAGCTCGACTGTCCTGCTGGCGTCCCCGTCCGTGGGACGGTCCTCGGTGTCGCTGTCAACACCAATTCCCATATTATTTTGTCATGTGTGCATTCATTTCAATGTATGTAGTGCGCGCACTCACGCAAAAAGTTGGCAAATTTGGATCCGCTACTTGATATTTGCATCAATTTGCCAAGGCCAACTGTGCGAATTCGCGCACACCCGAGTGTCTGCAGCGCACGTCCAGTTCAGGAGGCGCCTTTGCTTTCTCCCCTGCCTTCGCTCGAGTCGCGAGCGTCTCCATCGAGACCGTCAACAGTCGAAGCTTTCAAGTTCTGTCCTTTCTCTTTGCAGTGAGCTCGACATTCCTCGCGAGGCGGACGAGAAGAACTCCTCTTGTCCACGACGAAGCTGTCTGCCGCTGCCCGTGGGCGCAATGGTGACCAAGAAGACCAGGCAGGTCAGGACGGAGCAGCAGAACCCCGCGGCCATGTACAAGGAGGCCCTCATCACCAGCCACAAGCTTGGGGACGACAAGAAGACGATGACGGCGCCCAAACGCTCACCAGTACCAAGCAGGTCTCCAAAGAGGCCTCAGCAGCCAACGCCGCCAACCAGATCTTGCTCACTCCAAAGGACGGCATCTCCTAGGACAAACAAAAAGCGGGTCCCCGCCGCGACAGCCCCGTCGTCCGCCTCCTCCGCGTCCTCTCCGAAGCCTCGAAACAGCTACGACACCTCCAAGAGTCGGCCGGCACCGCCGCCGAAGCCGTCGGGGCTGAGGAGCGCCCAGACCAAGTCCCGCATCCCTACGTCTCCTCCGTCCAAGCTGGGAAGCAACTTGTCGCTGGCTACGAAACCCCAGGCCACGGGGTCCTCGACAGTGAGCGGCGGAAATAGCAGCAACAACAAAAGGCTGCCGCCTCACCGTCCCGGCCACCTGCCCGCCTACCTGAACAAGTCCACGCCTTCGCTGGCCGTGCTTAGGAACAACGCCAGAAATGCCAAGTCCCGCCCCACCTCCCGGGACATGGACGGCAAGGTGGGCAGCAGCAACAGCAACATGTTTGAGACCCTGATGGGCGAGAGCAGGCCGCTGGCGCCCACTGCCAAGTTCAGGTCCGACGGAGAGATCTCGATCTGCTGCGAGGCCAAGAGAGACGACGTGACACACATTTACGAGAGCGTGGGTGAACCTCCCGTCCGACCGCCCCGCGCGACGACGACCGTTGCCAAAAGTCATCATCCTTGCGCAACAGCTCGAACCGTCCGAGGGCCGCCGCAGACGTCGTTGCCGTCGTCGCTCCCAACGGCGAATGAGCGCGCGAACGCCGTTGAAGACCGACTCTCGGCAGAGGTGCAATGCTGGCCGTGGGGGGTGCCCGCCTGTGTACAGCAGCGAGAAGGAGAGCGCGGGCGAAGGCGAGGGCGCGAGCAGGAGCGCCAGCACGGGCAAGAGCGCCAGCAAGGGCAAGAGCGCCGGCAAGAGCGCCAGCAAGGGCGAGCGGTGGAAGCAGCGCGCCAAAGCCGAAGCTACAACAGCAGCCTGAAGAGTGCGAGTTTAGGCAGCGACGGCAGGCAATTTTTAAATCTTCGAAGCCGAAGTCTGAGCTTTTTCCAGCGATTGGGAGGACTGAGGAGATCCCTCAGCAGTCGTTCATCACGGCCGCAGCATTTGGCGGCCGCCAGGACTGCGGCCGACGACGTCGGCGTCGGCGTGGACGAAGGCGACTGGGTGTTCTTCAGGGGCTTCGGCGGAAAGAGGCCGGAAGAGGTGTTGCGGTTGGAGCCGTACGCCACCAGTCACGGTCCGCTCTTGGCCGTGGAACCCCCTCATCCGCAACCGCCGCCTCGTCGCAGGAAAAGACCTCCTCGGCCGCCACCTCCGCCCCAGTCGTCGTCGTCGCTCAAACGTGCGCTGTCGTTGACGGACGCGCACTTCATTGCCCAGGCCGTGTACGAGGGCGACGCGGGTCTCATCGAGGAGCTGTACCCGGATTTCCCGCGCAGCACGCCCATTTACGCCGTCGTAGACTTTAGCAAGAAAAAGAGGAATCGCCAGCAGAAACAAGAGAACCGGCAATCTCACCCCCCCGTTAGATTGACCCCCATTCCAGGTAGTAGCAGTGACGAGGGTGGCAACGACCAGAAGAAGAAGCAGAAGAGTGTTGCTGCAGCTGCTACGTCTGCCGTCGTCGTTGGCGGCGGCGTTGGAGGAGGAGAAGAAGAAGTAGAAGAAGAAAGGGGCGTGGGAGGGTCAACGCCATCCATTGAACACAGGAAATTGACGGCAGCTGTGAGAGGAACATCACCAGTTAAAGACCAGTCGTCTCCCTCGTTGTCTCCACGAAATGGTGCTTCACAAGACGGTGTCACCTTCACCAGCTCTGTGATGTTCGTCAAGCAGGCGTCGGATCTGCAGAACAGGCGGGGTAAGTTGCACATGCACAAGTTGTACGCGGCTTAACTGGGAGTCAGGGTCATTCGTTGTGACAACTGCGCGTCACTTCATTTCCTTCGTTCAGTGCGAAACATGCACAAAGATTTTCCTCACTTGCTGAACACTGATAAGAGCACCGTGGGTGGAAAAGAGCGCATACATTTGTGTACTACGACAATTATCCCTCCTCGCCCACATTCATTTATCTCGCGCAACAAAGCAACTGCTGTTATCCATCTCGTTCATTGTGGGCTTTACAGACCTGCCCGACCTGGTGCATCATCGGCTGACGTCGGAGTCGCCCTCGTCGCCTACGCGCACCGTGGTGTCCGTCGACATGAGCCAGCGGCGCCGACGCGGCGGAGAAGGCGTCAACGCCGAGCCGCCGCCAGTCATCTCTCCGTGGAACAACAACCACAATGGGCGCCCAGGCAGCACCTACTCCTCGGCCGAGTCGTCCTCTTCCAACGGCAGCGATTATCACCAGCGGGTGGCTGCCGCTGTCCATCCGTACGCCCAGAGAGCTCAGCTTCACTATGCTCAACAACTGCAGCATGACGTGGCCATCACCACGTCGAGACACGGGATGGGTGGGGTGACGCTGACGCCAAGCTCGCTAAACGCCACGCAGGAGCTTAATTTGTCGACGGTCAACACGTGGGGCAACGGTAACGTCGACGGCAGCTGTAGGAGCTTAGACCGACCCGTGCTCAACAGCACGGAGAGCAACAGGGTGCCTCAGCAGATGAAGCCCGTTGCGTCCCACGCTGGAGACGGCGGCAGCGGGAGCCACGACCACCAGAGATTGGACGAGTCTTTTCGAAAAATCCTTGCTCGCGCAGGAAGCTCCATCGACCAGGCGGAATCCATCCTCTCAAGCCTGCGCGCTGAGACGACTGAGATTCTAGAGTCTGAGGAGGAGAGCGAGCCCGCCAGCCTAGGCTCGGATATCGAGACGAATATCCGCCGCCTGGAGCGAACGCAGGCAAAGATCAACGCCGCCTTAGAAACCTTCAGACATGTCCAGGCCAGCGGAGTCGACTACAAGGTGAAAAAGAGCAACCGAGAGAACTTTTGTAGCTTGCCACCCAACGTGATGCCACCAAAGACATCGATGACGACGCCTCAGCAGCAGCGCGTAGTCTCCAGACAGATCTCAACACCCTCTCCTCTGCGGCAACACCATCAGCAACCCGTCTCAAGGCAAATCTCTGCCCCCTCCCCACAGCTCAAGTCCAAAACGGCGCCGGGGAACCTCCAGAACAACAACGTCTCCACAGCAGACGGCAAAAGGCCGGGTAAGTTCATCTTGGTGCAGTCATTGGAGCTGTCAGCCATCAGTCAATAAATCTGTTTTGCTCATTAGCTGTTGGAGGAGACACCCCGACTTCTTCGCAGCAATCGTCGGGGAAGCCAGTCCGTAAACCCAGTCTGTTCCGCCGCCACTCGTTCAGCTCGGCCAAGGACAAGATTCCCTCTGACGAGTCCTCCTCCGTCACTCCCTCTTCCTCCAGCCAGCGCGAGTCGTCAGTCTGGTACGAGGGAGACGTAGAGTCACAATCAAGCACTGCCTACGACGATCCCTGCTCGTTCAGCGACTCGGAGGGCGGCGGAGCCGGGTTCTTGCCGCTGCGGAACAAACTCCGGGGTCTGTTGGGCTCATTCGGCAAGGGTCGCAAGAAAGTCCACCGGTCCGGGAGCAACGCGGGACATGCCCGACAGAGCGCAGACAGTTTGTCTGATGTGAGAGGAGATGACAAACTGCGCCCGCAACATCCCTTGCCTCACCCTCAAAGCAGCCCGGCGCTCAAGGCCACCCTTGGCGAGTTCACTCGTCAGATCGAGAGTCTTTCGGCCAAAGGTCAGGACGACGAAGAGGACGAGTCCTTTCCCACCCGCTATTACAGAGCGCGCGTCACCACTACGGCGTCCACGTCGTCCTTGCCTAATGGCGAGCGCCAGCAGGTACTGCTTCGGCATCATCACCATCATCAACCCCTTGATAAGTACAGCAGTGTGGATAGCAGCTCCAACCGAAACAGCGTCCTCAGCAGTTCGGACCAGAGCTTCGAAGATCACTCGGACGACGACGATCAGGAGGGTGGCAGGCAGGGCAGCAGCAACTCGAGCCCACACTCGGCCGACGCGGAGGACCATCAGTTGACTCCGCAGCAGCGACATGACAAAAAAGTGTTTTTCATCGCCAAAGAGATTTTAACATCAGAGCGCGTCTTTGTCGACGTCCTCAGGCTCATCAACGTCGAGTTCCGCGAGTTTATGCAGCGGGCCAGGAAAGAGTCCAAAAGCGGCATCTTGCCCGACGCAGACTTCAGCAGGATCTTCAGCAACCTCCCAGAGCTGCAGGCGCTGAACGAGGATCTGCTGCAAGATTTCGAAGAGAGGATACGAGATTGGGACCGAGTCAAGAAGATTGCTGATGTCATCGTCAAGAAAGGGCCCTTCCTCAAGCTTTACACAACGTACATCAGGGAGTTCAGCTCCGTCAATTATCACTTTGACGAGTGCTGTCAAAAGTATCCCAAGTTCGGCAAGTTGGTGCGGGAGTTCGAGAAGAAGGATCGTTGCAGGCATCTCAAGCTGAAGCACTTCATGCTGAAGCCGGTGCAGAGACTGCCGCAGTACAGGCTGCTGCTGGAAGACTACCTTAAGCATCTACATCCCGAGAGCGAAGACTTCGATGATACTGCCAACGCACTGAGGATCGTATCCGACGCGGCGGATCATGCCAATGACACCATGAAGCAGGGGGTAAGTCAGTGTCGGAGTATACAAGTACTTGCAATCATTGTTATCGTGTCCTTCCAGGATCAGTTCCGCAAAATGCTCAAGCTGCAGCACCGACTGGGTGACGAGCTTATTCGCCCAGGCCGTGAACTCATCCGGGAGGGAGAACTTCAGAAGATCAGTCGAAAAGGGATTGGACCACGGTATTTCGTCCTCCTCAGTGATTGCCTACTCTACTGCTCGTACACCGGCGGTGGCTGGACCACAGATTCGACCGGTCATGGGCTCAGGGTGACGTACAAAATCCCGCTGACGGCCCTGCAGGTTCGTGCACCTGCCGCCGACGACTTCCAGTGCGAGTTTGACATCACGTCGCCCGTGCGATCGTGCACGCTGCGGGCGTCCTCCGTCAACGAGCGCAACGAGTGGTTGGAGGCTCTCAGCAGCGCCATCGAGGAGCACGTGAGCCGCAGAGCCACGTTCGCCAGTGCCATCGGCGACCAAAAGCTCGTCAACGGACCCGCCAAGGTGGGCAACAGCGCTCCAGTGTGGGTACCCGATCGCCGCGTGACCATGTGCCAGCACTGCGCCGTGGAGTTCAGTGTACTCGTGCGAAGACATCACTGCAGGGCTTGCGGCAAAGTGGTCTGCGCCACTTGCTCGGGCAACAAGGCGCCTCTCCGGTACAGGGACTTTGAGCCGGCTAGAGTATGCGACGACTGCTTCGAGTTCCTTGATAAAGGTGAGTCGGACCGGGCCAAGTCGGACCCAACACTATCCCAGAAGTTAATCATTGTTTACTTTCAGAGCTGGGTCACCTAGAAAGCCTAAAGTTCCGGTTCAAGAAGCGCGACACCAGTAAGAACAGTCGCTACGTCCCTCCCAGACTAAGGGTCAACGGCGAGGAGGCACAGATGTGCGGCTACCTGAAGCGAAGGCTGAAGGGAGCAAAGTGGAAGAAGATGTGGTTCGTTCTCAAAGACAAGGTGCTATATGCGTACAAGGCGTCGGAAGACACCGTCGCAAGCGAGACCTTCCCCCTACTGGGCTATCAGTTGGATTCCATGACAGAGGTAACGTACAATGTTGATCTTGACGAGACAACATCGTTGTCAACGATGTTCCTCCCTTTCAGAAAAACTTTGAGGTCTACGAGGGCGAGCAAGTTGGACTTGTGTTCCTCCTAGCTCATCCTGCCGGCGGCGAGACCCTCGCCTTCAGCGCTGAGAACTCCACCTCGTACGACAAGTGGCTGGTGTCGATCCGCGACGCCACCAAGCTCGACGCCAACTAATAAGACTCAGGACGCAGTGCTCAGGATTCATTCAGAGAAATCAACGTCATATACAGCATAGTAAGAATAATATTAGCCGTCATGTCTAGTCAAAGAAAGCAATATCAGACCAAGCACACCACTCTTACCTCTCCGTTACCGGTACTCTGGTAGGCTCCGCACCTGCCGCTATCAAACATTGGTATTTGGCCGTCGTAAACGGCCAGGAGAACGATCATTTATTGCCACAACGATTCACTAGTGATTCATGTGACTTCGATCGAGACAAGGGCGTGGACGACAAAGCTTGATCCTGTGATGTAACACGATGGCTGAGGCACTAAAGTCTGTATTTCGTATGAGCAATAACGGCCAAAGAGATCCAGTGATCACCAACAGTGGAGCAGCCTGCGCAAAACTTAGCCGTGATGGCCTGGGAACAATGTCTAAGGTGCTTTGTGCTCATGGACTGGCGTGTCGTCGCCGCGACCAGTGGGCATCTGGTCCTTGGACCCCGATGCCTCACTGTAGTGGAGTGGACGACACGAGGTCTCCAAGGGGCCGTCGTCGACTACTGCAGCGTCGCTCTCCTTCAAGAGGCAGTTGTGGAACCTGTAGGTGCAGCTTGCGACGAAGTGACGTCTTCATCCACGTCCCGCGGTATTCATTCGAAACCGAGTTTACCTAACAGGGTACTTCTCTCACAGACGTTGGCGGAGTCTCGCATTATGACGCGTTGGAATTTGTCCTCCTCCTCCTGCTGCCGGCAGACCATCGAACATCACGTACTCGACCACGCACGCGCTGTCCATCCTTGACTGCGCAGCGCAACGAGCGCATCTGCGTGGTCGAGACTGGAGTCGTTGCGGCACGTCTCAATATCGAGTGAACACTAAGCAGGACACTTTTGAGCCATCGGCTTCCGGCCCGTCCAAACATTCTTGCCAAGCGTAGGCGAAGACTACAGAGTACAGGTTGTCGCGGGCAGAAGAGGCGGCGTAGCAATTCCACACGATGCATCTGTCATACAGTGGAAGATGAACGAGAACCCCAAGGTGAAGTTGACCGCCTTGCTTTTGGTCCTATTCACATTGCCCCTGGCACTCCTTCAGGCCAGTAACATTGGTCTCAAGCCGAGATCGGTGACCCATGAATACAGCTCCTCCAATGGCACAGCGAGATGCAAATGCATGACATTCGTTGACCTCCGCTTGCATCTAAGGTTGTGAAGTCAAAGTTGTACCCAGCTCTGTGATCCTTCTCTTGTCAGTCCGGACACTCGCTAAGCGACTTAAACACAGCTTGCAGGTTGCTTTCTGGCTCAGTGATGTCTTGGAGTCGTGTGCTACATTGTCACACAGTGACTACCTGCCAACGCTCGCCTCTTGGTCCCCAAGTTGAGCGTGACGGGTGGCAGGTCGCGGAAGGGGAGAAGGGCATCCCCGTAGTTTGCTTCGTCAAAACTACCCCCCTCGCTCTCGGCAGCGTGACCCCTTTGACAACGGCCGCGGCGTGTCCGGCACCTGTAACGTACCCAACTTGTCCAGCACACGCAACTGGCGATGCTGCGTCGCAGGTTCAAAGGCGAACGCCGTCGGGGTCCCGCTGCTGGTAGCGGGAGACACGATATGAGCTGGCTACAGTTGCTGGATGAACGTTGTCTGCAACCGATCGCTACGATGGTCGGGATGACCGCCGCTAACGTGTTCTAGAAGCCAGAGAGCATGTTCCTCGTGCTCCTCCTCCCCGGCGAGGCCAAGGACCTACAGCGCTGGCACTGAGTAAAAGTGTGCCTGTCATAATCACGAACTAAAGTCAGAGTAGACTAGAATGAACTATGTAGATTCGTGTAGTTTGTGACACCGTACACTGTACTACGTAGCTGGTGAGAAAGAGATTCAGCTCGTTGAATACTCGAGTTGTGACAAAAAGGCCTTCAAAATGGGGCTAAAGCTCTCAATGTGCACTTCTCGATTAGGCCTTCCTTTGTCTTAGGCTCTCGTCAACGCTCCCCTTGCTCTGGGGAGCGCCAACATCGTCCAAATCTTCTACGCTGTCATGGGAGCTTCTCCTCTTCTCACAGCCATAGATTATGAGACACAGTACAATCACTTCTACCACGAGCCCAATAAATGGGTACAAGGCCGCGTGCTTGTCCTTCACCCTCAGAAGGGTTTCTTCCGTCGATTCAACCACTTCTCCGGAGTCCAAGAGCAGGGACACCATGCACCGGTAAACGCCACGGTCCTCATTCTCCGCCTCCACGATTTTCAGCACTGAGTGGCTCTCTGATTCAGACAGGACTTGAATGCGGGAGGACGAGTTGCCTCCGGTGCTGCCAAGGGCCTCGGTGACGTTGGCCACCTCGCGAGACCACGAGAATTGAGGTACGCCGCCCCCTTGCAAGGATTCCAGACGCAGTCGGCAGTGGATCCTAGCCGACTCACCATCTACTACGGACACGGACTGCGCCATGGGGTCGAGGGAAAAGCTTGGAGCTACCGACCACGCCAACTCTTGGTCGTCCAAGATGCAGGCGTACACTCCGTTACCCGAAGTCTCGCCCTTTAGGAGAGTCAGCCTGGATGCAGTGTCGGTGACGGTCACGCTGGCGGGATCCAGCGGCTTCTCCACGCCATCAGATCCCCTGAAGACCCACTGGATCTCTTTCGCGACCTCGAGCTCGGCGGCCGAGCAGGTCAACTCGAGCTTGCCATCCTCGGAAAACACGATGTTGTCGCCATCCGGCCACTTAACCAAGCTGGCGCTGGTCAACATGGCAAGCAGAAGAAGACACGGGAGAGCAGCCCTCATGGTGGTTTCACCGAGTTTCAAGTCTTTGGACTTTGGCCTCGAGGCATCTTTTTTTTTTATTTAGGCCTCAGCCAGCTTCAGCAGTACTTGAGCAAGTCAGCTGACTGCTGTTCCTCCTCTCCTACGGAGTTGCCAACGCCGGCAACCGCGCCCGAGTTCGTACTGTTTCTAACGCCGCAAACGCCCTGCATCATCGTGGCGGCTCTCGACTGATTGCCCGGGGCGACGTCCATGTTCGTAGGTCTGTCAAAGTTCCGAAATAGTCCGGGGGTCGTCGAGACGTACGGAAGGTTTGATATCACCGATCACGCAACCATGAAGAATTGAGATCAACACGAGCGTTCAGCGTGAATGTCGTGGGTTCCAAGTCCAGTCATTGTCACAACTGCATAATCTGACGGCGTCCGAGCGATAACGGCTAAGTGACTGCCAGCATTACCTCCCTCGCCACAGAGCCAAGATGTCCTCGCTCGTCCGCCGCCTGGGCCGTATCAATCCCGAGACTACCTGCCTGTTACTGTGCGACATGCAGGAAAAGTTTCGGCCCAACATCGCCTTCTTTGACGCCATCGTGCACAACTCCAACCGAGTCCTTCATGCCGCCAACATCATGTCCGTCCCAGTCATGGCCACCGAGCAGTACCCCAAAGGTCTGGGCAGTACCGTCCCCGAGATCGAGCTGGCCAAGTTTGGCGTGAAGCCAGTGGCGAAGACCTGTTTCACCATGGCCATACCGGAGTTGCTCAATCAGATGGCACCAGAAACGAGGTCTGTTATCCTTTGCGGGATCGAGGCCCATGCGTGCATCCAGCACACTGCCCTCGATCTTTTAGCCAAGCAGCAGCCCGAACTGGATGTGCATGTCGTTGTCGATTGTGTCAGCTCTCGGTCCATGACAGATCGCATGTATGCACTCAACAGGATGAGGGACTCGGGCGCCTTCCTCACGACCAGCGAGTGCGTCATTCTCGGCCTGGCCGGTGACAGTGCTCACCCCAAGTTCAGAGACCTTCAGAAGCTGGTGATGGAATCGGCCAAGGACACAGGATTGCTCCGTGCAAACATGTAGTGATTTCAGAGCAACATTCAGGACTTTTTCACGAGCATATTTTTAGAACGATATGAAGTGCTGCACGTGAAGCAACTTGGTAATCATTTCTGAGTACTTCTTCGTGCGATATCAAAACTGTATTAATAACACGATCCCTTATCATTTGCATGATGACCTTCTACTTTGTCCAGCTTAGGACAATAGCGGATGCACTCCCCTCTGGTCAGCTTGGTCATTGGACATAGATTCTGGAGGTTCTAGCGGAAGAACTGGTGGAACTATTATAAAATAGCAAATATCATAGCTAAAAATTAGATCCACAATGGATCAACACCAACCCAAGCTTTTTCCTGACCTCCAGGCAAATGAGAGTGAAGAAGAAACCTCAAGGTGGAGGGAAAAGACCCTCTGGAGCAGGAGTTGTTGCACGTTGCAGCAGCATCCAGCCTTAACATAGTGAGATGGACCTGCTTATATAGTTGTGCAACAAGAGCACAGGTGTGATAAAACGATGAAAGAGGGGCTTGGCGCAGAGTACATGGGACATAACTCTTAATTCCTCTGCTTGAGGACTGACGACAAGATGTTTTCCGGACAAATGAATCATATAGTGTGCTTGAGATATGATATTTACCCCTTGAGATAAGGTGACATCCCCTAGTCATAGTGAGATGTGAACTCCAGAATGAGTGGGGGTAGGAGCAGAATGCCAACATATTCACACATGTAAGTGTTTGCAACGGTTAAAGCAGCCACAAAGGTGTCTGCAAAAGGTAATTCGATCTTGACGAGAGCGTCTTTGACATGAATGCCACAATTCGGTTCGTCTACTGAGACACTTCTCTGGCCATATCAAAGCGTAGCGGCTCAATGGGTGGTGCGCCGAGGTCGGGACGAGACCGTCGCTGAGCGTGGACTTGGAGGTGACTGAGGAATGCCTGCTCTACCTGTTGAAAATGAGGCCCGGTCCGTGCATGTTGACATTGCAACAGGGGAACAAGGAGAAGAAGTTGCTGTGATCCTTCCTGAGGTCTCAACAAACAGTGGGGAAACAATGATTGAACTAGTCCTTGTAATGTCTGACCCCCAACAGCTTGGCCCGAGTGGCAACCTTGGTCCGGGAGTGACATCGCAGGGGAGATCTCGACTGATGGCAACTCTGACGTTTATTTACTGAAAGGACGTCGAAAAGTAAATACGTGTGAAGCAACTTCGTAAGTAGTGGCGTTGACTTGACGCGAAGGAGACTCTCAGTTAACCTCATCTGCTCCGTGAGACCAGCTCAAGTCCGGACTGAGGGTTCCGGACGCTGGAGCAGCGGCTGGTCTCACAAGGCGAGGAACCTGAACTGCAAGGAGTGTGACACCAAGCTCAAAGTCCACCAGCCGAATGAGGCGACCGGGGGCCCCCGCGGACATACTTTAACGAATCGGCGCTATGCGAGGTGCCCGCAGATCGGAGCATGATCGGCAGCGGCGGAGGTTCCTGCACTTGTCGCCCGCAGATCACGATGTTGCGGAATCGCATCATCTTGCTGCTTCTCGTGCTCCTCGTGCTCCTCTCGTCACTCTTGCTGCTGACCACGGACGGACCAAATAGGGCTGTGGGATTGCACTCGCTGGTGAAGGAGACCCAGCAGCACCTCACTAATATAAAGAAGAGCTTCAAGGAAGAGGATCTTCTCTCGGTCCATGAGACGTGAGTACTGCCTCAGATTTGGAACTACGATTCGGACTCATCGACGGTAAAATTGTGTAGTTACCTGGGCGAGCTTGGGCTTCTGCATTCGCCTCGGCCATCTCTGTGGCCCAATTCCTCGTGGCATCGGGCTCGGAATGCCTCCACACCGGTAGTCTTGAGTGCGGTGAGCAAAGGCCGCGCCGGCGAGGCAGTCCACTTTCTCAGGAACACTGCCCTCTACTTCCCCGAGGTCACGGTCGTCCTGTATGACCTGGGCCTGAGCAGCCACGAGGTGCGCCTTGTCAAGAAGTACTGCAATTCTACGCTGTGCATCTTGAAGGAGTTCGACGCCTCAAAGTACCCAGGACACGTGAAGAATCTGCAGAATCACGCTTACAGGTGAAAATGGCACCTTGAACAATCCAGCTGGCGACCTCGGCCAAATGTTACAATCATCAGAAAGATGAAATCACTAACATAGTTGTTATAACGAATGATTGATAGCGTTGCCCAGTTTGGTCCGCACGATACATTGTCACAGAACTTTGTATTGCTGGGTGGTGTTGTAGCAGTATATTTAAACAAAAGTAAGCCCGAGGACAGGTCCAAAGAGGACAATATAGAGTACATGATGGTGTGGCAATTTATCATTTGAAGCGGAATTGTAGCGTTCCATTTCGCACAAAAGTTCCAAAGAATGTCTGGTGCAGTCGTATTGGCCTTCACATTGGGACGCTGAGAAATGTTGGGTGTGTTTCTCTCAACGTGCGCTGCTTCAACTGCTGGCACCATTAAAAGTACTACGGCAGCATGATCAACTTCAGCGGCACGTGGAGACCTCTTGCTTGAGTTCTGGGAGGGCTTCACAGATTTTTGTTTACAGCCATTGCAGACATGAAAAGTAAAGCCAAGCAGAACCAGCATAAAGTGACGACTCAAAAAAAAAAAAAAAAAGAGTTTCTAAGCGATTTCCTTGAAGCAGTGTTGATAACGAGACGTTTTAAAAATGTCGGTAGTGACAACTGCTGGGTCTCGGGAGCATCAATCTCTCATTGGAGAGCTGCATCAGCCGAGAAGGCGGTCAGTACAATAGTCTTGTGCATTGAAACTGCTTCACAATCACTGTACATACACACTCCTAAATCAGTATAGGTACTGATGAGGCTTAAATGTGCTCTGTAGTCGAATTGTTCGGACTCCATTTAGTAGTAGACTTCTTCTAAGAGCGATGTCGTTGTAGCAAAATCATTAGTGCAAAATGATAGGAATATTCCAACTTCCCACTGAGCTGTATCAAGACTTTTCATCATGTACATGAAAATGTCTCCTTACTTCTAGGCCCTTGGTGATTCAACGCACCCTTATGGACGCTGGGTGCGTGCTCTGGCTGGATATTGACCAGCGCTTCGTCGTCGACAGTCTTGTCCCGCTCCTGTCGCTTGCTCTGTCCAAGTCAGGGGTTTTGGCTTGGCCGATGGATGGCAACAACGTGCCTACGTCCTCGAGAACCCACCCGGGCATGTTTGCCAAGCTGGGCTCCTCAGCAGAGGATTTTAACTTCCAACACATGGTAGACCTGAGAGCGCTCCTCGTCTACAACCTGCCGAACGTGCACATGAAGCTTATGGGCCCCTGGGTCAAATGTGCGCTCATGGAGGAGTGTCTGGACCCCGTGGGCGCACAGTCTACTGGGTGCAGATTTGATAAGAAACCACAATACAGGTAAGATTGACTGGAGTGGATCCAGTGCACCTTCTGTCGTTATCATCACAGGACACCTTGACCCCTAGGTATTCTGGCTGCCACAGTTACGACGTGTCGGCCTTGAACGTGGTGCTGGGCCAGATGTTCCAGTGGCGCGAAGACGATTACATGAGTGACGAAACGAAGTTTTTCGCGCCAATGGACGAGGTGAAGGAGGAGAATGATGAGGCAGAGGATGACCTCACACAAAGCAATGCAACAGAGAGATCTGTCAAGAACTGAGAAAGGAATCTCGACGTCTTTTTCTACATGCCAAAGGAAAAAAGTAGCGTGCTGTTGCCAGTGCCATCGTCTATTTTTTGTTACATACATTTGTTCATGGTGGCTTCAGATTTTCAGCATTTCTGCACTTTAGCTGGGGTGGGAGAACTTTCTACAAGCAGTGCATGACTTTCGATGTGCTATGTGGCGGTTGTTCTTTACAACAGTACGTGCCGGTGTGCTCACTGTGCTTGATGTGATACTCTAAAACTGATCCAACTGTCTAGTCATTCAATGAGTCCCGAGGACAATAAAGATAGTGCTGTATTATATCTTGATTCTCTCGGCACTGTCGGACACGTTGTTCAGCTACAGGCGAAAAAACAACTAGCCCTGGTCGTGGTGTTGCTTTGTCATTACCCGGCTTCTGCCAAATGAGCAGTAGTCTTGCCAGATCCAGAGGCTCTTGTCTGGAGCAAAGTCCGGTGCTCGGTGAAGTCGACCTTCGACCTCTCCATGAGGTCATCGTGGCAGCCAAGGTGGCATCAGCGCTTGAGTAAAGAGAAACAGCGTTCTGTTTCCTGCCACTGAACTGACAACGGAGGAAAAGACTTGTGCTAGGTTCAGGCTATCGAAGAGTACCGATTTTGAAACACTCTGTACTTGTTTTATTAGGCAAGTGCAATTGAAATCTCACGCGAAGACACGATTGACAATGAAATCTCAACTTACCACCTACGTGAAAGCGCATGATCTTCTCCAAGAATATCAACTGTGCCAGTAAAAAGCTGGATGTATTGGAATGGACGCATCAAAATATCCAACCAGGGCTTACTTTTAAGGCAACGCAAGCGAGCAAAGCAAGATCTGACGGAACATCGACAGATATAAAGTGGAAAATTGAGTAAACATGGAGTTATATTACAACAATACTGACTGATTTAGGAGGAACAGTTGCAGCAACTAGAACGGCTGGTGCAACGAGAGCAATAGCTAAAGCCATTCATAATAAGGAGCACAATGATCGAGGCCATTTGACCAGTGGGCATTTCAACTTTCACGGATAGTGCAACACTTGTGTTGTACTCATTTGTTCGTCACCCTGTAGTTCTGACACCGGCCCCCAAATCTCCTGGAAATGTCAACTTTCCATACTCTGTATACACACTCAGAGGAGAGATTCAGAGATTAGAGACGCTAACATAAACACGCTCGCCAAAAATGAGAGTGATTAGTGCACTGCAACAAAGTCAAAATTCCTAGTGAGGAAGACGGAAAATGATGAAGTTTTAGATGTGCTAACAACTGAGGATACCTATTAAAGCACAACTGTTAGGTGGACGTACTAACATCTATGCTCTGCACTGATTGGAAGTCATTTGATTTCTTTGTGCAGAGGGGAAATATTTCGTGACTTGACAGCGCGGTTTCCGGGCTATATTGTGATTTAACACGGAAACTAAACCATATCTAACATAAAGCGCATGTTCATGCATGTTCGTCCGCGTGTGTGTTTGTGTCCGTCTGTCTGTCCGGATGTACATTCGTACTTGATATGATAACTTGTTGTGGGTTGCCTATAGATTTAAAGGAACTGTTGCACGCAGTGGGCGTACAACTTCTTAATGTCAGTTCACAAGGTAGTGAATGCCCTGACGTCAGGGAACAAATAGAAAAATTTCTAGCCCAAGGTGACTCCCTCAGCAAGTTCCATGAAGTTATACACCCAAGAAGCTGTGGATAATAAAATAGGGTACTATAATGTAACTATAGATATTAGGCTAGGTCGAAAATTGGAATTCCCCGTGGGTGTCCAAAATTTGTCATCACATCCCACTTGAAGACTTTGTAGTCACATGAAAGTGAAAAAAAGGAGTTTTAGCTATGCCCAAATGCATTTGAAGTTGCATAAGACTGTAAAATAAGTTGTAATTTTTTTGCTTCAGGACCTGTTGAAAATATTTTATATAGTGCACAAGGACTACTCCAAATTGACCTCCTCATCAATAGGAGACCCATGACAAACAAAAACAAATATAGTGCCTTATAGAACCTATATTAGGCTAGGTCAAGAAGGGGTCAACTTAGAAATTCACTGACAGGGTTTGTTACATGGGCTCAAAAGATGAAGATGTAGTCAAATACTTTGGAAAAAAAATTGTGTTTACCTGTGCCCAACTAGATTTGAAATTTATGTAGTAAATTTACTGTGAAAGTAGATCTCAGCTCTGGTGGCTGTCACTCACCAAAATCCTGACCTGCTCCAGTTGGTCAGAAAAGTATTTTACGTGATGTTCGCACTGTTCTGCAAAGGTGTCCAAGGCCAGGATTGAATTCCAGACACAAAGCGGCTTTTGGTTTTGGCGCGCATCACTTTTTACTTGTCCTCTGGGGCTGCCCAGATTGCTGCCATTGGGAGCCCTGGTCCATACTGATCAATGGACCAACGTCAAAACGTCTTCCTAGGAAGTGCGGTCAAAGTCTCATTGACATGCAAAACAAACTGTCTCAGACCTGTGACCTCGCTGAACAAGTAAGTCAAGGTTTTTTCTTTGCCTGCTTATCAGTTCTTTGCCTGATTCAGTTGCTGGAAGCAAGGTTGACAAGGAATTTGTGCTAGTCAATCAGCAATTTATAATTTCTGCCAGTGGCAGGGGCAATTTTCTATGCTTGAAAGGTAATTATCACTCCAGTTCATGATTGAATTTGTCTGATTGTCACTCCAGTGGTCGGGTTTCTCATAGGCTGACCGGAGCTGACGCGGCTGGGACCCGGAGTGAACGTGGTCCACATTTTGCGTGATCCACTTCTTCAAAGCCAGAACTAGGCTGTGGAGCACCCGCGGCATCAGTGACTTCGATTCGGCCGGTTTGTACCTGGTGACCATCCTCAGCAACAGGTTGTCGATGTTTTGCTCTAGTTCGCGAACCTCCCGCATGTCGGCTTCCGTCAGGGGCTCGTCTGCCTGCTCTTGATGACGTTTGATCTCCATCAGAGCTTCTGTCTGTAGAACCATTTCTTGGTACAGTTCTAACGTCTCTTCCTCAAATTTGACCTGATCAATCCGTCTGTGTGTTTTTAGTGCTAATCTTGTGCCATAGTTCTTGACCTCTCTGTGCAATTCCTCCACGTCAACCTGGATTGCCTTCCTTGGGACCACTTGTTCTGGAACCTCCTCCTGGGCTCCATGTACCCCTATCCTGACCTGTTGGCTGGTGGTGGCCGAGTCACTCACCATCTTTGGAGGTTCCTCTTCTGCTTGGGACTCGTTCTGGTGCTGGTTGCTATTTTCGTCCCATCGACTTGTGCCACGGTTGCGGGGCGCTGAGGTTGTGCTCCTGCCCGCAAATGCTAACTTCGAAAGCGCAGACTCCAGCTTGTCCCTCCAGGGCCTTCTTCCACCCCTTCTAGGCATAGTTTCACTGACTGTCGGTTTCACTGAGACTAAGCAGTCCAGACTAACGCGGTAGTATATATACTTTTAAAACACTTGTTATCACGTCTTAACAGAACCAACACCTGTCTTTTCAGTAGCACACAGCATAGAACAGCAAAAGAATAGCATCTACGTGTACTCCTCTGTGCAACATGTACGCATCAGGCTTGTGAGCGAAGACAGTGCCATTGATTTGCGATCACCAACTGTTTGCGATCGATTTTTGCGATTGGCGATCACACCTTTTTTACATTTTTTATTAACATAACGAGCGGTTGTACAAAGACCGGATCTTGGTGAGCTTCCCAAATGTCTTGTGGTGCAGGGTGCGGTAGATGCTACCAGACTTCAGTGCTGCCTTGGCATCCGTGGTGGCGACAACGTTCAAGGAGTGGGCCGCGCACCTCAAGTGCATGGGGGAGCTCCACCTGGCCCAGCTCATCTCTCCTGTGAAAAGAGAAAATAGAAGAAAAGAAGGCGCTTTGCCCTCCACTCACGGCGATCGAAGAGTTCGTCGAAGATCGTCGATGATCAAAGCAAAGTGTTTTCTTTATTCTCATTTTCCACTTCCACTTTTTGATCGCACAATCGCAAAAGGTGGATTTTTTTGCCATCTCGATTGTGCGATCAAAATTGGGTTGCGATCGCAAATCAATCGCACATTGCGATCAATCCACAAGCATAGATGTACTACGCTTATATACTTATATCCTAGAACGTATGTACATCTTATATATCCATATATCCATGAACGGCTCTCAAAGTGGCAACGCGTCGTCTCCATCCGACTCCTCCGAAGATCGGTTCAGTGCTACTGGGCGGCGGAGACCAGGAGCCCATGAAGGCTGAACCAGAGAAGAGTGGTTCAGGGAGTGATCCAGTAGTAACGCATACTGGGATCGTGGGATGGAACACCCTTTCAAGTCGTTCCAGTACGACCTATATGGAGAGTGCGCGCTATACCGGTGCTTTCTATGGCACCGGTCGGGGCTGCTTCATAGAACCTAACTAAACGGGTCCACCTCAAATTTAAATCGTTGACCGAACATCCTTATGCACTGGGTCTAGAAGTCTTGAAATGACTTGAGGCAAAGGTAAAACACTAATTTTTTTTTCATTTTCATTTGACTATGAAGTCTTGGTTGCATTGCAGGAATCACTGGGACCTGCAAACACACTGCCACTGTCTTCATCTTCATCAATCAAGAGTGGAGCCAAGGCTGTACAGACAGGGTACAGCAGTGGAAGACCCACAGTAAGAAGAGGCAGGAACTTTACCCTAAGGGGGAAAAAGTGGAGGACGTTGAGGGCCTGGCACCCATTCTTGCATTAATGTTCACCTCATCAGAAAAGCACAAGAGGAGTCTTGCATCCGACCTGCAACAGTTTGGGCTTCTGGATGCAGCCCTGTACAAGAGCCTGACTGTTGCAAAGAGGACTGATGCCAAGAGGGACCAGAAGGAAGCACAGCAACTGCCGAGAGATTCTTCAGTGCATTTTTCGAGAGAAGGAAATCTCTGTTCTGTACCTGACAGAAGAAGGACTGAAAAGAAGTCATGAGTACTCTATTCAAGTACAGTTACAAATGTATTGCTGTAATGTGGAGAGAGCTCATTTTTATGTCTTCAGTTCAAAACGCAGTGTTCTGATTGAGATCTCACGTGATGACGCATTTTTGTGGGAAGTTGTTCCTAAACTTGAAGAGAAGTATTTCAGCATCATATTTTCAAAACTTAATGTTCAAGGAGAGAAATAATTTCCTGCAACTACCTGTACTTCATATATATATGTACATACATATACGAGAGTATGCGTATGTCTAAAAGCATTGTGTTATGTATTGTGGCATAGGCATAGCTTTATTGCTGTATTAGGTCACTTTGGTAATTCTGGACAAAGCAAATTTCAGGTAGAATTTTATCAATGACTTTCCACAAGCTACTGGGTACAAAACTCAAGATCTTGAACTTGTTTAGGCGGGCAATACATCTCTCTACATGGATTCTCACACTTGCTATTTCATAGCATTCCTTATTTTGACTTGAGGAAAAAGGGAGGGCACCAGACTTAAAGGGGGGCATGACCAAAACTCCTCCTGTTTGGTCGACATCTGTCTCAATGTGTGGGACACCTTGATCACTGAGAATGACATCGCCATCTGAAATCAGGTTAATGAAGCCTGATGTGACTGTGATTTCAGTATCTATTGCACGGACACCACAGGTCTTTGAGACAAACATAATTTCACCAGAAGGAGCAATCAAAAATCTTGATTTACTATCAAAAATTTGATAGATAGTAAATCAAGACTTGTAACTGGAATACATCAGAACATGTCCTCGGACAGTTGATGGCCTCTCTGTTTCTATCTCTGTACAGTCTATGATAGCAGTCATTTTAGGGTAGAGGGTGCAGAAAGAGGCAGGCATTTGGACTTGAATTGTACCTTTGTCAAACCAAAAGACATCATGCCTTATACATTCATCAACAACATCAAGTGTCTTGTAGAAGTGCTGAAGTGCAGAGGACTCACTCACATTATACATAACTCCCAGCACAGAAAAAGACACATTTAGCTTGAATTTGATGAACAAGAGCATGAGTTTACTTCGGCAAGTTTCTTGAGGATGACCGATTTTCTCCTACTCTGTAGAGAAGAAAGTCAATAAAGTTCATTCTCACCCCACAGAATGCAACGTACTGCTTTTCTGCAGTAATTGTCAATAAGGGTACTTGTTGTCACGTTGCTGTGAACTGATTTGACATGACTTTTCTGTTTCTGACACTGACTCGCAGACGAATGTGTCAATGGACACACTTTCTCCCATGGGACAGTTGGCCTGACATTCTCCAGGAATCTTGATTGGTGGCTCTTCTTCTGTGACTTCTTTCTCTTCTGCTTCTGCTGCATTCGCTTCCTGTCCAAAATTAGCAAGTGTGTGAGGGTGCTATGTATAGAAATACTGTGCAGCGTTACCATTGCATAATTGATCGCAGTGAGAATCAGGTCAGCTTCCTCTCCTTTCTTCTGGGCCTCCTCCAGTTGCCTTTGCACATCCAGTCTCTTCTGCCTCACCTCCTCACGTACCTTTCTTAGGTATTGTTCACTTCTCCCTCTATCTGCAGTAAGGGGCTCAGCCATATGCGTTGGGAAGACAGTGGGGATGAGGGAGGGATGGTAGGCATTATCACTCATGGAAGTGCTCAGAGCAGATCACATCATGGCGACCTGTTTCAATGATGAAAGCGGTAATTGTACACACAGGAAATGATCCACATTTAGAACCATTACCTGCCAGCCAGAGATCTACAGACCTTTTGGCCCATGTGGGGCTGACAGCCTTTTCCCACAGGTTCCTCTGTTCGGGATCCTTGGGGAATCCATGAAATGAATCCCTCGCTGAATGTCCCTGTACTGACTGTTGCTGCAGCCGACAACGCAGCAGTACTTGCCACCGCACTGTCTGGAACCTGGCATCACACAGATCTTGCCACATGAACATCTAGAATCTATTTGTTGCGTGGAGGAGGGTCCTGGGACATCATCTATGACATCCTAGCCTTCTTCTTTATGCTGAGGGACCTGCTGAAGTTGCGGATGGTCGTGTCCAGATCCCTTTTCTTCTTAGCAACAAAACTGTTTTCCAGCGCTTACAGTTTTACAGTTTTTTCTTTTCTCCAGAAGTCACCCAACATCTGCTGAGTCTTATTTTACGCCTGCCTATATACAGAGCAGACTCAAACGAGATTTGCATCCCATATGACTCATGTGATCGAGGGGTGCATCAGTGTGGGGATTGATTAACATAGACCTGTGCCTCATTTGGCTGAAATGCCCTTCACTGATGGATGATCGGTGTCACTTTTGCTTCCGACTTCATATGCACTGCTGAACGAGGACAAATTCCTGAGTTGTCATCGTAACTAGCGCTCGCGCTCCCCTTTGTTGAAGAGGAATGCATCCAAAGCGCTGTGCACGTGTCTGCCTGTCTGTCCATCTCCATGCTGCCGCGCGATAGCTGGAAGTCGGATGCAGACAGACACAAGCACACACACAGACCTAACCTAACCTCGCTCTCTCTCACACACGCGACACTATGCAAAAACCAGAAATTAGCTGCGAAAATCGCCGCAATCAGTCTCGCTTAGCGGCGACAAGCAAATAGATATAGCATATGCAGATAGAGCCGCCAAGATCAGCCGCGAAAACGACGAAAAGCAGCCGCCAAAAGCAGCCACAGATCAGCCGTGGACAGACGCACACACAGACTACATACGGAGACTTTGCTTTATGTATATAGATGCAGAGAGATTCTGTGGCATATAAAAGTAGACGTTAAGATCAACAAGGCATGTTCATATGTTCTGCACAACTATAATAAATATCCTTCCTCAGAACTTTGTTGATCGGCCTTAACACTGCTTCATTCATCGTATGAAGTTCACCTCAAAGTCAGATGAGTCCCGTTAACCGATCATAAGACTGATAAAGTTCATATGAAAGCGATATGAGATACAATCCTCCTTTAAGTCTGGCTGGGGAGACGCAGACATGGCTTTGGGCACTCTCTTCACCAACGACAGGGCCGCCAAACGCGGTGGTGGGCACAAGCGCGATCAGTCCAGAGGTGGGAGACTCAGTGGCTGAGGTCAACGTGGGGGAGAGGGGCAATCGCAGCAAAGACGTCTCTGGCGATCATCAGCGCGTGTTCGGGTGTGAGCGGTCCAGAGGTGGGAGGGACTCGGACAGAAACACACACATCGCGTTCCATACTTTTGCCACTCTTCCTACCCAGCGAAGAAGGCGGCGCGTTCGTGCTGACTCATATCAACGTCATTGCCGACATCAATCTTTCAAATGAGAGGTGAAGCTGCTGAAGCTGAGTCCGCCAGACATGGATATAGCAGCGGGCTCCGTTCAGCTCGCTGGATCGTCCTTGTTCCGCCATGCGAAAAGACGAGCTTGGCTGCCACAGCAATCACGAGCTTAGCTTTGAAAACAACTGTTGAATGTTTGCAACGGGAGATGAATCAGAGAGGTATCGTTTCTCTATGGGAGAATGGACATTGAGTGCGTTGTGCACATTGAGAAGATCTCAGTGGTTGTGCAGCTTCACACAGGGTTGCCAGCGTCTTAATGCCAATGAAAATTCCAACCATGCCCGTCACATGTCGCACGTCTCTTGATGATGTCTGCATTCGAGACACCTGTTTTGGTATCAATGGTCTCAATCCATCACTCAGGGAAAAAGTCTCGAGGTCCAACAGCTCTTGGTTGAGGGGCTTCAGCGACCACGACAAAGTTTTGCCTGAAGTCCCTGTCCATCCCATCTATTACTTTATCTCCCTTGTTTGTATATAACGAGCATACAGGGTGATCCAGGAGTAGCCGCAGAATCTTCCTGGTTGCACCTGAGCAGCTGTCCATGATCAGGTCAGCTTTTATTTGGATGCATCTTCAAGGCAGTCAACGAGGGAAACTGTAGCCGTCAAAGGTGCTGCCATTGTCTGCTCAAATTGAGATTTTGCACATGACCAAATTGGCATTTCGGAAAGTCTTCTGCTAATTTATGCCTAGTGAAGGCCATATTTGTAACAGTTAAGGCTTATAGCCTTCAATTGCTGTGAAAATGAATCCAATTGAAGCACAGCCAGAGAAGACTCTGCAACTACTTCTGCACAGTGGCGGCCGAGGCAGATTCGACTGCACTGGGGAATTTGGACCTGGAGAAGTGGAAGTAGGCTCAGACTTTGAAGTACAACATTGACACGGAGCAAAGGGGAGGACTTCAATCTTGGATCATGACAACGGCACTTTTTACACCTAGCCTTTGCTACATTCAGTGCAGTGATAGTGGAGGTTGATAGTCTTGAAGGAGTCGCACTCTCATTCCAGCCCTGGCGCTTCATAAATTTGACTGTTTGACTGAGTCTGACAGTAGTGAGAGGACTACGGAATTTATATTTGGCATTCTATTTGTGCACAAATAGACTAGCATTGAAAAATTGATCAGACCCTAAACTTCGCCGCATCTGAATGTATATCCTTGATAGCATTGTTGTTCACCTGAACTGCTCGTAGAGGTCTCGTGGCAACGGTTCATGACCAGCCGCCTTCAGGGCCTCGTCCACGTCGCTGATCGCCTGGGCCACGAGGGCCACGAGGCTTTCTGAAAAGGGACTCTGGAGCAGCCCTTGCTTTCGTCGATGGAGCAGCTCATTGGGATTCCGCTCCAGACACTCCAATCTTTCCTCGTCTGTGTCAAATCCGAGAAATTGGTGGATTCTCCTCAGCTCCCTGGACGAGTTCTGGACCAGTCTCTCGTAGTGGACGACCAGGATGTCTGCGCCCATGGTGATCCAGTCGAGGGCCTGATTTCGCCAGTTGATGGCCTCCACCTCCACGAACTTGTGAAACTTGGCAGTGGACAAGAAGGTCTCCCACTTCCAGTCGAAGATGTGCTTCCACCAGGAGAGCAGACTGGTGAAAGGGTTGCGCAGAAGAAGGATTGCACGGCCTGAAACGACAACAAAGGTGAGATTAAGGCTGTCGAGAACCTTCTTCCATACAGATCGGTCTTCTACCTCTCGCCTGAGAGAGGTACCAGAGTCTCTCGTCCAGGGTGATGTCACGCCAAATCTTCTTCTCCAGCGCTTTGGACAGTTTGTCCCTGAAGCAGTGATGGTTCTTGGCTGTGACGCCAGTGTGTGGCCAAGCGCCAAACTCGTTCCTCTCGAAGTAGAACCTATAATGTAGAGTCGGCATTTGATTCTGACACATTTGCGGTTTGAAAGCGAGCGACAACAAAACCCTCCGAAATTGAAAGATGTTAAAAAAAATGATGTTTTTGATGTTTTTTTTCAATTTTTGGTAACTCCTAGAGAATGAATGCACTTATGGACAAGAGTGGCTTAAACGAGTTCTCGAGCAGTGTCCAGTGTTTAACCGATTTGGCAAGACTACTTGGCAACTCTGTTTTCTTTGACCGATCGTCAGGGTCACCAATCAGAAGTTCGTATGTTCAGGATTCTTGCAGTGTTCGACGGTTTCCTTGCGAGGCAACCGGAGTTATTATGAGTATGGTTAAACAATGTGAACTGTGCAGTAAACCCTGCATTCGGTAACTGCTCTACTCTGTGTGTCGTCTATATAATTTCTACTACATAAAGACAAAGTTCAAACAAATGTGAAAGTCGAAATTATGACCGGAAACACTAAAATTCCAATTTTGCAGTGACTGCCCCTTAGTCATATCCCATTTTGGAGGTTTCTCAGTTGCAACAGACAAATGAACAAAGTCGAATGTTGACAACAAAGGAGAAGAGGCAAACACTGTGTTGCTACCACTGCAAGTTGTCCCTCACCCAGTCATTGCTCCCAATCCAGTCGACTCCTGAATCTGCATTTCCAGCCAGGTGCTGCCAGATCCTGGGAACGTGGCCAGGAGGACAAAACGGACGGACCCCTTGATCGGCCACTGGACGAAGCTGAGGACCTTGGCACACTTGGGATCGGACGCCAGCAGCTCCTCCTTCCTTCGCTCCGCGCAATTTTTGGCGAACTCCTGTCAAGTCGAGGTTCGTCAGCTAAACCTTGGCTAAGTTGTCAGCAAGTCTCTCATTAGGTTGGGGTGGCAAATTTGCTCCACCCTGTAGTTCCCCACCAGGGGAATCCTCCTTACCCAAGAAGGGGGGGGGGTGTTAAGATTTACTGCATGAGTGTGGGTCAATAAATCCAATATTGATCCTCTCCCATTGTTAACGGAATGGGGTGGGGTGCGGTGGGGAGACTGGGGCATGAAGCCTGTCCGTCCAATTCGGAGCAGTGACCTGGGAGATGCACTCGCTGCTGACGCAGTGCATACGAGGTGTTTCAGATAGGGATTTTCGTTTTAAAATCTGCCCTTCCCCGCTGTTCGTCCCTGGACTCGTCGTACATGATGGACTTGGGGCACAAGAGGGCGTTAACCATGGCCCCTCCTGCAACGGTCATATCGACCACTGATCACTTTACTGGCTGCTCGTTTCGGCACCTGACTGTGGTCAAGTCTCACTCTTGCCTAAATTTCATCCCCTCCTGCTCTTGATACGAATCTGGATGAAGTTTGAACAATTCTCGATCTATCTGAACGGTGCGATATGTGTGTGTGTGTGTGTGTGGATGGGCGTGGGTGCGTTGTTGCATGTTAATAGGAACAGGATGAGTGTTGTGGTCAAATCGTGAGGTTATGATATAGCTTGTTTAGCGGTCAGAGTGCAGAAAATGCAGTATGCTTGAATGTCTAGTTAGTTTCTCCCCTGTCATTAAACATGTGAGAATTTCAGTGTTCTCTTTTACCCCTGGTCCAACTGCTCCATGGCCGTCAGCATGCGCTGGCGAACAAAGGTGACGTGCGGCAGGAGCAATAAAAGGGAAACTGACGAATCTGTTGGATCCCTTGCATGTCACGTCACAACTTTGAGACACATGGCATGGTTTTAGCATTTCTCTGTACTTGTTGCTCTTTTTGAAAGATGGCGGTAAATACGTACTGTCTTGCACCTGTTCATGCACCCATGTCTTTGCACCTTTTTATACTTCTTTGCACCTTTTCAATTGAACAACTGCCACCTATTTAAGGCTATTTGACATCTATTTCCCTGCACTTTCCAATGAGACAAGTCGCACTTCATTTCAAATTATGTATGCGATGGATGATGGGGAGGAAAAGTCGAAGTGTCAATGTTGGAACGATAGCGTTCACTTACATGTACAGAGAGAGAGTACGAACTTTTGTTGATTTTTTCGTTCTGTTGCTTACCGACGTTTGACCCGAGTGGATCGCTCCATCGGCCATCTTACGACTACGGCGACTACGACTACAGCGACTACGACTACGGCGACTACGACTACGGCGACTACGACTACGGCGACTACGACTACGGCGACTACGACTACGG
>JAAUXU010005035.1_pt1 | contig 86222 bp, 103 predicted proteins | sample 7278151 | NCBI WGS metagenome assembly JAAUXU01 (sample SAMN14350113, study PRJNA611818) | marine sediment metagenome | isolation source: surface marine sediment (1.8m) | place: French Polynesia: Moorea | collected 2018-08 | reverse complement strand
TTGAACAAAAAATAAATCTTGCAGGACCAGTTTTTTTGCTGTCCATGCCCTCCGTTGCACATAAAACATGACTATGGAGGAGGAGACATATATCGCAAACGCGTCCGCTATATAACATCGTAAATGCGTGCATACTACTTAATATATTGCTGCACGGTAGCTGTCATATTTATGGATGAGTCAAAAAATGGGATACTTTTTTTTCGCCGTCATTGCGGCATTGAAGTAAAAATGTTCGAGTGTGTTCAGATACGTTAAATAAACATACAAGAAGAAGAACAAAGGGAGGAAAAAGTTGCTCTTGCAACTCAGCTGGGATTGGTGCATCCCTCGTGTAGGGGACGAAAAAAAAGTCTTGTCTTTTTGCAGCCTTGACAAGATCCACCATAGATAGGTGTATGGGCCACAAAGTGCATTTTTTCCTTCATTCTTCGTTTTGTCATGGGACTGAGCCGGGCTGTGCCGAGCTGAGCCGGGCTGAGCCGGGCAGGCATCAACCCTTGTAACTTACGCCCACTTCGCTCGTTCCAAAATGGTCATAAAACGCGTTTTGTGGCCCCCATCGTAAATGCAGTCAAAGTGATCGGTCCACTTTATTGCGGGGTGATGAGAAGAAGGGTAGAAGCACCGAGGCCAGCGGAGGCCGGTGCAGTCGGAACAGCAGCAGCAGCGGCGATAAAGCAAAGAGTTGAAACTTTTCTGCTTTTAGAGGCCAATAAACAAGGGGCCAAAAAAGGGAAAGAGGTGTTGTTTTCTATTGGATCATTGTTGCTGCAGGTGGTCAAAGAGACACATTCTTGGTCAGTCACTTTCGTCATCACGTCGAGGCAAGAAGTCCAGTCAGCAAGACTCTCAGTGTCAGAGACAGAATTGTTGTTGTTGTTGTTGTTGTTGTTCATATTAGTGTTTCACCACACGTTAAAAAAAACCACCAAGGTAAGCACGTGAATAAAGTTGTTGGGTCAAGTTAACTGACGTTGGACTGCAGTGCACATAGAGTCGTAGTCGCAGTCGGCAGGATGCACGACAGCTGTCGCCGTTGTTGTTGTCGCCCGCTCGCTGCGCTCGCTGCGCTCGCTACGCCCGCTTTTGCCGCCATCGCCGTCCATCACGACCCGATAATCTACTTCCCCGACCTCGACGATATTGAGCAGTCATTCATCATGTGCCTTTCCCGCCCCCCTCTGCTCTTGCATCCAGTGACTGACAGAAGAATCATTCCTGGAAAGACCCAACCAGTACTACCAGTAATTTAATTCCCCAAGGATAAAAGTTTCTGAGTGGCGAAACAAGTTTTTTCGCTCTGTGTGTGTTTTTTCTCCTCCTCTAGAAGATGCTTTTCTTTTGTTCCCTCTTCTCCTTCCTTCCTTGGTTGTTTAAATCGTCAACAGCAAAACCCGAGGGACCCATTTCCTAAAGAACCGTTCAGCGTAATACTACCTTGGGCGCACATATTTTCCCCCGGCCGGGGGGGGGGGAGAGGACGAAGGAGAAGAAAAGAAAGCAGCGAGAATATAAAGAAGAAAGAAGGGGGAAACTTTCCCGATGGCCATTTTATAGCGGCTCCTTTTTTCACGCCCTAAGAGAGAGAAATGTTTTCTCCTCATCTTCATCCAGAACTCATTCAAATGCACTTCTTTTCTCTCCTCCTGCATTGTTCATTCAAGCGGCAATGGAGTTATTATCGTAAAATTAGTGGCAACTGCCAGTCCCGTCCGTATTGCCAATTCGGGGACCGTCCAATGGCCTCATTATCTGTTAAGCGCCCTTTTATGTGTAGATGGTTTGGATAAGGCACCTTCGCCCTGGCCCCGTTGGTGGCGCGTGGCTGCTGCCTGTGGCTGCTGCCCTTGCTGTTGCTGCTGCAGTATAAATGGTGTCACAAGTTGCAAGCTTTTATGACGAAATAACTCTTCTGGCTTTTTATCTCGGAGTCCGTCTCCCCTTCCCCCCCCCCCCCTCTTCCTCCTGCTCCTCCTCGCTGCTAGCACGTATGGGGAAAGAATTGAGACATTCAAATAAACATTTCAATGTCATGCCTTGACGGCGCCGCCCTGAGTTCCCCTGTGCCGGCCGCGGCCGCGCAGCAGCCGCCGCCGCCGCCGTCGGTGGCCGCCGCCTGGCGCAAGTGCTCATTCGCCGGCCCGTTTACGCGTTTGATGCGTGCACTTGGAGAACCAAAACAAACCATAAAAAGTTAGTTACGACGCCATTATGGAAGTAGTCCCCCGATTCCTCCGCCCTTGTTCGCGCGCGCCCAGCGTGAGGAGCGCGCGCTCCATCTGTGGGTGTACAAGTGGGAAGGGGCCCCGGAACGAGCACTGGCGCGCGCCCAAAAGTGTGAGTGCGCATGCGCACAACTTGCGCGTAGACTAGTCGGGGGATCTGCCAATCCAGAAAGAGCTCTGCGAAGCTGCAAAACTTTGGAAATAGTGAATATTCCATAAAAAAAGTGTTGTTTCATTTGTCTTGGCCAAACTCTGCATCGCCGACTTTGATCTTAAGGCACGTTTGCGCTGCCAAAGCCGTCCTCCAGGCACTGGAAGCCCTCTAGTCTTGGAGGGACGCGAACGGCGGCGGAAAGTTTGCTGGCCACGGAGCAAAACGATTTCTTCCCTCATTTGCCATTTGCTATTGCGATTTTTTGTCTTCTCCCCAAGAAATGCCGACAACAAAGACTTGGTCTGCCACACTCATTTCAGAGTGTTTGTGGCGGAAACTATGGCGAACCAATCGGGTTTTTTTGCCTTTGACCACTTAGCAGAGGGCGAGCGAGAAAGCGTCTAAATTTTGGGACATGAATCGACCAGAATTTACGATTAGACTTGTAATGTGATCGTGCTTGCTTTTGCCAGCTTTCACGAGAGAACCTTCTCCAACATTCGTAGATAGAGCAAGCGAGCGAGCGAGTGAGCGAGCGCAGAGCAGTGGGACGTATGTAACGTGTGTGCCAACGCCGCCATCGCCGCCGCCGCTTTTGCCGCTCCCCTCCTACTCCCTCGCCTTCTTTCTAAAGTCCCCCCTTCTTCGTTCCCTCTCTTTCGCAGAAGCTCCCTTTTCTGCATGCTAAATTTAGAGAAAATCCTTTGATATCTCCCGCCGTACGTACATAGCTTGTTCCGGCACATTAACAGCCCCTACAGCCCACTCGCCTTCTCCCCGTACTTGTGCGCGCAGAAGCCAAGACCTCTTCACTATGGCACATTACAAAAATCTGGATGGATACATACATTGACATAACATCCGACAAGGCTGTATTCTCCTTGTTATCTATTCATAGTCGCGCTCTCCAGTGTGTGTATGGACGTGTGTGCATGTCAGCGCTGCCTGCCCGGGCCAAGAATCTATCTGGAGACGAGCGCAGCGATGCAAATCACAGTACTGTACAATTAGGTGCAAACACCACGCGGGCTGGGGGGCAGAAAGAACACTTGACTCTGTTCCTCCTCTCTGCGCATGCCTAAATTTTCTCAACCGGCCGACATATTTCTCACGCCAGCACGTTTGCAAATGCGGTTAAGATAAGCGAATCTTAAGCAAATGGCTTGTTTTAGCAAATTTGGCTAAAAGTATTGCCTCTTTCCCCTCTTCCCATCCCCTGGAGAGAGAGGGAGAGGTGCAGAAAGCAGGAACTATCACGGCTACGTATTGAGCTACGCGTGCCATTGATCTCCATGGACCTGGCAAAGTTATCACAGTCCGACGGCGATGCTACAGCAACCACTGTCTGGCTCGCACTCGTCAGACAGAGCAACCCTCTGTGGCTGTGGCACAACAAACCGAGGCAGAAATAAAAAACGAATAAGAAGAAGCAAAGCATCAGCGTTGCGATAAACAAATGTTTTATTCCAATAACAACACTGTTACAGAACAAAATTGTAATGCAATGTGAAAAAAGGGAAAAACAAAGATAAGTCGACGGTGGAGGTATGCACATACTTTTTTATTAGCATATACTGGTGCAATCCATCCTTACGTATTTTACAGTATTTGTTGTTGCGTCGCTTTTTAACAACGGGAGAGGACAAATTGTTTTACGTATATTAGTACCTATGCACGCAGAAGTACATTTCCAGGAAGAAAAATACTGTTTCATTAGGACATGTATCGCATATCATAAAGCTTGCTTGGAGGGGGGGGGGATGGGGGGGATAAGGGGGTGAGAGAGGCCGCACAAAAAAACAACACGTTCTGACTAGGAATGTTGTTTTACATGAGGGCGTTTTCACTATTGCAAATAATAATAATGTGTGTACGTATGTTCTTCCTAATGTGTGTAATCATGTGTGCGTCTGAGAGTAGTCGCAGGGAGAGAAAAATCGCATCCATCCCGCCCGCCCGCGTGTGTTTTCATTTTCTTCGTCTCTTTTTGTACATCTGACGTCCATGCACACAACACACACAGAGGGCTGCTCTTAGTCGAATCGATCGCTTCTGCTGCTGCTGCCGCCGGACTGTGATAGGCTGTTGTCGTTTAACTCTATTCGTACCTTCTACAGTAGTAGCAATTAGCTTTAGTGGTGCTCGTGGCCCCCGCCGCCGTGGTCTCCGTGTTGGGCAACCATCGCCTTGGCGGCCTGCGCTTGCTTCTCCTGCTCGTTCAGCTCCTTGATGGCCTGGATCTCCTTCTTGAGCTTCATACGCCGGTTCTGGAACCAGATCTTTATTTGGCGCTCCGTCAGACAGAGCTGGTGCGCCATCTCGATGCGCCGTCGCCGGGTGAGGTAGTGGTTGGTGTGGAACTCCTTCTCCAGCTCCAGCGTCTGGTAGCGCGTGTACGTCTGGCGGCCGCGGCGGCGGAGCCCGTTGGCTCCGGTGAACAAATGCGTCCCACCTAAGGAAAAAAGAGAAAAGGCAGTCGTCATTCTCTAAACATGTTGATGAAGCTATTGTTAAGGGGGCTGCAGCCGCAGCCGCCGTCGCCCCTGCTGCTGGCTGCTTCTTCTTGCTCTTGTCGAAACATGGGGGGGGGGGGTTGTGAGCGTGAGTCACGCACGCACGACTCACAGCGCCAGCTCCAGCAGCGCCGCCCGACTAAGCAAAAAAAAAAAAAAAGAGGCGTGGACGCCTGGGCCAAACAAAATGGCGCTTTTACATGACTCAGACATTATTTCATGAAGAGAACAACAGAGGCCGCAATTGTACAACCATTCAGAGTGGAGACTTCCTCATTGGACACTGCCGCCAGTCAGTACTCGAGTCCACCACAGTACATATTTTTCTTTCCAAGCTATTGTTAATGTTCGCAGTGTATTGCCTGCTTCCCTCTCGTCCCGAAATCGTTGTTACTACATAGTACGAGTAGTTGAAGAAGAAGAGCCATTATTGCCCGCTGGCGACTGCTGGAGGGAGCTCCCCTTCCTCCCCTCCCTCGCTCCCTCCCCCCCTGTCTCCCCCTCCCTCGCCCTCTCCTCCTCCCTCTCCTGTCCCAACAAACCCGCTGCCTCAAACATCTGAGGAGAGAGCGAGAGCACTCAACCAATCACCTCTCGAATTGAGATCCCCCTCACTTACTACTGCTATGGCAGGCGAGCAGGAAAATAACGAAGAAAGAAAGGAGGAAAGAAGGAAAGAACGAGGAAAGAGCGATCTAAAACAGTGTTTTCATCAAACACTTTTTTCCCACGAGATCGACCAAAACAAAACAGATAGAAAAAAAGATAAACCCGCCTCTCGATGCTCGCAAATTTTTTGCCAAATTCCAGGCAGACGTAAATGTGCAATTTTCGGAAGCTCTTATGGCGTCCAAATATGCGTTTTATGACATCATTAAAATAGCGAAGAGTTTTGGTACGTGCGAATGTCGCTCGCTGACTGTTACGACCGACCAGACAGGGCTCAGAGCACAGAGGTTGGAGCCGTAGTCGGAGCCGTAGTCGGAGCCGTAGTCGGAGCTGTGGCCGGAGCCGCACAAGTGGCCGACGGCCGCGGCCATCGCGGTCGTAGTCGGAGCCGGAGCCCTCTCTGGAGCCCTCTCCGGAGCCCTCTCCGGAGCCCTCACCGGAGCCCTCTACGGGGACGGGGACGCGGGTCTCGAGATCAAGGCCCATGCGTTCCGGCTGCACCAAAATTATCCGTCTCCTTGGGCCTCCGGCTGGTGCGCCTGTGCCAGGTTGCACAAGATAGAAAACAAGCGGTTTTTTACGTAAGAACGTTCAGTTTTGACACGACTTGTAAGAGATAAAAAGTCGACCAAAAATGGCATCATTTTGGGGAGAAAAGGAGCTATTATTACTGCAGCCTTCGTGCTAAATGATCGCCAGGTGACGACACCTGATAAGACATCAACAGGAACGACTGAATGAGGACAGATCGACTCTGACGTCGAGGAAATTTACTGCAGCATCACAATTTCCATCTGATATCTCGCAATATTTTAAACTCCGGCCAGCCTTTGACTTCGGAGCAATAAGTAAGAATTCTTGTCCACGTGGCTGAATCAATTGTTCTGGGGAGGACGGAAAAGCTCTTCTGCTTCTGCACGGTCGGGCTGATGCTGGAGGCCAAGCAGCGCTCGCTGTTCTGAGCACATTTGGTGTATGTAGTCGTACTTGAGAAAAAGACGGAGTCGTCGGAAATTGCCGACATTCTTTGGCGTTCCCAATGTAGTCACGACGAGGACCAACAACTATTTCAATCATTTTCATGGCCATTTCAGAAAATTTTAAGTCTGCGAAGCTGCATAGTGTAAAAGAAGTTTTCTGTGTGTGCGATGTCGAACAAAAAAGGGTGGAGGGGGGAACTAACATGAGCTTATCATGGAGAGATGACAGCCAACGACACAATTTCTCATCATTTCGTAACTACATATTGTTCATCATGCATACGCACATCAGTGGGCAGAAGTAAGACTGCAAACCTATAATAGGACACTTTTGGTTTAGCTCTCAGGGATCATTTTCGCTTTCGACAAAGTCGATTCAAGTCCCAGCTAAAGCAAAGATGACTCACAGGTTGCGCTTGGAAAGAATTTATATTATTCTGGGCTATGTTAGAAATGCCGAAACTTTTACTTGTTTCACTTGCTCTGCAGCTTTGATCAAACGCGCCAAAAGTACAAAGTCAGATTTTTTGACAAGAGCCAACAACGGCATAACCTTTACTGACTCGATTTAGCCTACGTGGAATCCATAACTTAACGCAACAAATTATTTCATCACTTTTTTCTCCTGCTGCGCCGACGAAGGATATTTCATCAACTGTTGCTCAGAGCGAGGTACTTGCACACGTCGTCGCTACCTACGGGGTCGAGTCAGGAGATTTCCCACTCATTCTGGAGGTGAAAAGCAACGTCGGCTAGTTGCAAATCTCCCGTCTGCACCCTGTACACACAGACATCGCACACTTTTGAACCTTGACGAAAGATATATATATATGTATATAGTAAAATATAGATAACTCATAAAGATAACTATCTATCTTAAACATATATATATATATATATACGGGCAAGCCTAATTGCCCATATGAACGTAGATTTGGTTGCCAAGCTGTTACGTCAACAAAGTAGTGGCTATGTTTAGTCTTACGTCAGGGTAAATAGCTACTCATCAGTGCATGACTGTTGAAAGCAGCGAATTAGCTGGCAACTATGCAAACAGTGGCGAAAATTGTGTGCAACCAGTCTCAAGTCAGGCGACTTCTTTTCACCCGGTATAGCTGATTAAACATCAGGCCTGCCATTGAGGCTCGCAGCCAAGTTGCAACAGCGTCAATTAAACGGACCAACCGCTGTGTGACAAAAATCAGGTGTGCAGTCAATGATTGAGGGCCGAATCAGGTGGCATTTCTGGCCGGGAATGCAGCAAGAGCAACAACAACAGCAGCTGTGTGATTGTTTGCGTTGCTCAGGAGTAAAAACAAGCTCACTGAGAGGATCTGAGCAAGTGATCTTCGCCCACCCCCCTCCCCCACCTTCCCAGAGCTTCTAAAACAAAGTCTCCTCATCAGACATTTGTAAATTTCTTCATTTGCTTGAGCTACGTCGTTGGAAATAATTCCTTATTGCTCTTTATGGCTTGCCTGCGGACGACAGAACGACACCGCAGAGACCAATCCATCTTACAAGGAGAAGCAAGATCATATGACAGAGCGAGCACGTTGGAGGAAGAGAGAAAAAAGGGGTACGACTTCAGGCGGGAGAACGAGGTGTTACAGTGTATAAACAATGATCTTCTTCCTCAAAGGACCGCTTGATTAGTTCAGCACACACGCAAAACTAGTGCTTTCTGCTTGAAATTTTGCCAAGGCGAGCGAACTGGCGAGCGCGCCCTCATGTGTCAGTGCGTGGGTGCGTGTACCACTCACTCCGAGGGGGCCGAGCATGTTTATTGCTCGCAGTAAAGCTTTTTCGAATACTCCACAAGATTGACGACATATGTGCGTACTGTACTTTTGTGTAGGGTCTACGCGGGCGGCGCAACCCACGCATGCACACATGATTAATAATGAATTGCTGCTTTCTAAGGTGCTCGCTGATATAAAACAGGGGAAAAAAGGAAAAGAAGAGGGGTCCGGAGGAAAAAAAGTCATGTCTTATATCGGAAAGTTGGACGGAAGAAAAAAAATGACTTTCACGATTTTTATTTAGCCCGTGAATCTCCCGCGCCGACTGCTTGACGGTGACCCCGTCGGGTTCTGCAGGGCGACACCGACGTCGTGAAAGCTTTTCTTCAGCTGACTGCACCGAGATGCGAGTGCAGCAAGTGCAAAGTCTCATGATAGCAACATAATGACTTCATTGAGGTACATGATTTATTTACTTTGGACTGGCTATCTATACATCGGAATCCACTCTGAAGCCGGCTCGTGGCGAGATATCCTAGTTAATGTCTGCAAGTCAACTTATCTTCAAGCAGTCTTCTCACCGCTTTCAAGGGTTTCCCTGGACTCCTCAGCATGATCGGATGTTTTGCATTCATCTACTGCTTTTGAGCTGGCAATCCAGTGCTTGGCGAGTGCTACAATGATTCATCACTGGCATTTAACAGTAAATGCACTTTTCGGTGCCTTTTTGCACATCTGGCAAAGTTTAGTAGGGCTCAGTTTGCGACTCACCTGGCAGTCGCAAAATGGGCAGATTCTGAGCGGGCAAGCTTGCGATCTCCTTAAGGGAGAGTCATGCCACAGCATCTTGTAAAACCAGGATCTTTGGTGAGGTCGACACTTTTAGGCTATTGTCCAGGCTGATCCCTTGCACGTGGTTCGTCGGACCTATTGCACTTGTGGGTAGCATAGCTTGAGGGAGCTGTTGCAGCCACATTTGCCACAGTCCAGTTATGAAGTCTAGTGGGCCACTGAAGAGGAACCACTCACAAGTCATCAACGACATGCCAGTGGAGCTTCTGTGTACTTCCCACATTACACGGAGCAGGTTGCATTGCACCCAACAGCCATTTAAGGAAGCACTCCTCTCTTTTCTGTGTGTGTATCTCTCCTCGTAGACAAGCAACCAAGGCGTCATGGTACAAAATTTAGCAGTGTTACCCCATAAGCTATTTGTGGGAAGTCTAACAAGCTCTCCACAGTGACAGCCAGTGCTGGCTACAGATTTTTGCATTCTCCCTCACTGTGCCAGGGTGACTCGCGCCATTGAGTGAGTTTGCACAACTCCAATAAAGTGGTCGTCACTGACCAATGGCTTTTGATGACATTCTGATGAGGTTCGACCTTGTGGCGAACCCCTTCTCTCCCTGCCCCCTGTCCCTGTTTGCAGACACTGGAAGTGCTAAAATATGCCAATGACATTTTCGTAGCTGCTCCCAACGGCCTTTTGGCAACTCACTCGAACGAAAGTCATCATACGTCTGAGCGAGCACCTTTTTTCTCTTGATATCCATTTGACGCTAGCGGTGGAGGAGCTACAGGGCTCACTCACGGTGACGGTAGCGGAAACTTGGTAAGTGCACGAGCCAGAAAATAAGTGAGAAAATCCATTTTTTCTCTCCACCCCCCTCACTTTGGTCTCAAGGTATCATAAAACGGACCACAGGAACTTCACTCAGTCACTCACTTTCTCCGCGCGCAGGTGCTATTGCACCAAAATGCCGCTAGATGGCCCTGGCTTTGTCGTTGGCCGGACAAAAACCGCCCGGGGTCTTTCCAGGTCGATCCCCAACTGCCATCGACGCTTTTGCTTGCTTGTTCACAGGGCAGAGGGAGAGGGGGAACTGCTTAAATTACTTTTGGGTGCAATCCAGAAAAGGACCGGTCTGCCCATCCCTCTCAACCCTTTGATGTCATATTGGCTGGACTGCTGCTGCAGCTCATTTTTCTCCCTTTTTTTTGAGTCACTGCATCTTGCGATCAAAACAATGGGTCACTGTGCTGATCTTGACGAAAGGCGCGGCTTCTTCGGCGGAAGAAGCAGGAAAAAAAAGGCCGCGAACCGTAAAAATAATTTTGGTCTTTTGCTAAGTGCAGTGATAATTGAAGCGGACACTGCCAGAGGAGAGAGAGATTCTGCTGAATGTCAGCCCAGGCAGGCAAAGGCAGGCGTCATTAAAATTGTCAATGGCTATAATATATGGGACGGACGGGAGACGAGAGTTGAGCGTACGAACGTTTTCGTACTGTAGGGGCCAAAAGCATGCGACTGTAACATTAGTAGACACGCTGCTACTAAGCTCAGTGCAGAACGCTCAGTACAGTATGCACTTAGCGCACTACCGTGCTACGCCACGTACTGGGTTCTGGCCCTGGGTGTCTCCGCTCACGTCCTGTGTGAATATATATGCATAGTTAGAGCGTTTTGCTCCGCAATTAAGCGATCTTATCCGCCTCCTGCCTTCCCCATACAAACACAGACGGACAGACAGACACACTCGCCCCTGACCTATGTGTGCGCGCAGCTACTGCTAGGGCAACAGCAATAAGTCTCTGTTTGTGGCCGTAAATAAGCGATGAGAGGAGCAATGAAACTGTCATTGGGCGCAGTTTAGAATGTTTGTGATTCAAACGAGGTACGACTAATACAAGTGATTTGCAAGCCATGAATCTCTGGCCAGAAATGGAAGTTTTTCCTCTCCAGATCTGGTTGTTATCGTTTGAAATCTCTCTCAAACGTCAGGGGTTGGCTGGCTGGCTGACTGGCTGGCAGGCTGGCCAAGGCAGTCGGAGAGAACAAGGCAAAGTCAGTCAGGATAATGTGTCTGCAGGCGCAGATGATTTTTGTGACCTGCCTTAATAGTCGTGCTCTCATGAATTCTAAACTATGAATTAGAGTAGTCCGTGTAGTAGCGCGCACATCATTTGCATGGACTGCTGCGGCTGCCTCCTCCTCCTCCTCCTCCTCCAGCCCCGGTCTGGGGGTCTCCGACGACTACATAATGTACAAGTCCGGGGGAAAAGGGAACAAAAAAAGATCATAGGATCCATTACAGCTGCATTGTGACGTCGTCCAAGAGCGGCGAGCGGCGGAATTGGTTTCGAAAAGCAATATTCGCCGTCACACTCAAGATGGATGGGTCTGACTTCCTCGCCATGTATCAACGGGGGCAGCAGACCGGCCAGCAGCTCGGCTGGCCTGGATTTTTCTGTAACTAACTCTCCTCCTCCTTCTCTTTTTCCACAGTTCAGGAAAAAAAAAAGCGCGAGTGCGCTGCACTGAACGGAGTGACGGTTGAGCTTGGCCCAAACCAACGTCCGTCCTGCAGTCCGGTGTATGCAATATGCGACGCAAAGGAGGACATCCATTTACGCACACTCGCATGCATCGGGACGACGCATGCACGCGGTGGACGCGCGCTCGGCCATGCTCTCCTCGGCGCTTTTTGTCTCCGCGGTCCGTGCGTGTTAATCGGGGAGAGGAGGCGACTCATTAGACACCGTCATTGTGGCTGTAATTGTCCCTCACACTGTACTGAACATTCGCCACATTCAGGCAGGGGAGACAGAGGCAAAGCACGGCTCATTGAAAATGACCCCTTTCGTCATGTATTGTTAGTCACCGCAGCAGCAGCTCCAGCAGCAGTAGCAGCACCAGTAGCTGCAACAGCGGCAACAACAGCAGCCAAGGCTTTACGACCTCATTCACGATGCAGTTGACACACACGCACGCACGCACGGCTCAGTCATTATTATTGCTATTCAATTAATTGATTCACTTTCCCGCTCATTTTTTTGCCCTGTGACCCATCAGCCCTGCAGCTGCCCCATATAACTTTGAGCTGAGGAGGGATTGGAGGGACTTCACGCGCGCGTCAGCCGCGGCGGCGGCGAGCGATATAAAAAATAAAGGGGAATACGGAGTCCTTAAAGTCGTTGTAATAAATTTTGAACACCAATTTTCAGAACCCCAGGGAACCGGGGCCAGAGGAGGATAAGACAGGTTTGTTGAGTGAGGTGGGGAGGTGGGGGGGGGGGGAAGGGGGGAGGGGGGACGGGACGAGGTCCGCATACTTTGAGGAGAGCTTGGAAATGACAGGGGAGTCTTCCTCCCTCCGTCTTTCTCTCTCTCACGACGATCTCTTCGTGACCCCGTCACATTTTCGAAAACTGAAATCAATGTCGAATGACAGATTGGCTCCCGTTTACTACCGTTTCGCGTGTTTCACAGCCATATAAGGGGGGAGGGGGGTAAATGACGATAGATTTTGACTTATGACTGACTGTGGACTGCCTGTTCGCCAGGAGTCCCTTGGAGAAGAACGACAGGAAGCCGCATCTTGCCGAATGCGCGCGCACGCGCATGCGGTTATGCAAGAAGACGACGCAAGCGTCACTGCTTACAAAAGGAGAGAGAAAGATGCGTTGCTTCTGCTTACAGGTAGACAGAGAGCTCAAATGGTTTTATGACGGTGGAAGGGGAGGGGAGGAGAGAAAATGCATTCTTGACAAGGTCAGCAGTACCTGCGATGGCCATCCAGGGGTAGAAGGTGTGATTCGAGGCCGCCTGTTGCAACTGCGGTTGCTGTGAGCTCGACAGACCAGTGCACGTGTTCATCCAGCGGTCTCTGGCTGCCGCGGCGTCTACTGCGCCGGGCGTGTAGCGGGACATGTCCGGAGGCGTGTGTACCGACGGCCGCACGGGGCCTCCACCACCGGCTGCTGTGGTGGCCGCCGCGGCCGTGGCCGCGCCAGACCAGTTGAGTTCTTTGGAAAGACTGCTGTAGCCGTTCTGGTCCTTGTTGTTGCACTCTGATCCGGTGGGTGTACCGCCACCGGACGCGCCGCTTCCGCCGCCACCGGATCCTGCCGACCCGCCCGAGTTCCCCGCCGGTGTCCCTGCACCTCCACCTGAGCTGGGACTTTTGTAGACCGCGGCTGCGGCCGCTGCGGCCGCACTGTCGTTTAAAGGACTATAGAGGCCCGCCGACTTGGGCGACGCGGCCGCGGCCGCTGCGGTGGCGTCGTAGTCCTGCCTGCTCGTCTGGTGCTGGTAGGGGGAGACACCCATGCCCGCGAGTCCCAGGGGAAACCTGTAAGCTTGGTCACCGCCAGCGGCGGCCGCCGCCTGTCCGTAGAAGCCAGTCGGTTCGAAGTAGGAGTTCATAATCTTGTCTGTCAGTCACGAAGTCATGGAGAGCGACTTGCACTAAGCACCGTATGTTCACACACACTGTCGCGATCAAATTCACGTAAGTCTCTCTCTTCCTCGGTCGCTCGCTCGCTTGCTCTCGGTTGCCTGGGTAGACCAATCAAGCAGAGGCGCGCGCTCGCAGGCCAAGAGAAAATAGTTCCTCTTCCAACGATGCTCAGCTGCAAAAGATGTAAGAACAGTGTGAAAAGTTAACGTGCCAATAGTGTTTTTAAGCGTGGAGTCGACGTTTGGTCGCCCAATGTCACGTCCAGCTCGTGCTGCACTTTATACATTTTGGGTGTTTGCATCACTGCCCAAGTTGAAAGTGGCGCTCAAAAGTGCGACGCTCGCTCCGGGGCCCGCACCACAGTTTCCAGGCTTTGCCGTCGCGGCGCCACCGTCGAAATTTAGACTAGTCGGAAGCGACAAGCACATCCCCGACACCGTTTAATTCAAGTATCTCGTCATTTCGCTATTAAATGGGCCTCATCAGTGCCCAAATCCTCTGACGCTTCGGACTTGACCCATTCTACCCATCGGGCAAGGATTATTTACCCTTTAAAGAGATGAGCAGCAGCTACAACAGTAGCGGCAAAAGCGGCGGCGACCGCGGCCGCCTGTCTCTACTAGGAGGATTTTACAACCTTTTAAAGCACCAATAAAACTTCATTGATGATTTCACAGTCTCGAGGGCCCAAAATAAAACACTGGGCGGTGGTGGGCATAACCTACAGTAGAGAATGACATTGCCCATGAGTGCATTTGGATGACGACAGATCTCTGTGCAAGATAAAACTAATTATGAGATTGTACTCACAACTAGGTGTTTGTGTGTCCGACGAGGGTGAAAAATAAAAGTGTCATTTATTCTTCGCTCACGTTGCACATATGTGCACACATTTATCGCGATGTCTGACTGGAGGACTCTGTCCAAGTCACACTTTAAAAAAATATCCTTTAGCCACTCGTAAAGCGATGTCCACGTGGCGGAGTTGGCGGGCTTCTCTGCCACGAAAAATCATCTTGCTTGGCTTGAAAAATTGCAGCGAATTCATCTGTCACCTAAAGCATCTCACACTAACGCACCCCTGGGTAGGTTTTCACGTGTGACGCAAATTATACTAACCTGGCAAAGTACGTTTAAACACACAGGGGAGATTTTTCTACAATTTTTTTTCCCCTTACTCTCTTTTATTTTACAGGGTTGCCTCTACTGACTCGTCCTATTCTACTGGAGGCGGCGGCGGCGGCGGAGGCGCGGCGACCCTCAGAGGCCTCACTAAACACAAACTCATCCTCATGAATTCTCTAAAATGGCGTCTTCAGTGTCAAAAGAATATGTGAGAGGAAAAGTGCATTTCAGCACAACGTAAAGTGGAGGATGAATAATAAACAGTGGAAAAACCGGAAATGGAGTATTTGGGAGCATTTTTGTGATTACGTCGTATTTGAAAAGGGTTTTTACAGGGCGGTGGAAGGCGCCGTTGAAATTTTTACCGCTATTATGATGCTGGCTCATAAAGATTCTTTTTTTTCAGTAAAAAAAGGCGTGAAAGTTGGGCCCGATCTTTTGCCACAATATTGTTCTCATGCTTAAGGGGTGAACGCCTCTCATGCCCGGCTACTGTTCTGGAATATTCAAGAAAAATAAGCCTTTTTTGGGCATGCTCAGGGGCAGGTTTCTGCCTGCTCTAGGTCTTTCCAACTGTGGTCAAGGCTCTGAACTACTATCAAGTGAACAACTATTATTTATCCCGTGTAATTCTCTCCCAGCTGGCTACAATCCACCGTCTATTATAGTACTAAAGAAGCTCCGCCCTTCGCTCCAGCAGCTGATTGCACCAACATGCTTAGTATAAGTGGCAGAGAAAATTTACATGTACTCAAGCAGAACATTCTTTTTTAACACACCTTTATCGTCGGAGTTCCATTACCTTAGCGAGCAGCTCCGACACCGACACCTTGTTATTGTTGTTGTCTCGCAACATATAAGGTAGATGTATAATTTTGTGTCTCTAGCAAAATCCGACAAGATGCTGCAACAGCCACTTTTGGGTAGTTGAAATATTGCCCTGGTGATCTAAAAAAAAAGGACACTAGACGGACATTTGACCGCCCAAAGTTGTCTTAGAAGAGCTTCAAAAGAGGGTGGTAAAAAGGTCCTTGGGAAATGCTGCAGAATTGCTTGACATCAGAGCAATTTCAACTTCAGTGTCCGGACTGAACCCCTTTCAGCGTATCTCTCCTGCTGAACTATTGTTATCAGCTCTGACCGGTGGAACGAAAGTGGTCGCCCAGAAAGTCGTAAAAGTTATATATATATATATACTCTCTAAGGGTACTTTTGACTTCTTAAAACAACTATTGGAGAGGGAAAAAGTGGTGGCTGCATAATGCGCATCCAAACAATTGGTCAAGGAGTGAGTTCTGAGCCAGAAAAAAGCAGTGCAGTTATGTCTCATGCTAATTTCGTTGCCCGCACATTAACAACATTTTAACTGCTAGTTAAAATTTTACTACGAACATGAAAGCCTTGTGATAACAACATTGAGATTCTAAACTAGTCTCACAATGATGACATGCTGACGTTTGACTGAGCTGAATGTGGAGAGAGGAGACAGAGTGTACGTAGAGGCTACTCAGTGATGACGACGCAGCAGATGATCAGGCGACAGAGGCAGACCGAGGTGGGGGAGCTGGACAAAGTCAAGGATGCTGCTGCAGCCAATGAGGAAAAAGGCTGTAGAAAACGGTTCAGCAAAGGAACGCCTGACTGCTCTCACCACTGTTGGCATGCAGTCAGCGGAGAGAGGACTGGAGTTGGAGTCATAGGTAAGCAAAGTTCGAATTCAGGATAACTTCTCATTTGGGACTGGTGGGAATAGAAAGAGTTGGTGAATTTGTTAGCTCTTGACTACTAAGTTCCGCTCAGTGCGTCTCTAATTAGTGATCGGCCTCACGGTAAGGACATTTTTGCTGTTCTCCTACCGACGACGTCATCTGACGAGACTTTTAGTGCTCGCCTACGTCTGTAATCAGTGCACGGCACATCTTGAAAGGAGGACAATTTGGCTGTATTACTTGTACTACGTATATAGGGGGTTCCACATCACAGCAGTATCCAATTTGATGTGGACCCGCCAGGAGATAACAACAGACTAGGTCAAACATTGAAAATTTTTGGCGTTTGACTGGGTGCATCTTAGGTCTGGTATTGAGTTAGTGACCCAATGCCAAAAAGTGAAGACGCAGTTAAATGGCTGTTGAGAAAAATATTGATTCCCGGTCTCTCATGGTAGTTTTTATGTACTGCTGTAGCGAAGAGTTGAGGATCAGCTGTTGTGCTGCATACAGCAGGCCGAGAGGGGACCCAAAGCTGATTATTTCTTCATTTCACTTGACTAGAATGAATTGACGTGGAGTCTGGCAACAAATACAGCACACAGAAAGGGATTGAAGAAAAAATTATACAATTTTTTTACAACTTTTTTTCAAGATGGGGACGTAATGATCAAGCACCATTTGAATTCCCAGGACACCTCGTGTTCGGCCAGAAGTTCCATGTTCTCAGATAAGGAGAAATATGAATTGTCTTGGAATTCAGGCATGACATTTTTCCCACTCCGGGTGAAGCGGGACTTTGTTCGACCCCTACTCTTGTCTGACATTCGGACTGTTCCAGAATTTTCTGTCAACTATGACTCACGCATAGATTTGGAGAAACATCTGCCAATGTCTGCTGATGAGCAGCAAAATGATGTGAGGCCAATGGCGGCCATTTTGAGTACTTGTCGTCAGCAAGTTACTGCTCTCTTTTTTTTTAGCCCCCAATATAAATCACAGGACAGCTCCAGCGAGTTGTATCTCAAGGCAGCCATGCTCTCAAAAGTGGTGAGAAAAGCAATTTTAAGCACCCTGACCCTGTGTATGTACACAAGGATGTGACAAAAAAATTGATACAAGTGCTGTTACTAGTAACTAATGTTGTTGGATCACATTAGGTGGGCGCTAAAGGCTTTCAAGGTTCACTTCAAACTTTTTCCTTACAGAATAATCTCTCTCTTGAAGCACGCTAGTCCTCATGCAACCACGAACAGCGTCAATGGCAGGTGTGGCACATTCTTACCCATTGTTTTATGCTAGTTTTTGGCCCGTCACGTGTAGCTCCTCCTTGCCTCCTTGTGCCTTTATGAACCACGCTCAAAACACAAACTCTTCAGTTCAACTTGGTCTTTCAAACGCCACCTGTTGACCCAAAAAAGCATTAATACTGCTTGAGAAGAACAAAGTGAATTCAGTCGAGGAGCAAACAGAGCGGACGGGAATCAATGTCAGGTTCAAAGTAGTTCCCGTAGGAAAGACTTCACGTAGCATGTTTCTGGGTTTGCTGATCTATTGATTGGGGAAGTTGAATGTACAATGTCAAATAGTTCCTCAACTTTATTGTTCGTTGTGCATTGAATATTTAAAATCACTGGGCTTACTGGATCGGAAAAAACCAGGTCTATCCTGAACCTGAGGTTAGCTTTAAATGCTTAAAAAAAAGTGGCCTATTCGACTGATTTAGATATGATGTCATTTGTTTCTGTTTTAGGACAGGAAACAGGAGAAAATGGAAAAATACAATGCATCCGTCACAGAACCTCAAAGCTCCCTGGGGTTAAACATCTTCCACCCTTTGGAGCAGAGGAGCATCATCATCACCTAAAGGGGTCAAGGAATTGTAGCATTCAGGTCGTCTAGACAAACGTCTGCCTGCCGGATGTCCTTCCCAACTTGGGTGAGCTATGGCTGCAGGTCACCCCTGTCAGAGGTTGTCCCACTTCTTCGTGGGAGGACAGAGTTGAGAGCATTATTCTGATTGCAACAGTTTTGCAGAATCAGCTTTAGCTGACTATGGTAAAGAAATGTGGACCAATAGCCAGGTGACACGTGATTGGAGGTTCGGGTGCTTACAGGAATTTCTGAATGAGGTTGTGTGAGAGTGGACGAAAAGACCGGTGCTCATTGGCTCATTCATCCGTTGCCACGCAACCTCGCCAATAAATTCCTATGAGTATCAGAATTCCTGAATGAGGTTGTTGGAAAGTGAATGGGAAATCTTGACATTGGACAGTGTGATGAGAAAAAAAATTGGATGACATCCGCAATGTTGACCAGAATTCCATAGCATTCCAATGCAGATTGCTGCTCATCCGCGAATTCCATGGCAGAATGCGTGATACATGGACAATAAAGCAAGCGATGTAGGCCTTCAATGGAGTTCTTTGCCGCCATGCCATGCATTTACAGCCTGCAGGTTGGATTTCTGGCACATCCATAATGTGTGCTCACGCGAGCACCATTGTCATGTGCTCTAGGACCACAACGAAAGTAGGAGCACCTACAGGGGGACACGAATTTCCTGGACTCTATGTGTGAGATGGTGGTAAGAGCATCTGACGAGAAAATCTGTTTCCCTATCAAAAAGCTATGCTCATGAGATTCTTTTTACCACACAGTCTAATCTGGCCGTAAGACCTCAAGGCAAAACAACGAACAGACTCTATTTAGCAGCTGAAGACACCCGAAGGCTGAACAGCTCCATGAACCAGACGCTGGGCGCTCTCAGCTCCAACCCTTGCCTACGAACTCGCTCTTCGGGTACCAGAAATTATTTCTTTTCCGGCTCATTGAACTTTGTGCTCCTCTTTGGTACAGTGGAGAAAATCACAGCGCAGAGATGCTTCCAACGCAGCCACAGCTCAAAGAAGAAAACCTGCCTCGACAGCTCATAGTACAGTATTCAATGGATGCATCTTGCAGCATTATTTGAACAGAAATCGTCGTCCTATTAACAGCCATATAACACACGCCCCACAGCGGGTGCCCAGGCTGCTACTGTGATGATGCCGCCGCCGCCGCCGCCGCCGCCAACTGGTTCGAGTGCTCAGGATCTTTGAGAGTGCAAAGCGCGCGGAGGCGGCCAAACGGAGGTTGCGTTGTCTTAGAGAACGGATTTCCGTGCTCTAGATGGCTGCTCGCACTTGTTCACCTGGGTGGGGAGGAGCATCTTGAGAGGGACATGTTTTTCTTCAGTTCTCGTGTTCCTGTTTGCAGACTGATGAGCAGACGCTGCAGTTCAAAATTAAGTCAAAGGAGACAGACAGCAGTTCAAAATTCGCCATATTTTTGCACTCAGGGAGCTGCGAATATACAATTTCAAGCAGTCGGTGAAAAGATGAAAGCGGAAAAGCCGAAAAATGCCTATTAGAAGGAGTTGCGTCCTAAGCGATTTCCACCGGCATGATGATGACTGTTGGAACTTCCTTAGTAAGGGACTGTGAACTGTTAATGCAGCCTCTTTTTTACTGCGCTTTTCTTAACTGATGCTCTTTTTCTTCCTCTTCTTCTTCTCTTCCTCTCTTGGCCCATGAACAAGAGTGAATTGCCCATTTTGCCCGCCCACAATCGCCACATCGTTTTAGGGCAAACTACATGGGCCGTAACTGGGGCAATTTGCACAACCTCAGCCACATTGAAAAACTCGTGATACGACCCACAAAAGTGCCGTAAATACGCTTTGGAGCAGACATGTGTACGTACACATATGACCAAAGGATAATGCGGCTGATTGAAATGCCTGGCGTTGAACGCTAGAAAGTTGCGACCTCAGCTGAGCTGCTGAGTATCCCTGGAGAAGAGTGGAAAGTGAATCGGGATCATTCTACAGCGCGTTGTTGCTACTTTCGCGCTGGCCGCTGCATCGATATTCCCAGATATCGGCTTTGGGCGCACGATATCTGCGGGGGAGGAGGGGGATGTTATCAGAGCGCTTTCACAGGGTAGACAGATGTTAACGTGGCTTCTTGACGCTTTCAGGCTTCGTGTGGAAGTGACTGGCACACGTGAACCACCTGGGATGGAGCACTGACTGACGACCTGCACGAGATAGCAAACATTCGAACTTTGGAGGCGGTTTCCAACAAGACCTACATGCATGTGAAGCATGCAGACACTCCCCTCTCCGTCTGTGCCATGTGGTTCAATGATAGGAGCAGTCATGTGGAGAAAATGTTTGAAGAAGACGAAAAATGTCGCGTATTAACCACGAATTGTCTGTCTACGGTTTCAGCTCCATTGGCTTCGCAGTTCTGGAGATAATTCCATTTGTATGTCTTCCCCAACTTCATGTCCACCCTGTCCGTCATGTATATCCACAAGGGCGCGGACAAAGTTCGCGCATTAACAAAAAGTAATATTTCTCACGCTTCACATAACATTTTGCTGTGAAACATAAACAGACACTGTATTGGAGTGTCACTGACAATGCCGAAAGAAGCCTCAACTTGTCTTGAGTCTAAGCGGAAAATTTAAAAGTGACATCTGCTGTTCCTCCAGGTACAATGAGCGGACTTATCATGCACCCTGTACGTACAGTTGATGTCTGTAGTTTAGATGCACCTGAAGTCAAGTCTTTAATGTTTGGTGCTATCCATAGTTAAAACTCAGTTATGCCAAGACCCATTCCAGGAGAGCAATACTCGTATTGGCTACGTCCTCGTCAAGTGGCCTTTGGAAGTGAAGCAGTCGAGTGAAATTGAAACGAGAATCATTTCGTAGGCAAACTTTCCATCTCAGCTGTAAGTGTGGGGACCTTTTTTTTGTCGACAGACTTGCACTGAAAACTTATACTGAAATAGCTCTGTCGACGGCCAGACTTTCACCGGGCTTTTGCTGTAGTCCGCATTAAGTGAATATAGTGTGAGCAATGCAAACCAGTCGAGTTCTTATGAGTGAGTACATTGACACTCTGTTCACCGCAAAGTCCGTTTCATTTGGATTTCTGCTCAATTTATAGGCGAATTCCTTTCGCTTGATCAGGAGTTTGGCATAAAACTGTGCGGGCCTCAAGAAGAGCAAAACTGTCAGCAGTCCTTGAGTAAAGAAGCGATCAAGCCAACGCATGGTTGAATGTAAGGCCTTTTAGCCCAAGTCCATCTATGACAAGTGGAAATGTGCCACAATGGCTGAGCAGAGGCTCTTAGACCATTCCATATTGCTTTTCTTTGTTGCTTTGCTTCTTTCTTTTTACTCACACACAGCACCCCCAAGTCGAACGTACCCATATCCAGAGACGTGGCACGTTGGAAAAAGCATTGGTTTGAGAGCGCGCAGTAATCTGTGCCAAATTCCGAAGTATCAAACTTTTTCCATCATTGATGTCAGTTACTCCGTAGCAGGAAAAGGTCGTTCAGGAAGTTGGTTGGTATCCGTGAGCAGTCGTCCATGGAGCGGAAGATCTTCAGGGCGCGCTTGTGTTGCCCACTAACTGGCGGGATGTTGGTGAGCAACATCATCGTCGTCGTCGTCATGGTGTGCCACATCTCGAGCGTTAAACTGTTGTCTTCTGCCCATCTTAGCATGACCAAATTGTCGTTTCAAAGCCGCATTCCTCTTCTCCTTGGCTCAAACTCATTGCTGTGTTCCGTCCAGTACAAGTGGCTTTAACATGCGTACGAACGTGATGTGTGCGTCGGTGTGACGAACGAACGAAAGTTGGGCACTCACGAAGACGGAATTTCTGCAGAAGCGTGCAAAAATGACCTTTCCGCCAAAGGCTGGCGCACGAACGACTCCACGTCGAACTCGTGCCTGAACATGTGAATGGAGAAACTCATGAAAAGCAAACAGGGCTTTTAGCCTAGTTGGATGAGAGCGACTTCATCGAGAATGAGTGCGGGGTCGTGGCGTCAACGTGAAAGCACACGCACGCGTCGTCCTGCTTGCCCAAGATCGTCTCATTTCGGCCGAGCCCCACTGTTTTGGCGCACACCGCAAAGCCTGACAGGGACACTTTGCACGACTTTAAGAGTCCACCAGCGGCCTGCTGTCGAGACCTGTTTGTTCAGCGTTTGCCATTTGTCTCTGGGGCAACTTCGTGCATTCCACGTGTCACGCTCATTGAGCATCAGGCCCATCACGAACACGTGACATGAGAGTAGCGCCGACTACTACGGCAGTAGTTACATTATATGGATGCAATAACACTCACCCAGTTGACCCCCCTGAAGACCGGAGGAGGAGGAGGAGAAGGAAGAGGCGACGACGACGTCTCGTCGGTCGGTGATTCTGCAAATACCAAGAGTAGCATAGTAGCGAATAAATTTGCAATGCTCCCTCTCTCCTCCCTTCTCTCCCCCCCTCCCCCCCACTTCTCTTTCCCCAGTTTTATGAGCCATTTGCAAAAAAGAGCTGATAATGTCAACGAAATGACTCCGGTCTGATGGATGGCTGCGAAACAACCGCTTACAGGCGATTCCCACCTGGGCTAAAGGGGCTCGTAAAAGATCTTCAACTGCCTTTATTGACCGTTCCGGAATAATAAATACTTGGCGAGCTCACCTCTAACAAGGAAGGCATGGACAAAGTGCTTAATTACCGCTAAATAGGAGCTCAGGGCGGAGAAGGAGCCGGAGTTTACTGATTTATGCTTGTGGATCTGTCCATGAAAAGTTTTAGAGGCAACTACCCTTACCTTATGGGATGAAGATTGGGTACGAAATGGCACTGCCTGGTCTGATGGCCCGGGGTTATGAGCGGAGGAGACGAGAGGAGGAAAGGAGCGAGAGACTTTCTTCTGGCTTGTTCTTTCTTGGCTCGCTCGCCTCCCCCTTTTTTCTGTTCCCTCCGCTGGCCTACTCGTTCGCTCACTCGCTCAGACTTGTAGTAGTCGTAGTAGGCAGTCCTGTTGGCTTAATGTGCGCCAGCCAACTCTCGAGGCTCCGCGGACCCCGTACGTGCGTCCGGCCGTGCAAGTGCGGCCGGGGGGGCCAAGGTACGCAAGCATGCTTTATGGTGTCAAAAGACATAAAGAGGAACAATGGGAGAACAAATTTTTCCATCAATGGGAGCAACAAGGGCGGGGAGGCCGACGCGCCCTGACCGCGGCAGGCCTGGACAGTGTGTCAGAGGTTATCTCTCCGCAGTTTTATGGCTCATAGTGCATGATCTTCCCCAGGCCCTGCCTCTTCACTCTGCGTCTGCGCATAACAGCACTACTCTTTCGATCGAAGTCGGCGGCGGCGGCGCCGGCCCCGCCGTCCGGGCCCCCGGCCGCCTTCCCGCCGCCTTTCCTTAAATGTCATTGGTTGCATGCGCGCGTGCGCGTGTGAGAAGCTAAGAGAGAGAGAGAGAAGAAGGAGAAGGGGGGGGGATAAAACTCCTCATACATTCCCTTGATCCAAAATGCTACTGCTGCTTTCGGATAATAGCCTCAGCCGCACAAGAGAATGTAAATTCTAATTTTCTCCGTCACTGGAGAGAGAGAAGCCATTTCCCGGGTATTTGCATAACGGGCAGGTTTTTATCTAAGAGCAAGTGAGAAGGGAAAACTGCTAAGTATGGAGGGAAAAAGTAGGGGGAAACTGTCAGCCAGATTTGTGCTCTCGATACACGAGCGGCAGCAGAGGCTGCAGCGGCGGCCAATGGGGCGGCCGATGCGGCGGCCGATGCGGCGGCCGATGCAGCGGCCAATGCGGCGGCTGACGCGGCGGCTGATGCGGCCTGGGCCGAGTCTGTCTGCGGTTGAAGCCACGACCAGCGTGAAGCCAAAGAGGGCAGCCGCCGCCGAGGCGGCGACCCAGGTGGCGACCGGGGGGGCGGTGGGCGGAAAACCCCAGGAAGAATGTATTGCAATTCATACAAATTAGGCTCAAGCTTATTTTGCTTCCACTTCTTCCCATTCTTTCTTTCCCCTCTTCTTGCCATACATGGCTGGGCCGCGTCTGGCGGCGGCCGCCGTGCGCGCGGGTTCATTCACTGTGTTCCGGCCGCACTTAAAGTCACTTTGATGGCGACATAAACCATTCTGGCGCTTCAAACGACGGCGGCGGCGGCGGCGGCGACGGCGACGGCGACGGCGGCGGCTGGACAGTAAGGGAAAAGGGCCGCGACGACGACTGCGGCGGCGACGGCGGCGACGGCGGCGGCGGCTCCTAAACTGGAGTTAGTGCCTTGTTATAATCAATTTTTGTCGTAAAACGAAGAAAATAGGTGCAGCCAAGCTGAGAAGAAGTGCACTTTTTATTGTGGTGGAAGCGGGCATAAAACATGGCCGCGAAATGCGCTACAAAAATTTGTGTCTTTATCAACAGGGAAATAAAATGGCGATAACTTCCGTGGGAAAAGGCGAAATAATAGCTGCAAAGAGAGGACAGAAGGAAGGAAGAAGAAGTTGCTTCCGCAGTCCTGAGGTCGAGGACAAGCAAACTTCACACACGATTGACACGAACGCAGACAGACAAGCGTCATCCTCCAACTCGGTCGTCGTCATTTTGGCTGTTGTTGTCGTCGCTGCTGCTGCTGCAGCTGTTGTTGTTCGTTATCGCCTGACTGCGGTTTCGCTGCAAGACATCGAGCGGCCTTTTGTTGATGCCTTTTAAATATTGTACTTGGCTCGCTCGCTTTGCTGCGCCTTCCTCCACTTGGTGTCGAAGCAAAGCGGCAGGAAGAGAAGGGCACTGACCCTGTCTTAAGGTGTGAGGAGGGGGAAAAGATGAGAGATGTAACACTTGTTTCCCTGGCAGAAAAAGACGAGACTTTTCACCTACCCGACGCGAAATTATACAGTACGAGGATTAGGGGAAGACGAAGGCGGCGGAGGTAGAGAAGAGGGAAACCGACGTCACGGCCGTGTGGTTGTTACAGTGCACGCGGGGCCTCTCCTCAAACCCACTTCGACCTGGGCTCGGTGCCCGTGTGGAAAAAAAAGCGTTCCTCGATCGTCACAACGCCGCCTCCGAGAAGCCGGAGGAGCTCCGACTGCGAGGTTGCGTTACTGGCTTTCGTACGACTTCTCCTACTGGGCGGTAGCGGCTGCGTCCAACTGCCAGAGTCGACGTATGTAGTGCCGACGTCCGTCGGTCCCGTCTAGGCCAAGCGGAGTCGCTCTCGCTTGTTTGTCCGTTTGAGTGAGATAACGTCGCTACCTGACTGGACCTGGAACGAGCAATTGCAGTTTATTGTGCAATTTTGTTCCCTTACACGCAGTTCCACGTAATAGAATCAGACAACGTGCGGCTGCTGCGCACGTGCAAAAGTACGCTTAATGCAAATTAAGCGATCATTCATCTTATCAGGGGGGAACTCGCAAGATCTTTGGGACAGGATTTGGAGGGCTTTCGTCAGGCTTTGGCTCCAGCTCTCTTCATTATCATTAGCCGAACAGGGGAGGAAAGCTTGGTGGGGACGAAAAAAAGTCCATCGCATCGATTGGTTGAAGGTTGAGCTGAGTACCTAGAGCAGGATGCGTCCCTTGTGGAGGGAGCGCAGACCGAATAAGACCAAAAGTGCCAGAGTTCAACTCCAAACTGCGATATTGAAGGTTCTAAAGGTAGGGCGAGGTCTTTGCCAAGTCATTCGTTTGTCCAGCCAATTGTACTTAAAGTGTCTGCAGGACTTGAAGAGCCAAGATGCCAAAATGCAAAAGAAGGAACTAAGAGGTCACCAATCCCCTTGTTGACACTAGATTTAAAGTATTTCGGCGCGAATACAATGAAACTGTTAACCCCATTCTGTGCAGCTGTTATTTCAAATATACAAGACGCTCGTGTGTGTGTGTGTGTGTGTGTGTGTGTGAGCATGCGAGAGAGAGAGAGAGAGAGAGAGAGAGAGAGGGAGAGAAAAGCTGCCGCAGTAGGCTTTTTTTGAGCCAGCACATTTTCCAATCGCTGTCGTCTCGAAATATATGTTTCGCTGGCTGTGAAGCCAGCTACTATTACGTCCTAGCTCTCTCTCTCTCTCTTTCTCTCTTGCCATATACATAGATGCACACACGCACACACACACACACATATATATATATACACGTATATCCCTGCTAAATTTTGTGCTTTTCTCTTTTACTCGGCTGCCGCTGCTGTTGCTGCTGTTCTTGGGAGAAAAAAAGTGCTTTCTCTTTTTTTCGTCTCTCGACAGCGTTGCAACATTTCTTGCTCTGAGCATTTAATGCCGAGGAATGCAAGGGATGTCTTTTGATGAGGATCTTCGGCCTGACATCTAAGCCATCTGAGCGATTTAGAGAGATATACGGCTACATCCAGCCATCTAAACGATTTAAAGAGACGTGCGATTTATTCTTAGGTCTGCACGTGAACTCTGAGCAGCGTGAACGAACCCACCCACCCCCAAAAACTCCCCTTGCTCGTGCCCCAAAACATGTGCTCATTGATGACAAACGGTGCTCAGAAATCCCCCCTCTCCTCTTTTGTTGGGCTGAGAAGACTTTGTGAGTCCCCTGAGTTTTCTGTCCCAGGATCCAATCTGTTCCAAAGCATCTCTCCTTCTCCTCGATCCTTTCTTTCTTGATCCCACGAAATGGTTCGCAAAGAAAAGGAGGGGGAGTCAGGAATATGGGCTTTGGCTAGGAGGAGGACGTCGACGACGAGGAGGAGAAGGGGGAGGGAGGGAGGGAGGGAGGGGGGATTGCTTTCATGCAAATGAGGCTCAAGAATGGGCTGCATGGAAAAAACATGAAATATGTACCCCTCGACGCACGCACGCACGCACGCACACACACACACACACACTTTTGTGCGTGTCAAATCCAGCAGCAGCTCCTCAGCACTTTGGGGCCGACCCAAACATAATTTAATTTTCTTTGGAAGAGGCGAATCTTGAGCGCGTGTGGGCCAAAGACTCAGCCCAGTTATTTCCTGCCCGAGCGCCGACTGAGATGAGTGATCGCGGACCCCTGGCGTGCCTCCCTTATTAGTTTCTGCGCCAAGAGGGGCTAAACGACGGCATAAATATCGGGCGATGCAAATTGCGATTGAAAAAAGGAGGAAAAAAAAAAGCTCGCTCACTCTCTCCTTCCTCGCGCTCGTCGTCTCCATCTCCTCCTCCGTCTTGTTCGCCTTCTCCCATGCAAATTCCGACCGCCCAACGTGTTGCATCCATATTATTAGTGGGCCGACCGTTTTTATCTTTTGTGAAGGAGAAGAGATGCGCCTGACACAACTAAGTGGGCAGAGAGACGGAGCCAAAAAATGTTTAATAGCTTTTTGGCATCCCCCCTTCTCCACTTTGGCGTCGGCCACCGCCGCCGCCTTCGCCATTGCCTCCTCGGCCGCCGTCGCCTCCCCCCCCACACACACAGCTGCAGTGGGAGCAGCGGCGGCGCCAGCCACTCCTTCTCCGCCTCGTCCTGCCACACCGTCATTATGCGAGGAAGCCGAGCTTTCGCCTCCCCGGATTGGTGGACGCGGCCGATCCAAAATGGCCGCCGGCCGCCGCCATTGGAGCCGCTAGGTTGCGTGCCAACGAGGCCGAGAGCGATGGGAAGAATGCAGGCGAGGAGCATTTGCAGAGGAGCGACCACAGCCAGCGACAAACTAATGAATCAAACTTTTCATAACACGCTCCGGTCGCCCTTTTCTTCGCTCCCAACGAGCGGAGAATGTTTTGTGTGTAAATATTTATCATTGTGCAGTCATGAGGAACTTTTTTTTAAACTCTCTCTCTTTTTTCTGGCGCGACCCATCAACTTTTACGATATAGCCCGTAATGAAGTGTTGTGGATATCGCGAACGCTTCTTCATCCGCTTGGCCAGGAGACACAACAAATGCAGAAACCACCGTGGGCGCGTCCGCGCCCCCGTCGATTTGTCCGATTTCAATGGCCTCCGCCTTGGAGCGGGCGGCGCAGAAGGAGCGCGTGCGCCTCTTTTTCCCTCTGTGAAGGGAGAAAAAAAAAAGAAGCACGCTGTAAAACACAAAATTGACCTCTAAAAGTGAACCATCGGCGGCTCCATAAACCGCCGTAAAATACCTATTCGCCCATTAGAATCAATGAGATGGCGAGATAACTTGTCAAAAGAGGGCATAAAGACACTTGATTATGCCATTTCACAGCAGAAAAAAAGAGGGGAAGGCGCGGAAGCACTTCATAAAGACGCCATCACAGGGGTCGGCCTCCGTGTCTGCCTCCGTGCTCAGCGCGGCGTGGCCGCCGTTGCACGGATGGATGTTTCCGCCCCAGGAAAACGATCGTTTAAGTGCGCGTTTGAGACGTGCGCAGTTGTCGGGGCAGCGATTTTCACGGCCAACTCTTGATTCCCGCTCACTTGTCTGTGCGTGTGGCCGGCTAATTTGGCGTTGACGTGCACGGCTGATCTGTTCATGACGACGAGACGAGTGGGAGACAAATCAGCATGATTGCCTGGCGGAGGAGTGACACCGGCTGGCAGATGTGGGCAAGCAAGTTGCTAAGCTGCAACAACAACGTCAACGTCAGTCCGAAAGTTTCCACTGCCTGTCAGGTTTTTTGGGACTCCATGATGCTGGTACCCGCAGACGCCCTCTTGGAGCTGCTTGCCGTGGACTAGAGGACCCCCCCTCATTTTACCTGTTGAAAAATCAAAATTTGCTCTCTTTTTTCGGCGGTGTTTTTTTCCCGCCGTCCCCTAATTACCAGGCAATAACCAGAAAATAACAATTTTTTGGCATTGTTCTTAGCATTAATCTTTTGCAAAAGCCATTTTCCCAGTCTAGGCAGTGATTACATCGCCATGAGGGGCGCAATTTTTATAATTTAGATGGTCGATAGCGCAGTGGGCAAGAAAGGAAGCGCCAACGTAGGTAGACAGACAGAAAATGCATTCCCCTTTCTCCAAAACGGAGGGGCCAAAAAAAATGTCTTGTTCTGCCGCCGTCGCCGCCGTTTTCATAGGTCTAGGCCGTGCAAGAGCGGCGCGGACGGCGGCGAAAGCGGGCGGGCCGAGTACAGCGGAGCGACGCTGTTGGCGCTGACTGAGAGCAGTGGAAGTTCTGGGGGGCGGCACTGAAGAAAAAACTTAAAACGATATTATGCACTCAAATGCAGCTGACGGCGAAACTTCTTACGGTGGAGGCAGCAGGAGAAATAAAAATAAAATTTCATACATCTGATTCGCGAGATTCGCCAAAGCGACGCGTCCGATCAGCAATTCGTAATAGGATAATTGAGAAATGCAGCTTTGGACTCATATTTCTGTTTTATACCTTTGCTCTCTCCCTTAATGAGGCATTAAAGTTAACGAGAGATTGTGCAATTTGACGCCTCATATTTTACGAGGTGCATTTTGGCCCTCTCACTTGAATTTCTGTATGCAACAAAGCGCGCAAAGGAGCTCTTATTGCATTGAGCTGCGTTGCACAACCGCGCTGCACTGCGCAACTGCACTGCAAACGGTTATGTAAAGGAGTTGCCGGACAGAGACAACGTTGTAAATAGTTGGCATCCGACCAGAAAGTGACTTTATGATTTTATAAGCCTCGTCTTGCGCCTCCTGCCAGCTGAGTTGTGGGGAAGACCTTGAAAAAAGAAAACACACTTTTTTTCTGGTCCTTCTTCAGACGAGCGATGGCGCTTTTTGCCATCAGTCCTGGCAAAATTCGCTCGGCGTCGTCAACAGACAGCGCTCTGTTTTGAGCCAGGTAGGCCGCCTTTTCGCCCATTCGGCCGCATGGTGTCGCCATCTATACCTCTGTCAGAACCTGCGAGGAGCTGAGGATCCAGCCGGTGGAAGAAGAAGCGGGGAAAAAACAACCAGAGATTTATTTCCCTGCCTCCATCATCGGCAGTGAGATGCTCTTCGCTGCGTGCATCCTCAGGGCCTCTCAGATCATTGCTTCCTCTTCCCTTGCTTGCTTATCTTCTTCCTATAATCTTTAATTTCCTCCCTGAGCCAGTGAAAAACGAGCTAATTTTCTCCAGCTCTAGGCTATGGATCCTGGGGGAGAAATAACAGGCTTCTCTCTCTTTCTTCCCCCCCCCCTTCTCTATGTAGGAGCAGAAGTTTGGCAGCAGCTGCGTGCCAAAGGCCTGTGAACCAAACAGTTGGCGCAGAATAGAAATTCTTCCTCCACACGCATCCGCCTATTGGGGAGGGTCGGATCGAAGCTCTTGGTTTTGTTGCTGCTGCCTCGAGACCGATCGATCGATGGCCAACGCTCTTTTTGTTTTTAATGTCTACCCTTTGGTGGTGTCCCAAAATGGAGCTGCACACGTACGGGTTCGCCCAGTCCGGTGCAGTTTGCACGCAGACCCACGACCGTCGCCCCCGAGGGCGGTGCGGTCTTGGCCGGAGCAGAACAAAAGATGCATGCGAAGTTGCTGTTAACTCTTTCCCCTCTTTCTTTGTGTGTGTGAGTTTGTGTGTGCGTTGGAAATGTTGGGAATTTTTTGGCTCTTCTTGCACTCCCTTCTTCATCTATTGAGCGGCCGCCTCCGTCTAGGAACGATCCTATCTCCCTGATACCCTCCTCCTCCTCCTCCTCGCCGGCGCCGCTGCCGTCGTCGTCGTCCTCCTCCTTCGCCGTCCTCTCCCTCCCCCCCTCTCTCTCTCTGCTCCCATATAATGTAACGAGTTTTTGGCTGGCAGAGGAAGGAAAGAAGGGAAAGAAGGGTAAGTCCTCCTCCTCCTCCTCCTCCTCCTCGTCGTCGTCGTCGTCGTCGTCGTCGTCGTCGTCGTCGTCGTCGTCGTCGTCGTCCTCCTCCTCCTCCTCCTCCCCCTGTGTGACGCTGCACACGTGCACGTGTGCACGTCAATTTTCAAACTACTTCTCTTTTCGTCCGCTCCACAGCGCGTATAAGAGAGAGGCAGAGAGAGCGAGAGCGCCGTTGTTTCACTTTCCCCCTCCCTCTCCTTCTGCACACACTCGTACGTGTACACGCACAAACACGCGAGGAGCAAAACGTCGCTCTTCCTGGGCCGTGAAGAGTCCGCAGTCGAGTTCACTTCGTCATGCAACTTCCCTTCCCCCCTCCCCACGTAAATAATGACTTGGACGCTCAAGCTTTCGTCGAGATGCGTGATGAACAAAAGACCCATTTCTCTCGTCCTCATCCATCCTCGTTCAAATTTGAACATCCTTGTCACATCATCTCCGTCCAGGCCCTGCATACAAAATGAGATGGGCTTAGGCCTCAGGAGGCCCATTCTCTTCCTCTCTAACCTCGTTCCTCACTGATTTGAATGGTCAACATGTCTCCTCGCTGTGGAACAGCTGTGGGCCGAGCAGAAACTTGTCATCTCGGCCAGATTTGGACCCGTTTAAGGTGGGCTCCGCCCATCGAGGATCGTTGTACTGCACGCATTAACTCTGTACTAGTGACTTCTCGGGAAAGATTAAAGGGATCTCTCCCATTCATTAAATGTTAAACAACGACCTACACTATGAATGTACGTATGTACTATGTGTGTACGTCGTAACACAATGTGTAGGTGTTCTTTGCATTTATGACTGCTTCACGACGCTCTTGCTTGCGTAGGCCTCCACGTCGTATTCCTTCTCGTACTCCTCTTCGTCCCACAGCTCGGGCATCCCCTCCAGGAAAGAGCGGACGGACGCGGCGGCGGCGCTGTTGCCCCGCTTCTTGTGGTCATTGTCTTGCTCCGGACCCAAGGAGAACAGGTCGAACAGCCTGTCCGTGGCCATGGACTGGAGGGAGGCGTTGTCGTCACCAATCACCGTGTTGGCGGTCTTCAGCTTGAACTGCTGCAGTCCCAGGATCTTCTCCTCGATGGTGTGACGAGTGATCAGACGATAAACATTCACTACCTGCAACAGAGGGAGAGACAAACTTATGAATATCGGACAATGCCCACAACTTGAAGTGTTTGGCCGACTGCTGTTACACAGCCATCACTTGGGTCGCAGTTGCGCAACATTCGAACGTTCGTACTCAGGTAAGTACGCACAGTGCGTACCTACAGTCCGGCAGTGACGAGAGTCAGCATCCCCTGGCGAATTTTGCACTTCTTGCGCGTCCATCCCAGCTGAAGGCACATTGCAAATTGAATGAAACATGAAAGTCAGGGCCTGCATGTACATGACTGAGGGCAAAAAAAATCACAGCTTTTAATTTTGGACGCATAACTGCACTTAAAACAGAGCAAAAAAGAGCAAAAAAGTGTTTTCCACAACCTTCAACTGTCCTCTAGTCATGCCTGCGGAAAACAAGGGGTGAAAAAGTGAGCGCCCCCCCCCTACAAATCAGTCCCAAAGCCCCAAGCTACATAATCACAGTCGCTTTTTTAAGTATTTGTAAGTTTGTGCGGTCAGATAGGTCGGCCAGCTCCAGGAGCAGAAACCCTAAAACATCCTGTTTTCGTCTCTCTGGCTTGAGTGTATGAAGGTATGAGAAGCTGACAGAGCTTCATATGCACTGCACGTCATGATGAGTACTTTGCTGAGACCATTTTGCTGTACCGTAAACATACCACCTATAAATCTATGATATTCACTCTACGAGTTTCCAGAACCATCTGCAAAGGCTCGTAAATGCTCAAAATTTGGCTGTTATAAATAGTAGTAAACAGCGCCTGATAAGTACAGGGCTACGCTTAGTTTCGACCCCTTTTTTGTTTTAAGTGCAGTAATGCGTCCAAAATTAAAAGCTGTGATTTTTTTTGCCCTCAGTCATGTACATGCAGGCCCTGACTTTCATGCTTCATTTCAATTGCAATGTGCCTGCAGCTCGGATGTCCGCGCAAGAAGTGCAAAGTTCGCTAGGGGATGCTGACTCTCGTCACTGATGGACTGAGCGTGCATGTCGTGGGGGTCATAGCAGAGCAAAAAGCACCTACATAGGCAGAACAACATGTCCGGCACGTACTGCAAATACGCTTTATCGCAAATATCTCGAAGTCGTCAGCTTCAGCAGTATTTCATAATTTTATGACAAAATTGCGAACATCTGACGTCATTCAAAGAGGAACAGATGCGATGTTTTATGTTTAAGGATCCTCACACTATTAAGTAGGCTTTAGGGGGGCCCTAGAATTTTGATGTTTGTTCTTTCTCAAAAGCTTGCTTTCCTTTTATCTCCTTGTCCTTGCCCAAACTTTGCTCTCGTTCCTTTTTTGTGTGCGTGTTCGCCTCATGCCCATTACAACCTTAAAGGCCAAGAAGACAGCCTCAACAAGGTCAACAGACACAAACCACAAAAGAAAGCGACTACAGTTCTGCAGGCACTGGCCTCATCACACTGCCTTTTCACCTTTTTCTGCCCAATCCGGTGCGCTCTGTCCATGGCCTGCAGGTCCTTCATCGGGTTCCAGTCGTGCTCCACGAAGATGACGGTGTCCGCGCCTGTCAAGTTCAGTCCCAGGCCGCCTAAAAAAATAAGCGAATAAAGCACCCTCTTAATATAAGGAAGGCACGATATGGTGAGGACGCTAATTATTGTCTGAGAATAATGGAAGCAGACGGAGTCTCCTGCTTCAGAGCGTCTCAGGGGCTTGGTGACTTTCGCTTCGCGTGCAAAGAGGCCATGTCGAAAGTCCTCATTGAGATGGAACATTAAGAGCAGGTTGCAAGTGTGCAGGCACGTATGAAATCTTAAAAGGATCAACTTAGACTTAAATGTCAATATGAAGAGATTCGATGAACTTCAAGTGAGGCGAATGATTGCTACAGAAAGATGCACAGACAGCTCTCCTCCAGTACGGCCAATGGGTCCTTGCATGTAACGTCGGAGCTCTACAACAAATTCATTAATGTAATTGGTAGTTTTAAAAAGGACGCAGAACATTGTCAATGAAGGGGTTCCTCTTCTACTTCACTGCATACTGAACGATCATGATAAGAAAAAGTGATAATGTCACTAAGACCCCACCAAGCAACCACCATAGCCATAACGAGTTTTCACCAATCTAAATCATTTTTTTACCAATGTCATTCTCCCTGGTCAAGATAACGAACTTCTGACTGAGAAGTCGGTGATTATCAAATTTCGAAATAATTTGCTGCAAATTAAAAATGGTACTTCTCGGGGACTTCTGAATCAGCAGGACAAACAGTAACAAAAAACAGTACAGCACAGCTATTCAGTAAAGCAAACCTTGCTTAAACAATGAATCAAACATTTCTCGATGTCCAGGGACGGGGGACGTTATACTGAGGGACAGAGGGGGCACATCTATCAATAATAATTGGACTCTCCTAGCAAAATACGGTTGAAAAACTTACCCACAGCTGTGGTGACAAGCAGCAAGTCGATTGAGACATCCCCGTTGAACTTGTCCACGATCGCTTGCCTGTCCGCCGGCGCCACCGACCCGTCCAGCCGTAGAAACGTAACTGAAGGCATCCTCTTCTCCAAGAGATCCTTCTGCACCAAGTCCATCATGGCCCTTAGCTGGAAGAAGACGAGCGCGCGATGCTGGACAGCACAAGAATCCGACTCATTCGCGCCAATGCCGCACTGCAGTAAGAGGTCCATGAGTGCCGGCAGCTTCCCCGAGTGCATGATGTCGTCCAGATTCGACCCGGAGGACTGCAGCCACTCGTCCACGAACTCCTTCTCAGGATGGCTCTCGTCCAAGACTAGCTTGGGGTGATTGCACACTTTGCGCAAGTACTGCAGAGCCTGGAATGCATGTGGTGGAAGTTGCTGCTGTGGCTGCTGCTGTTGCCGTTGCTGCTGTGGCTGCTGCTGTTGCCGTTGCTGCTGCTGTTGTTTATGCTTGCCAGCAAAGTGTTCGTATAGTCTGATTTGCAGAGGGCTAAGCGTGCAGTAATAGTCCTGGGTGATCTTGGGCGGCAAGTCAGAAAGGACGTCTTCTTTCGTCCGGCGGAGGATGAAGGGGAGGACTTGGCGATGCAGAGCCTCCATGGCCAGCGCACCTGCTTCTTGTGCTTGACGGCCAGGTTGCGGAGATGGGGCTGCTGGCTTTAATCCGCCAGCTTCACGGGCAGCGATGATCGGTCTCGCGAAGCGTGCCATGAATTGGGATGCTGTTCCGAGGAATCCCGGCATCAGAAAGTCAAAGAGAGACCACAGCTCCAGCACCGAGTTCTGTATTGGTGTCCCTGAGAGCACGAGCCTATGTTTCGCCCTTAGTCGTTTCACGGCCAACGTTGTCTTCGTACGGGGATTTCTGATGACGTGACCCTCGTCCAAGATTACGTAGTTCCAGTCGCTGGCGGCCAACAGCTCGACGTCTGACCGCAGAGCCTCGTAAGAAGTGACCACCAGATTGACGTGAGGAAGCGCTTGAGCCAGCTCAGCGCGAGCGGCCCGAGAACCCGCGTACATGAGTGGGTGGAGGATGGCGGGAGAGACGAAGCGCTCGATCTCGGAGACCCAGTGCGTGCAGAGTGTGGGAGGGCAGACCACCAGGGAGGGAAGTTCAAGACCAGCGCCACTAAAAAAAGGGAACAGTGTGAGCAAGCTTTCTGGTACCCGTTCGGTACAACACGTGCTCGCTCGAATTCATACCATACAGCAGGTAAAAAGCTAGGCAAAAAAAAAAATAATCAAAATTTTGGCCTTTTTCTCGATGCATATTAGGTTGGTTACGTGCTTCGTCCCTACAGCAGGACCTGAGGAGGATCCAAAGAGTTATTATTTCTTCTCTCCTTTTGAATATAATGGATTCAAACACCAAATATAGCACCTAGAAAGAGATTTAGCAAAATGACCTAGGACAGTACGTAGTGCTACTCTTTGACATGTAGTTCTGCACACTTGTCCCTGGTTTTTTTGCACACAAATACATACTGCTGGAATTGCCTTCATGCGTGTACGCAGGTCTTACGGATGTCGGGATAAAAAAGTGTGGGCGATATTTTGGAACTTTAGAACTCTAAAGTTCCAAAACACCCCCCGGACCTCGGTCGTTAGAAACTTTTCTACAACAATTGTTAGACTCTCTCTCTCTCTCTCTCTCTCTCTCTCTCTCTCACACACACACACACACACACACACACAGACACGGTGCAAGCACCTTTGCGTCCGCGTCCTCTTGTGCATGTGAACCTAAGCCGATGTAACAAGTGGACGCTCTGTTTACATGGACAAAGCAGATGCGAATTGCATTGGTCATACTAAAGGCTTTGTGCCCTCCGTAATGTGAACTACTTGAATCCCTCACAGTCGGGCACGATCTAATCTGCTCTGACGGGCTTTCTGGAACATGATCCATATCATGCACCAGAAGTTTGATGGAAAAGTCTTGTCAAGCACGCATCGGAGCACTCGCGTGCAATGCATGGACGAACCAGTCGGTGCCACTTACTGCCTTCAACATTGACGTATGCCACTTACTTGTGCCTTTTCCCGCCTGCACTGAAGTAATGGTGGGTGGCGAGCATACACACAGCCTGTAGGGTCTTCCCCAGACCCATGTCGTCACAGAGGATTCCGTGCAGGCCATAGCGATTCAGGAAAGCTAACCAGTCCAATCCGGAGCGCTGATAAGGTCGAAGTATCACCCCGTCAGCAGGAACCCCAGGGGGAAGGAGTCTGCACCAATTTTCCTCGTCCTCGACGCTGCAGGCAGCCCCAGGGTTGGCCAGCTGCGCAAGGAATCTGCGCTCCTTGGCCTTGCGCTGCGACATGTCCAGGGGGAGGTTCTCCGGGTCGGGGACTGTACCATCCAATGGGAGTAGGCGTATCAGGGTCGCGAAGGTGTTCGTGGCCAACAAGCGAACATCCTCATTCAGATCCGACATCTTCCCCAGGACGGGAACCACGAGGAGGACGACGTAAGGGAGTAGATCGGAGTCTGCCCCCTCCGCTATTAAAGCCACGCATTCCATGGCCCCTTGACGTACACACACGTTAGTGCTCTCAAGCAATGGTGCGACCTCTAGAACCATGGTCGTCATCACCAGCGCTGTCGACAGTCTGGACAGCTGCGCGAGGCACCGCGCAGCCATGTGGCGCACTGACGAGTGGTCAGAGCGTAGTAAAACTACTAGTCCAGGCACTGCCTCTTCACAAAGTCTCGCGTGCAGAGCCTCTGACAGCATCGGCGCAATCACTTCCAACGCCCGTAGACACGGCACTATCCCTCCCGGGTTCCTCAGCTCTCCACCCTTATCCCTCGGCGCAGCAATTGTTCCCAAAGTCAGCTCGCGCAACTTGGGCAACCGCTCAAAGACGTCTGCACCGAAGTGTCTCACTATCGTCTTGAGCGCACACTCAGAACCTCTCGTCTGGATTCTCAGTTTCTCACTGCGAGCGGCGTCATTCACAGTTTTGCTGGGCGAGGACGAAGTCGACGCCCCCATCTCGGCTCCATTTCCATTCCTAGTTGAATTGGTACTGACTATACTTGTAATAGCAGAAGTAGCTGAAAGAGCGTCTTGTATCACTGACTGACTCGATTTTCCGTTATTGCTTTTCTTCTGACTGGCCTTGGCATTGTTCTTTGGCGCACTGTTACTGTTGGAGCAAGCCTTGCTGGACTGCGCCTCTCTCAGGGCTAAAGTGACAATTCTTTTGTTTGCCTGATCCAGGGGGTCGACGAGGAACGCGGGGGTGACCGAAGGATCAGCAGACACGAAGCTTACCAAGTTCCGGATAACCTTGTCCACCGGGGTCAGTTGCTGGTGCTGCTGTATTTGCTGCTGCTGTTGTTGCTGCTGCTGTTCTACGTAGATCTCTAGCACTCTGGCCAACTTTCTGGCAGAGAAGGACTGCAACTGTTCGTTTCGCTCCTTCTTCACCGATTCCATAAGAGGCTTGATTAATGGATTTAGTTTGTTTTCGGCAACCAGCGGACTGCCAAGACCAACCGCGGCGCCAGCGGCGCAGGCCAGCGCAGTCACGGCCAATGCCTCTTGGTCGGCCAGAATTTGCGCCACTGAGGGCAAGAGGCTATTGTGGAGTCGCTCAAGAATCGACTCTGCAGTCTTATGTTTCACCTTGCTGTTGGAGGAAACTACAGCACGAAAGTCGGTCGTGGTAAGAAAGTGCTTGATCTGGTCAAACGTCAATCTGTAATAGTTATCGGCTGGCAGTTCCTCTGGCAGTTGCAATTTGTAGTGCTTGAGGGTGGCAACGAAGTCCCCGGCGTCTGTCTGCAGTTGCGTGAACGCCGCTACCGTCTCGTCATAGCTGACCGGCTCCGTTAAGTGTGCTCCTACCGCGCTTCGTAGGGACTCTGGAACGCCAGAAATGTCATGCTGCTCACTCCACTCGCTAATAAGGAGGCAAAGTGCCGTCCTCTGGTGTGCTGAACAGGTCTGGAGCTGCGGTAGCAGGATCTTTGAGACGAACATCTCCATAGGCGGCATTGAATCATTTGAGTAGTCCAATCCTGGCACTGGACGGGCGACAAAGCCCGCTAATTTCCCCAGAAGACGAGCACCAAGACATCGTGAGCGCGTCGCCAGTCGGTCTCGTTCCACAGTGTCGGTGGAATGCTGTGCCTCCGGCCCTCCCAAGTACTGAGGCATCGGTGTTTCGGCCTCTTCCTTCTGCCCGACGAGCAAGTTTGGGGAGAGGGGCCACATCGGTGGTAGTGAGATGAGCGTAACCCAGCCGCCATATAGAGGGCAGGTTGACGTGAGCAGAGGGTTCAGGGGCGTGTAGTCGCACAAGTGCTTCCAGACCTGTTCTATCAACTCCAGGTTTTCTTGATTGTGCTCCAGCAGCGATCTTTGGAAGAGATTTGACGCCAGCGGCTTGGCCACAGCTTGCAAGAAGCGCTCCGCCACTGCCTGTTCAGCAGTCAGCGTGTGCAAGGTGCTCAGAGCGGCCCGTCGCACCTGCGTCGAGGAGTGCGACAGATAGGGTAACAGATGAGGCACGCGAACGATGAGTGAGACGTCATCGTGCTGACCCACTGAGAAACTCTTCTGTTCTTGGCTTCTTTTCTGCTTTAAGATAGCCGCCAGCAACTGCATAGTTGCATGCGTAGAGCTGGTGACGTCGTCGACTGTCTCCAAGGCAGCCCACAGGCGATCGGTGAGGGCCTCGACAGCGACGACGACGTTGCCATGGAAGAGAGTCTGAACCACAGGAATGAGGGCAGCTGCGGCGACACCCACGACGTCGTCTGCTCGGTCCTGCAGCGAGCGGTACAGTGCCGGGTATACCTGCTCAAGCAGTACACTTGTGAGATCTGGACGAACAGCCAACACATATTTGACCTGGAAAAAGAAAAGCAATGGCAAAGGTAATGGCGACAGAAACATGAGCAGCAAGTGCATGAGTGATGTTCATAGTTAGTTGACCTCAGTAACAAGTCAACAGTGAAAACACTTACTCCTAGTAGAGCTCCGTGTCTGCATTGCCAGTTGTCCTGTTCCAGCAAATTAAGAAGCACCGCGACAACACGCTTCACGGCATGCGGTTCCATCAGAGTGAGCACTGCCCCCACTGCCTGCGCCGCGGACTCCCTCACGGGCGCCACTACAGCGTCAGAGACGAAATCGCCGAATCTGTCGCAAGCTATCACGCTCAAAAGACGCACCGCGAGGTCTTCCAACCAGGTGGCAAGGTCCTCTGGGCCGCAGCCACCCCCAGCCTCACGACCGCGTAGCCGCACAATCTCTCGCAAGGCAGTACAGGCCCCGTGCCGAACCTCCCAACGCCGGTCAGACAGATCCCCCGCCAAAAACTCGCAGAACTCGGTCAGCGGTGAAGAGGGGTGTTTTTCCTCGTTCTTTGGAGGAGGCTGGTACAACTTGGGTGCCAGGCGCTGTTTCTTGGCGGTGGCCGCCTGCTGGGCCTTCTGCTTGGACATAGCTCTCTTGAGTCGATTTCGCTCGCGGGCGCTGCCGCCACCACAGCCGCTCCCGTTGGACTGAAGTTTCTTAGGGGTTGTCAAGTCCTCCTTGGAAAAGATTTCCTCTGTGGGGACGCCTAACCTGGCAGCAACGTCCAGACCAAGTTTCTTATTGAGTTCGTCGCGCTGTTTCTCCACCGACGTGGACGCCCCCGCTTGTTCCTCTTCTTGATCGGGCGTGGTCGACCTCTCGCTCTCTCTTAACACGGCCGACAGGTCGAAGTTATCGAAGGTGAGCCGCGGCCTCTTTGGCCCTTCTCCTGGTTCTTCCTTCTTGATGGGGTCTGGGAAAGCCGGTGTGGCCTTGAGGACCTCCTCGAGCGCCTCGACCGCCGCCATCCTGGCGGACCACCTGTGTGAATGAAGGAGAGGGTGGAGGCGCGCCAGCAGCGATGGGAGCTCCGTCGGATGTCCTCCGGCCACCGATCCTAGCTGCTTGGCCGCCAGCGACCGCGTAGACGACGTCGACGACGTCGACAGCAGCACCAAGAGGCGGTCCAGCCGCGAAGACGAGGAGGCCATGGCAGCGGCCTTGGCGCTGGCCAAGTCCAAGGCGATCAGATCATGGTTTTCGCACTTAGAGTCATCGCCTTTCTGCGTGCTTCAGGCGCCTTTAAAACTACTCAGTTTATTTACTTCTCCTACGCTGGTGAAACTGCCAGGGTGGATCACAGAGGCCGAGCTCAGAGTGCGATCGTGACCACCTTGGTTAGACCCTCGTTTACCCATTTTCCCGGCTCTCGTCCTGGTCACCGCCTTCTCCTCGTTTCTCTCGTGCCTGGCGAGCGCCCCCTTCTCCTTCTGGAAGGCCGCGTGCCTTCATGGATACTAGCAGGGAAACCTGGGGCGCCCATATTTATATGAATCCTCCTCGGCCTCTCTGTCTCTCACACACGCTGCCTGCAACGTACACAAACGCGCTCGCGGGCGTCGACGACTGCACCGCGGCGACCCACGATAAAAGCAGTGACCAGGAAGAGAGAGCGCTCGTCGTTGCCAGCTTTTGCGAGGAGGACGCGTGGACCCTCGCCGGCCAGCCGGAGCGCGCGTGGAACGTGCAAAACCCGCGCGAACGTTTATAACTTTTTGCTGCAAGAGTGTTTTCCAGCGGAGCAACGTCGAGGAGGCCGATAGCTCCGGGGGTGGGTGAAACACGTTCATGCACGCGGCAGCGCTTTGGACATCATAGGGTAGTTTCTCCCCACAAAGGCCCCCTGATCAATCAATGGGTCTCATGGCATGCGCAACATTTGAACGAACTCCGGCTGTACTCGATGGGGTGGCATCTGAAGAGGGCCTCAGCTGGAGCTGTCGCCAACGTGGACACTTGTGCACATGCTGTACATCCGCAAGTGCCCGCTCAACAGCTTTGTATTTCGTGTGAGCGTCATCCTGAGTCCCTGCTCATTTTCCTGCTACTCAAGTCGTGCTGCCCAAAACCTACACAGGGAAAGAATCGCCACGTCATTCCTGCAGCAGCTTCCGTCCAATGCTTCATCGGTATGCACGTACTGTACATGGATTGCATCCTCCTCCAATGCATTGGAGGACTACACTGACGCTCTGCACCGCTGTGTTGCACGAGGGGCAGCAAGTCCATAGCCGTGGCCACAGGCGTATGAATGTTGTGCTCGTGCTCACGTTCACTGAACACTCATTGCTTGTTCCGCCTGTTTTCAAACATGAGCAGATGCATTCAGGAGGACGAATGCACCTGTTCACAGTAATTGCGTGCGAACCTTGGATCACCTACAACATGATTGTAGATTGAAGAAATTACTGAGAGAATTGGGCTCACGCCGAGCAAACAAGATGCTGACAAGAGTTATCAGTGAGTACCAAGGTACTCTGTAGTACAGTAGTCTTTTCTGCACTGTGTCACACAGCTATGAGACCACGTCAGACATCTCGATAAGGATCCCGGCCGCAAAGTTGCGTTCAGCAACCTCGAGTCAACTGACAACTGCGAGGCTTACAGATTGAAGTAGGAAATCTGACTCAACGTTGATGTCTGCTTTGACTTTCATGAACAAGTGAAGTGAGAGAGCGAAGGCCTTCGTCTACAGAGATCTTCTTCCCCAAACGACTCCTGCTTGGGCCAGGTCACAAGGAGTTTCCCGCTGAAAAATGAACTCGTACATGATGCATTAGTTCAGTTCCACTTTAGATTAGTTTTGCTGTAGCGAGGAATGATTTGCAAGCCTCATTTTGCTTTGTATAACACCTCTTCTGGATTTCCGCCCAAAAAGTTCTGCCAACGTTTCTTTTGTCCGGATCAGTATTCTGGATAGCGTCTTTCCTTCCTTCTTTACCGACATGTTGACCGGACATCAGTCATGGCCAAATCCGGATGATCATGCAGACCTCGTCCGTCCTGTTACCGTCGCGTCCACCGCCCACTTCGACTAGTGGTGAGGATCCCCCAAGGGTGGGCTGCCGTGTACGTGAGGAGGCTTTTAAAGCCGGAGCGCTAAGAGAAGAAGGCCGCCATCTGCGTCATCCAACTTCCTTCAAGCATAGTTAGATTTGGTTAGCGCTAAATTTCATGTTCACTTGGAACTCATAATTCCACTCGTTCGCCCTGGACACTTCTTATCTCATCCTGAACACTTCTACACATCTGACAACGACTGTTCGGGTGGGACGGAACTCAGTGCGCCTACTGGCAGAACTCCTATCCAGTACTTCACGTTCGACGCGGAAGGCGCCTTGGTGACGCCAGTGCCAGGTTTCTCCCGTGTTCCGCGGGCCGAAGCCGACGTTTCTCGCGAACTCTGCGCCCATGCTTCGATCTCCCTCCTCGATCGAGTCTTGCCCGCCTCGCCGAGAGCAAAGAGAGCGAGCGCCTGAGCTTGTCTGTCCTGGCGAGCGCTAGACAGCAGTAGCTGCTTCTCCCTCGGCTGCGGCTGCTGCTTCTTCATTCATTCTTTTCTCTCGTCTGGTCCAGCTAACTACAGACGAGCAGGCGAGGAGAGACCGCTGAGAGGAGGCCCATCCATTCATTGGGGGCCGTCGACCTCGCCGACCTCGCCGACCTCGCCCTTCCCCACCGGCACGGCGGGCTCACGAGCGGTGAGCGAGAGAGACAGGGAGAGAAAGAGGCCTGCGTAGAAGAGACATGGAGATAAAGGAAAGACGAAGGCCTTTCCTCCGGCAACGACGACGAAGGCTTTCCGCCAGAAAGAGAGACGCAATACGACAGTGACGACGTCCGCAGGGACCGCGCGAACTCGTTCACGATGTCCACCCAGAAGCCGGTGGTCTGGGTGTCCGCGCTGATGACGCGCTTCGAGGAGCAGCTCCCGTGTCGGATCGGTCCGCAGACCCACCACACACGCGTCAACGTGCAGCAGAACAAGGAGAGCCTCATACACATCTCGAGATGGAAGTTCTCGCTCGTCATCTCAGGACTCACAAGGTGAGTGTTGATCTCCGACACGCCGTCCGACACGCCGTCCGACACGCCGTCCGATACGCTGACTCCATCATGTTTTTCTTTCCTTTTGCAAGGATTCTCACCAAGATTGGAGAGATGCGCTCTGCTCAGCTGCCCGAGTTCGAGCGCGACTACTACGAGTCTCTTCTCATCGTGCTGGACACGTTGGAAAAGTGTCTCAGCTCACAGGCAAGTCAGATAGCGATCCCGCTCGTGCCAGTCCCGTACTATCCCTGCGTCGATAGTTACATGTCCATTACTTTACCTGCAGACTCCAGAGGCTCCCAAGTACGACGACGTCATGAACGTCAAGCACTTGTTAAAGGAGATTTGCCAGTTCCTCGACGTGCCATCTCTGGCGGCAGCGGGAGGAGGATTGCAGACCCAACTCATGGAGAACATTGCCAGTGGCTCCTCCAATCAGGTTTGTCCTCACTTCTGGCCACTTTGACATCCATTATGCATCCATGGTTATCTCTACCTTTCAGGTGACGCAGATTCGCTCTCTGGCGTCCAAGGTGCTGTTTGCCCTCTCCGTGAACAACTTCGGTGCCGTCTTCAGTCGAATCTCCGGCCGGTTGCAGGAACTCTCGGTCAGTGGCGAGGAGTCGCCTGACCTCACCGACATAGAGCTTATTCAGCATATCAACGTCGACTTAGTCCGGCTGACCAAACTACTTCAGGAGGCCAATGCAAAGTTTCGCGGGCTGCGTAACAAGTACGCGCACTTGGCGCTCATGACGTCGTTGGAACGCGCCATATGGAATTGGATGGACACCTATCCACATGAGTTCACAGAACTCCAGACAGAACAAAACGAGGAGCTGGCGCGTTGTTGTGACGCATTCTTTGACTCGCTCGACGGTTTTGCCGAGGCGAAGAACAAGCACCGCAGCGCTGTTTGGCCGTTGCAGCTCATGTTGCTCATCCTCACGCCAAAAGTGCTTGAAGAGATCTACAACGCCGACGCCGGCGCCCCCTGCTCCGCTAAGCATGTGCGAAAAAAGCAATTCATAGACTCAATCAAGAAGGCGTTGGTTTCGCACGGCGGCTCTTCAAAGACTGTGACCGAGGCGGCCGTCGTCACCTGCGTCAAGCTGTGCAAGAGCGCCACATATATTAACATTCTGGACTCCAACAACGTCATTTTCTCGCTTGTACAGACCGTCATCGGCGATCTGAAGAACTTACTCTTTAAGCCGGACAAGCCATTCACAAGAGGTGCCGGATACCTTAGAGAGGACATCGATCTCATGATCGATTGCTTCCTCGCAAATTTCAGGATCAACCCGCATAACAACGACATGCTAAAGGTTAAAGGATAGTTTATGGTCACTGAAAGACTGTTCTCATCTACGTTTTCTTGCTTCCAGATTTGTCTAAACACGCAGTCGCCCACCATCTACCATCAGGTTCTAGTGTGCTCGATTCACCGGATCATCACCCAGAAGAGATTGGCTTGGTGGCCGGAGGTCAAGATGCTGTATAGCAAGTCAAACGAGCTCCGGGAGCTTTTCCTCAAAACTCTAAACTACGTAACTCAGACGGGAATCTTGGTTGGAGGGCCTGGTTCAGGCTTCCAGCAGCACACACCCCTCAAAGTGATCCAATCTCTCAGCTTAAAGGAGCGCGTCGATCGCCTCAAGTTCACCAAGGGCTCCGGGGCTGCAGAGGAGGGCAATTTTCAGAAGCATTTGCTTCTGTGCATCGTGAGGCTGATAAATGCTGATCCGCTGCTGATGCTAAACCACCAAGGGAAGGCCGGCCATGAGGTTCAGTCGTCCACGCTGGAGTTGATCAACGGATTAGTGTCATTGCTTCATCCGCCATCCGTGCAGGACGTGGCTGTGGAGGCCATGGAGGCCCTTCTGACCCTCCATTACCCAGACAAGATAGAAATGTGGAACCCGGAGTCACCAATAAATACATTCTGGGATGTTTCGTCTCAGGTGAGCAAGTTGCGGAAAAGCTATCTGTCCTTAAACTACATCGGGTCGATTCTTTTGCAGGTATTATACTCGATGTCTCAGAAGCTGACGTCGAAGCAACATCTCATCGTGAACTACACAGACATCCTCAAGTGGCTGAGGAAGATACTGGAGTGTAGGAATCAGTTCCTCAAGAGGCACAAGGATTGCGCCAATGTGGGATCACAGATACCGTTATGCAAACACGCACACCAGAGGTTGGAGGCAAGTGAAATGCAATGACCGTCATTGGTGTCGTTGCCCCCTAAGATGGCACTCGACCTTTATATGACATTCACCGATTTCTTGATTTAAATAGGGTGTATTCTTCATCTACCTCTGGAGCATTGATCCCGAAGCTGTCCTGGTCGCCATGTCTTGCTTCTCTCTGTTGTGCGAGGAAGCTGACATCAGGTGCGGCACGGACGAATTCTCAGCCAGCTACCTTTTGCCCAACTATCACGTCTACGAGGTAAGTGGTAAAGTTAATGAGTGGACTCTTTGAACTTGCCTACACACCATCAACAGGAACTTGCCCAATCTTCGACTATGCTACCCACCGGACGCGCGGCCATGCAGAAGAAAATAATGGCGCTGCTGCGCAAGATCGACACATGCACGCAAGGGGTCAGACAGTCCTGGGATGAGACCTATCGCACCTGGGATTCCACTACCATGGCCCTACTTCACTTTCCAAAGCTGAAGAGTGACGACCTGGCCCAGTCAGAGTTTCACAGGATGGGCAAACGACGACCATCACACCATAGGTACGAGAGCAAGTGCGTCGTTAGTGCCTCTCGTTGCAACACTAATTTTAATGTCGAACAGCTTCCTGTCCATCTCGAGCACCGAGCATGACTTGGAGGATCAGATTAACGAGTGGGCTAACATGACCGGCTTCCTGCTAGCACTTGGCGGAGTCTGCCTTCCCAGGAAGTCTCCGGCAGCGGCTGCTGTGGCTGGCGCGGCGGGTGGTATCAGAGGCATGGTAGTTGGTGCCGCTGGTGGCGGCGGCCGTCCGGAGCAGGTAGGTGCCACATCTGCATGTCCCTCTTGAACGTGGACATCATAATTCATGCTTTGATATTGTTGCACAATTTGAAATACAGGCGGCTGGTGGAGGCAGCGGTGTGGGCAAGATAATTAGTATTGGAGGAAATCCCATGACTGGTGCTGCACCTGGAGGCGGGGTGTCCAGTGTTACCGGTACTGGCGGGGGAGTTCCAGTGTCTTCGGCGGCCATGCTGCAGCTTCCTCATGAAGGCGCCAGCAGTCCTGACTTGCAGTACTGCACCATCACGCTAGAGAACTTCCTGGCGCAGCTGCTCAAGCTTCTCGTCTGCTCTAACGAGAAGTTCGGTCCCCAGATTCAGAAGCACGTGAAGGAGTTGGTGGGACACGAAATGTCTCCCCTGCTGTACCCGATCCTGTTCGACCAGATTAAGTTGATCGTTGAAACGTTCTTTGATGGCAGCGGACAGGTATGGTTCCCATCTACGACTATCATAGCTAAGTACTAATTTTTCTTCATCATTTTAGGTGATGGTGAACGACACAAACACACAGTTCATCGACCACATCATCTTCATCATGCGCAATGTGCTAGAGTCCAAACCGGAGAACCAACCACCTGAAAACCTTGGGCAAACAAGTATTGAGACCATGATGTTGACTATTGTCCGCTACGTGAGACACTTGGTGAGAAAAGATACCTTACGCATGCGTTTCGTCATTGCTCGAAGTGACCGCCTTTCCTCTTCTAGGATACCACAGTGCTGGCCTTACAGATCAAGACGCGTCTTTGTCGCCTGGTAGAGGCTATGATGAAACGCAGGGATGACTTGAGTTTCAGACAAGAGATGAAGTTCCGTAACAAACTTGTAGAGTACCTTACGGACTGGGCCATGGGCAACTCTCGCCAGGTTCACTAACCATAATCCTAAGAATTATATCCAGAATTTTCTCATGTGAGTGTTGTCTAGATCGCCCCGCCCGGTTCAGGCGACGTGACGGCGTTAACCCGTGAGCTGGATGAGGCTTGCATGCACGCTGTGGCCGCGCTACTGCAGAACTTGCCGCTCCAGTCAGAAGAATCAGATCGGGGAGACCTCATGGAAGCCAAGAGTCAACTCTTCCTCAAGTACTTCACACTATTCATGAACCTTCTCAATGACTGTGGAGACAGCGGTGGAGGAGGCGGAGGCGCTGGTGGCGCGGGAGGGGCGGGAGGAGGCGGGGGTTCACCAGATGAAAAGGATCTTCTGGCCCGCGGCGGTTCTGGCCGCGGTGGCTTTGGCGGCAGCTTAGCCAGCGGCGCATTTGGCGGGGGATTTGGCGGCGGCTTGGGGTCGGGTGGCTTCGGAAGCGGCTTTGGCGGATACGGCGGAGGATTCGGAGTGACAGGGAACTTTTCTTCAGCTTCCTTCGCCAATTCATCTTCTGTCGCTGCGGCTTCCGTAGCTACGCCAGTTGGTTCCGCCGGAAGCGGCGCCCCCGGTGCCGTAAGCAGCAGCGGCAAGAACTCTCTTAGAAACGCCACCATCCAAGCCATGTCTAATCTTCTATCCGCCAACATCGACTCCGGACTAATGCATTCTATTGGTCTGGGCTACCACAAAGACCTGCAAACGAGAGCTGCATTCATGGAGGTTCTGACGAAGATCTTGCAGCAGGTAGGAATAAAATATATGATACTTGCGAACAGCTGACCGGTGCTTTCGTGTTTCAGGGCACGGAGTTCGACACCCTGGCTGAGAACGTGCTGGCTGATCGCTTCGACCAACTGGTTCAGCTGGTAACGATGATCGGCGACAAAGGCGAGCTGCCCATCGCCATGGCTCTGTCCAATGTAGTTACCACCGTGCAGATGGATGAGCTCGCCAGGGTCTTTGTCACGCTGTTCGACGCTAAACACTTGGTAAGGTCACCCAACTAGTCTTTGTAAGTTGCGAGGAGGAGGCGCTGGAAGCTCGTGTTGATGTGAAAGTCATCATGAACTTAGTCTCCTCCTCTTCCTACCTTTCATTATATGCTCGCCATAAAGTGGCAGCAGATGAATTCATCGGACACAATAGCTTCTATTTATTTTATATGTAGCTCTCCCCTCTGCTGTGGAACATGTTCTATCGGGAGGTTGAAGTTTCGGACTGCATGCAAACCCTCTTCCGTGGAACCACTCTCGGGTCGAAGATTATGGCCTTCTGCTTCAAGATCTATGGTGCCACCTACCTCCAAGGGCTGCTGGAGCCACTTATCCAGGAACTGATGGATGCGGCTGAAAGCAACAGGATCAAGAACGATGGCAGCGGCAACACGACTTCCTTTGAGGTGGACCCGACGAGACTGGATCCTGGAGAGGACTTGGAGACAAACCGGAGGAATCTGACCACTATTACACAGAACGTGTTCGACGCCATTGTGTCCTCGGCCGACCGCTTTCCCTCCCAACTTCGCTCCATGTGTCACTGTCTCTATCAGGTTAGGTTCATAAGCATCTCTCATACACTCCCACATTCACGGTGACTTTCTTACTTCTCAGGTACTGTGCAAGCGATTTCCCGCCAGCCAACACAGCAACATCGGCGCTGTTGGTACTGTCATGTTCCTCCGCTTCATCAACCCTGCCATCGTTTCACCATTCGAGATGGGCATCGTGGAGAAGCAACCGCCGCCGAACATTAAGCGAGGCCTGATGTTGATGTCCAAGATCCTGCAGAACATCGCCAATCACGTCGAGTTCAGGGAGCAGCACATGACGTGCTTTAACGACTTCGTCAGCAAAAATTTTGAAGAGGGCAGGCGATTCTTCATTCAGGTGATAACAACACACTGTGATTATACCGTATAGTTGGGAGAGGCAATAGTACCATCTATACATTACATATTTTATGTTGAAGATTGCCTCGGACTGCGAGTCACTGGACCAGGGTCAGTCGCACTCCATGTCCTTTATTTCGGATGCTAACGTCCTTGCGCTCCACAGACTGCTCTGGAACCACCAGGTAAATAAAGCCTTTTTCCTAGACTGCGACGAACATGAAGGATGTGTACACGTGCATCATGTCGTACTATATTTTTTCACTATAGGAACGCATTGGCGAGTATCTTTCCTCTTCTCGTGATACCAAAGCCGTTGGGCGACGCCCTTTCGACAAGATGGCCACGCTGCTGGCCTACTTGGGCCCCCCGGAACATCGAGCTGCCGTTGACACTCAATTCCTAGCTTTCTCTTCTGCATATTCTCGCTGGTCTTCCGTGGTCGACATGACCAGCACGAAGTTCGAGGAGATCATGACCAAGCACAACATGCACGAGAAGGACGAATTTAAGTCGATCAAAACGCTGAACATTTTTTACCAGGCTGGCACCTCTCGCTCTGGGGTGCCCGTCTTTTACTACATCGCCCGAAGATACAAAATCGGAGAGACGAACGGGGATCTCTTAATCTATCACGTCATCCTGAGCCTCAAACCTTACTTCCACAAGTCTTACGACATCGTCCTCGACTTCACACACACCAGGTACGCGTGCACGGACCATAATGGATATTGAATGTAATTCGCAAAGACCATGTGTTTTATTTTGGTAAAGCTCTGAGAATCGGTTTCGCACCGAGTTCCTGCAGAAGTGGTTCGTTGTGCTTCCTCCCGTGGCTTTTGAGAAGGTCAACAATGTGTACATCTACAATTGCAACAGCTGGGTGCGTGAGTACACGAAGTTCCACGAAAGAATCCTCGTGCCAATGAAGAACAACCGCAAGGTAAGATTTAATGAATTATGCTGCAGCATCCCCTTAATCCTGCAATTCTCCACTGTGCAGGTGGTGTTTGTGGAGTCCCCCGTTCGCTTCTGTGAGTACATCGCTCCAGAGCAACAAAAGTTGCCCGGCGCAACGGTCTCCCTGGACGAAGATCTCAAAGTTTTTAACAGTGCACTCAAGCTGTCCCACAAGGACACCAAGGTCAATATCAAAGTTGGGCCTTCTGCTATCCAGATCACTTGCACCGAGAAGACGAAGGTGATGGGACTTCCGTGCCTGTTAAACGACGTGTATTACGCCAGCGAGATTGAGGAAGTGTGTCTGGTAGACGACAATCAATTCACGCTGACTATAGCCAATGAATCCGGGCCGCTCTCCTTCATACACAATGACTGCGATTCGATCGTGCAGGTGAGCTTTCTTTGCGTGACGTGTCTGGATCTCAAATTTTATCAGCTTTTTTCCCTCAATGCAGAGCATTATCCATATCCGCACTCGATGGGAGCTGACGCAGCCTGACTCTGTTACCGTGCACCAGAAGATCCGCCCGAAGGACGTTCCCGGTACTCTGCTGAATATGGCGCTGTTGAATCTTGGGTCTTCTGACCCGAACCTTCGGACGGCCGCTTACAACCTACTGTGCGCACTCACCTCGACCTTCGACCTCAAGATCGAAGGGCATCTCCTGGAAACCAATGGCGTATGCATCCCGTCCAATAATACGATCTTCATCAAGTCGGTAAGTCACTTAGGGGCCGCCGTCGCCTGTCTAATGGATGGTTGATGACTTCAGTCAATGAGTGATAAACATTACATTTAAGGTGAGCGAGACTCTGGCCAAAAATGAGGCGCATTTGACGCTGGAGTTTCTGGAAGAGTGCATTCAGGGCTTCGGCGCCAGTTCCATTGAGCTGAAGCACTTGTGCCTGGAGTATATGACACCGTGGCTGCCCAATCTGACCCGGTTTTGCAAGCACCCGGCCGACGACGCCAAGAGACAGAAGGTGGCACACATTCTGGACAAGCTTATCACGCTCACCATCGAAGAGGTTGAGATGTACCCGTCCATACAGGCAAAGATTTGGGGAAACATCGGACAGGTGAGAAGAAATTGAATCATTCGCATATTAAGGAGAATGACGAATTCAACTATTCCAGGTCAGCGAGCTCATCGACATGGTACTCGACAGCTTTATTAAGCGCTCAGTGACCGGTGGATTGGGCTCGGCACAGGCCGAGATCATGGCCGAGACGGCTGTGTCACTTTCAGCAGCTAATGTAGCCCTAGTGGCCAGAAAGGTCATCTGGAGACTATGCAGGGTCATCGACAAGACTTGCATCTCCCCAACTACAAGGTACGTATACACATCGCACGCACTTGCTCAGATGTACGTCACATTTTCTCATCTTGTTCACTTCTAATTAGCCTAGAGCAGCACATAATGTGGGACGACATCGCCAACTTGTCACGTTACTTGCTCATGCTGAGCTTCAACAACAGCCTGGACGTGGTCCGCCACCTGCCATATCTCTTTCACATCGTCACCTTCATTGTGTGTACGGGGCCAATCTCCATGAGAGCTTCCACACACGGGCTCGTAATTAACATCATACATTCGCTGTGCACCTGCTCCAAACCGGCGCTGTCAGGTACATACACGGGGCTTCCGCCTGTCTGCGAGACAGACGTGTCTTTCCTGTACAGGTGACCGGTATTTAACCCGGTATGTTCTTTCCTCAGATGAATGCAAGCGTCTTCTTCGCCTCAGCCTCGACGAGTTCTCGCTGCACAAGTTTTACCTTCTCTTCGGCATATCGAAGGTTCAGTCGGCGGCCACCACCGCCTTCCGCTCGGCGACCCGCGCGGTCGGAGGGGGCATCCTCGGCGGTGGTGGGGTAGGTGGAGGCGGCGGCGCTATCGTAGTTGCCGGAATCGGAGGTGGCGGTGGGAGTGGCCTCGACCGCTATTGGGGAAGCGGTGGGGGCGGCAGCGGAATTGACCGCTCCTTCTCGCTATCCACCCCTGATCGAGAACGTCTTTCTCTCACTGCTCTAGCTGATATTACCGAGGCCCTGCTGGAGATCATGGAGAACTGGTACGTATGCTGTCACACTGAACGTTCTCGACATCCTCATACATGAAGCCCCCACACTCTGTTATCCGCATCAATAATTCTTCCCTAGCTCTCCGTGCATTCCTGAGTGCAACTGGCTGCAGCAGTGGACCGCGCTGGCCAAGAGCTTCGCTTTCCGCTACAATCCTGCGCTGCAACCTCGCGGCCTGGTCGTTTTCGGCTGCATTGCCAAGTCCATCACAGACCACGACGTCAAGCAGCTCCTGAGAATCCTGGTCCGCACCCTGGAGACCTTCAGCGACATCACGCTCATCGAAGCCATCGTGATGTGTCTGACGCGTTTGCAGCCTCTTCTCAGGCCGGAGTCGCCAATCCACAAGGCTCTTTTCTGGGTAGCCATCTCCATCCTACAGTTGGACGAGATTTCGCTCTACTCCTCCGGATTGGCATTACTTGAACAAGTGAGTATCTGGACTAGAGTGATTCGCACGAGTACACGCGTCGAACACGTTTTCTCTTATGCCTTCCTTTTTTTCGCCAGAATTTACTGACGCTGGAAGCTCAGGGAGCTTTCGACGTTGACGACATTGCCACGGTCATGCTTGCGACTCGAGAGCCCTTGGAGTGGTATTTTAAACAACTTGACCACTCCGTGGGACTGAGCTTCAAGGCAAATTTTCACTTCGCCCTCGTAGGACACTTAATCAAAGGCTTGCGACACCTCTCTCCAGTCACAGTGTCGCGAACCACCCGAGTTCTTACTATGCTCCTAGACATCGTGGCAAAACCGGCTGCGCCCACCAACTCGGACGGGGACAAAAAGAAGCGAACGAAGAAAAAGAGAGATAACAAGTACGAGGTGACCAAGGACAACGTTGCGTATCTCGCAGCCTTAGTTTCCGTCTCCGAGGATGTGCGATCACGGTGTCACGTGAAGCAAACCTTTAGCGGGATCATGCCGGACTCGCCCACCTTCGACAGCTTTGCTGTGGACATCCACCTCAAGCCGCAGTCGTCACGTCTGGGCAATCAGAGTCCCTCCAAGAAAGGTGCCACCACGGGCGGGAATGAGCGGAGCAAGCAGAAACAGAAGTCACTTGACCTAATGGTTCAGCCTCCAAGCCTCGAAGAGAGAGGTCATCGCGGCGCAGGAGGAGTGGCTTCAGCTCCACCGGGATCTCAGACTGCGTTATATCAGAGTAGACCAAATCCATTGGGACCTGTCCGAGGTGTTGCGGAAAACATGTTTTGTCCCGAGAACAACGCTCAACTTCAGCTGCAACAGCAAGAACCTCAGGCCAACAACGCTGACATCGCTGACCAGGTAGAGACGGACTCTGGCTGCGGCGATGATTCTCCGCCCGTAGAATACGTGACCGAGGCTTCCAACGATAACAATGCTAACGGGGACAGTGGACGTAGCCGCGCTGAAGAGGATGATGATGAAGAGGAGGATGACGATGGGGGCAGGCCTTCCTCCATATCGAATGAGAATAACATTCTCCTCGACCCAGAAGTATTAAACGACCAGGTGACACAGGTGCTTGTTCTCACAGTCATGGCCACCCTGGTCAAGTACACTACAGATGAGAGCGAGGTGCGAATTCTCTACGAGTACCTCGCCGAGGCTTCCGTTGTCTTCCCAAAGGTCTTTCCAGTCATCCACTCGCTGCTCGACGCCAAGATCACCAATGTTCTCTCTCTGTGCCATGACAAGACTATCTTAGCTGCTGTCCAGTCCATCATCGAGAACATGATCGCCTGCGATGGAGGCGGAGCCGGAAGTGGTGGAGCTGGAGGCGGTGGGGGAGACGAGGCCTCTTCGGATAAGTCTCAGCAACTGCACTTCCTTCAGAGTTGCGGCTTCGGCGGGCTCTGGCGCTTCGCGGGTCCTTTCTCGCAGGCCAACTGCAACGCCGAGAACGTCGAGCTCTTCCTTAACACGCTGGACGCGCTGGTAGAAACGTGTTTGCCTGCAGATGACGAGGATGGCGCGGGTGCTGGGGCCACAAGAGGCGGCGCAGACGAAGAAGAAAACGCCAGCTACAACTCGGCCGTGCTTTCCATGAGCTCCCAGCTGAAGTTGTCGTCCTCCATGACGTCGCTGTCGTTAGCAGCCTCACCCACTGAGAAGAACGTCGGTGACAATACCAGCGCTAATGCTTTCTGATATTCGAGGGACGACCTGATGGTCGTCTCCGGGCATCATTCCCATTCGCACCACCACCATCATCACAGTTACCATAACTACCAACCTGCAGCAGCACCAGCAACGGGAGCTGCAGCGGGGTCTCCTTCGGCTTCGGCAGCGTCGTCAGTCAGTCGTGCGTCTTCGCCGCCACTATGGATACAGAACTACTACTATGAACTGTGAGGAGGAGGAGTCATAGCATCGATTGCCAATATGATTTTAGAGGGACGTGTGGAGGTGTGTGTCACTGTACAATGAGTTTCAGCCAAGTCAAGTAGAAGGGAAGTGATATGTCAGGGACTGCAACAAGTCGATTAACTATTTGCAGTACATCAGCAGCATAAAACTTTACTCGAAGTAGATCTTTCTCTAGCGACAATAAATGTAACAGTATGGATCTTCTGAAAATCAAGTGATTGCCATTGACTTAGTGGGCACCGCATTATGAGGCTGCTGTGAGGCCAGGTTATGCTACAAAGTCATATCTGCAGAGCCTCAGTTTGTATTGACAATGTGCAACTATTTTTTTTTTAAAGATTTCACAATTACATCTCAACAAAGCATCTTGTACTGTGTGGATACAGAGAGGGCAGCGAGAACAATCTTACAATTAATCCCTTGCGTAACAACTCTGGTGTTGAATGTGCTTTTGACGACATCACGACTAGGGCATATCAGTTGCAGACATGTCATTCCACAAAAAAAGGTTGCACAAATCTATCAGCTTGCATTTTCTTACTGTGCAACTTAAAGATGATCGGAAAGTTGAGAGAACTGACAAACATGCTAACTTGGTGCAAAAAGTCTGAGAAGTAGGTAGCTTTGAGGCCAGACGATGAAGAAGACCCAATGAAAGCCTAAAACATCCCGCCACCGTAGCTGATGTACCCACTACATGTGCACCAATGGTTGATGAACCTCTCGTTAGACCTTCGTAGCTTTGTTGATGTACTGCAAATCCACGCTGTCACTTTCTCCCATTCGGTGATAGTTTGCAAATCGATTCTCCTCTCCTTACGTGTCAATATCGACGGCGAAGCCGTCGACGTGGTCGCAGTCGTTGCATTGGCTCTCGCCGCCCTCGGTGAACGTAACAATGACAGTAACCATCGACGATGCTCCGCTGGGGTGATTTCCTCTCCCCCCTCCCCATGCTTCTTGTTATACTCTTAAATCCCTCATTATACAGCATAGATGTTCAGCGTACGTGTTCGCGGAGAGCGACTATGCAACAAAGAACCTTGTCAGATGTTATTATGATAATTACTTATCTATACAGTTTCATGATGAATAATAATCCGTATTAGTGATAACGTCTACATCATTGTCAGCAAGTGTCAAGCGGCGATTGTTCCGGAGTCCCTCAGTGAAGGTCTTGCTAAGGCTGCCTGATTACCGGACATGGACCGGCACAGTAAATGGGGTCTTCTGCGGTGCTTCTCAAACTTCTTCGTGGTTTTTTTCATAGCAAATACTACTGTAATTGTACTTCACAACTGACAGTTCGGGTAAGTGTTATGAAATTTTCGTTTGGATCATACCTCAAGTGTCTTGTGACGAGCTGATGTATGATATCAACATTTACAGTTAGCTCTTGAGCCCACTATCAGGACTACATGATATGGGTCAGAGCAGTTTGCTTTTTCCAAGACTGCTGGAACTTGTTGGGCGCTATTTCTTTCCGGGATTGGGTCACTGACAACTGAACAAACAGGCTACTCATTGGTAAGTAAGTATCTAAGAGGCCTAAAGTAGAATCAATAAAGAAAAAAGCTATTTACAGCACAGGGTGTATAAATGGCCCGTTCCTCCTAGCAACTTTAGCAAGACCCTGTGGTTAGATGGACATGTTTCTCCTGAGGTCCTCGGCCTGGTGCCGATAGGAATTAGACAGTGCCCTGTGGTAATGCTCAAGGCTCTTGTAGGTGTTCATGGAGGAGAGCTTGTAACATCGACCAATACAACAGCACCCGCCTCCGTGGCCCCAGCAACAACTGGAAAAGAAATAGCACAAGTACGTTCACGTGGCTGAGAAAAACCGCCACCCTGAACTGCTCCCTGAGGGTGTGGAAGGACTGATCTGTAAGAATATGACCCCAGTTCCTGCTATGGAGAATGGACAAGGGAGGAAAATTAGCGCTAGTGCAGGGACTTGCTCTCGAGGGTGTTCCCCCCCCCCCACACACACACACACTCCGCCCCGCCCCAGGAAGCCCACTTTCTTAGCAACGTGAAAAACCCGAAGCTAGGGGTCCCTCCCTGGTAGGTGGGGTGGCTCTCCGAGCGCATAAGGAGAAAAGGCACCAATCAGAACGTATGAACCGCCAAGGTCGTTCATCACTTACCCGTAGCCATGGGCGCAGCCTCCATGGTGGTGGCGATGGTGGAGAAGGTAGTGGTGGTCAGAGGACCCACAGGGGAAGTACTGCCAGGGGTAGCAGTATCCGTAGTGGTCGTAGCACCAACCCATTGCATTCACTTACGCAGTCGTCTTCACTTTTGTGATAGCGAGTCCCTCTCTACCTTGGACCACTACAGGGTGTGTCAGATGGAGCACAGGCACACGCTGAGCAGCGACACCTGCGATTTGGATCCGTCAGTCCGAGGTCAGCGATACATACAGCGTTGCAGGAGATCCAATGTCTCATTGTACATGAAGGATTCTGAACACTCTGTAACTGTCTGCAGTGCTTGAAGGCCTCTCCTTGGCTCTCTCGCTTTGCTTTCTAGTCGTTGTGCTCGTCAGGCTCTCAGCTCCAGGAAGAGATTCCACCTTTGTCGAAGAGTCCACTATGTGCATGTGTATGACCTTGTACAGTTCGCGCGAGGGTTCGAGTGAAGTACAACTTTTTTCCTTTGAACTTCCTCTCCACCATGGCCTGGAAGATGTATAGCGAGGAGTGGTTGCAGAGGGACCACAGAACGCCTACAGCCAGGAAACACGGCGTCAAAGTGTGTTACCATTGTCTGTCCATACTTAAAGCTCACTAATTCGCGCGTGTGCACGAGCCTTCAGAAGGTGACTGCCTCGTGCATGATAGAGTTCCCGAGAGCTCTCTTAGGAGAGGAGGACAAACAAGGACGAGTGAACAGGTAGTGGAGAGGCCCAAGAGAAGCCTTCCGCAACAGAAAAACAGGAGCAACTACCAGAAATAAAGTACTATTCATTCCTTTTTCGTCCCATTTCATCCCCCCCTCTTTTTGATGTTGTTGTTTGCTTCTCTCTTTTTCCCCACCTCCTCATGTAAACACAGTTAAATCTTTAGGATCTCGACTGCAATGTTAACCAGTTCAACGTCTGCTCAGCTTGATCGATACCGCTATCATGCAGTAGTTGCGCGAGAGCCAATTCTCCTTGGAGGCCCTCGGCATTGCGAGCAAGGCCTCTTTAGCTTCGTGCTTTCCACAGAGGGTAGCTGGCCAACAGGGCTGACTACGCAAAAAAGGTGAGCAAGAGGAAAGCTTTGACAAGTTTCATGCCATCTTCACCAGCAACGTGAGACTTACTACGTCCTGTGACATGCCAAAACTATGGCCGGGCCAAAAGTACCACAGAGCAGAGCTTGTGGCGAGGTCGAACTCGATGTGGAGTGAGAACTTACTTCTTCCGATGATGATTAATACTGTACAGGCCCGGTACAGTAAAGCATAAACGTCCAAGTCGTTCTGATGGCTTTATTTAGGATCAATTGATACGGCCTCTTTTTTGTTAGCCGCCTTCTTGCGCTCGTCCAAGTACCTCTTGACTGAGGACCGCTCACCGGTGGTTTCTTCTCTCATGGTTTCCTATCAATGATGCCGCATCATGCCTATCAGTACATGAGACATTCATAGGCACTGTACTGCTCACTCACGTCCCCGAATCCTTGATAAGTCTGAGGAGGTTCGTCCAATCCAGGCTTCTGGGACACCCGATGTGTCGCCTTGGCCTTGGCCAGCTTTTTGGCAGTCTGGAACACAGGGATGCAAGCAGAGCTGTCTCGGTCGGCTGGAGTACTCACCTTTTCCATGAGGAACTGCCTATCGATGCCAAGAACGTCGGTTTTCTTGAGCATCCTGCACACTTCTTGTAGCTTGATAGGGCCGCAGCTATCAGGATGGGTCTCAACTTTGCTCTGTCAAGGCGCGAGTCAGACAACTTACGTTGAAAGTGGACACACGCAGGTACTTACAAACTGGTCGATGTAGCTGCCATCCTCAAGGGCTATTTTATCGAACTCCCGAGTCAGCAATACAGAAGACAAGTACTGTAAATCTGAGGAGTGACGCAGAGACACTAATGTGTGTAGAGACTGACTCCAGTAAGCAGGTCCTAACCTTTTTTAAAGACTAGCTGCGGCACTTTTCCCTCTGTCCAGCAACGCTCAGCCAGAAGGGTCAGCTCGGCTGACCTGTTGTCAAGCTCCTTCTCCAGGCTTAGCTCATCCTCTGAAGACGCGGAGGAGATCCACTTCACGCAGGTGTAGGATCCGGACGCTCGATTTGGGCTTTTTATCCTTGCCTAAAACGCAGAAACGGTACACAATGGACGACTCCCACATTCTTGGCCTCGATGCGAAGTACCTCCGTGACAGTGATGCCCTTATTAGCAAACGTGTCGGCCATGTTCGGGTGCTCCAGCGCCGCTCTCACGGCCTCTCGCAGCCTCTGCGATATTATCGACACCTTCTCCGGGTCCTCCAACATTTGGAGGACCGGCCTCTTCTCCTGGTTGCCGCGACGGAGACGCTTGAGTCGCCTCCTAAGTTCCTCCTCAGTTCTCAAGAGCAATTTTTTGCCTGCGCCCTGACGAAACTTGCTGCTCGTGGGCAAAATATTGCTCGAGACCGCCGGCGTCGTGCTCAAGTGCCTGAGGAGTTCCCTACACGTCAGAACACTTAAATGCTTGTGTCAACAGCACCAGCGTCACCTGCAAATCACGCACTGCTTTAGGAAGGTACTACAACGACTGACGAAGACGCTCTCGGCCGCAGAGACGGCGGGGAAGAAGACCAAGAACCTGCTCATGCTGCTCCTCGACTTGTTTGTTTCGATTTTGCGTCAACAGGGCCTATGAAAAATTCAGCGTTGCCAGATAGTGGAGAAAGGTACGCCAGTGTGCACTCATCAACATATGTGTACGTAAGCACGTATAATCATAGAAATTATGAGCACCATCATCCCATTTGTCCTCAAAGTTAGTCTTTTCTCAAATCTTTATGGCCGGCAAGACTTTTCCCTCGCATGCTCCGAATCCAACGCGCTTGTTGCTGCCCTCTTTCTGGCAGAAGCCGGTGACGACGACTACATCGCCGTCCTGCAAGAACTTGCGCTCTTGGCCGCCGCTCTCGTGGAGAACCACGGGTTTGCTGCCGCGCCAGGACAATTCGAGCATGGAGCCAAAGCTGGAAGGATCCTGGGGAAGATCACCTCAAGTGAGTTATGCAGAAGTAATGAGTACTGTATGACGACACAATACAGATTCCACAAGAAGCCTATGACATCACTGTCAGTGGTAAATTCACTACTCTTGTTACCTTTCCAGATATGGTGCCTGACGCCAAGAGATCTCCTGGCCTCATGTTGCAGCCAGTGATGCTGTGATGCGCCAATTGCTGCTTCATCGTCCAGTACACATAACGGAGGTTGGACCTATGAAAACTTGTGAGGGACCATGGATGAAGCGAGAAGATGACGGTCAATTACCTGCAAACAGTGCTGGCCTTGGACGAGTTCTCAGGCTTCAGAGCTACCTCCAGCTGGATGTCGAACGTAAACTTGTCTTCATGTTGCAGATAAGGCAGAGGCTTCGGATCCTGATTAGAAAGTTGTGCCTGAGGAAGGTGTACGTGACCTCTTTCGTGCATGACTCTACCTGGTTCCAGTTGTCTAAAACGAACGGTGCCAACGCTTCCATGGGGACAACCCAGGGGGAGATGGTGGTGGCAAAATTCTTCGCCAAGAAGGGACCCAGAGGCACGTACTCCCACTTCTGGATGTCGCGAGCGCTCCAGTCGTTCATCAACACCATGCCGAAGATGTACCTGCGAACCATGCATAAAGTCTGTGATAACTACAATCTTATGGAGCTCTCGGTTTTGTCTGCCATCAACGGTAAGTATGCGTTCCTACTTGTGTGCATTGGCCACTGGTATAGGTTTTCCGGGGTTAGAGTCCAATGGGATGCCCCCCACGAAGAAAGCCATTTCCAACTCGAAGTCAAGCAGTTTGCACGGCCCAAATACGGGTGGTTTTGAGTCATCAGGTCGGGTCTGGCCATTCGGACGACGAACCGGAGTGCCCGAGATCACAATGGAGCTGGCACGGCCGTGATAGCCCACGGGAAGGTGTTTCCAGTTGGGCATCAAGGCCTTGTCCTTGCCTCTACAAGAGGAGACAATGATGAGGATCCTCTGTACCTACATACCGGAACATGACATCCACATACCGAAACATGGTGCCGACGTTGGTGGCGTGATCCAGAGAGGAGTAGAAATCTGTGTAGTCTCCGATGACTGCTGGTAAGTACATCCGAGCCTTTCTTCTGTCAACCAAAGCCTTTCCACGCAGATCAGCATCATCACGGAGCAGTGGACAGTCCTTAGAGAGCAATTTTTTCACGGTGGCCCTAGTCTCCTGCCAGTGCTCATAACTCAAGGCCATAAGCGGGTTCAACGTCGAGGCACCGAACACTCTCTGGAAGAAAAAGGAGACAGGAAGCCAGTAACCGGAACTGACAGCACTTTCATGTCCAAAATGTACGTCTCTCTTACTCTGTGGTCCACCATCATCGGCCCATTGAAGAGATGCCTGACGACCGAGAGATCGAGGATGTGATCTCCTATGGCGACCCCGAGACGCTGCTTGTCATTCTCTGGAGTAGAAAAGACGCCGTAGGGAAGATTCTCGTAAGAGAAATCGCTGTCCGAGGGAATCTCCAGGAAGGACATCCTGTTACTTAAGCCGTCTCAATTGGAATGGTGGCAAGACCTCTACACTGACCACTTTTGTAGAGGCACCTAAAACAGGTTTTGCCAGGTGGAAGCGAGCGAGCCTCTCCTTTCTCTCTCCAGGAGGTCTAACGAAGGTTGAAGGGGCTAAGATCCCGCAGGCCCCAGTACCAGTTCACCAACCTGGATGAAGACTCGGCCGACACCGAGGATAGCGATCAAGAGTGAGCCTTTTCTACGCACTTGCAGTGCACACAGTCGTTGTGATGTGACGTTTCTCGACGTTTGCTTCGCTGCGGGCCGGGCTGTGGTACTTCCCGCTCCTTGTCCCCCCCCTCCTCCGTATGCCGGTGCGCGCTCGACACTGGGCGTGCACCCGGTGGAGGGAGAGAGACCTGTTTCGAATGTTCTTTCCTCCTCGCACGTGAACCTAAAGTACGTACCCAGGCGGCAGAGGTTACACCACATGCACTTTTACCGGAAACTTTATTAAAAAATTACGCTACGTATAAGAAATAATTGAGGATACTTAAAAACGAGCTCTGAGTATGTGTGTACATATATAGTGTACGCATTTTATGCACACTGCAAATCGTCACCGGTCTGCCGTTCCTTCCTTGGGGTAGGTGAACGTATACCTAGGGGGTGCTGTCCTTGTCTGGATCCTCCTCATTCACGCGTCAGGTACGCACAGCACGCCTGCCGCCAACGGCTTGAAGACATCAGTGCCGTTGTGCAACACGCACAGCCTGCTCATGTTTTCGGATTCGAGAAGTCTCTCTGAGACGTCAACGGCGTCAGAAACCACCCTGGCGACCACGCACACAACCTTACCCTTCTTCTCTAGGGCGAGTTTCTTTCTCCACTCTTCGGACAGCCGCCACTTCTTGTCTTCGCCTTCGTCTCTGCAGCCGTCAGGAACAACGTCAAAAGCAGTGCTCATCGGAAAGTGCAAGCTGCCGGGGAGCGCACCCAACTTGAACTCCTCCAATGGACGCACGTCCAGAACGAGGACGCAAGGTTTCTTCCTCTCTGACTGAGGCAAAGAATTGGACTGGTCCTCCGAGTCGACGGGCAACAACCCGAGCAGTTCCAAGAGCTCCTTCCCACTCATCCGTGGTAGTTTCTCTACTCTCTGCTGCTCCAGCGTCACTGAATCGATGTGGAGCTGACGAAAGCTGGCACCGTTCTTTTCAGCGCTGAGGTCGACGCCGTATTTGCGCCAGGTTAGACTCGATGGGGTCGCCTTGAAGATGCGTACGGAGTCCTTGACGCAGCGTTCGATATCGATGGCAGGCAAGTCGCTGAAGAGCTAAAACATTTGCGGTCAAAAAAAGGGTCATCTTGTATATGTTGAAGAAATCTCACCAGAATGCACTCGTTGAATTCGGCAGAAAGAAGACGCTCACGCAACTGCTGCAAGATGGCCAGGCCGATGCACAGCGGGAAGGATGAGTCACCTAAGTAAATACTTGACCATGTACGGGTGCTCTTCAAACACGGAATTACAGTCGCATGTAGGCATTCTTGGTACCTAACAGCAGTTTGTCCCACAGATGAACGATGTCTCTGAGAGGGAAGACGTGAGCGAACATGGTGAGAATCCAGGGAATGGCGTACAAGTCTGGGATGAACCCTATCCCGGACAGGTGGTTATACAGTTCGGGTTCATGGAAAGCCTACAATCGTTTAGGACGAATTGTCACACCAATATAACAGGACAGCATAGCACAAAACCTTCTTCTACCTGCAAATGAGCCAACTTGGCCAGATACTCTTTGATGACTGCGGCGTTGTCTCTCTGAAACATTCCGCGCAAGTACTTGGGGACGAAAGCAGACAGGCAGGCAAAGGCCAGGGCCTCGTTATTGAAGTTCAGGTAAAGAAATGGAGCGCAGAGGGAATCCAGACCCTACGGAAAACGTATATAACAGAAAAGTTTTACACGTCCGATAGTTTCAAAAAATGCATACTGCATAAGGATCCTTACCTGCCAATAGACGTACTGCGGATTGGTAACTACCCACGCCTTCAGAATCCGCTTGAACTTACGATGTCCCTCTGGAGACGCAAGGAGATGATCGTACTGCAAGAACACAAGAACACGGCGAATTGGATCCCATGAGGCACATCCAAGTCATTCTAAATGTCTTACCTGATGACACCTGGGAATGTCTACCTCGATCTGTCGGTCTGTGGGTGTCCACGCGTCCTTGTCGATGCAGTCGTAGCGGCCTTTGGTGTTGCCCTCCACACTTAAGAGAGCAGCCCAGATGAAGGCTCGGTAGAGCGGGAGAACATCTACTCGGGCTTCCGTCTTTATAAGCGGCTTGTGGTAGGGATATCCCTGTTCATGGAGACAGTATACCACATTAGCGCTTGGGAAGTTGACCCTGGAGTACATGTAACACAGACTAAGTTACCTGAAGAAGGCGCTTGAACAGGACAATGCGGAGGAACTGGTACTTGACGTCTCGCTCCTTGATGACCAGTGGGAGCTTCGAGGTCTCGTCCTCTACACATGTTTCTCCGTTTCTTTCTCCATCTACCTCCGTGATGATCAGCGGGTAGCAGCCATCCACGGTCAGCGTCTCCAGGCACTTTTCCAGTTGTGCCAGGGAAAGCGGAATGACAACCGACGAGTCATACAGAGAGGAGCGCTCTTTTCTTTCTCCGAGGGCGTGACCTTCCTCGCCAAGAACGAGCTTGGGGTGCGATAGCACCGGAGGCCGACTAGATGCCACCAGCCCGTGTTTTCGAAGTTCCGAAAAGACATCACCGCCGGCGAGCTGCCAAAGGTAGTAGGCTTCGTGGATGCTGAGAACGTCCAGAGGTTTCTCTTCTTTCTCCACCTCCTCAGCACTAATGACGGAGCCTTTGTTAAGCGTGAGATCACGGCAACGCAGACGTAGAGACGGGAACTGTTGCCGAGCGACTTCAACAAGTCCCTGCTCGAGGTCTTCGTTTGTGTCAAAGTATTCAGCAAGAATCGAACGAACTGTCGGCCGTTTGTCCACAGTCGGTTCTAGGCACTTGTCTATGATCTCTCGCAGCCTAGACGGCATCGCCTTCAACCTCTCCATAGAGACCTATTGCGCGAGATGATGAACCACGTAACAATTTTGCAATAGATCAGAACTAACCTGGTTCTCTCTAGCGACCTTTTCCGCCACGCTCCCCTGGAGGCGTTCGAGACTGATTATCTTCCTGATCACCTGCGGTATCTTGAGTGTTGGCCAGGGAATGGGGAGGTCGAGCCACTTGCACAGCAGTACCATCCCGGCGGACCAGATGTCGCACCTCAAGTCATGAGGAGGTCGGGGAGCGTCTGGGATTTGCGTGAGGAAATCCCATTGCTCATCATCGTTTTCACTTCGATCTGGACTCGAATCATTGCTCATCCTGCATCAGTTATTCAGTCAGTGATTCTTGCTTGATGTTCATGGTGGCGACGGAAAAAAGGTACAGTTGCTTAATACGACATTTGGCATTAGGCAACTGTATCTTTTAAACTATCTGAAGAGTTTGAGGTCAAGCAAGCAAGAATCGCATGGTTTTTCTGTCTCCCTGATCAGGTCGTCCATGGATCTTCCTTCGGTGGTGGGCCCGAGGAGTAGCACCTCAGGGGCAACGAAGCGAGGATTAAAGATCGGGAAGGACACGTAACTGCCGTATGCAGTCATGTGTCCCAGCCAGTAGTTAAAAAGCTTTATCACGTTGAAGTCGTCTAGTAAGACGTTTGACATGTCGAGACAAACGTGCGCAAACCCCTCCTTGTGGAGGACGTCGAGTCCACGGAAGATGCCCTCGGCCACGGACCACATCAAGTCGACGTCAGCCTTGTCATCGGACACCACCATATCCTTCAACGTCGTCTGTCAGATGAAAGAGCGTGAAGATCCAATGATGCTAACATCTCCAAAGCACTCCGGTCGATCTAGAGTGTTGGTCTGATACTGGCCCGCACAAAGTACTGTTAGTTGAGCTTAGATCTTCTATAATGGAGCTTGTGTCTATGAGCTTGTCTCTAAACATGTCTAACATATCTCGAGATCGACCGAAAAGTTTGAATGATCGTCAGTATTCAACTGAGCTGTCTGCTTCACCTTGAAGTGCTCGGCGACGACGGCCACTCTCTCGTGCTTTCCGCGCAGGCAGTCGAGGAAGACGCATAAGTTATTGGAGGAACTGGAGGTGAGCACCTTGAGCGTTTGCGCCTGCCCTAGGATGGCCACCGAGTTCGGGGTGAGCGGCAAACCGTTGTTGCCACAGGACTCGCCCGGGTGTCGCGCGGCCACGAAACTGGTCACGCACATCTGGGATAAGTTCGAGGGGGTGGAGAAAAGCTCCATCCCGGACTCCTGAGCTGTCGACTACGATCAGTTGGGTTTCAGGTGGCCGACGTTTGCACGGGGGACTGAGAGAGAGAACGAGGAGTGAATGAGCGCGACCTGTTTTTTTTAGGAAGAGGAAGCACTGAAGAAAGGAACACCCAATCTGAACGTGCGCTGGTCCAGCAAGAGGTGAAGCAAGTGCTCCTCTTTGCTGCACACGTTAAGTGCAAACATGTTCACAGCAGACTCGGCTTCAGACTGGGAGTTTCTCATTCTAGACTCTGGTCACTGTACCATGGGATCACGATGAGGACGACTGCTCGCTTGGACTTGCCCAGTTCCACAACAGTACAAGTTCCCCTGGATGAGCAGAACCACCCCCACGACGAGGTAGGGGATGAGGGCCGAGTACTGGTGATGGGACGTAGTGCCCTATCAAGCCATCGCAGCCTCCGGAGTCTCGTCGTTCTTCGTCGCCTCCTTAGGAGTGGGTCAACACTACCCAGGGACTCGAATCCGAGTCCCAACGAGCCGCCCTTGGAACAGAAGTCTGAACGATTCGAATGAGACCTGGAGGCCAACGGTGAGACCTATATTTGGAGACCGATTTTGGGCGATCTCGTGCCCCAATGCCTTGGTTTTTATATAGATGAGACCATTCCCCAGCCTCACTGTATCGTACATACAGTGCTAAGTGTTGGACAAAAGATTACAACATCAGTTGATACAGGTGTTGTTTAAAGACTGCATCACTGATAAAGACCATCTCCAACAAATTGGCACGGTTTTCCTTGCCCATTTGAGGCTAATCGCTTTGAATATTAAATGTTTTTAAACTCAAAAGTCACTATGTCAAAACTCTGGGTTGACCTTTTTGGGCAACACATTGACCCAGAGCTTCAGACAGGACTCAAGAAGACATCTGACATTGAGATTAGTTTCTATATCTGCTAGAGAAAGAAAAGAAAACAGAGAAGCTTGAACAATGAATCCTAAGGATTCATTGCCCATCCCTCCTCCCAGCGAGAGGGAAAAAACAGCTGTTGCTTTCTTAGCCTACTGACAATGTGTTTTTGCTTCTTGTCTGCACCGGTGTCCAAGGCTTCATCGGAAGTTTCAAGGTGAGCCCCGGAAAACCTCTTGTCCGACAGAAAACGTTGGCGACCAGGCCAGCTCTGCTCAGACTGAGCGGTGAGAGGCAGCTGTTGTTGATTTTCCTCCTGGCGCGAGGTAGTGCAAGCCTTCCTCCTGTTGAATTGGTTCACCATGTCCGGACTGGCGTCCCTCACCGCCAACTACACGGACTCCGAGGAAGAGCCAGAGGATGAAGAGCAGGAGCCTTTCCAGAAAATCAACGACGGCCGTGCGGAAGAGCAGAAAAGTTTAAGCTTGGCTCCGGTGGTGAACCCCGCTCCTCCGGTGCTGGTTGACAGCAGAACCAATTCTCCAGGGTCGTCAGGGCGGGCGACTCCTGTAAAAAAGACGAGACTGGTGTCTTACACTGAAGAGGGACACGAAGATGAGGACAAGGATGACGACGTCGTGTCCATGGAGCTGGACTCGGGCGAAGAGGAAAAAGAAGATGAAGTGGAGCCTGTGAAAGAGGCTGATAATAAAACTTCGGGTGTCGGAGACAAAGAAAAAGAGGCTTCTCAAGAACTATCGAAATCTGATGTCGCAGACAAGAAGGAAAAGGAGCAGCAACGCCATCGGCCTCCGACGGTAGAAACCTGGTGCGACGGTGTTCGTTTGCCTCCTGAACCTCCTGGTGAATGTAGCCGAGAGCTACAAGCGCGGATCGCCAATCTGTATCGTCGGAGGGTAGAGACGGGTTACGACATGAACTCAGTCATCCAGAACAAGAAGGCTTTCCGTAATCCTAGTATTTATGAAAAGCTCATACAGTTCTGTGACATCGATGAGACTGGCACTAACCTGCCCAAGGAGTTGTATGATGGGCATCTTTTCGGTCCGGACTCTTACTATACAGAATTGGCCAAGGTACAAGCAATCGAGATGGACAAGAGGGAAAAGGCCGCCAAGGCCAGGGCTGAAGCTGCCATAGCCGCAGTCGTCAACAAGAAGGCGTCTTCACATTCGACGCAGGTTGTGTCTTCTGCGGGTGAGAGGAGGTCAAAGTGGGATCAGCCGGCGGCTGGAATGACTTCGGCTCCTCCAGTGGCGTTGCCGCAGGCGCGGCCGCAAACTAACCCCAACCTGCCGTTGAGGAGCGTCCCGCCGCCTCAGTTGGTGTCTGCGGGAGCAGCAGCACCGCCAAAGACGATCTCTGCTTTTGGGCCACTCAAGAAATAGAAATGACTAATTTTTAACGTTGTCGGTAAAAAGTACTAAATAAAGCTATAGTTTTTGTAGGACATCATGGATAATGCATGTATTACGGGACAAGAACCCCACCAATATTTTATTATTTCTTTAGTCGTCCTCGGTATAGAGGAATGGCTCAGGCGGGTCGGGCTCGTCTTCGGTGTCGGCTCCAGCAGCCTTCTTGATTGCTACCGGCTCTACGATGTCGCAGGGCTCGTCCGTCAGGTTTTGCATAACGATGATGCCTGAAGAGGACAAATTTGACATCGTAATGGTTGACATTATTTGGATTCTACACGCTCACCTCCTATGGTCACCTCCTTGACCGGCCTGTACTTGGTATCGTCTTCCAGCTGTACTACGCGCAGTTGCGGTTTGAGCACGCGCGCCGGGTTGGATAAGAGCTCGAAAGGAGCCTCGGGGACGATGACAACGTCTGGCTTCTTTCTGTCCTCTCCAACACCACCCTGTTCTGCAGCAGACTCCTCGACGTCCATCTTGTCCTTTCCATCCTTATCCTTGCTGGTAGCTTCCTGGTCGACGTCCATCTTGTCGGAGGTGGTTGCCTTCTTCTCGGTATTGCTGTCATCCACTTCCATCTTGCTACCCTCCTTTTCTTTTTGTTGCTGCTGTTTCCGTTTCTTTTGCTGCTGCTGTTTGGCGGTGATGGAGAGGACAGCCGTTGCCACCTTCTCCTTGTCCTCCTTCTTCTTCTCCTCCAACGGCGGGGGGTAGCCATAGGTGGAGGCTTTGGCGTTGGACTTGAACTTGACAACCGGCATGTCCAGGTTCGCATTGAGTCCAATCAGGCAGCTGGGCGTGAACGACAGGGAGAGGAAATGGCTCAGTGGGAACCAGTACCAGTACTGGAGGAAGACCTGGGAATATGACAAGAACGTCAACAGCAATCCCACGTACGCATAAGCGATCGCGTGACTACTGTGGGAGCCTCAATCTTATACATACTTGCATTCCCACAACTGCCATCATGTTGGTATGTCCCGTCCTGGACACTAGCGAGACCGTGGCGTTCCGGCCGCCGGCGTCGATGATGCCTTGCGCCAAGATGGCGCCAAATTTTGCCATAACGTCCTCATGTTTGTCGGAAATGACTTTGGCATACAACGCTCGGAAGTCCTTCACCTTCGGACACGTCACGTCGGTGTGCTGAAGCAAAAAATATAACTCGTCACAATCTGCAGCATGCTTCATTGGAGACACGAAGAGTAAGTTAGGAAGTCTTGGGAAGGGTCGACAGGATGAGGCAAAGCAGTAGTCAAGGAATACCTTCTAACTTTTACAGTAGTCTTAAATATGAGAATCTACTTCTTGTTTTGAACAACTGTGTACCTGTACTAATATAAGGGCCGACGCGATGAGTGCACCCTGTCTGACGTAGTTGACTGGATCGTTAGTCATGGGCTCGAGGAGGGCGATGGCCTCCTTGCTACCTGAGCCGGCGCATGCGATGCCGAGAGCCATGGCAGCGCCATAACGGACGTGTGGATTGTAGGACTCTGATAAGAGGGATACAACTCCAGGGCACTAAAAGAGAGGAGAGTACGCGTCATTGAGAGTGCAGCAATACGTTAAGGACGACCTACCTGTTCTGGAGTCTTGAGCAGAAGGAAACCCAGTGACATGACAGCCGCGCGACGCACGTCATCGTTCACGTCGCTCACCGCCACGTGGAGCAGGCGCCTGAGGACACGCAGGTTCAATGTGTTGTTTCTTTTAACGACTTCACTGATCATCTCACCTGATGGCCTTGTTAGATCCAGTACCACAGTAGGCCATGGCGATGGTATACATCCCAGAGCGCCTGAGGATGGCGTCCTTGTCGTTGCAAAGAGACTCGATCAGGCCGTCAGCCTCTTCCAGGCGTCCATACATCACGAAAGCCAGACCTACGGCCAAGCCCCGCAAGATCTTTTCGTGCTGAGTCTCTTGTGCGTACGCAACCATGTCCTAAAGCAAAACCAAGTTCACATAGACCACGTACACTCGTAGAGCCAAAGTCAACGAACTCTTTCGTACCTGGATTGCTGCCACTGACTTTGAGCCCAACTCCACGAGTCCCATGGCGATCCCGGCAGCCTCACCAGTGGCGGCGTCATCTTGGTACAGGTTGAACTTTAGCTGCTCGTAGACGTCGAAACGATGAGTGCCCATGGCTGCGAGACCTAGGCCAAGGCAGCCACCGCTACGAATCTGTTCATTTCCGCCTTCCTTGACCTACATGAGCAGAATACGTATAATTATAATTTAGATCATTATTCATTAAACACATACTTGCAGTGCAGTAAGCAAAATGTTCGCGCTTACTTGGTTCAACAGGTACTCGGTGATCTCTCCTCCGTGATTAGCGTGAATGAGTCCCAGCGCATATAGACCGCCGCCCTCCGCGAACCCAGAACTATTGGCAGAGTCCTGTCAAAGAAAGAACAAGGTTGAGAGGCCGCTTCGCAATACGCTGGTGCTCTTCACGTACCTGTGGCAAGTAACTCTGCATGAGTGCGAGAGATCCAGTCTCATGTCCACGATGGATGACTCCCAGTGATGCCGTGGCACTCAGCTTGGCCCAGTTTGTGGCTCTGCTCAGCCACTCCAAGTTGTCCCTCAGAAAGGAGTCGTGAGTCGTTCCAGAGTGCATGAAGCCATTGGCAATCACTGTAGCCGTGTGGCAGATGGACACTCGAACCGCATCCTTCGTCTGCTTCAGAATGAGCAGGTCCGAGTGATCGTTCCGCATGAGGAATTGCAGGTGCAGGTAGATGGTCTTATTGCCGGAGAGAATGAGCGAGAGCTTCTCGATCCTCCTCTGCGTCTCCTTTTCCGCCAGGCTCAAGTTTTCCATCTTGGCGATAAGAGCCTTATGCGAAGGAGGTTTCTCCTTCTTATCCTTATCCGCTTTGTCTTCGTCCTGCTCATCCTTTTGTTTGGCTTTATCTTCACCAATTTCCTGGGCAGAATCAACATCCATTTTGCCGTCATCCTTCTTGTCGTCCTCGTCGTCTTTCTTTTTCTTTCTGTCCTCCTTGGCTTCTTCCTCGCCCCCGTCAGCTTTCGTCGGAGATTCGTGGTTCAGGCAACCTACAGGAAAAAACGGTCAAAGTCAAAGACAATCGGCGTTAACTTAATTCTCAGCGAACCATCAACAGCCTCCGGGACAGGAGCCGTCTTCTTGACTGCCTGCACCACCTTCGTGAGGAATTGCTGGGTGGCGGACTCATACATGTCAAAGGCAATCTGGTAGGCCATCAGAGCGTCGCTCTCAGAACCCTAGGAACATGGAAGGGTTGTAGTTTCGAAAAAGACAGAGAAGTCCAAGTGTGCCTGACCGTGGAGAGATTTTCCAAGACCCTGGCGACTGCGGCAGGATCGTCGAGAAAGATGAGGCACTGACACATCTGAACAAAGTCCGGCTTGTCTAGGTCTCTGTAGAGGTCGACAAGGCAACGAAGGAGGTCTTCACGATAATGACGGTTATTGATCAGCTGCATGGCCACCCGGAAGGCGTACGACAACATCGAGGCTTTATCTTCCTGCAAAGGCAATGAGATGAGTGATGAGGCGGACATTATTCTGTGACAATAGCTAAATCACATATAGTCTCACCGATTTGTTGATGGCGGCGGTGATGATATCCATCCTACTGGCTTCTACGGCAATCCCCAGGGCTTGCTTGTACTCCTGGTCTTCAAAACAACGCTGGAACATCTTGTCCACGATGATTTCCATTCTATATAGAGAACGCGTTTGAGTAGAGGGATCAAGATCAACCACCAAAAATCTGCCGTTTGTACCGTGGGTCTTCGTTTTCAGGCTGCTTGGGATCTCGGCCTTCCTCGGCCGCACTCCGTTTCTCCTTCTCGTACGCCTTCCGGTTCGAGGTGTACGTGTCGATGCAACGAGCTGGAAATAAACACATTGAGGGATCGATTCGTTAATCGGAAGTTTCCAGTTGCACGTCTGTCCTACCGATCATAGTGTCGACATACTCGCTCTTCTCATTGACATCAAACAGCTCTTGGGCGCCGAGAGCGAAGAAAAGTGCGTCGTCGTAAGAACCGAGGTGATAGTGAACCTGCATGAGCATGAAATAGCAAAAAGTTGAGCCTACAGACAAATCAAGCACGCCGCATGCAAATGACTGACCTTAGATGCGACGAGAGCCGCCAGTTTGTTGTCCGGAAATCCTGAATCTTCGTAGAGCCGCTCGATGATCTCCACAAAGTCAGAGATCTCTGCCCAGAAGACGTCAATGACCGAGACGTCGGAGGCAATGGTGCACGAAGAATTATAGGGGGCTATCAGCTTCTTCAAGGCGAACGACTTCAGCTCGTTCATCGGCTCGTCCAAGAGGGACAGGATCCCAGCTGGATGGAGGAAACGAGGTGACAAATGAGTTATCATCCAACTTAGAATCTGGTGATGACCACAAGAAAAACTAACCTGCAGAGGTGAGAACCATCTTGTCGTCCTTGCTCAGGGTGAAGTTGAAGATGTGATGAGCGTCGAAGTCGGCCAACCCCGAGAGTGACGAGCGAATTTCTTTTCACGCTTGGCTCTAAGCCAGGGCTACCAGCCGGCAATTCTCCACATAACAGAGCGGGCTAGCATTTCATGCAGTACAGAGTAAAGGATTGGCAACTCTGTTTTAACCCAGCTGCGCTTGGCCAAGTTAGCCCGAAAACTCCCACAAGTAGCTGAAACTGAAGTAGATGGAAAACAGGACTCGCAGCTGACGAGAATCGCTAGGGATGTTCAATAAATCATTCTCGGCTCGCGAAACAACCTCACTCTGCTCAGAAAACTGGCTCGAGCGGCTCGACAGCGACGAAACTTTGTTCATCACTTCCTTTGTCAATCAAATCCGCGTCAAAAAAATTGGGGGAAGTCACATTCTTGTCTCGTTGTCGCCCCACCGAACCATGGCTCTGAATTCCATGGTGGCCGGATCCAGATCGTCTGGTGGCCATTCAAGCGCCCCAGAGGACGGTGCCGGCGAGCCCGTTGTGGACGCCACTGTCGTGTCATCTCCGCTACTCCCGACCAGGCAGCGTCGCCGACGTCGACCAGACCAGGAAGAGTTGGAAGCCACGACCCTCTCGTTCCCCTCCTTCACGAACTGGTAAGCAGAGTTCCCCAATTTGACAAAGCAGGGAAGAGAGCGAGTCTCTGATTCGACCTGCCCACTTGTCATCTGTCTATGTTTTCATAGTTGCACTGTACAAGTGCACAGACCTTGAGAAAAATTATACTCCACACACGCGCGCACACCTGCGAGCCCCAACTATGCAGGGGGGAAATGAACAGGTGGAGGCACTTAAAAGATCCCTACAAAATAGTTTGTGATGCTCCTTTAAACTGTAAAACATACGAATATGCTCCATGCAGTCAAGATGCAAGGCTGTAGGGATGGTGGCACAAATGCTTTCAACGAGCGTGGGCAAATGGCTGCCATATTGAAAAAGTTGTACCTTTTGTCACCGATCCTGTTATCACAACGCTTAAGTGTGTCAAATTCTTCAGGTATGCCCAATTGGACAAGCCTCGTGCCGCTAGTGTTCTGGTGCTTGTCTTTGTCAACCTCATTAACTACATGGACCGCTCCACCGTGGCTGGGATGATCAACTTTATCAAGAATGACGCATACTTCCATGTAGGCGTTGCGAAGCACTCACGCGAACGGCACCAAGACTCCAGCACGCATTGTTCATCTCGTCTGTCCCTTCCAGATCCGCACGGACCGCTACCTCGGCCTGCTGCAAACCGCCTTCGTGCTAACTTACATGATCTTTGCGCCTGTTTTTGGTTATCTCGGAGACCGCTACGATCGCAGTTGGATCATGGGTCTTGGCATCAGCCTGTGGTCACTTTCTACTCTTGTCGGTTCGTTCATGACCGACTTCTGGTGGTTCCTTTTCTTTAGGGCGCTTGTGGGCATCGGAGAAGCCTCATATTCCACAATCGCGCCGGCCATCATTAGCGATCTCTTCTGCAAGGATACGCGGTCACAGGTATAATCCCTCGCCCCTCTGGACAATTACGTCTTCAGTTCGGTACACACTGTACTAATGACTCTACCGAATTACCAACGCTTATAGATTCTCGCACTATTTTACTTCGCAATCCCCGTGGGCACCGGTCTGGGCTACATGGTGGGTGCAGAGGTGGCTGAGAGCGCATCTGACTGGCGTTGGGGCCTAAGAGTGACGCCATTCCTTGGCTTAGTAGCGATCATCTGCATTCTCTTCTTCCTCACTGACCCGCCCAGGGGAGAGAGCGAGGGGGCGCACCTCGTTCCGGCGGAGCAGTTGGAGGACGACCTCAAAGCACTCGCTAGTGAGTGTCAAATGACGACAACGGAACATCTAAGTACATCTATTTCCCTCCTTAAGAAAACAAGAGCTTCGTGCTCTCGTCGGTGGCGTTCACTTGCGTAACATTCAGCGCCGGTGCACTGATGTGGTGGGGCCCCGAGTTCGCCTACCTAGGGGCTAAGGCGGACTGCGGAAATCGGGCCGGATGTGACAATATTACACAGGTGCGTCATTCATACTGTATAAATCGTGACTACTGCTTGGCGTGCTGCTGATCCACTCCATTGCTCAGGCCGACATCTCCTATCGTTTCGGGATTGTCATGACTTTCGCCGGTCTACTCGGGGTGCCGGCTGGGTCATACGTGTCACAGAAAATCAGGCATCGGGTGCCTAACGCAGACCCCATCGTCAGCGGTTCTAGTCTAGTTGCCAGTGTGCCCATCTTGTACGTGGGCTTCATCGTCGCTAGGTACAGCACCGACTGGTGTTACCTGCTCACGTTTATTGCAGGTAAGAGTCAAACTGGGCCTCAGTTTCAAGAGGAGTGCCAATGTTTCACATTTTTGCAGGACTGCTGCTAAATTGCAACTGGGCCATCGTGAGTGACATGACCCTGTATATTGTGATCCCAACGCGACGCAGCTTGGCGAGCGCCACCCAGATCCTGTTCTCTCACGCCTTGGGAGACGCCATCTCGCCCTATTTGGTCGGGGTCTTCGCCGACTGGATCCGCCCGGCCATCACGCCGCAGGGGACGCTTTTACCACCCCTCAACTCACCGGTTGCAGAGACCAGAGAGGTTCGTGAGAAACTTGTTATTCGATCCAATTGTTTCAACAAACCTAATTCTTCTATCTCCTCAGGGCTATAGTCCGGAGTACTACGATATCGAGTTTCGCTGTCTCCAGTACGCACTCTTTTCGTCCTGTTTCTTCCAGGTACGGTGCACAATATGTACCGTGCAGTACAGTAGTTGTTACAGTACTGACCTGACCTGATGCTGTTGTCCATAGGCACTTGGAGCGCTTGTGTTTTTCATACTCTCCTTCCACATCGTGGATGACAAGCGTGATGCAGACAGGATCATCCAGGTAGAATTGTTGGTGAAGCTGCGTTGAAGCACCGTATCAATCTACAATACATTTTTAGGAGGGCAATAATCATGCCAGTGACATAGATGAAGCCATGCCCATTCTCAGGGACACCTCCGGAGACGAGTAGAATGGAAAGGAGGCAAGCAAGGCTGGGCTGAGGTCGCTCTCGTCCTGCTAGAGCAAGCTCATGAAGCTGCTCACGCGACAGGAGACACGCATGCCGGTGCGCACCGCGATCCTCGTCTCTCTCTTTCATATGCCAAAGACAATGCCCATGTTCGCGTATTGTTTAAACAAGTACGTAAGGTCTATTTTGATAGTTATTTGCTCTTGTAATCATACAATGTCAGTGTCAGACGTCCATAATCTTGAATATCGCAGCTTACCGAGCTTAGGAATTTTATACACCCTGTAGGAAATAAAACGTATCTGACAGGGACGGCCTCGAGAGGTGACATAATCGCATTGCTGCCTCAAGGTCTCTTCCGGTGTGTGAGTGTGCCTGAGCAGCTTCCACTTGCTGATTACGTTACTCCCGTTAGCAATTGAGGGGCTTCTCCTCGCGCCACCAGTTGTTGGGAAAGTGGTACTTGAGTATCTCGAACTCCTCCCTGGGTACCGGCACCGCCTGCCAGCCGAAGAGCTTCAGTGGAAGTGGCATCTCGGCCAGCCTGGCTGGGAAGCAGTCCAGGTTCGAGCTGTAATCGCAATCCGGCGGAAGCATTCGGCGCTTCCACCCCACGCGATGCAACATTGCGTCCCCATTCACGACGATGCCTTTGTCGCTGGCAAATACGAATAACTGAAGCAAGAGGCCCTCTAGAAGCGCGTCCTCTTTCAGGGTGATGTTCTGGACATGGTAACGACCTTCGCCGGAATCGTACTCGAGACTCATGCCGGCACCCCTGAAGGCCTTTTGGAGAAGCACCTCGTCGTACTTGCTGAACTCTGAGTTGAGTACGCACATCTCCGCATCGCGTTCCCAAGGCAACGACGAAGCCTTGCGGATCTGGCCGAAGAGGCTGCCGTAACAAAGGAAGTGGGACAGGTTGAGTGCGTCCAGCAGCTTGTGGGCGGCGTACACCTGCAAAAAAAAGAGCACATGGTTCCCTTTAACGACTACTGACTCATCGCTCTGCAAGCACTCGTGCGCGTCCGACCCCGGACGACCCCTCTGAATCCATCAAGATCCAAATGTCAACCCTGGCAGGATCTCTGCGGACGTCTCTTCAGTCTGCTGTACAGACAGGGACGAAGGGGCGAGCAAGAGCAAGCTGCTGTCTTTCTACACTGTGCGGCGTACGCTACAGTTGGAGGAGGTCATTGATTTGATTTCCATATTCGCCGAGGAGCAGACAGAAATTATATAAGACTTTTGTGAAGTTTCTCTTGTGATCGCCGCCAACCTGGACAAGCTACCAGAGTACCTCAGGGACACTGTGGAATGGTTCATGGGGTAAGAACATCTTGGTTGGAAACCTGGCCCCTTTCTCATAGACAGTACAGGGATATCGATTTTCTCTTTTATGCACTGGCAAAAGTTGCTAGCGGTCTTTGGGATGACGCTGGCGTCCCCCACCAAGTTCTTCCCCACGTTTCTCACGATTATGCTTATAGAAAAACCGGCCGTGGCGGCGGCGGCGGCAGCCGCGTGCGCGGCGACCGCTCCGACGGCCTCTCGGAGCAGAAGTTGTATATGCAGCCGCCGCTTCTGGAGCTACGGGTCCCGGAGCCGGAGATCATGTTTCTCACGGACCTCCCAGGCGGGCTCGATCACAACGAGTGGATGGCGTCACACAGTAAGCATTTACCGACTAATGCATGATCTGTAGTACAAAGAAGCATCATGGCTTCTTCGTTGACAGCGATCGGCTTCTTTGAGCACATCAACCTCATCTACGGGACCATCTCGGAGTTCTGCACACCCTCGTCTTGTCCAGAAATGAATGGCCCTGGTCCGAGGTGAGTTCGTGGCGTTTGTAAAAGCAGTAGTTCTGCACATGCTTGATCTCGTGTATTGTGGCTAGGCAATACCTGTGGATTGACGACAAGGGCAAGAAGACCCGGCTGTCAGCACCCCAATACATCGACTACATTATGACCTTCGTCCAGAAGACGATTCACGATGAGTCTGTCTTTCCCACCAAGCATGGGGTCGACTTTCCTGCCACGTTCGACGTCTACTTAAAGAAGATTCACCGCCTGCTTTTCCACGTGCTCGCACACATCTATCACGCACACTTCAGAGAGATTGTGCTACTCCAGCTCCACGCACACCTCAACGCCGTCTTCGCACACTTTGTCGAGTTCAACATGAGGTTCAGCATGGTCGAGGACAAGGAAATGGAGGTAGAGTGGTCGCTTTGGAGTTTTTCTCTTTCTTACCTCGATCTCCGAGAGGGGGAAAGTGAGAAACTCCAAGAAATTGGTCCTTTTATTGCATCTGCGCACATTTCCGTCCAGGTCCTGGATGATCTCATCGTCGCCCTCCGTCTGGACCCAGCCAGGACTAACGAGCAGCAGCAGCAGCAGCAGCAACAACAACAACAACAACAACTACAACTACAACGGCAGGGCAACGGCGCCTTAGTCAGTAGCTTGGAGGAGGACAAGGAAAACACTTCTCCAGTGCAAGAGGACGATCAAGTCGTGATCTGTAGTCAACCGGTGACGACAGGCGAGTTCCCTATGGCCGCCGAAGAGATCGAGATGGCCGCCGCAGCGGGCAGTGGCGGTAGCGGCGGCAGCGGCGGCAACGACGACACAAACTCGTTAAATCAAGACGCCGACACTCGAGCGCTGTCGTCAGACGACGTCGAGATGGGGGAGGAGAAATAAGTCTTAGTCAAGGCAGGGACCTGACGAAGCGTCGGCAATGTCAGTCACAAGACCTACGTAGATGTTAAGAGAAGCAATTCTGTGACCTCCCGTTTCTCCTCACTCATTCTTATAGTGATAAAGTCCTTGCACGACACAAACTGAGAATTTGTGTTTAGTACATAACTATAACTTGCCATCAGAGGTTGGCTTTACTCTGTTAGCTACAAATTTGTTGCATTCAGCTGTACTTAGAACATATGAATAAATAAAAACCATTCTAGAGAACATACCAGGCGATGTAGTGACTCCAGGTGTCTGGCGGACAAGTGACAGGTGGCAGTAAATTCTTCTTCGTCCTCCCACTTTGGTGTAGACTGCTTGAAAACCATCCAGAGCAGAACAATGAGGACGACGGCCGTGAAGGCGTTCAACAACTTGGTGGGGGTGATCCTCATCGCGGTGGACTGTGTCACCAGCGGGGATCCTCAAGCTGTCATTCTTGCAGCATGGCTTGTCGTCAGCTACGCTCGTCCTCGATGTACATGGCCACAACCACCACATACACGGACAGATCGACGACGACCACGGCGTTGTCAACAGGCAAGATTGTTCAGCAATTCCTCGCTCACCATCGCACCCGGCGGCACTCTCGGTTTCACTCACTTCACCGACCAACACCTGCAGGAACGGACACTACAGGTAGACTGTGCCGTTGCACCCACCGGTCGGTGAGGAGCATAACGCAACCACCCGCAGCTGTTTATTGACGTTTTGTCAAGTGGGGACCTCCTGGCACCACGAAGCCCTCCTCCTCCCGCTCCAGGTCCCGCTCGCCGCTGTCTAATAAGAAAGTCGTCCCTGCAGACATACCTGGCCGTCAAAAAAGTGATCAGGATGTGGCCGAATTCGGCGCTCACCTCGCGTTACCATCAGAGCTTGGCTGCATCCGGCAGTATCAGGAATTTCCAACTGGAGAACGCCAGGAGCCTGAAGACGTTAGCGGCAAAGAGGAGGAGAGAGGAGGCGGAGAGAAAGATCGCTGAGCAAAGGAAGACCAGACCAAAACCACTCAAGGCCACCAAAGCCTACGAAAGTGTGTCTTCCAAAGTGATCACAAGCTCGCGCCGCCAGCGTCACGACGATAATGCCACTCGACGCCAGGAATCGTCCAAGACGAGCTCGCAGTTCTTGAGGGGACACGCCAAAAGCGGACCCTTTGTCGGTCGAGACCCCTCACCTTCATCAGGGACTCCAAGCTTAAGGAGGAGTAGGTCTCTCGTCCACGTCTCGCCGTTAGACCTCGACAGATTGACTGAGACCGACGACGACGGAGACGATGGAGATGACCTCCGGGAGGAACATCCAGTGTTTGAGCCCCGCTTTTCCGAAATTAGTCCCGGACGGCGGCGCGCGCGAATCGCGGAGATGTTACGCGACATCTGTAACACCACGCCTCTAGTGGAATCCTCTCTGGGGAGGAGGTCGGTGACTCCTTCTGCCTCTGTTACTGGAAGGCCAGCACGGACGGGAAGGTGTTCTAGGACCTCGAGAGCGTCAACTCTGGTGGCAGAGAAATCAGTACAAACAGACGGCGTGCCAGCATTAGCCGGACTGCCTGCTACTCCATTAGCTGTGGCTGCCAGCAAATCTAGAAGGAAGAGCGCCAGCATGTCCAGGCTCCACAAAAAGACTTCCGGCGGCTACTTCGGAGCCACTGACAGCAACCACGAGATCGCAAGGGAGAGCGCATCCATGAAGCGCCGAACTACGACTAATCGAGAATACGGGAATAAGGAGAACGTCGTGACAGAACAAGGAGGACAGCTTACAGAGGCTCCTCCCAAAGTCACCCCGAGGTCCCTTGCAGGCGAGCTCCCGCCACAGAAACTCATCCAGACAACTCCACAGCTCCAGGCCAGGAGCGACGACGGCGATCCGGAGTCCATCTCTCAGGTGTCCAAAGCGCTGACCCAGGATCTCATACTCAGTAACGAGGATTTGGAAATTGAGAACAAACACAACGGTGAAGAAGACGGAATGCCCCGGGTCGAGCTGCCTGCTGTGGTAAAAGGCATCAGCGTAGACTACGTGTCTGCCAACCGCGACAGCGCCTCCATCACTGGGAAGAGGCGTCTAAGAGAGAAAGACGAGAAGAAACACACAAATGTCAACGCAGTGAATCACCGCCACCGCGCCGGCGCAGTGCCGAGGTATCTGCGAAAACGCCAGGAAGAGTGGCGTAACATTGAGGCTGAAAAGGTTGCCGCAGCCAAAGCTGTAGCCGAAGGTGGTTGTCCTCCTCCAGGACACGTGGCTCTGTCAGAAGATGAGCGCTTGGCCGCTCTCAAAGCTCTGAACGATCGGTATGCGGAGCTCCTGACAGAGAGCAACGCCATTCCGGTCAGTTCTGACACTCTAAGAGTAAAAACGAGGAGAAAGCAGGTGGAACTGGAGCTCAATGAGCTGGACGAGGCCATCAAGACGTATTCGAGACCAAAGGTTTATGTCATCAACAAAGACATTGCGGACTCGTGGTGATTGAAGCATTGCCACGAGGTTACTACGAGCAGTCCATACTTATTGAATATACATGGGGTCTAAATCCTCTAGAAGGCCCAACTCTACATATCCATGTTCATGATGGTACCTACTGACACTGCAGACTTTCATTTTTCAGGACGAGCCAACCCCCGTCAACATGAAGCGGAGGAGCAGCGTGAGACACCGATTCAAAAAGTTCTTGGTCGATGAGCTCAGAATTATCCGCGGAGCGTTGAGATTCTTGGACACCGCGCTCATAGGCAGTGATAACGGGGTTACGCGGTGCCACAAGTTTGTTCTGGCCGCTTTCACTCCTTTTCTCAAAGCTACCATCAGCAGTGTTGGCGATGGGGACACGGACGAACCCTGCACAATCCTCTTTCCTGACTTCAGTCAACGCACCCTTGACAACTTCACTGCTCTTGTCTATGGAGAGCTGCTGCCAAGGGAGTTGTCCAGGAGCGAGCTGACCGATGTCTCAGGGCTTTGTCAAGTCCTTCAGCTGCCAACTGAATATGAAAATCAAGACGCTGAGGACACTAATGGAGGACATCTCCCTGGCGTACAAGAAGTCGAGTCCCAAATGGCTTGTGATGACAGCACCTTTGAGGAAAGAGAAGACAAAGGCTCAAGTGCAACGAACGACCAGTCTAGCCGAGGTCATGACTGGGCAGGCGCCGGTGACAAAAAGAAGACCAGGCGCAAGCGAAGCAAGATCGAGTGCGCTAAGTGTGGCAAGATGGTGGGGGGTTTGTCAGCTATGCTGAACCACATCAAGGCCTGCAGAGGCTTGGATTCTTCAAGCCTCGAGTGTCACCTCTGCGGACGAGTATTTGAGAGAAAGGATGTACTCTCGACTCACTTGATGCGTCACGGAGGACGCCGCCTGCATTGCCAACACTGCCCCAAGCTCTTCAGAGCACGACCCGACCTCAACAGACACGTTAGGCGAGTGCACGGGGAAGGAGCGGTGGGAAATCGAGTAGGGGTGAACTGCAATGTGTGTGGCAAGCGATTCGTCTCCGCCCACAGTCAAGCTCTGGTGGACCATCTTGCCAAGCACAGAGGAGTAAGAAACTACTGGTGCGAGGTAAGAAGTCTGAACTACGACTGCTGCTACGCTTCTTTTACACGATTATTGCACTCGTGCACCACTTTTATCTCCGTAGGTCTGCGGTTTGGGCTTTTTTTCCCGCACGGCTCTGTCCGAGCACAGCGGCAAGCACTCCTCTACGACGAGTCACGCGTGTAGGATTTGTGGCAAGGAATTCCGACGAAATCAAAATGTCTGGGCCCACGTCGCCAGTGCACACGGCCTCAGAGGAAAGGTCTCGGGGGCAGCAGTCGGCGCCAGCATAGCCAGGCTCTTCCTCAGCGGCGTCGACAAGGCCAGGGCGGACAGAGAGTTCTTGCTCACCTCTGAGGCCAAAGCAGAAAGAGGCGAAAACAGCCAATCTTGCCAGTAAATTCAGTCAGTATAGTTGTCTAGCAGTAGTCCTTACTCTTCTAGCACGTTTCGTTAGCGGTCATTTTGCTTCCCAGTCACTTGGTAACGTTGGGTTCAGATGTCCTCTTCCTCGTGCCCCATTGAAAGATGCTGTCTGCTCGACAGAACAGCCTCGTCTGCATTGCTTTGGCTATCTGACCAAGCCCGCCAAAATGACATTATTCAGGTCCCCATGACCAAAGTCATCTTGTCACTCAACGTCGGTGTCTTCATATATCTAATCTCCTCTCCTCTCTAACCTGTCAAATAAACCAATTCATAGGTAACTGACTTACTCAAGGCGTACCAGCTTAATGTTAAGTCCGTTCAGCAGGAGGTCTGGATGAAGCATAACAACGACCCAGTCTCGACTGCCTGTAGCTGCTTCTGTCTCCACTGTGAACAACACAGTGGCCATAGAATTGTTAATGGTTTAGACGAGGCGAGTCTGGACAGTCTTGGATAGCATGACAAGAGCAGGTACTCATGCATGATGACTTTTCTTCCTTGCACGACGGGAATACAATAGGGTCAATTGGGCACGACGACAGCATCCATTATCACGATGTCCCCGTCCTCGTTCTCGACTCCACCCTGTTGAAAGTCCCTTCCTCGCCGTAACACGTGTGTGACAAGGTGGAAACGTCCCCGTCTTCACTTTGTCAGCTTCCCACAAGAAGTCAGATCTTTTTTGCGCAACGAGCGAAGCATCCGCAGGAATGGAACCTCCATCTGCTCCTACCTCTGCTACCTCATTAGTTATATCCTTCTTCCTGTCTTCATAAGAAGAGAAAGAAAGAAGACTTCCTGCTGCCGCCGCCGCCCTTGCTGCTGCTCAGCACGGTGGAAGCGTTTTTACTCTGGCACGACTCAAGGATGTTGCGAAAGACTTTCCCAGACCCGTGAGGAAATGCAAGCCATCCGTCACAACTACTGAGGAGCCTCCACATTCTCCACATCGTACTGCAAGTGCACGTGCAGGGTGGAGTCTAATGCTTTCTTTCCCACGTGGAACGTGTGGGACTGCAGACAATGCCAAAACCGGCGCCTTCGTGACCAACTTGCCCTGCCCAGGCCCAGGAGTCCTTCGAGACAGTTCTCGGTGTGTAATTCCTCCCAGGCGGCGCCGCTGAGCTCGGCGCGCCACGCGGGCGCGAGCGTACAGGATCTTCCGTCATAGAAGCAGTTGCTTACGCCAGAGATATTTGTACAGATAAGCAGAAACCAAAGTATATAAGATGAGAAATCGTACATACACGGAAAAAGAGTGGCCTAACTCTCGCTCTCGCCTGCCACCTCCTTCATCCCCGTCCAGGGAACAATCGTCATTGTGACACAACGTGGAAAATAACTGCTCATTGGGCGCGGACGCGGACGCCGGCGCCGGCGCCGGCGCCTCCGACACCTGGAGGAGATTGTGATTGTTGGTGTTGTAAAAATAAGTTTTTCATGGTCGCCGCTGAGTCAATCCGTCCGCCTACGACCTCCAGCTCCTCCTCCTCTATGTCTGGAGGGCTGTAGCAGCAGCGGCGGCAGCAGCGACTGCGACGACGGCGGCGGCGGTCCCCGCGGCAGCAGCAGCAGCAACTCCAGGACAAGGAGCAAGAAGGAGGTGATGGTTTTGCCTCGTCTTTCTGCCCCTACCTGACATCATTGTGGCTGCATATTTGTGCCACTGTCTGCGTGGGAGAGATCACCAGCCTCCTCCTCGTTGCTTCGATTCCACGACCAAATGGTTTCCTCGTGAGTGAATTCGCTAAAGTCGTCGTCGAAGTGAAAGGCCAAGAGGAACGTAGAAGCGACAAGAGCGGGATAAAGAAATATGCTCATTGTCACGATTGCGGAAGTGTAACAGGTGCATCATCAGTTCGACATGTGGGCTGCCACCGTCATGGCCGTGTGCAGCCTCGTCCACGCTTCTGGCGCAGTGCCCACGTACACCGTCATAGCACCAAACGTGGTCAGGCCAAACACAGACTTCCTGGTGGCCGTGAGCGCACATGATATTGGAGCATCTGGAGGAGTCCAGCAAGACATAGACCTGCGGATTCGAGGCCGATCGGACACCGGACGGACCATCGAGATCACGGAGAAAACGACCGTCCAGTCTGACCAAACCCAGGTAAGTTATGAGTTCACGGGTGCGGACGTGCAAACTCAGTGACTCAGAAGGTGACTCAGAAGAGAAGTGCATTAAGATCAACATATACATTAGACTAGATCCATTTTTTCATCTCCTTCTACATGCTATATTTGCACTCAGCCAAAATTTCAAAGATTCCGTCCAGAGTAATATAGCCCACCTTCTTAAATATGTATTGTATGAAAATCTTAGGCAATGGTAATGAGATAAGCGAAGTTTACGCTAGCAACACTACATGCAATGGTGCATGAAGCATCATTTAAAGCTCGTCCCTTTTTTCCTTCACTTCAACACTGCTTCGCGGTGCGTCCCTATCTTTCCAGTCTTCAATGATCATGTCAGCGGCCTTTTCTCCAATCATGATGATGGGCGCATTTGTGTTCCCACCGACCAGCTTGGGCATGATAGATCCATCTGCTACCCTCAGACCCTGAATACCTCGTACTCTGAGTCTTGGATCGACCACGGCACTTTTGTCTGCGTCAGGGCCCATTTTGGCTGTCCCCACAGGATGATACACGGTGTTAGCCCAATGTCTCAAGTAGCATTTCCAAAAGTCATCACTATTTGGTTTGTGTTTATTGCAGATTGATGAATCGGCATAGCCAGCTTTAAAGCCATGCTTTTTAAATGTCTCTGTATGCTCCAGACTTGCAGTCATTTTACAGCCAGCAACCAATGTTTCAATGTCTTCTTTGTGACCTAAATAATTAGCATTGATGATGGGCTTGTCATGGGGATCTTTGCTCCTCAGTTTGAGAGTGCCAATACTTTTTGGTCGCAGGAGAGTTGGCAAGATTAGCACTCCGTATTTACCATTCTCTATTTTGCCATCAAACATTTCCTTATATGACTTTTCTGAATGGCTCAATGCAGTCTTAAAGCCTATTCCATAGTCCAAATCAAAAGAGAAAGGTACACTATGCAACTGAATGTCAGGTCTCAGAGGATCAGAGTTTGTTGGTGTATGACCAAACACAATTGTCCCAAGGCCAATGTCAATAAGTGGGCCATTCCCAGTGAGCAGCAACTGAAGCCATGCCAGTGGATTAACAAGACTGAATCTGGATGCTGTCAGGTTGGCCAAGTGTGTGTAATAGGGAATAGGAACATCCAAATGATCTTGAAGGTTTTCACCTACGGGAAGAGCCTTCTTCACATTGATACCCAGATTTTCTAAGTGGCTCTTGGGACCAATTCCTGATAGCATCAGCAACTGGGGAGTACCAAGTGTTCCACCTGATAGAACCACTTCCTTTGTGGCAAAGAACTTTAGGTCTCGCCCAAAATGTTCCACTTTTACACCAACAGCTTTGGTCTGTTCAAACAACACTTCTGTTGCCAAAGCATGGCTTACAACTGTGATGTTTTTCTTCCCAAGGAGTGGCTCAACAAAAGATTTGTATGTTCCCATCCTCCATCCATTCTTAAGAGTCATCTGCGTTCTCTCATATATGCCACCATCCTGCAACTCTCCATTCACATCTCCCTTTTTAAAGCCAAGGTCACCAAAGGCTCCATGTAAGACTTCAGAGGCAGGCCACGAGTTCTGTATATATTCAACTGATAGTGGACCACCGACACCATGATATCGCTCCTTTCCCTCAACTTCTTCCTCGAAGTCTTCGCTTTTCTTGAAAAGTGGCAAAACATCATCGTAGGCCCACCCCTTGTTGCCAAGCTCTGCCCACTCATCGTAATCTCGGCGATGACCTCTCGCATACAACAT
>JAAUXU010010715.1_pt1 | contig 86381 bp, 75 predicted proteins | sample 7278151 | NCBI WGS metagenome assembly JAAUXU01 (sample SAMN14350113, study PRJNA611818) | marine sediment metagenome | isolation source: surface marine sediment (1.8m) | place: French Polynesia: Moorea | collected 2018-08 | reverse complement strand
TTCTCATGGTGATCTCCGGCGCTTCAAAGTCCCAGGCTAGTCTGCACGGACACCTCGGGGTCTGCCTCGATTAGTGATCGACCGAAAGTGACCTTAGCAGTAAGTCGCCGAAACCGAAGTTTCGGTCTCTAGCTAAAACTATAATTTCGGTACATGACGTAATTTCTGCCGGGCAGCCGGATTTGGCATTGTAAGTTCTGAAATTTTCATGCATTTCAGGCCACTGGCATATTAATATAAGTGAAGGTTACATAAGTTAGTACTTGAAGTTGACAACAGTAGAATTGGCTGAGCAGAAAAGCATCATTTGTAATGATGTGAAGTAGCAGGGAATTTCAGCTTTGGCTGGACAGCAGAAGTCCTAATTGAGGCCAAAACAGAAACCGAAATTATGGCCGAAATTCGGCTGAAATCACTATTATTAAACTACCATCACTGGAGGCGACCACTAGCCTCTATGCAGGTCTTGACAGTGGCGAAAAGGTCCTCTGGACGAGAATGGCGAGGTCCTCCAGCCCAGCACTGCTTGGAGAGGCCTCCGATTTCCTCAGGCATCTTCTTGGTATTGCACACAGTGTTTGGGTTCACATCCAGAGCACGTGCAACCTTTTTCCACCGATACCAAGTTGCGCAACAAGGCGCTTCTTTAGCTCATCCATGGTGGACCTCGAGTGCTTGTTTTTTGTTGTGCGAAGGCATGGAAGGGCACAATTGAGGCCTTAAGACCTGCAGAACTCCGAAGTGCCAAAAAAAGGTGCTACCTAAAGTACATTAAGCAAAAATTGAAGAAATGGCCCCAGAAACTCGACTCACACGATGTCCTGGCCCACCCGGTGTATGTGCACCGCACATGTGCGCCGGAAACGTCAATAATAGGAGAAAGTTGCATCACGAGATGCCGCAGTGAAGAAATATGTGTGCTCCTGAGACTGTAAGATGCTATTCTGATACCATCTTAGTCATTTTCCTAATGCCGCTCGTGGCTACTCCAGTGCTGCTATACGATCTGCGGCTGTTGCATCAAAATACTCTCTTCCTGTCCAAGTGCAACGCCTTTTAAGCATTGTTCATCGCACAAAGTACAAGTGTGTGTTTGCATGGAAAAAGTCGGTATAGTAAAACGACGTTTATTTGCTGCACTTGCAGTAATCCATGTGTTACAACCGTAGCATCACCGTTGCTACGTACGCACACATGACTCAACATACCGGGTGGGACTAAGTCCCATAAGTAACTTTTTCCGGAATAGTTTCTTGGACAATGGCTGCTACAGCGTGCCTCATTCACGGTTTATACTTTTCTGAAGTGTTGTGGTACAGTTTTTCCAGACTGCGCAGCTTTATAAGAAGCAGACTTTTGAATGCAGCTGGTTTGGTAACTTTGTAAGTGGTACAGAAATGAACTGGAAAGAGCTAGAAAAATGATGCATTGCCTAATTTAGGTCTGGAAATGCGCTGGCCGGTCTCTTTTGTCAAGGCCACCAAATGTGGATGTGATGAGGAAGCTTTTTTTTAAATGCCATAACTTACAGTAATGAATACATTACCTCTAAATCTGTTGTCCTGACAGAAAATCAATGTAAGTACACTTGTGCGACGCACTGTACACTGGTGTGATGTGAAAGCTGAGATAATCCAGGTTGCATCTTGGGAAGGATCTTCGCGAGATCCACATTATTACACAAGACGTATGCACCACCCGGTAATTGTCTGGACTGCATAGTTACCTGATTGAATATCGGTTTATAAGCTGCGGCCTCGCCCAAAACAATCTCCTCGAGTCTGTCGCAGAGCTGTCGTCTGTGACCGAAACAAAGGATAATTGCTGCAGTCTCAACACGCAAGCGTGACAAAGCACTTTGCTAAAATAATGCCTTGAGCCTTCGTTTCGTTCGTTCGTTCGTTCGCCCACCAGAAGATACGCGTTACGTTTAGCAGTAGAAATAACGCTCGCGCGCATTCTCGTAGAGTTTATTGAGTTAGACGATAATGTTCAGAAAGTCAAAGGAAAGCTTTAGTAGCATTTCACCACTTAAATAGCCCGGCAGCGATAAGATCTGTTGGGGTCCTGGGAAATCTTGGCGGCGTAGATTTGCAAAGTGCTGTGCGGCACAATCGTAATACCACAGTCACCTTATGCGATAGTAATCTAATAGCCGCAAATAAACATGCTTTATGCGCTTTGCTCCTTTCCAAGCTTCTTGGCCAGATTTCATAAAGAATGGAAAGTTCATTCCTCCTACGTCGCGGGACCGCCCTTTTTTTTGCCTTCTTCGAGACACATTTTTCAGGATACTTTTCCGACATGATGATGTCTTGTTATATGCCGAAAACACTTCTCACTCACTTCGCCCTCCCTTTTGCTCTCCTATTCGTCTCGCGCAATGTGAAATATGGCCATTTCTATGTGGCTGGGTGATATCAAAGCGTCTAGACTGTCCCTTTTTCTCGCGTGCGTGTAAATGTGTAAAAAAAAAGCGTCCGAGTGTGTCCGCGTGTGCAGACTAGACAGGAAAAAATGAGGAAATTTATCTTTTCTCCTTTGGCCCCTCCCGAATAAGCCTTTCTCTCGAGTCAACTCCTCATGTGCATTTTCGTACGTTCAGAGTGTCCGGAAAGTCATGCCGTGTCACTATGTACTTGGAAGCCTCTAGAATGTCACATACGAAAAAGCCCTTATCAAAAATTATCTCAGAGATGCACAAAGCGCCAGTGGATGCACGTAGATGCAGTCTCAAAGAGACTCTTGACTCTGAAGCAAATCACTGTTGCAGTCATCCTTCGACAGAGTGAATAGAGGAATGAGTTCACTAAATATACTGAGGCGGTTGTTGCATCGAGTTTCCTCACTGTATAGACGGTTCTCATCCACTAAATGGGTCAATGGTCAAAAAGCACCCGCTGCATAAGACGTCGATTTCGACTCCGTGCTGTATCGAAGGTTGGATGCACTGCCGATAATTTTGCATTGTCGAACTTTGGACACCCTTCACTTGGTGAGGCCCAGTCAGGCCTCAGGGTGGTAGTCACTTTACAGTGACAACCTCCTTAGTGCATGCACGACATCACGCCAGATTGAGCGCATCAGGAAGTATCTGCACTGCACGCTCTGCGACGATACCTCAGGATGCATTACTGCGACTGCCACGCTCGTCCACAGTTGAAATGTAAGCGAGCCATTGTCACCCGGTGCACTTTCGATGTCCAGTTAAAGAGCGGCTGTGCATTCAGACGAAGAATGCCGTTGTCTCATCTTCTGCAGGGACAGTTATTTCTCCGGCAGAAATAATGTCTCGATCTTAATCAGGAGAGGCTGAGAATTATGTGCACACGAATATAATGGAGGCTACACGCGCAGAGATACACAGAGAAAGTTCGCCCTTTTTTGCCTAATCATTGTGTTTGCCTCAACGTCTGGATTTACATATTCCTGGCTGCGCAAGAGAGCCTGATAGTATTCAAGGGGGAGTGCTGCTGTGCAGCCTTTATTGCCGGCAAGTATTGAGAACCTTGACTTTACACAGTGCTTCCAGCGCAGCCTAATCGACGAAATCAGTTTTTTTTCGCCTCACACACAAGTGAAAAGAAACATATGTACAAGTCGAGACAGCCTTTTCCGCCAGTCCTCTTACCTATGACAATTTCCAAGACGTGACTCTCCTCGCTCTCTGTTGACGTCTGCTCAGTCCGTGGTTTGCTCTCGAATGAAGTAGGCGTTAGAGAGAAGGAGAAATACCCTCTCCTCTCCTCTCGGTTCTTTTTCTCTCTGCCTCTGCTGGTGCATTGGACATGCAATGTGTGCTTATTTATAGGACGGACGAGCTTCGCGCAAACTTTGCCTCCGCCGTCACCGCCTCGTCCTGCAACAAGGAACGATGCGAGAAGAAGGTCCGACGACGTCTTCCAGTGCCATGACGTCAATATAGGACTTGTGTGGCCCTCGCAGCTCGCCGTCTCACCTAAGCGTTGGCAATTTTGTAAATTATGGCAGCCTTAGAAACAACATTAACGGCCAGCGGATATTTAGTACAGTACCCTTAGGACCGTATGTGTGCCTAGGCGAAAGCTCACTTTCTGACAGTTTCTGCTGTACGTGTATCTGATTGTTTACGCGCAGTAGTATTGTTAATGTGGCGGAAAGTGGCGATGTTCTTTTAATCTTTACTTGTTATAGGAATATACTGTAACCTCTGCTGCTCAAGCTCCTGGAGCTTTCGCAAAACACAGCACACATATGTAGAACAGAAATTGCAGCTAGGTACCCCTAGACAAACAAGTCACAGTGAACAATGAATGTGTAGGGCACAATATACTTCGCATGTTCCGTTTCTTCTCCTCCTAACGTTCCACCGACTTTGGCGGTAAATGAGGTGAACGATGCATATTTTTGATGCAGAAGTAATTGGGCCATTAGTGCTGCGGTTGATGGGTGGCCGCGTCGATGACGGACCCTTTTCGACTGCTGATGCTGTTAATGATGGACTCCCTCCTGGACGCCGAGGGCGACAGCTCGTAATCGCCTCCTTGGTCCTGCGTGTAGTCGACGTAGGTGTAGCGCCGAGCCAACAGCATCAGGCCAAACATGTCCACAAACATCAGCCCGGCGAACAGGAAGAATTCGTGGGCCTGCAAAGAGAGAGAGTTAGGAAATCAGTGGGATTATCAGACTGACGACGTCATTGATGCCGGGAATCACAGCAAAGACTTGCCTGACTGTTGAAGAGTGAAGAGAGCGCTGAGACGACTATGATGTCGATTAAGTTTCCTAGCGCTGTGGTCAGGAGATAAAGGGCCTGAAGCACGGCTTTCATACTTTCAGGAGCCTACAAGATAGGGAAAGTTTGTATATGCGTCTCCTTCAGAAATCTGAGAATCACATAACTGCAACTCAGAGACCTTTTCGAGCAATCAAAATTGGGGGAAGAAGACATGGCACGGAAATCTCTACGTGGTCCCCGAATGCGTACCCCGATGGACAAAATGTACGTAATAGTGGCTGGGGCAGTGTACATGTGGGTGACACTGCACAAACACAAACCGAACGAGGACTCTTAATATTATTCTTGTAGAGTGTTCAGACTGTAGTACTGCCATCAAAATATTAACATTGAATGGCTGAACACACAATATCGTGCTCGTGCAGCTGTTGTGATATCTAAGTTAGTGCAAATGCAATGCAACTTCGTTCCAATGTTATGGACCTCCATAAATTTGTTTGGTCACAGCTCATCAACAGCTGCTGTGACCAAACACTGTGACCACTAAACTGTGTTTAGTGAACAAAGCAGATGAATGAAAACAAATGGTATCATCCAGAGAGAAGTAAGAAGCCTACACTTACTTCTCTCTGGTCTCATCCAGCCTGTTCGGCAGCCTGATTTGGTCAAATCCTTCATGACCTCATCAAAAAGATCAGTCATGGTCACGGCGGTCTCAGGCAGGTGGCCACAGCTGGACTGCTTGGGGGAATGGGAGGAGGAGGGTGAGGCAACATGAACAGCCCCAGGGACATTCCAGGGGAGCTGATCATGGATGAAACGTTGATCTCAGACATACTCAGGTGCTGCTATACCGTGACTGGCCATGGATGAGACGGTGTGCATGGTGGTCACATACAGTCCTGGCCGTAAGTAATTGTGTCAAGCATGACGGCACCTCATACACTGTACTTAAACATGTTGGGGTGGGATTTTGATGTGGAATGTGAAGCTGTGATACTGGGACACAATGTTGAGTACACAGGGTCAATGTCAAGGCTGCCCATTTTGGTGCTACAGTACTCAAAACGAAGCCACCTGGAGAGGAAGCCATGTCCAACAGAATAGAAATTTTACTTCTTCAGGGGGTAAAAGTGGATGAAATTGGCTGAAATTTTTACAGAAGAATCCTGACCCCCTGGCCCACCATTTCCATCGGGATTCACTCCCCAGGCCCTCTGGCGCCATGAGCAAGCATGCAAAAACCCTGTGTCTGGGTTGAGAGGTTGCTAGGTTTGGTGAAGCAACAAAAAGAGAGCGACAAGGTGATACTTTGGCACATAAACAAAACTCATCAACAATCTGGACTGCCACATTTGCTCCTGCTGATCAGGCTGATCAGGTCTGCAAAGCTCAGAAGTCCAGACTGCCCCATCTCGCTACTGCCAATGACAGCAATCCGGACTGCCTTCTCTCGCTACTGCTGGGATGATCTGTTGTTGATGACTTTTGTTTACCTGGTGAAAGTGTCACCATGATCAATGTCACCTAGTAGATTGGTGGCAAAGGAAAGAGGAGATCCAAAATCTTTAGTGTTAATCATCAAAACCAACTTCAGGGATGCATCAGACCTGCCAGAGGTTAAAACATGAAAATGCTTTTGTTGATTTTTGTGGGAAGTTTTTTGAAGTTATGGGAAGCAATGATTTCTGAATGTCTCTGCTGTCAGGAATGGCTCTCTAGGGAATTTCCTCCTCCATTTCAGCTGGACACTGCAGTACGAACAGCCCTTCATGCACATCTTGACACAGAAGACATATTGGTCCTTGTTCAAGTAACGCATTTTGGAAGAATTCTCCAAATGGCAAAACCCAGGAAAATTTTTGCCCTGACTCAAAATTTGAGTCGGTGCAAATTTCTCTGCTTTTTATGAAGGTTTTGAATCTCCTCTTTCCATTCTACCTCTCTAGGTCCTGTAGAAGTCAAGCTATGGATATCCAACCGATAGTAGATACTTCTGGTCCAACCTGCACACTTTCGTGTAGAATAATAACTTTGCATAATTTGCGCCACTTTAGGCGCTATTTGCTGCCTATAAAGTTCTATAAAAAACATTTGACCTCCATCACCTTCAAACTTGCAAAAGTCCTTTATTATGTTCAACATCAATTTTTCGAATAGATACAACCTTTTGTTATTCCATGACTTCTGGACTTCACTTAGTGCTTATTCGTTATTAGCGCTTACTTGCTCTCTACTTCGTTGGGTAGGAAACAATACAAAGTGCTGTGCATGTGTGTCTGTCTGCTGAACGAAGGTGGAAATAGGCTGCGGACAGACACACACACGCAGACGAACCTAACCTGACCACACACACAGCACTGTGCAAAACCTGGAAATCAGCCATGAAAATGCCAGAAATCAGCCGCGCGAAAGTTGGAAATTGGCCGCGATCATCAGCCGCTCAAGCCACACTATCACTTGACCCATGTTTTTTCACAAAGCATCAGCCGAGAAAACGAAGATCGGCCACGGACAGACAGACACACGTACAAAGGGCCCTCGCCCTTTATGCAGATTTAGTGCTATGGACCTTAATATCACAAAAGGTAGGTACATTTACTTCAATTTTCTAACATGTTTTGCCCTCTTCGGAAATCTTTCAGTTGAAGCAATTTCAATGAATGGTCACTCATTTTCAAAAAGATCGCAAGATATATTCACATAGGTGTGAATTCACACTGTGCTTTGTGGGATGCCTGCGCTTAGTAGGCGTTAGGGATGGGATCGGGCCTCGGAACATCGAGCCTGAGCTTTTATTCAGCCGATCCTGAAGACCCCGGGTGGTGGTGGATCAGGCACAATGACGGAATCAGCAAAAGAAACCGTAAAACAACAGCTGATCTTTGACAATAAAAATACCGAAATTCACTTGTCTCACACTAGTTTCACACACATCAGAGGCTCGTCGAGAAGCTGGGAGTACAATCACTTCAAGTTGCTGGGAAGGCACGCAGTCATTTTTTCAAGTCACCCCTTTTCGATTCGCTAGTCTTGAGCTCTACGTTGCGGGCTACAAAAGGTATGGTGGCAATTTCTTAAGAAGTCTCAACCTTGTTTGTTTGTTTCTTTGTTATAAGGATTTCCTGCGAGAGATTGAGACCCAAGTCTCACCCCTCTCATCAGTCTAATGTCAGTAAATGCCGTATTTAATGGCCGGGCCACCCAGGTGGGAGAAAAGGAGAAACCCTGGTTAAGTCTCAAGCTTACTCAAAATGGTCTCGAGCCTGACTCGACGCCATTCTTAGTATGAGTAATCAAACCCCACCAAATCTCTCCACCTCTTCTAGTGTGCACGTTCATAATAAATGTGGACACATAAGCCATATCTGAGGGCTTCTCCAGTTGTTGACGGCGGTGCAAACGTAAACAAGATGCGTCGTCGTGTGCACATGATCATCCCTTGTAAACACAGGAGGATGTAGTACACGTATGATATCCCATACCTATACAGGGGTATTCATAAGCAGTGCAGTGCCTGATACTTGCCACGTGCTGAAAGGTCTCTCCTTCAGAACTTTGATGGACTGGAGGAAGCTGTTGTGGTGGTTTGATTTTGGGGCAATTTCTTATCTTGCACATGTCAGACATTTGCAGCAACCTCAGAAAGTTCCCTTTGTGTGTCACCAAACTTCTTTTGTCAAAAAGCCAAAAACCACCATGCGTCCCTCATGAATACCCCTGTGATATATAAACTATATAATATAGTATTGTACACATGCTGTACGTCGCGAATGGTACATGTTTTGAGGATTGTACTCCAGCGTCGTGGGCTCAAGATGCGAATTGCTGTTTTTCTCGAGAACCGTTGAACGTAAGAATCTGAGTCATTCGTAGGAAGGGATTAGCTGATTATATACGTGTAGCACACAATTGCGCTTACATAGGAATAGTCCGCCCATCCCAGCCAGTCCTCATCCCCATTTCACGTATCCGTGAAATGGGGATGGATATCCGTAAATGCCGCATTTTTACAAGGGTAAAGGTGTGTTTCGGGCTTTACTATGCAGTTGTATTATATGTAGTTGCATAGAAGGCATCGTACATTAATCAAGGAATTGCCTACGCATACAACGCCAATATATCCCTCCGTCTTTGGTCGCCCTCGAGGGCTTTGACGGCCAGTGCTGGCAAATGCTCCCTCGAGTCCGTCAAATTGCCCTTCTGGACGTTCAAAAACAGTGGTATCGATTTTCTATGCTGTGACGAGTTGTGACCAGGAGTGATAAATTCTATTTAAAAAAGTATTACTGGCAAAAGCTCATATCCAAGTGTTTCATGGAGAGGTTAGAAACTTTAATGATGACCAATTGTTACTTCTGTACATGCGGCCACGAAATGGTGCCACACTGACCCGGACTTTGCCGAATAAGATGTGATCTTGGACGAGGTATATAGGTTATAAGGAAAGTATAACCACGGACCAATGGAAGCACACGACATCAATTTACCTGCGTGAATGAGAATGCCACACTAGTGATGGAAAAGAGGACTTCTCCAGCGGTGAGGATTACATATTGTGGCACCAGCCAGAGCATATGCAGGCTGTTGGGCTCGATCACCTCTACCACATCGGCGTGAAGATTGTTCTAGAAATGGATAAACCTAAATGCACAATTGTCCGTGCTCAATTTTTTAATGGCTGCCTTACTTACATCCGTGTCTAGCGTGATGTACAGGTTGTAAGATCCTCCGTACCTCAAGTCCCAGTACTTATCCCCTGTCCCATCCTCATTTTGCACGCAGACAGGCTCAGGCTCGTCGTCCGTGTTCAAAAAGTATTCTATGCAAATTTTTTGCCTGCAACAAAGCTCAGACAGGTTAATGCCAAGCATACGAATGAACGACCAAGCATACAAATACGTGCACATGCGTACTATGTACAGTCACTGTAGGCATGCCTATGTACGCGCCTACGTAACTAAACAAGTATACCGTACTATACACATAGGCGGTACTGTACGTACACCAGCACGCTTTTGCGTATGCGTACGTGTGTGCTTACTCTTTCAATTCAGACGACTCCACCGCCTCCATATCCCCCAGTGGAATGTTGGTCTCGTCCAAGACAAACTCTGCGCCCAGCTTCTTCTCTTTGGGATCGTAAGGCTCATAAGAGTCCCGACTCACAGTTATCTTAGCTCCTGGGTTAATACCGGGCATATTATATACGGGCCTGTGGACGGGAGGATGTATGAAAAAAATCTTTTATTTTTGACGGTGAACCAACCTTAACCACGGATATCCCGACTCCGACTTGTCTGTCTCGTCCGAGTATTTAGAAACGTATCCGTGAGGTATGCCGCTGCTGTCCTCGTATAGGAACACATTCGTACTCTATGGAGAAGAGAGCAATCTTGTGCAGTTGGCAGAACACATAGCACAAACAAGGCAATTTACTGGTGAAAAGTCTAGCCAAAATGTTTAAATAAGCTATCGAACGTCCCCTGAATGGACCTGACGCAGTTGGACATGGCAAACACACTTCTCTAAGCCCTCTCTGGATGAGAAATGTGCTCGGTGGCACACGTAGGTCAGACCTTGGGGAATCTCTATGACGATATAAAGCAAAAAGTTGACTATTCTTTACCAAGTCATGGCAAAAACCTTACTGAATCTAAATAAATTATAGTCTGTGCATGTACCGTACTCCACGTCACGCGAGAATTACTTACCCATTCGGAAAGAACGTCAATGTCATTGACGGCAAAGTCCTGGTACGTGGATGGACATTCGTCTGGGGCGGGGAAGGTGACTTGGGCACTTAAAGTCTTGTTCGAACTCACGACGAAAGGTAGGATTGGGTTGTCATCGCTGCTGTCATGAACGGTCTCTAACTGGAGAGCTGAGAAAAATGGAGCAAAAAACGTTTTGTTGATGAAAGGACCTGAATCACACATGTACGAAGTCGCTTACGATCTACTGTCACTGAGAGATCGTTGTTATAAGGTAGCCCAATCATTTGAACATCCACAGGACAGCTCAACGAATTTTGAAAGGCTAACCGAGCCTCAAATTCTTTCGGAGGCTGAGGATAGGTATCCTCTAGAAAGAGTTCGACCGTGCCCGATATACAGAAGGCTATTCCCACCAGGCAACCACCAGTGATAATCTTCTGGAGAGGGGTCTTCAGCATGCCAAATCGAGCTTTAAAAGAGAAGTTTTTCTTTCAGATAAACGCATAACGATGGCGTGTACCGCGCGTATCGTACAAAACAACCCCCTACCTGCCAGTGGGTAAATGCCCTTGTCGAAGATTGGAATAAAGATTAGGATAAGTGCTGCGTTGATGACCTGCATTTGATCGGGCAGAATGATGACGCTTCCTATTTGTCCATCCATACGGGTAGCTTGAAACGTCCATCGAGAACCCTGCCCAAAAAAGTTGTCATAAAGCATAGTCATCAAGTGTCATCAGAGGCAGGAGGGAAACATGCCTGTTGGTCATACAAGGCCCAGAAGATCGGGTAGAGTAAGAAGAGGACGCAAACTCTAAGCACAGCCTTGATGTCGCTGACAAATCGGCGTCCAAAGCGGTCCTCTGCGTAATCCATCCAGTGAGCCTTCTTCACAGTCGACTTCCGCTTTTGTTTGACTGCTTCCTGCAGATTAGTACAGAGACTCGGACAGGGTAAACTAAAACGATGCGGTGAAGCCTTCTACCGATGAGCCGCCGTCACATAACCATGGCCGTACCTTCTACGTGCTGACGTACAGTCTGCAGTTGGTATACTACGAACGTAGTGTGTTTCTAGTGACTTACCCACATAGCCTTAAAGAAGTCCAGTACGACGTTTTGATCAGGCACAGTGATCTTATAGCCTGGCCGTCCCATAACGAAGAAGACTGAAAAGAACAGTAGGATTATTCTTCGTCATATTGAGTATTATTGTCGTATTATGTACACTACTCATAATTCGATACTCTCTGGGGTACATTATTCGTGCAACTAACTCACTGACAGCTACAAGCATAAGAGCGGCTGGCACCCCAAACGCCAGCGCGTAGCATTCATCCTCGCCCATGCACTTCTGCTTCCTGAAGATAGGAGTCAAGATGGTGGAGATCATGGAGCCGAAGTTGATGGACGCGTAGAAGATGCCGAAGAAGGTGGACATTTCTTCGCGCTGCTGAGGCAGTGTGAATTGGTCGGCGCCAAAAGAAACCACGCAAGGCTTGATGCCGCCCGTACCAAATGCGATCAGAATCAAACCGATGTAAGAAACCGCTCTGTATCGATGAAGAATGGATAGGCAAACACGGGGGGAGTGAAAATACTCATCCATGGCTCACTGTTGGGGTAACCAGTCGAAGCCTTCTGATTCTGGCGGTGCGTCTTTTCCTGGGATGGCTCCAAAAGACAGAGTGGCCTGACCGATCACGTAGACGATGGAGATGTAGAAGATGGTGCGGAACTTGCCCAGAAAGGAGTCTGCGAGGAAGGCACCAAACAGAGAGGTGAAGTAGGACAGAAAGTTAAAGGTGTGGAAGAGAACCGTGGACAGGTCCTCGGCTTCACCGTCCTCCATCCCATCCTGAACGAACAGGTGCTTCAGGTACAGAGACAGGATGGCTGTGGGAGAGGAAAAAAGGCTGGAAAACAGAGACTTGAACCATGTTTTCATAATCGTCGCATGATAAATATGTACAGGAGCAGTCGCAGGTAGTGCGATAAGTCACGTTGACGTCGCAACTCTGGCTCTCATAGAAGCGAGCTACAGCTTTAAATGTAATTAGAACTGGAATTCAATATTTTCATTCCTATGCTAGATATAGAGCAAACTGTTTAATGACGATTGTCGCTCATTGTCTTCAATTTGCAGTAATGATGATGGACGAAGTACAATATATGGTTATCATTGATACTTGCAAAATCATGACATCATCAGGCAGTAACGATAAGCTGCTTAATCGCATGTAAGTGAGAGACAAAAGCTGATGTAATATGTATCTCGTGTACGTATGTACACACATGTACGAATACTACGCAGTGTGATGTGCACGCGTCCGTTTGCACGTTTTCGGTCTTACTGACCTCTCATCCCATAAAAGGAAAACCTCTCGCATGCTTCCGTGGAGAGGATGAAGAAGACCGACTTTGGGTACGGCACGGGCTCCAAGCTGTCCAAGGATCCCTTCTCCGCGTCATTCTTCTCCACGTTTTTATCCTCGTCTGCAAAGCAGGGCGTCATTTCATCAATACTACATCCTCCAAAGTCCCCTTCGCTTATGTTCCCCCTACTGACTCTCCAGAGACCAAGTTAGCACTGAAATTAGATGGGATTTTTGCTCGTCTTTTCTTTCCTGAAACACTCTTTCCCGGCACGAGGACATAATCGCTGTCTTAACCTCGGCATTCTATCCCTTACCTGAGGACGACATTTTACTGGCCTCTTCTGGACCATCAGGCTTGCTTTTACTTCTGACTGTCTTTTTGCCCACAAAAGTTCCTGTTTACGTTTCAAGGACATCCAAATTTGTTTTGGTTTCACGATTGATTCAGACGATTCAAACGACCCAACAGGGATTCGAAACCCTCTCTCAGTCATAAGTACGATTTTCACGTAATATCTCCAGATCTAGTGAAATCCCGACTTCGTCAGATCGACAATTCCCGCTGGTTCAACGTGACTCTCAGTGTTCTAAGCAGAAGGAGAGAGAGGCGAACGAAGAAAAACATTGCATTTTATCAGAATGTGGTGTACAAACAAGCAATCATACATTATTTGATAAGTGAGTTAAAAAATTGCAGGGGAGCGAGCATTTGCAGTCAGTTTGACCTCGCCCAACCCACGTGCAATGTGGAATGAAATATGTCCACTGCAATAGGAACTGACGTCTTTCTTATGTCTGCGTCTATCACGCACGAGTTCGTACGCACAGGAATGTGCGTTCTAATTTTCTGCAGTGTGTGGAGGGATCTTAAAGATGGAGCTTTATCTGTCGCACTCCTTTGACTTCTATACAGCTGCAATGGAAACAAGACTTCGGGAACAGAATCGCCAACGCGCTAAGAGTAGCTTTAGACAAATGTTGGACTATATTGACTGGCGCTTAATGTAAATAGCGCACACGTGTCAAAAAAAGCAACTTATGAAAACGTGGAGAAATTAAAAAAAAGGAGTTACTCTGCCGTCTACCGGCTTGTAACTAGGTTACGTACATGAGGGCTATGCAATAGATACAGGGTGGGAATTAAGTCGAGGAAGATGAGAGCTGGTCTTGCCTTCCAAGCTGGTCCGACCGTATGACGGATTCTATCATGCTGCTGCGAAGCTCCTTCAGAAGAAGGCAGCTCCTGACCAGCCTCTGGGCCTTCGTGGCAGCTGACAGAAGCTGGCCCCTCACCTTCTTGTATGGGATGAAGCCCAGATCGTCCTTCACGATCCTACGCATGGTTCTGGGGTCCACAGCATCATCTCGGGCATGCGCCTCATGCTCCTTTCTGGGTACCTGTGGATCTTCTCCCTGACCCATTTTGCACGGTTCATTGTCCTGACAGACTGGGCAGATGGAGCAGGTATTGTCCAAGGTGCTGCCAATCTCCTTGTAGCGGGAGACAATGTTGTACACAAATTCGTACATCACTTTTGTAGCCTTCAACTCCTTGACGATGGCACCATTGCTTTCTCCACACTTGTGGAGCTTGACCACCGTATTTCAGAGGGACTTCACTGCCTCCATGACAACGATGTAGAAAAACTTTATTTATGATAATGAATATTAAACTTATATTATATCTTTCATCAAGTGAGGTTAGAGGTTTAACTTGCTACCAAAAGTGGCACAATATTTGAACAACCTGGTTACGTGGTGTCGAAGTGGTAGGGGTTGTTGTTGATGAAGAGGGCCAATCGGCGCATCCTCTGAGTGGCTTTTTTGAGGACCTTCCCTAAGACTGCTTCTTTTCTCAACAGCCTCATCCCTGATACACAGCCCTTGTAGGACATGGAGAACCTGGAGATGGATCGCCCTGCGTAGAGAATGCAGTACGCAAAAAAGTGATATGGGGTCTCTCTCACGGGCGCTCCATGCTGGCGGCCAACTCCTCGCTGCATCTCTCCCAGGGCCCAATGTTCTCCACGAGGTTATTCAGCCTATTTTGGTGGTAGATCGTGTTTCCAATCCGGCGTGTAGGCCTCTTTATGGTGCCTGGCCTTCCTGTCCTTATTGTTCTTTCTCTCCCACCATTCATCCTGTGCTCTGTCGAGGCAGCAGAGATGTATCTTGCAGAAAGTATAAGGAAGGCAGCGGCACCCATTGTAGGATTCATCCTCGTCTGGGAAGGGTCCTCTCACAAACTGAGGGTCCTGAGGGCCTCAGATATTGGTGCCGTAAGATCTGTATCGGAACCCTGGGCAGAAGATGTCACTGGGAGGGTGGTCAAGCCCATATAAGGGACAGCGCTCGAAACAGCGACGATTTGAGCCTCCGTTGATGCCTTCTGGGCACTCAGGTGTGGTAGTGCTGTTCCTATCTGCCCCTCTTGGAATGGGCTCCGAGGCACCACGTGCCTCGAAGCGGTGTAACCAGGGGTAACATGGGAGTTACTTGCCTAGGTGCTACTCTTTGGATGGGGATGACACGGGGCAGGAGCTCTGGAACCTGGGAAGTCTCAGGGACCTCGGATGGTTCCCCTCGCTGTGTCTCATCTCCACTATCCATAGCTTCGGAGTAAGAGGTGCATGGAAGAGACATGTTCACTGGTTGTAAGCCTTTTATGAACTGTCTTCCCTTGGGCAGGGGAAACAGAGAGAGGTTGCTTCACCCTCTCCCTGCCGACCCTCCCCGATCAAATTACACGCCTTTTAGCAAGAGTTAAACAAACGATCCCTACGATCGGCAGAGGCCGTGAGGACCTGCAGTTACTGGCGAAGTTGTACTCGCAAAGGTTTCATGTGCTTAAAGCTGAAGGGACGCGGCCTCTGCCGATCGTAGCGTAGGAGTTGGTGACGTGCTTGTACTCGCCCAGCACACACACATACACACACAGCCACTACGATCTGCGCCACTACATCTCGTCTTTCCATTGCCACCAGTCTCGCCACTCTAGGATATGTAGAAGCTGAGCTATGGACGCCCAGCCTTTGGCAGCCACTTTCGGACCACCCTGTAGATTGTCTTACCTTGAGGCGATAGGAGTAGAGGCTCGCCCTCATCCCCCACACGCCTCTTTCTGTTCAGCAGCCTCATGTTGAGCTGGTTGAAGCTCATGGTAGCAGAGACGAAGCTTCGAGGCCACAAGCAGGCATCACAGCAGAGATAAAGTGACTGCTCGCGCAGTGCAGACGTTGGGCTTGACAAGCAACGACGAGTTGGTATCGGAGGTGTGATGCAAAACTCTTCCGCGCTGTTGCGAAGGCATCTCTACTTGGGGTTGCCGATTGCTGTGTGCTCCTCGTTCATGACACATAAGTATTTGCCGCTACTGCACATTTATCAAGCAGCTGTTAGCCTTCACCACTCTTCGCCAGCCAGGAAGAAATGCACATTGAGAGGTTCCGTCAGGTGCGAGCGGATCCCTCCTCGGACGTCGCGCCCTCTGGCGGAGTGAGCTGCGTTGTCAACTCTACGAACTGCCTTCTGCTCAATATTTCCTTACGTTTTGGGGTATGTAAGTAAAAAAAGGTGTTACAATTTTCCTGCTTTAACTGATTTTGACTTTAGGGACCTCAAAGTCAAAAAGAGACGTGAAGTAGGGATAATTCTGGCTGTGTGTCTGGACTTTTTAACGTTGGGTCTGTTTTATAAGGGGTGAAAGAAGCACCAGCTTAGAGAAGAGACCAAATCTCTGCTGTTCTCTAAGATATCCGGGCTGTTCAAGGACCAGCTACTCTCGTCCAGTCGACCAGACAATTTAGCTCAACTGGAGTATAACTGGAGTCTTAGCTGGTGGGGCTTTAGACACAGTTCATTTTACCCGCCGCCCACCAGAGGGCGGATCTGTCGTTCAAGAGTGAAACTTGACCGGGTGGCCGGCATTTAACGTCACATCGACACCCGCAAGAGTAATAATCAATGTTTGCGGCAATACAATGCCTACATATGTAAGAGGTCCAACATACAGGGACAGTTCAGGCCTAAAGCTTTCTGCGCCAAGTAGCTTTCTAAAAAATAAGTCATTTACGGGTTGTTTTGAACATCTTAAAAAACCGTCTGTATAACTGAAATGGCAACTTAAATATCACTCTTTATAACTAGTACACCCCTTTAAATGTTTAAAAAAGAAAGAATAAAAAGTTAGCTACTTTAAACTTGATTTGTGGGAAATTTTTCTTGCAAGTCGCTCAAGAAAGTCTTGTTCAAAAGTCATTTTAAGCTGTCATTTCTGGGGAATGCTTCCTCTGGCTGGCTCACAACCTCTCAATTTCTGTTCTGCGCTAATTTGAGGGAAAGACCACAGTGTAAGTGATTCTCCTTTTCTGGCAAATTTTAGTAATGTTCTGATTGTTGTCTCGTTCACTGTTTCACCTCTTCTCCAGAACAAAGGCACCTTCACAGTGGTGCAAAGACAAACTTTCCACTCCACTGATGTCGATATCATTTTAGATGATACTCAAATACAGCGCTACTCATCATTGCTTCGGAGGAGTTAAATGTCAGCCACCCGGTGCAATAAATAAAACCTCTCTGTACATTCCTGCGCCTCCTGGAAGAAGAGGAAGTAGGAGCAGAGCTCAGCTAAGCCGAGTGAGGTTGGTCCATGCCTTTCTCAACGGAAATGCGTGGGTCCTGACATCTGTTGCTTCATGCGCCAGCGCCTTTGCTCACACACAGAAAGTGTTTTACGCTTGCACTGCACACATGTGTTTGCAGCATGTCAGAATAAGAGTCGAATGTTTGATTTGACAGAACACAAGAAAGACCTTTCATTCCACGCAGTCGCCAGTTACGTTTGTCCAACTCAGGCTACATACGGCACATGTTGTCCAAGGTGACGGACTTATGTTCAAGGTGGTTGAGTTCAGGGGCTTGTGGCCTAAATGCCTTTTGGCATTTAAAAACTTGTCGCCTTGTCTCATCTTGGCGATCCAGGGTGCCAGCAAATGAGAGTCACCGAAGAAATATTAAGTATTTCCTACAATTAGAGAAAAAATTAAAGTTTATTTTCATGCAGGGAAAGTGCAACGATCCTGAAAAGCACCTTTTACATAATTATCAATTTGAAGTCTCTCCAAACATTTTATTTGGTATTTTGTGTCCTCAGCAGAACTCTTGAAGTGCCACCAACTTCTCAACATCGATGTGATTGAATCCAAAGACTCAGCAGAGCTGATGAGATTTCTGCCTGTTTAGTGTGAAATACATTATAGTCTATCAACCTTATTGGTTCTTATGCTTTCTTCTCCTTTATGCACGAGAAGAACATACGTACAGTAGAAAGCCGATTTCGTGAATTCCCGGTGAGCAGCAGGACGTCCAATGAATTGGTCACAACATCGGGGTTCTACCGTACGTACAAGTCATTTTTTAAAAAAACTGGCTGAAGTGACACTCAACTGCGTGGGCCCTGATAATCTTTTTTCCTAACATCTTTCAATACTATTCTTTCATGTCACACGATTGGAGTTGCCCAGTTTTGTTTGGAAAACTAGGTGAGCTATAAGTAAGTTGTACATACATCTTTATTATAATCAGACATAAGCACAGCCCCCCCACACGCACACAATGGTCCATTTTTTAGGGGGTGCAGCCTTCCCAGTCCACTGCGCAGAGATGTTTATTGCACGAAAGTACAATATTTCTTAAAATGAGGAAATTCTCTGGGTTCCACCTTTAAATATCATTAATATTTAAAAAGTTTCAACATAATGAGTTTATTGGAGTCTCAGGTCAGTGTAAGATTTTTTACACAGAAGTTGTAGCTCTTCAAGTGCTGAACACAGGTATGTATGTGGCTTAGTGAAATGACTATTATCACGGGAGTTAGTAATAATTGAATGTTGAAGGTCATTGGCTCCTTTAAAGCCACCAATGATGCACATACAGTCATGACAAGAAGACAAACCCTCCCAATATCAGTGCTCTGTTAAAATTTGGGGCCACACTTGGCCCAAACCCATTCTGTTAGGGAAATATCATGAGTAAAGGTTCTAAACTCACTTAAAATCAGTACCTGGGCACCTAGAGAGGCAGAAACAAGACAAGGTTGGGTCATTTCTACTGCTGAATGCACGTTAGATACTTCACTATTTCTTAGATTATGATTGTTGTTAAAGGTTATTAACTTGTGGTTGGGTTGTGCTCATGTCTGATTATAAGGAAGGCCAACGCTTAACGACCAACCTTTAACCACACGTCAAGGACCAACGACGTGGACACGGAAAGAGCAGCGAGCAAGCGGCGCGCGCCCTTCATGGCCGGGACCTGGCCGACTTTGTCCGCCGTCACCGACTTGAAACAGTTAATGATGAGATTCCACTCACCCTTTCCCATCTTGAAAGCTTTTTAGCGGCGTTGCGATGTCACATGTAATTGCGCGGAATACGTAGAGTCACTCAGAAAAGCGTTGATGAAGTGCCTCGCCGAGGTGACACTCGAAGTGTGACTAACTAAGTGTAATCTATGCTCTACCGAATCAATAGCTTTATCGGTAGCTAAGGTAATTAAGTTTTCCAGCATACCTGATACACAGAAGGACCCCATGACAGCACGTACTGTTAGGAACCTTATACTGCTCGAATATACCGAACACATCCAGCAAAATTTTATTTATTCAGATGATGTACTGTCCATGTGAACGTCCCACTATGAGAATTCCTGGTCCATCGCTCCTAGGAAGGCTGAACGTTCTACAAACGTTTTGTATTGTATGTTACGGACTGTATGTACTCATTGGGCAGAACAATGCGCTGTAGAATAGCGATTTAGGGTACTTCTTCAGTCATCGCTCAAACGTTCACTGAATGGTTGAGACCCCAAATTGACGATAAGAAAAAGAATTGGTCAGAAAAATGGATAAAGTGAGAAGACGCATGTCAACACTTGGTGATTGAGTATAATGCCAGAGCATTGGTATGTACGTACTTCGTAGTATTCGTTAGTACACAGGGGTGTCACGGATTTGCGGCCGCTCCACTTCACTGGGCTGCTCGTTGAACCCGAGGGCAAAACCTTGGGCTCTACATGCTTGCTCATAGGCCTCCAGGAGTTCCTCGCCACCTTCCTCGTGCGCAAGTCTCTGTTCCCTCTAGTTGCAACTCGTCCCTGGCCCGGCATCCTGCTCAGACCTCCTCGTCACCGCCTTCAGTCTCCCCATGAGCTCATGCTTCTCGGCTTCTGAGAGCCTAAATTTGGTCCTGGACTAATGTCCATGGAACATTTCCAGATACAGATCTTTTTTATTTTAACCACTTTTAAACCATTTTTTACCATTAATGTTCTTGATCTGCGTGCGATATCTCGTCAAGTAGAGTAGGAGTCGACTCCAGTCCCCGGTGATAATGACTTACTTGCGTTGGGTTCTTTTCGTTTTAAGGTTTTATCATGCCAAAACCCACAGATTCTTCAGCGTGCGCATACGCGCCAATGATGATATTCGAGCCCGGTTCCTTTGTCCTCCTCGTCGCATCGCAGATTACATACAAAGGACGCTCTTTCAAAGCTGAAACTGTGACTTGGAGGTACTGCTCATATTCCAAATTCGGAGAAATAAGTCTGTTCTCGTCTAGTTCTTCCTTTTTTCATGCTGATGTCTACTTTTCTGGGCCATTATGTTTCTGCTGACTCCCTCGCATGATCATCTATACGAAAGCCCGAAGCCGTTGCACTCGTATAACATTCGTTATTTTAATCTTATCCTCGCACACCTTTGTCTCTTGGATCCTCCCACCCATGTCTTCCATTTAAGAGGCGCAAAGGAAATAGAATTTAGAAAGAGCTGATGCAGGCAACAGAAGTTAACGTGCTCGCAGCCGCATAAAAGCTGACATATTACTGTGTATTTGTACGTCCAACATCCGCCAGCCTGGGACATTGAACGCATGTGATTGATCCGGAGAGTCAAAAGTTTTTGACCGGGGCACTGGGTTTTCCGTAGGTGCGCGTCTGAGACGCGTATCATCACCAGTACTGCACACACGAAGCCGGCGCCACTGAGGAAGCCAAGATTGGGCACCGCGTAGCAGAGGAGCCTTAACTCTTCCAGAACGCGCATCTTTGCCTGAAGGGTAAGATAATCCAAGCAGAACTGAGATCTCACTACGGTATTGTAACGCAAAGTCGAGGAAACAAAGCGGGGAAAAAGGGAAAGCCACCGCAAGCAGGAAAGCCTCTGGATTTTCCTTGAAATCCTGTAAGAAAAGTGGAACCATCTCATACTGTTGGCGCTTAACTGCAACGACTTCTCCCATGCTGGGACCCCAGAAAAATGCCTGTGGGATTAAGGCTTGGAGGAGCAGTTTCTGAAACATGTCACATACATAAGGGTGCTCCTCGTGCATATGTATTTGAAAAAGGCGCGCTGCACGCACCGATAAGTCTTACCCCATGTGCGTCAGTCGTGTTTTCTCCCAATTATAATCAAGTCGAGCAATTATTGAGCTCATCTGGAGACAGTGCAAAATCATTACCTCAGCCAGATTGTGCGTGCAAAGAATTCGAAAGAGAGAGACAATGACAACGCAAGGAAAACGACTGCAGACTCTTAATTACTTTTTTTATCTCATAAAGAGAGCACCTCAGAAACTTGTTCTTGAAACTTGATAGCCTTAGAGATATCAATTACTCGTGCGTCAATGGTCTGTAGCATTGAAGTTTTTTTCTCGGGCATTTTACTCGGTAAGTACGTGCTTTACAGTCTACGTCGAACTTCTCTACATTATTCTGATGACTCTATTTCAAATTGGGCCTTTTCCAAATGAATCACTTGTTAAATCTATCGGGCACTTGCTCTCCAGCCTCCTTCAAGTCCTTGGCAAGTCTCTTGGAGTATTCCGTGCAGTCGGTGAGAGGCGTCACTGAGCGGACGATGTAACGCACGCGAGATTCGTCGTTGTACATCTCGTTTTTCATGGACAAGCGGAAGTGGAAGCGACGGAAAGTGGCTTTCTGTAGGAGCAACAAACGGTTAAAGATAATCGCCTTTCCTCCCCACCATTCCACTATTTCTTACCGCGAAGACACTGTTGTACTGTTCACTGTCTTGAGTGAACAGTGCGCCCAGCTCCTGGGCCTGGACGCCCAGGATGGTCTCAGCCTGCTCTTGGAAGCAAGTGACCCAAACCTGGCCATTCATATCGGTGACAGAGCACTGCAAGATCATGCGCCAAGTGAAGTTGTCGATTTCAGTGTTGCACTTCTCACACCGATAGAACCCGTTGTTCTGATCGAGTACCTACGATGAAAAAAAAAAAAAAATGAAGCACAATCAGGGCCACAATGTCCAACCACACCTAGAACACAAGACAGCAGCTACGAAACCGACGAGTGAAAGTGTACCTTCTTGTTGCACGTCTTCCCGTCAACCTCTCTGCCGCATGCTTGATAGAGAGCCTTCTCCTTCTGAAACATGGTGATGTACCCGAAGGCAGACACGAACTCTGCCTTGCCCATGAAGTCTTTGCCCTGGCTGTCCAATTTGATCTCTCCCACCGACTGAATGATGGATCCCACGCCTGAATCGCCGCCACGGCCACTCCCCGACTGAGTCAGCTGGTACGTTTGAGCGGTGGAGCCATCAGTGTCGTACCAGCCCTTTAGAGTGTGCGCCTGAGGCAGGTCAGGATTGATCTGCAAGGTGTAAGTCAATGATAAAATGCAAATGTAGCTATAGAAACAAATTCGTCAGTCACCTCACCTGCACAACTGAGGAGTGTACGGCTGATAGTGACACCCCGTTAAAGTCGGAAACCTTTACTCCTTTGATGGCGACAACGGGATTGTCCGTGGGATCGAACGTTTCTGCTGTGGTGCCCCACAGGGTGAGGCCAACCTCGGCCAAGCTCTGGTCCACGAGCACCAGGTCGCGCTTGGTGAACTCTTTCTGGGTACGGCTACTCGTAATGGTCGTGGCGTCGCTGGCACTCTTGCAGATGCCTAAGGACCAAATCCTTCTCTTAATCAGGATCCCCAGGAGGATATTTTTTCAGCAGAATTATTCTCACCAATGATATCAACGAGGGATTCCTTAGCCGCACTGTCCAGATCGGCGATCTTGACGAAGGAGAAAGAAAGAGTCGGGATCTTCGAAGAGTCCTCATTGCAGGGTAGCACCTCAGTCGAGTCGCGGAAGGTCATTTCGTACTCATTGTTTAGATTAGAAAACTGCTTGTTGGCCGCCTTGAGCGTGCACGAGGTGATGTAGTATAGCTGCAAGAGAGTTCGCATTAAGACATGGGTGGCGTGTACAGCAAATTGTTAGATCCTCACCTTGCCAACTTCAATCATGTGGTAGAACTTGTCGCACTGTTCTTTGAAAGCCGTCGCCCTAATCTCCCCAGACTCGTCCAACAGGTCCATGGAGAAGAGGTGACCTTCGCCTCTCGAGTTGCTCCACCTCCTAATGTCGCTCTTGTTTGTGACGCGAACCTTGATCGTCCACTTGTTTTGATACGGGGTCAGGGACGCGATGGGGAAGACGTTGAGAGTGGAGGGATCCGTGGAGGCGCCCAGTGCAGGTGGCCGTGGGCTCAGGATACCCCTGGGAGCGGGGGCAGCGACACCACCACCACCACTTCTATTCTCGCTCGAGGTGAGGGGAGAGCGCTTGGCCTCGGGGCCATTGCTTGAATCTTCAGCAGGGCGCTTCTCCGCCCCCTTATTCAGGGTGCCATCGGCATTGATCTGCACGGGATCACCCAACTTGCGCCCCACCTCGGAGCCGGGAGCCACCACGTCCAATTCAAGCAAAATGATGACCTGCACAGAAAAAATAAAGATGACACCACCTGACCCGAGGAAATGACTTGGAAGGATAGACTTGCCTTTTTGTTCTGCATGGTATTGCAGATGTACTTGTTGACCTTGACGACGGCGAAGTTTTCCATCTGTCCGCTGACCACCATTTCATTGAGCTGTGTGGCCAGCATGGAGAAGGAGTTGGAGTACTTTCCGTCGGAGATGAAGACGCGGTAGCGGTCGGCCGAGTTGCCGGCGATCTTCTTGAATCCCAGCACCTGGATGAGGGGCGCCTCGACGCGACCGCCTTGGCAGATTTGGAGCAGAGCGCCCTCGCTCAGCGAAGGCGTCGAGGGCATCGTGGAAGACGATCAAGTGGATGACGGAGGCGAAGTCGGTGTTGGCGAGAACGGCGAACTTGCTCCTCGCTGGTTCTGCCTTCGTCTCTTCTTGTTCAGACTCGTCTTTTTCGCGGCTTCGTCATCGACGGCCTAATTCAGGCCGGGCAGACGGATGAGGGCGGCTTCGGCCGAGGGGCCGAGGAAGTTCAAGACAAGATATCTGTTCATCTGACCCCGAATCTCGTCTCTTTCAGTCTCAACCACTACCAGAGGTTCAACATGTCTCAGGTTTAATATGTCCATAATATATAATAGTAGGACCATAATATGTTATAGGCAAAGAAGGTCACTTATACCAGAATTCCCATGCATTGTGCGATCACTTATACACAGTTGCCAGGGTTGTCATACCCTGTTTTTCTCAGAGCGGATTCGCTAACCTAACCTAAACTTGACTATGACCGAATTTGTTTAGAGTGGAAAATATAAAAAAGGCTTGGAATAATAACTGTTTAGTATGTAAAGTTTACCATATCCGCGGGAAATTACTACGTAAATCATTGGGACTTCTAAATTTGTTTAGCATATTGGAGTTTTCTGTAAGGAATAGTCTGAAGATGTTGACAGAGATGTCGTTTTCGTCCACTGCAGTGACAACATTGGCGATAACGTCGGCATCGGCGACAACGTCACTCATTGCAGAATGTTTGTATTTTTTCCGCCTTTACTTCCTCTCTCTTAGTTCCACATGGGCCATCGCGCCTTCTGGCGGACTCTTCGCGCGCGCGCGCGCTCGTTCGCGCCCTCGTTCGCGCGCTCCTTCGTCCGCACAGAGGCCAAGTAGCAGAAGCTGAAGCCGGCGGGCGTCTGCTTTGCCGAGAACAGAGACCAGTGAAAGGAGCGAGACAGAGATGCCATCTGCAGCTGCTGCTGCGTCCAAACTGCCAACGGACGAATCCCTCCCTCCTCCTCTCTTTCCCTCGCTCTCAAGAAGCCCAAGCTGGGCAAGGAGAGTGAGTGCGTCGGCGTCGACCACGCGAGCTCCGGCCGGCGGGCGAGCGCCGCCGAGCCCCTGTGAGTCAGCGAGGTGAAGCAAAAGGTAAAAGGTAAGGCGGGGGACGTCGAGGCTCAAGCGAGCAGAGCGCTAAAGGTGGGTCGGGAGCCGCGGGCAGGTCCAGAGCGCCCACCTTTGCCTCGATCTCCCTCCTCTCCCTCAGCGGGAGCAGAAAGGACGACCAGGCCAGGAAAGATTGGAGGTTGCAACTCCAGAAGACAGAAGAGAAAGAGAGGTGACCGCAGGAATTTCGGTGTCCGCTCGCTCGTCCGCCATTCGGAGCGGGACGCGAAGAAGACGCGAGTGCGAGGATCGCTCGGAGCGATCGACGCCAGCGTCTCCGTCTGCGCGTCACCTCTTCCGTCCGCCCACGCACCACGCACCACGCAAGCATCATCATCAGCTTCTGGATCGTCCCCCCTCAAGCCTGCAGAAATAGACCCCGGCGACAACGGCGACGTCGTGGGTCCGGATGACCGCCCTCCCGCCGTCGACTTAAGTAAGTCTGATCGATTGGGACCAGAGAGTGCGACGTGGAAAGTCTACTTGGCTTCCTTGAGCGAACGTTTCTGTGGCTTCTTGGCCTCGTGGTCTCCTCACAGTGATCGTGAGCAGTAACTCTCGAGTAAGAATTCGTTCCAACGTAAATGTCGACCTCTAGCATGAGAGGAGAAAGACGACGCTTAACTGATCAGATTTCAGTTACGTAAGCTAAATCAACCCGCTCAGACGAGCTCTGACGAGTGCACGGCCATCGTCATTCACGGCGACATCTGTTTCTCCTTGCAGGTCAACGCTTCCGAGATGAAGGTGACAGTGGACTTCGATGGCACGAAGATCGTCGTACCCTGCGGGGACGGCGTCTTGTCTGTGCGGGAACTCTCAGCCCTGGCAGGCACCAGGTATCGAAAGGCCGTCGGCGGCGACGTCCACACCAGCAACGAAGTGGCCGTGGTTAGCCTACAATCTCGCGAGGGCGGCATGCTTGACCCGGACGACCTCATCTGCGACGTCTGCGATGACCGAGAGCTCATCAAGGCCGTCTTTTTCAGGCGGAAGGTCGGACCCCCAGAGGTAATCTCAGTTCGAGAGTACTGCAGCGGGCGGATCCTTCAGCTTAACATGGTGCATTTAGCTTGAAGTATTTAAAGTTTCCGACTGATCAAAAGGTCTCTTAAGACTCCGTAAGATTAAAAAAGGACCAAACCTAAACAAGACCCACAACGGCATGATCGTAGATCTGGTAAGTGACTCATTTCTTTCACTCCTTTAGCACGAATTGCCGCTGCCAGATCAATAACGCCCCTGCCTGATTCGACCATGGACTCTTTTTTGACTGCAAGTTCAGGCCCCCCAAGGCTTTTAACTCATAGTCTAGGGCGCATCCTGTAGAAGAGTCACAAGTGCCTGCTGCGGTTGATTGCTTAGGTCAAAACTATAGTCAGTTGGGAGGACTCGCCTTTCTAGCGTACCAAAGCGAGGACCTCCCTGCACATCGCCCTTGTCTTGTCGAAAAGTCCGTGAAACCAGATTCAGCTTTTTTCTTGTCTTTAACGACGACTCAAGAGTACATGATGAAGCGCAGTAGCAAGATCAGAACTCGTAACATAATCTCTTGTTGACGAAAGGAGACACACCTGTGTTCTTTGTGGGCCTGCATGTGTTGCGAGCAAATGCATACAAGGCCTAGAGATAAATGGAGATAACAGGAGGATGGATGGGCCTTCATCCGGCCCACTTTTTCCCCTCTCCTCCCCGATCCTTTCTCCTCCTTCCTAAACCAGAGATCAGTCGTCAATTAGGTATTGCGGGCTTAGGTGCCGATCCTTCAGGGGGGGGAGGGGGAGGAACCGGGTGGGGGGTGGGGGATTTTGATCCATTACTCATTTCTCCGCTCTCCGAGGCCCAACGAGTTGTGTTTTTTCTCTCCTGCTGCCTCGTAGTGCACGATTTCGGCATAGGCCTCACGAGCAGACTGAAACAACAGGCTGCAGCCGACATTGACTGAGGGAAAGAAGACGCGCTCCAAGTGCTGCATGCAGTCGATCAATATACGCCTCCTATGCCTGGATAGCGGAGTGATCGCAACAGGAGTACGTGACAGCGATATAAATTCAGGATCGTTAGCAAAGAAGCAGGCAGGCATTTAATTGACCGATAAAGTTGCGTAAGCACGATCGCCACTGCAAAGGCCTTGCGCAAAAGTCAGCGAGGAGCAGCGAGCAATGGAGAAAGATTGCGGACGTAACTTGATCTCGGCCGATCCCTTCGGTTGGTTGACTAGGTTGAGTCGAAGGAGTACCAGAGACATCGGACTTGTGAGTGCACCCCGAGTTTTTACCGTATCAAGTGCTATATAATGTGTAACGTACGTGCGTGAGTGTGTTCTTGAGATAGACGAGCAGAACCTATTTTCACGGTTGACTGAAGGCACCGCATACCACTTTGATCTAGTTGGTGCCACGGGGTGTGCTTGCCACGCTTCTTTACCGCCAGCCTGGATCTCTCCCGTCAGACGGACGTTCTCTGACGAACGTTATTGTTACTCTGCAGATGCGTCGTCTCCCCGACTCCACCACACCTCCTGGGATGCTGCTGCCCGATTACATGCATCACCATCACAAGACGACTTCCTCCTCGTCAACGTTGGTTCCGATGGACTCTGAAGGCCACGAGCAGTACGACTCGCTGCCAGACTCCAACACTTTCGACTCCAAGAGCTCTCTGCACGTCCTCAGGAGAAGGGAGCCGCTAGGTGCTAGCGCAAACAAGCCAGAAAAGGGCCAATTGGAGACGTGGCAACAACAGCAGCAGCAACAACAACAACAGCAGCAACAACAACAGCAGCAACAACAACAACAACAGCAGCAGCAAAAGCAGCAGATGGTCAGACCAAGCGTGGAGATCGTCCTTCCTGATGAGAGCGGTAAGGATGCGATTAAACCGATTGAGTTGAGTAACGTCGACGTCTAGGAGACCAGTCTCCATGTGGCACGTGTACATTCTTTGTATGAGGAGTCGAAGGAACTTGCTTGACTTTCGTCACATGTTCTCAGTGTGATACGTGAGGAATGGCGCTTTTAAAGCTCATCTTTTATAGGCCCTCTTGGCATCCACGTGGTTCCTGGCCCCGACGGGAAGGACAAAGATGGTCGTCTATTCGTGATGGGCATAGAACCTGGAGGCCGCGTTGATCGAGACGGGCGTCTCGCCGTTGGAGACGAGATTATCGATATTAACGGGACACAGTTGACAAAGGTCAACTTTGACAAGGCCAAAGATATCTTCAAGCAGGCCCTAACTCAGAAAGAACTTAGGCTAAGGGTTGTCAAGGGTATTTCAGACGTAGTTGCGGCCTCGGCGATTTCAACCGAAGCTACTGCGAACATAACTGAAGCCATTTCCTCATCCTCTGAAAACAACAAGGAAAACGAGCCCAGCCGGACCAGCAACGCCATGGTGGTGGGCAAGGTTACTGCGGCAGTGCAAGCGAACAATACGAGGAAGATAGGGAAGATGCTGCGAATCGCTTTAACCAAGGGCGCGAGTGGTCTGGGATTCAGCATAACTACCAGAGACAATGCTCCTGGTGGGCACACACCCATCTACATCAAGAACATCTTGCCCAAAGGTATCGTATTTGTCAGAAACGCTTACTTGTGTTTCATTTTTATTTCTGTGATTGTGTCCTTCACAGGCGCCGCGATAGAAGAAGGAACACTGAAGCCCGGCGACCGCCTGTTGGAAGTGAACGGCCAATCCGTGAATGGCATGTCTCAAGCAGAGGTTGTTGCCATGCTTCGAAATGCACCTCTCAACTCGAGCCTGGAACTGCTCGTGTCCAGACACTCTGTGGGATTCGCTGACGAGCAGCCAATAACAGCTTCTACGAAAAAAGTTAGCTTAAAGCCAGAAGATGACGACCAGGAGAAGAAAGAGATCAAGAAAGAGGATCAAGACACTCAGCCCCCTGAGAAAAAGTATTCTGCCTCTTCTCTGACGAATCGCTCATTATCTCCCCGACAGTCAGCATTGAGCGGTGAGAGTGAGGAGGACTCCGGAGGAAGTAATTTCCAATTTCCTTGGAAACAGAGAGAGATCCTCACTTTCGACATCCCTGTACATGACAGCGAGCGTGCTGGGCTTGGAGTCAGTGTCAAGGGGAAAACAACCACCATTACACACGGACGAGGAGGTGGTATCGTCGGCGGAGGGGCCGACAGGGTCGATGACGGGGGTGCTGCTGCCGCCGCCGCCGCCGCTGCTGCCGCTGCTGCTACGGGTGGTAATGATGGTAACAGTCGAGTTCTCGATCTCGGAATCTTTGTGAAAAGCGTGATCCACGGTGGCGCAGCTTCCAGAGACGGAAGGCTTATGACCAACGATCAGCTAGTCAACGTCAACGGACTGTCGTTGCTCGGGAAGCCTAATCCGCATGCTATGGAAACTCTGCGCAAAGCTATGCACGAGGAGGGTCCACTGCCAGGAATAATCTCTCTGACTGTAGCCAGGCAACGACACGATGATGGCGGCGAGAAGCAACAGCAGCAGCAACTTCTGAGAAGGGAAGACCGGGGCCGAGAGTCCTTCTCGAGCCAGGTGACTTCTTCTTCTGATGATCTCGTGCGCGAGTACAATGTCTCCTCATCCGTTGCGGCCTTCCGACCACCGCCGTCATCAACTTCTCAGCCTTCGCACCAACTGTCACGAAATCCTGTCATCGACCGACTAATGGGCAAGGAGTCGGCGGGTGTCGTGCCCTCAAACATTCGCAACGAGAGCTACTACATGGCAACTCACGAGACGTGGAACGCGTCGCAGATTAACCAACACTTGGGAAGAACAGTGGACTTCCAACAGCGCCATCATACTGATTTGGACTGCCCAACTGTGCACCAGCAAAGGCCAGAAAGTCTCATGATTGAACAAGAGGGCGTAGGCGGCAGCAGCCATAGCGTGAGGTCCGACAGCAACGCAACTAGAGAGAGTTTGACGTCACTGTCAGAATCTTACCAGGCTTTTTCCAGAGACCAGCCAGGTCGGCAGAGCATGTCTGAGAAGAGACATGCGACGCTGGACGCAAAGGCCACGGATACGTATCAAAAGCGCAAGAAGGCTCGCGATGACAGATTGAGATTACAGCAACAGCAACAAGAGCACAGCAAGCACCTTCGCTGGAAGAAATCCGCCAGCGTGGAGTCGCTGCACATGATTGGAGGCGCAGACAATTACCTGACACAGGAGGAGAGAGAGGCTCTGAAAACTCAGTATGTCAGGGCCAGTTCTGTGCGTGTGTCCAGGAGCAGGGGCTGCAACGAGAGCTTCCGACAGGCGGTGGACCGTAGCTACGAGGGCGACGAAGGAGAGGAGGAAGAAGAGAACAGCAAAGATAGTGGCAGCAAGAAGAAGAGCAGTAAATTGTTAAAAAACTTTGGAGCCATGTTCAGGCTCAGTGGCTCGTCCAACCACAGCAGAGGCAAGTCTCAGCAATTGCGCAAGATGTCTGCCACTCCCACCCCCACTTCATCCTCATCCGTGGCTACAGCCTTACCAAACAGTCAGTCCGACTATCAAGTTTATGTCAAAAATCGCAGCGGCGGATCAGATCATCTCATGCCAGCGTCTCATAGCCAGCACGAATTTAGCAAGCCAAGGTCCGAGCTCGAATCTCAATACAATCGTCATCGTCATTATCATCAGCACGAAGAAGTCACCTATCCGCCTCGACAGCAGGCCGAACCAAACATTCAGTCCGAAGTTCATTACGACTACCTCCCCAGTGCCATGATGCGTCCCGGTAGCCGTGTGGGGATTGCTGATCCGTCTGGTGGCCAACAGGTCGACTACGATGTCATCCAGAGGCACCTCCACAGAACCCGTGTGACCAATACCCTCCCTCAGCATCAGTTTGCTCAACCGCAGCTGCCTCATCCTCTTCATCATCAGGCCAGAATCGTGCAGCAAAATCCGGTACCTACTGCGGTTCAGCGCCGGTCACACAGTAATCCGGGTCGCGCCAGACCCAAGTCCAACTTTTACGAGTACGACGCGTGGGTCCCTCCCCCATCTGGTCGTCCTGAGCCCCCTCCAAAGCCGAGCGAGCGAGCTGTGCAACAGCATCTGTCCAACATCGCTGCCACCGACCCTCATCTGTACGGCGCCCTCGCCGGCGGCTACAACAACAGACACACCATCCCAGCCAACATCCCAGCGGGCTACCCGGCGGGAGTCCCACATCACTTATCCTTGCCAAGAGAGCAACAAAATGCTTACTTGCCTAGAATGAGTTAAGTAGTCGATGAAGTAACCTGTGAGTAAGGGAATGAACATCGAAGAATAATGCTAATAATATGACAATGTTTGTGATCATGTGGATGCATTTCCAGGCCATGTTTGTATACATTTTAATTATATATACCTAATGACGCTATCACTTTTACAGTACTTTAGTACCTTTTTTAGCTCCTTTTCTTACACCGAGGGAAATTGGAGAGAAATTATATTTTTTGTAACTTAATGCGTATTTGCTTAAATCAATATAGAAATTGACATAATGCAGGAATCATGACGTATATGACTATGTTGTCATTCAGTATCATTCGCGAAATACAACTGTAATGGATAGAAACCGTGGATTTCTTCAGCAAGCTTGTCCAAACACCTCTCACCCACCCTGTAATGAACGTTCCCTGTAACGAAGAACCTAACACCATTTGTGCTGTAAAAAGTAAATTTATAGATTGTCAAGCGCGCCCAGGTGTGAAGCGAGGTAAGGCCTCGACAATGGAGTGCATCCGTTTTACGTGACACAAGTGTGCGACTGAACGACAAAAGGCAAAGTGCTCGACTGAATCCTCTCGCGAACACGATGAAAATCCTGCTTGTTCTTTCTCCTGCTGTTGTTAGGTGCCTGCCCGCAGCAGTCTTATTGCCGTCGGGCAATACGTAATCGGCATCAGTGTTGATGCGCTCAAAGCCTACTATGAAGTGGTGGCCATGGGAGCTGGCGGCGGCGGCGGCAGCGGCGGCGGCAAGGGCGACCTGTTTAACATTCAAGTCAAGCTCAGGCACGCTCTTGTGCATGCCATGCAACACTTGTGTAACAGGAATTCATGCTACGCCATAAGAAAAACAAAGTGTTCCCACTAGCGACGTGGTGATATTGTGACACTGTCACACGGATCAGCAGGTCAAGGTGCAGAAGAAACAATGTCATGGTCTTCAAGTAATCATACAGCAACTCTTCCGTCCTCTTCAGACGCCTTCACAAAGGTGTGACTAAAAGTTAGTGCGATGGTGCGATCGTCAGGCATTGTGCAGGCATCGGTACTAATAACGCGGATGTGTCATTAGTTGGCTTCGCTGGCATTGGACCTTAGAGATGGCGATCAACATCGGTAAGTTCCTTTCTCACAACCCTTGGAATTGGTCATGACACACGCATTGTTATGTTCAAACAGCTCTGCGTTACTTTGCCACCTTCTGGAGATCTCTCGTGCTTTTTGCCACCCCTCTGCTGGCGGCGTTGGTATTCTTGGCCGGAAATGAGGAAGAGACCTTCGAGGCGATGAAATGCGCCTACGTGCTGATCATCATGGCAGTGTTCTGGGTGACGGAGGCTTTGCCCGTCGCCGTGACGTCACTCATCCCGGTCGCCGCGTTTCCTCTCTTGGGGATCATGTCCACTGTAAGAACCTGCATCACACTTAAAAGCAGTGTAGAAGCGTTTGCCAGCTGTAAGTTTGCGTTTAGCTTTCAATGTTGGAGAGCGTCAGGGGTTGCCAATCAGAAAATGCCGTACAGCGTTGCCGTTCGGCGTTCGTCCGAACGAACACAGATAATTCCCCATGCTCAAAGCATTTGTTTGAGTCAGAAATCCTCCATTTTTGCCACTCTTAACTTATATTCAGCATTCCTTGTGTACATTGGTTTTAGCCAACGAACGACACGACAACCGCTAACCGCCCTCAAAGCGTTCTGCATTGCAGTTCGAAGTTCTCTAAGCGTTCAGCGTTTGAGAATTCTGTAGCGTTCAGAATGCTGCGTTCCATCGAACAAAAAAGTGTACGCACCTAAGTATGCTACTGGAAAGTTTGTTATACGCACTGGTTGACTGATCATGCCACAAATGTACTACAGGGTGCGGCCATATTAGCGTCTTTTGGAAAATGATGCGTAACTCTATTATTTGAGCTATTATAAGTCTACTGTATGACGCGATATTGACGTCAATGGAAGGCAAATTTGGTTTGCTGTAATACTATTAAGGAGTTTTTGAGTGAATTTGCCTTTGCTCGTGAAAAGAAGTAAAAGCATTCAAAATGCTCCTCATGACAAAGGCTGAGCATGTGGTGTCCGTAAATTTCAAACAAATTGATTGGGAAACTCACAAAACTTACATTTTGAGTCTCTTTGCTTTACTTATTTTCTTTTCTTATAAATTCAAACATAAAGAAAAAAGGTGCCAGTGTTAATAAACTGTACGGTTATTAAAATATTCAGGGCTACTCATATAACTTTTGTTTCAAAGAAAACCTCACATTTTCAACAGTTTTTGTATCAAAGACAACTCTACAGCTTCAAACTTTAAGGTCTCCACTTGGTTTGCATGTTGCTTGTATTCCAGCAGTATATGTGTATAGTGAAGCCCTTGCCGCAAGTAATTTCGAAGGGGAGACCTTCACTGCATGCACTTTACTGGAATGTGTTGAGATGTGATTTTGACGTGAAATGTGTAATTCAGGTACATAGACACAGTATTGAGAACAGAAGTTAAACGTTGTGACTGCCCATTTTGATGCTACAGTGCCAAGGTAGAGAGAGGCACGTTGGAGAGGCTGGATTTGGGGCTTTTTGAAAGGTGGGTGAGAGAGTTGGTAAAAATTTTCGGGGGGGGGGAGGAGAATCACGTACCCTGGGCCCACAATTCCAGGGTTTTTCCAACTGCTAGACCCCCCCCCCCCCGGTGACATAGGCATGCCAAGCACCCACGTTGCAAGAGTTTCATGAAGCAAACAAAAAAGAACAAAATGATGAAGACGTTGCTCGTATCTTATGAGTTATCTTATGAGCTGTCTGTGGCAGTTTCTAGTAGCAGGGAAACTGTTGTTACCTCTCACTAAGAACACAGGTGCTTGGCACGCTTGTGTGTAGAGGTGGGGTGGGGGGAGGGGTTGGACCATCCTCCTGAATTATGGGCCTAGGGGGCGGGAGTACCCCAGAAAAATTTCAGCCAATTTCAGCTACTTTAACCTCCTCAAAAGTCTCCGGAATGCCTCCCTCTCACCGTACTAACTTTTGAGCCTTGCAGCATCAAATGAGCAGTCAAGACATTCAAGACATCTTCGTTCAATCTTGTGTCTCACACTCGCAATAAGCTATCGGAGGTGCCAATTTTGCTCTAGAAGCTGCTACGGCTGTGTATGGAGCCGACTTTACCCCTTTCGGCAAGAACTGTATATGTGTGCGTGTTATTTTGCTGCCAGCATCACTCAATGCAGTGAGTGTTGAAGCCAATGCAGCAGTGATTGCGAAGAAGGGAAGCTAAATCGGCCACACCTTGCACGAACATGCACATTTATGACTCCATGCTCATAAAACTCAGATGCCTACATGACCCAAACCCCCACGAACCAAGCAAACGGCAACATGATTTTGACAGGTTTAAGACTCAGTTGCAATGTCTATTTGTGAATGAATGACCGTCATTGTCATGATTGCGTGAATGTCCCACTTCTTGCGGCCGAAATCTGAGACATATCAAGGTTAAATGGGACTCACAATCACGGTACTAGTTGAGATTATGGGAATCCTTAACGCAGTCCGGCCTTAAGAGTTCTTTCAACAATGCATCCATGTCGTCGTTGACTTCATGTCTGTTTCCTGGGTTCTTTGACACGGGCGGCAAAGTCGACCAAAGCTGCTTGGGTTTGAAGCTTGAGTCACATGTCGTTTTTCACCACATCGTGCACGCAACCTCAGGAATAAAAACCGCCTCGCACTGTACTTGCACCAGTTGGTGTAAATTGTACGTGATAAGTGTTGTACATTGTTTTGATACGTCTATTGGAGCACCCACTCATAACTTCAATGTTAACCGCCTCCCTTCAATGGTAACCGCCCTTGATTAGCCACCGCCCTTGATTAGTAACCGCATCTCAACACACACTGCTGTTGGTTTCCCTGAGTTGAAGGAATACTTTTGTCTGTTTTTGTACAGGCTTCAAGTCCAATATACTTATGCTGACCCTAACTGCAATAAATGAAGTCATTTCTTTCTTTTTTTTAACACTTTAGGGATCCGTCACCATAAACTACATGAAGGCCGTGAACTTTCTATTTATGGGTGGTCTGATCATGGCCATTGGAGTAGAGAATTCTGGACTGCATCGTCGCATCTCTTTGTCTCTCTTGCGGCTAATAGGTCCGTACTTGGTCGTAATTCAGTAGTGGCATAAAATTCAAATGATCGTTTCACAGGAACAAGACCGACCTCGGTGATGTTAGCCTTTATGTTGACAACGTCGTTTCTGTCCATGTGGATCTCAAACACCGCCGCCACTGCAATGATGATACCAATCGTGGACGCGGTCGTCACGACCATCGACAATGCCGAGGGGACTCCATCAAACGACGAAGAGGTTGGCCTTACCCATCGATGTAAGGGAAGTGTCTAATAATGGACTGCTTCTGGTGCGATTCCCGTAGGAATTGCATCAGCCGTCTGAACGTGAGCACCACCAACACACCGGTGAGCGCCAAAACTCTTTGAGCGCTGCAGGTGACAACCGGCGCAAGATGTTGCTCTTGTCAGTGGCGTACGCGGCTAACGTAGGAGGAACTGGAGTAATAACTGGATCTCCACCAAACCTAGTATTACCAGCAGTAAGCTCTTCGTACGTGTACTTCTCCATAAATGGTGGCCCAGCAAATTTCACTACGACATATTTATGCATAGAAACAACAAAATTCGCTTAAAATGAACCAGATTTTGGTCGATTACATATCAGTCATCGCCCACTGCCGGCTGCAGCCTCTTCGGGATGGACCAATACTATAGACTGATTAACTTTGCCATTCTGAAATTTGCTAGGCCACCCGGCAGGTGTACGCACTGTCATCTGCTCATCTGCGTCATGATTTCTTCAGCAACTGCAAAAGATATTTGGGCCCGACCAACCCCTTACCTTCCCTCGATGGATGCTCTTCAGCATACCCCTCATGATCGTGAATTTGGTCTTGGCCTTTCTCTGGTTGTCCCTCTTCCAGTGGGTAAGGGGAATGTGGACTACCAGAGGACAGAAGCCAAGTGAGGGTCAAAATACGACTTACGGGGCCACGAATGATCGTGACGGCCGTACAAGTAAGAAGTGTTCGTCTACGCTGACCAGTAATCCATGTACGTGGGTGCACTCAGCGGTACGTAGTGTCCTCGTTTATGTGCTTGCAGACAGAAACACTTCCAAAGGCTTGAAGGACGTATTGACCGAAGAGTATGCGCGCCTGGGAGCTTGGAGTCAGCAGGAGATCTCCATCGGAATCCTCTTCATCATTCTCGTGCTGCTGTGGTTTTCGCGCGATCCGCAAATTTTTCCCGGATGGCAGGAGGTCTTTCCATATGAGGTGATTTTTGGGTGTCAAGAATATCCGTCCCAAAATTAGTATAAACAAGCGCCTGATTTCAGAACATTTCCATCCATGATGCCACCGCTGCTGTGCTTATGGTACTCGTGGCCTTTTCTCTTCCCACACACTATCGCTTCTGGCCGTTCCAAGCTTGGTCTGATCCCATTGAGAAGGCCCCTTCACTAGTTGAGTGGAGCGGTGAACATGGTGTGGAAAAGAGGTTGCCCTGGGGAGTCATCTTTCTCCTGGGTGGAGGATTTGCACTTTCAGCCGGCTGCGAAGTTTCGGGTACGTTCGACAGAAGCATTGCCACAGATGGAAAGGATCGAGGGATGTGTGCTCGTGGTTTTAGGACTCTCAGACTGGGTTGGCCATGCACTCTCTCGTGCTCTGACGGACGTCTCAGCTACTACGTCTCTTATCATAATCTGCACGGTTACTGCATTCGCCACAGAATTTGCATCAAACACAGCCACAGCAAACATCTTGGCACCGATTCTCGTAGAAACATCTAAAAAGCTCTGTCTCAACCCAATTTTTATAGGTGGGTACTATGCTGTACGGGTAATTGCCTACTCATTGACGTGTTCATGTAGCATTCCCAGCTATCTTGTGCTGCTCGTATGCATTCATGCTGCCTGCAGCAACTGCACCAAATGCCATAGTGAAGGAGGCATCTGGGCTCAGGACCTCGACTATGATGGCAGCAGGTCTCGTGATGAACTTGGTGTGCATCTCTTCCACGGTCGCAGCTATCATGGGGTACGGGGGCCTCGTGTTCGACTTCGGACCGCCACTGCCTCAGTGGCTTACGAATGGAGAGAACAATCCATTTGAGTCTTGTGACCAAAGCAATGGAACATCGGCTGTCACGTAGAAGAGTCCCATAAGCTTACGATGATGTACTAATAATACCTGTAGACTTTCTTACAGCGCTGTATTCAATGTAAGTTTGGAGGCCTCGTAAGTTGCGAAGAGGATTGGTAGGCCTTTTCACGTACTGTTTTAACTTTGACAGCAACTCCTTCATCCATTGATGTTGTAAACTTTACGGCGTACGTGCAGTAATTGCTTTACTAACGTTGCAGCGACCAGTAGAACAGAAATAGAAGTAATACACCTGAGTGTCTCTTGAAACCAAGAGTATTGTCGTACACTGTCACCACCATATATGTCTATGCACTTGACTTGCAGTATGTCGAAGGTTCATGCAAAGGGCTGGACTCTAAATAGTCACTTTATTTATTCATGTGCGGCATACTGAGTGGCGTGTGTGTACATTGTGCAATGTGGAGCATAACATTCAGTTTTCCATGCCCTCCTGGAAGAGCACAAGGTAGTAGATGAGTGCCAGGATGATTCCAAAGTCAGCAACGGCGTTACAGAAAATGGCGGAAGTCCAGATATGAATCAATGTCAGAAAAGTCAGGCAGGAAAGGAGCATGAATCCACAGATCCTGTAACTGCATTGGCCATGTCGGAGCACAGGAAGCGACGTCCACCACCTCGGAGTCCCAGTCTCCGACAAAGTCCAAGGAGTTGGGGTTCGTCAACCAAGACAGCATGATAGAGCAACTCAATTCGACGCTGATTCTCTTGCAGACATGCGCTAATTTTCCCAAGGACAGCAGAACCAATCAATATTCTTTGGTAAGCAAGGCGTAGAAAGGCGCGGGAGCCTTTTTACACAGATACTCTAGTTACGTAAATGCTACATACATCATGAGCTTTCCAAAGATGCGTATGTAAAGGCAATGTATTAAATACAATATAACCAGTATGAAGGATACATGTATACATGCAGATAACAGAGTATATATAGAAAACAACGCATGCGCTGCGACGAGGCGGGGACATAAATGTGTCTGGCATGTACGCATTGTTGAGTCATGTGTTCTTTCACATACATAGATGGTAGCAAGGTACTGTTAAAATTCAGCATGAATGACGATTTACAGTAGCGGCACATTGAGACTGTGGCACGTAAAAGATCAGTAGTGCACTTACGCGCGTGTAGAAGTAGCACTACGGTACCTACACGATTGTGTATCACGTCATGATGCTTCTCAAATGAAGAGGAAAGAAGGGAGTGTGAGTATAAAAAGTGCGCTGGAAAAGTGGAAAATGCTTCCATATCAACGACACCTGCAATACCCTTGTCACTGGAAAACTACAGTACACATGTACTGTAGAAGAACACATTTAGGTAGATCTAAGTAAATGGGTTGCTTTCCGGTATAAAATACTGACTGGATTATTCTTTCTTCGTGATTTCTGTTTTCCTTCTTGCATTGACTTTTTCCAACCATCTGGAGAGCAGCTATCAACACTGGTGGTGAAAGTGCTGCTGCTGATTTTGCTGGGGTTTTTGAGATATCGATGAAAGATCCTTCATAAGACCCTCGAGGTTCTTCATTTCGGCGTTGAGTTCCTCTGTACTGAGCGAAGGCTACAACGAAAAAAACCAATCATCAGTCGGCGCAGCAGCTCTCGGTGCCAGTCAGAACTACTTACCATGACAGGATGACTGATACTATGCAGCACATCAGGCGATCTGACTTCTGCCACCGCTGGCAGTTGACCTGAGTGCAGAGGGGTCCCGTCGCAACACTCTCCACTCTGGAACGAGGACGAAGGTCCACCACTTGGACGAAGCAGAGAACTCTTTAAGGGACTAGACGACGGCTGAGGTCGAACTAGAAGAGGGACGAGTCGACGTGACATTAGTATCGCATTCATTCGTATCCACAAAAGGATTTTTTATCGCTGCTTACCAATTACACTCTTTGGCTGCTGGTTGAAGCTCTTCATAGGGTGATGGTGTGCGACGCCACTGCCAGACGACGAGCTGGTCTGTCTGGTATTACTGCCGCTACTCCGTGTATTACCACTATTTCCCGAGGAGGAGTCGGCGCTGGAAGTGGACAGGGCAGAGCTCAGATAGGTCGGTGGCAGCTGGGGCGGAGCCACAGCCACTGGACAACAATGTTGCTGTTGCTGCAGTTGTTGCTGTTGCTGTTGGACAGAATTCCAGCCAACAGAGGGTGGCTCCTCTATGGTGGAAGGCGCGGAGAGCTCCGACGGCGGCGCAGTCAGGCTCGGCTCGTAACCTGGAGGAGGCAGTTCGTCGGAAGGAGAGAGTGCACATGCTGAAGAACCAGCCGCTGTGGAAGCTGCTGGTGGAGGATTGAGGTTGTAGGCGGAACGGATGTAGGTACTGGAGGAGCCGTTGCAACTACTGCTTGGAATTGAAGACGAGGCGACAGCTGGAAAGAAAAAAGATGATAGCTGAAACTTACACCTTCACTAAAGGAAGTCGTAGTTAAGAAGATACACGCAAGTCAGACACATGCTTCATGTTATGACCAAACTACAGCACAATACTTACATTCCCTACTGAGATACCGCTGCACTCTAGGCTTGCCGTTAATAGCAGCAATCTTGACCGGCTGCTGGGCTTGTTGCAGCAACTGCTGCGTGGGCGAGGAGGTCGAGGCCAAGGCTTTGTGGAGGCAGGAGCCTCGCTTGGACTTGTGCACGAAGCTACCTCGATGACTGCTGCCGCCCACGGAGAACGAGATCTCCGATTCCGTGCCTGCACACGCACACCAAACCAAAAGAAGCGACGTGAGGAGGAAAAAAAACGTAAAAATCAAATTAGGATGGGTGGTAAGAACACATGCACAACACAAAAAGGAGGTAGGTATCTACAGTACAGATGAGCAAAAAAGCAATGTCCTTAAGTGAGACAACAATGTCATACACACTGTACCTAAGTACGTATTTGTACAGTGCGCACTTGTGCTTCGCAGGCTCCTCAGTGTACAAGTGTGCTACACAATGTGCTACTCATTGAAGGCCACAAACAAGTCTTTTAGTAGTTGTGTTTGCGGTAGGTCTCATGCCTTGTTCACAAAACTGACCAAATTCCCAAATATAATCGAGTGTTACCAGCTCGTCCGTCCTACCTGAGTAAGGTAACCCGAAGTTTCTACTCCTGTCCATTGATGATGCCGACCGGTAGTCAATTGGTGATGAGCGCGCCAGGCTGGTCTCTCCGGTCTCGTCGCCGTCGAGGGCTTTCAACTCCATCTGATCATGAGCCAGCCACAGATCTGAAGGTGGACCAGGCGGTGGATTTAACCTGTCCTTCTGGCCGCCAGCGCCGCTCTCGGTGCTTAAGTAGCTTTTGTTCAAGCGGTCGTTGTTAGCCTTAGCAGCGGCAGCGACTGCAGCGGCAGCAGCAGCGCTATTCTGGCCGCAGCGATGGATGAGGATGGCAGCGCCAATGATGATAACGATGATAATGCCTGCACCGACGCCAGCGACGGCGTACAATATGACAGGAGAAACTTCATTAGGACTGGGGTCACTGCTGCTTCTCACTCCACCGGACGCCACAGACGGCGGCGGCTGGTTAGTCTCGTACGAGGCCTCACTTCCACTGCCAGTCACAAATGCCACTACAGCTCCTGAAGGGCCGTAGCCCTTGCTGTTGCGAGCACCGACCTTGAAGTAGTACTTGGTGTCCGGTCTCAAATTCCTGATGACGGCAGAGGTTCCCTCGCCGGCAACCGCCTCCACGAACCACTTTCTGTCGTCGGCACGCTTATCATCAGTGTACTGGATTAGGTAGCCATTGATGCGGCCATTAGTTGCTTTGGGCGGGCGCCAGCGCAGAGACACACCACTCGCACCGTTGGCACGCACCACTAAATCTCTGGGTGGACTTCCGGGAGAGGCTTCTTGAGTTCGGTTTAAAGCTACCATGCTCCAGCGGCTCTGGCGACGACCCTTCAACACTTTGACAACAAATTCATACTCTGTGTCAGGCTTCAAATCGTCCAGCATCACGTTCAAGTCGGTTGAGTTCCGGTACTGGTGCTTCGGCTTGTGTGTCTGGAGACTCTTGGATTCGGTGTATCGAACGATATAATACCTATCGTCAGGTATGAGCTGATTTCTTGGAAGAGAAGAGTCCATCCAGGTAAGGAGGGCAGTCTTAGCCGAGAGTATTCTAGCAAAGAGTCCGCCAGGTGGTAGCAATGGGGCCGAGAACCTGGCCGCTTCCTCTGCTTCGTCGTTCTCGTCTCTTGTGCGGATGGTCTCGTAAATAGGTCTTCCATCGCCGATGTTGTTGTACGCACGCAGCGAGATAACGTACTCAGAGTTGGGTCTGAGGCCGACAATAACGTGGCCTCTCTGTTTTGCATCCACCACGCTCGTGTACTCGTCTGGGATTCCACGTCCCCACCCGACGGTATATCCACGCACCAACACTCTTCCGTCACGCGGCGGAGTCCAACGCACCGATATTTGATCCGCGCGGGCGCTTGCAGACAGAGACGATGGCGGTGAAGGAACCACGGACTCGTCCAAGTCGGAGAGAAACGTGCGCGTGGACAACCAAGGAGTGGCGGGACCAGAACCATTCACGGTCATAGCGGATATTTTGACCTAGAATCATCGTAAAAATCGTAGTATGGATGGGTCAGGACGTAGTGATCCTACATTTCTTTACCTGGTACTCCTGTCCATTCTTCAGTCCCGTGATGGCATAGAGTCTCCGTGACCCGTCGGTGGTTACCACCTCACCTCTACTTGTGGATTCAGATGATGGCCGCCACCTGATCTTGTATCCCGTGATGAGTCCATTCTGAGACTCTTTTGGCGGAGGCTCCCACCGTGCAATCAATGAAGTGGCTCCTGCTGCTTCAAGACTAATGTTCTGAGGAGGATCCGCAGGCGTGGCAGACATGGTACGCGTCATCACCTGCATAAAAGACGGTATCAAGTAAGCTTGATCAGTATGAAATTTTTTCCCCTTACCTCTTCTGACAGAGCTCCCTCTCCATTGTCATTGAAGGCAGATACCCAAAACGTGTACTCTGTGTATTCACGAAGATCTGACAGGTGGAACTGTGGAGCCTTCACCATAGCTGACTGCACGTCCATGTCATCGGACTGGAACAAAAAAGGCACATAAAGCGACTTGTACAAGGTGAAGATGCTAGATATTTATCCAGATCGGGGTGATGGGGCTAGGAAAAAGAATGCTAATAGCCTCATTTACGAGTCGCGCGCTGTTTCTCGTACGTGTTTTTGGCACATCTTCGGTGCTTTGAGCCCCCTCCACTACTGCAATTGTTAGCATAGCAAAAAAAACTCCAAGAAGTAGCACTTTTTGCTGCTTTTCCTCTCAGAAAACGTAAGCAAAAAACGCGGCGGAGTCATTTCCGTGACATTTCCGCCATTGGATGAAGACGAGGGGGAAATTCAAGAATTTTTCACTTCTGTCAACAGTCTGAATTTTCCCTGTGGTGTACAAAGTTGTACACCACGAAGTTGTACATCACAATGCGTAGGAACAATGGCGTGCTGCTTTACCAATCGCCACTTTCCTCCCCACGGGCTAGCCTGTAGAAGCCATTTCCTAATTTGATTCTTATCGAGCTGCTTGCTGCTATCTCTCCATCTAACACACGCTGTGTACCAATGCTAAGTAGTCATCATAGTGAATGCACCCTGTTCTCGATGAAGACTTGTCGGCGACCGCTCAACACAGAATGCACTTTTCTACTGCTGGGACAGGCAGCAACAAGCACGCACATCCTGCTGCATCGCACATTCACATCATGATGCACACAAACCACGGAGTACGTGCAGTTTAGGTGGAAATCTCATAGGCGTACTAGGGACTTTAGTTTCCATACCTGTCTGTAATAGATCTTGTAGCTGTTGACCCTCTCGTTTCTCCCCCTGGTTGGTCTGCCCCACGTGACCAGAATGGAGAAGGACGAAGTCGGACGAGCCTTCAAGTTGCTCACAGGGCCAGGAACGTCCACCTCGTCTTGTGTGGACACCTGAGAAGAACAAAAATGTCCACATAAACAGAGGAACTCCCGCACTGACTCTGTTTCTCGCCTACCAACCGTCCAAGTTTTTAACAGGCCATGATATGAAAGTTGAATCAGGGCCCAGGAGGCCTTTACGTCTTCCAAGCAATCATGACTCGGTGATAAATCAGTCTACATGTGCCTCCTGTTCCCAGAATGGCCTGCGCGCTCGTACGCAGATGAAAATATAGTGCTCTTAATACTTACCACGAGTGGTTCCGAGGAATGGCCCACGCCGTGCTCGTTGTGTGCCACCACTCTAAGAGAGTAAGCACTTCCAGGCGTCAGACCTTGGACGTTTACCTCCTCCAGCGTCGAGTTAAGAACGCGCTCCCTGCGGATAAAGAGATAAGTAAGTGTACGTAGCGCCTTTGGTTGGCTCATACTGCTCTCTCCTACCTCTCTGATCCTACTTGCTTGTAGAACACCGAATAACCCTGGATGTGCTCCTCCGGGCGCGACCACGATAACGTGAGAAACCGTCGTGAGATGACGACGGCTCTGAGGTTTCCTGGCGGACCCGGAGTTGGCCGCAACACATGAAGAGGCAGTTGCTGATTATCCTCCCTGGTCGCCTGAGTAGTCTTGTGGCCTAATTTGCGGCGGTGAGGGTTAATCACCGAGGGAAGCGTATTTGAAGGACTGGGCTGAGAATTTTTGGCCTTTGATTCTAGCAAGGGACAAGGAAGAGGGAGAGAAAGAACTGATTAAAACAAAAATAATTATAAACACATAACGAATGTTGTTTTTGTGCTGAATAAAGCAATAACACTTTGGAACACAAGACATGTACAAAACACAAAAAAAATAAATAGTCGCAAACCAAGTGGAGAGGTGACACCCAACTCAAAAAGTTAGTCAAATGTCCTACAAACTGAGTGAGCTACAGAACCTACACGGGTGAGGCAAAGTTATGGGCCGGGTGGGTGGTGATCGTGGTGCCCGTTATACGGTACATACAGATATGTGTGGTACGTAGGTACTTGTGCTAAACTGTGCAAGTGTTTGCTAAGTCGATTGCAGCTAACAGTGAGACGACAGCTTTAAAGAGGGTGCTCATACCTTTAGGTCGGACCACTAATTGCGCTGATGCCTGAACATTTCCTGCTGAGTTAGAAGCCACACACTGATACACGCCAGAATCGAGCTCCACGAGGCCGAGGATCTTTAGGTTGGTGCCATGGACGATCTGGAGAAAAAACAAGTGTTACGTTACATACGCATAAGTTTACGAGATTGGCAAAGAAATGCTTACCTGGAAATACTCGCTCTCTATGATGAGGTCGCCGTTCTTGTACCACTGCACCGTCGCCTCCGGCACCGCGAACACCTGACATTCGAGCTCGATATCTCCCTTGGCGTCGGCCTCGGCGTTCTGAGGTGCGCGAACGAACCGAGGGAGGACTTCAACCTCGACGACAGCAGCAGCGTCAACCGAGTCTCCACTGTTCTCAGCCCGACATTGGTAGGTTCCTCTGTCCTCGACGGCCAAGTCGACGATCTTGAGGCTGCCTGCGCCAACCTTGGAGAACCGGGAGTCCAGGTGGCTGACGTCCACCGTTGCTCCATCCTTGAGCCAAGTGATGAATGGTGCAGGATTGCCGTTAGCGGCGCAGTCAAGAGTCAGCGTTGATCCCAAGCTGACTTTTGCATTGCGCGGTGTTGCGATGAAGGATGGCGGGAATGAGACCTCGTTAGAGTTGGAAGATGCTGGAAGAACAAAGAAGTCACATTCAAGAGCTACAGCCGAAAGTTGAAACCGTCAGCTTCAAGACTTTTACATTGATATGGGTGAGAAGAGTACCAAGATCAGCCTTCACTACTTATCTGATCGTCTGCAGCCACAAAGACTCTTTCTCTGCTCAAATTTCAAAACCCCCGAGAAGAGCGGGTTGTGTCCCTGGCGGAGAGGAGACAGTGGCAGTCTCAAAGATGCCCCTGAGAAATGCCTCATAACGTCAAACAAAGAGCCTTTCTGGAAGCTCCTCACTTCCTCTTTTACCCCTTTCGCGAAGAATCTGACCTAGATCTGCCTTGGCCGCCGTCGTCGTCGTCATCGCCAGCCATAACGCTGAGGATGCCAGGAGATTTTTCAATCCCTGCGCGTTGACCAAGGAGCGAGCGCGCAAGTAAAAATTGGAGGGGAGGAAGAACAGGAGAGTTTGCAAGGAGGATAAGCAAGAGAAAAGGGGAAGGAAAAAGTGATATTGGAAATGCACTGGGTACCCGTACTCGATCAATCATCCTTTTCTGCTCTGTCATCCCCCTGGTATTGCGAATCAATCACGTCAAGGTGTTACTGACAAAATAAATCGACAATGACGCAGTTCGCTATACACTTGAGGTAGCTGGCTATGACCCTCTTCGCTAGGCCAATAAACGCAAAAGCTCGCTCGAAGAAGGTTTTTCTGGTCTACTCTCCGGAGATGGTCGTCTCCTCGGGGAGGTGGGGCGAGACCGCCCGGACGAGGAACTTCGGCTGGAACCTTCTAGTTTTGTCAGCAAGCAACATCTACGCATACGCAGACAGTGTGCATATTCGGAGAGAAGGGCGCGTTCTCACGCGTCCACAGGAACGTGTTGGTAATGGTTCCTCGAGCGACGTCATCTTGCTCAAGAGCTCCAACAGCGAAAGCGAAACCCTCACGTGCGTAGCAATCATAAGGAAAAAATAATAATATAATAATAGGGGGAAAAAAGAGCGAGGAAGTTGCACTGGAAGATGTTTGTCTCCTCCAGAAAAGACGAACTGACTACCCCTCCATCTTCCCCCTGCTCTTCTACCCACTGTAGTCCGCACGTTTTTGTCATGAGTAAACACGGAGGAGTTGATCCCAGCAGTCCGCGTGCATACGCTGAAACGCTGTTTTTCAACCCCTTCTTAGGTGAGCTGCACCGTGTGAGTCATAACAAATGTGACAACGTCTCAGGAAGTGGGGAAGGCTGGAGAGGCCAACAATGGCGCAGGCTTGATGGTGAGAGGTGACCAAGGGGCAAAGTTGAGAGGACATTTTTCTGACTCGCACAGTGCATCTTACGTGGGATTGCTCGTTCGCTCCCCCTCGCTCCCTCGCACTCATTTTCAAACGGTCTCTACTCTTACGTTCCCCCCACGATCCATCAACTGACTTTAAGCCTTTCAAACTGCGAGCTCAAGAGGGGAAAAGGAGAGATGAAGTGTGAACAAAGAGATACCACAGGAAGACGCATTTGGTAGCACGATTTGAAGACGCGTAAATAATCCTGGTCAGTACTTCGTCATAAGAGATCGAGTCCGCGTTGTCATAAATCCTATTGAAGAAGCTTTCGCGGGATTATTCTGACTCGACAGAGCTTGTTTGGTCTACCATCGTCCTCGTCCTCTCACAGATGGACAAGAAACCCTTGACTTTGCTAGAATCGACGTGTGACAAACTCACCCAAGTCTATTCTTAGTTGTCCCTGCGCGCTGGTCCTGGTGTCTCCTCCCTCCTGCACGCGGCACTTGTAGCCGCCCCTGTCGGACAGCTTGACGCCGTTGATGACGAGGGCGTCGGAGGGGAGCACCGTCATCCTGTGGTCCAGCTGCAAGGGTTGATCGTCGCGGAGCCACACCACTGACGAAGACGCAGTACGATGTCCTCCGATGGCGCAGGGAAAGAAGGTCACTTGGCCGAGCTTCGCCGACTGGTCGCTGGGCTCCGCGGAGAATCGCGGGGACAAGCCTGCGTAGAAGTCCATGAGAGAGATCATAGTGGAACAATACACGTGCGTGGTGTACACAGTCACTGCGCATATGTGCGTGCGTCACATGAGTTCTGACATGCTACATGTGTATCTCTATCGACTGGAAAGTCTCCCTCCCCAGTCCTCGCTCGGTTTATGGGTGCTCATTTGGTGAAGAAGAGACGCTTTCCTTTTACCCCATTAGGCACCTTTTCATCTGCCTGCCCAAATCCTCTCCCCCCTCCCTCGTCCTCTACGGCAGAATTGCTCCTTTCTGACGTCGGCGTCTTCGCAATGACAACAAAACTCTTCCGGCGCAGAGAAGAAGCGAGTGAGCAGGAGAGAATTAAAAATTCTGGGCAGACCTAACAGAAAAAGTGCTGTATTTGGATTGCAGGCGGATTCGAGTCAATTCATCACACGTGTGCGTTATGTATGAACTTTTGCATGTGCTCCAGGCAGCGCTTGGGCCAGCCAGCCAGCCTGCCTGCCTGCCTGCCTGCCTGCCTCCTTGCCTGCCTGCATTAGTACGTTCGCTGTGACGCCTGTGCGGAAGTGTTCATTTCATACAAGAAAAAGCCCCGAGAGGTTTTGTCAAACTAAACCACCCTATGCAGACTGAACAGACTCAACAAATAGTCCGTACGTGCACCAAAATGTAGTTTTTTGCTCACCTCACAGATAAAACTCCCCTAGCAAGTAAAAAGTTCTGCTTTTTGTATCACTGTAGTACGCCAGGAAAGAGGAGGAGGGAGGAAAGACGATCACAAACTTCCTTCTTTGACAAATTTCCCTCCATGCCTCCGGGGAGGCAAAAATTTCTTCCAGGGAGAAACTGAAAGAAAGAAGGACAGAAAACTTCTGCTTCTTTGACCAATTCCTCTGTCTTCTCCCGCAATAGCTGGTGGGGACCGAGCTAGAGGGGGGCTGGAGGGACCAAGGACCTGGCCACATCTCTCATAAAAACCAGAGTGCCTCAATATTTCGAGCAATAGCGAGGGGAAAGAGTGCATTAAACGCTCCGATGCTTTTGTGCTGCGCCACCAAGGCTATTAAGTCTTTCCTCTTTCAGCGAAAACTTTCCTCTCCGAGACTTCGTCCTCGCTTCGACTGCAAATTTCGTCGTCTCCCCAATCTAAATAATCTGTCAAAGGCCTCTGCTAAGCCCGCGACTTCGCACACCTCGTAAATGTATGTCTGTGTGTATTTCCTTTCCTACTTTTACTGTCGACTAAGGCGGGGGAGGGAGGGAAGTTTGGGGGGGGGGGGGAAAGCGGGACGGGGGGAGGGGAAATATCCAAGCCAAGATCTCGATAGACACGGGGAGGAAGCAAGCCCGTGTTTACACAGTTTCTACTCTTCCTGCTGTCCTCAATCTTGGTGGGAGGATACAGGGGAGAGGCATGAAGAGAGATGGACGTATGGATGTATGCGTGGACTGCATACAGGCGAAGCCGAGCAGCACGTACAAACAGATTCTCAATTAACAGGTCCCTGCTGCATGACTCCGTCTTAAAAGTTTTGGCGGTGGAAACTTTTGCTAGCACTTTTGGGTGGCGATGCGAAGACGCCGAATTTAGATAGGGCCTCCGTTACTAATCGGAGAGCCGAAGTCGCTGACGACAAAAGCTGTGCCAAGCCGATCTAAGTCTGTAGCCGCACTGACATCGCAATTCCACTTTAATACGTGATAACAAGTCTCTTGTCTCCTTTTTTTAGAAGCGGTGACAGACAAGCCCTGATAGGACAATGAGAGAGCACTTTATTCTCAAGCTGTGCTTGCGCAGGGAAAAAGGTAGAGATAAGATGTTTGGATGAAAGAGGAAGTGCTAGAGGAGATAGAGGAGAAGCTTTGAGCGAGAAATATCACTAGTCGAATCGCAGAAGGTGGGTGTTTGGAAACACTCATCTGCACACAACTGGCAACATAATGCAAAGTCGCAAGCTCGACGTACACGGGTAGAAGACCATTAATCTCTCTCTGCCTTCACAAAAATCGCCCGAGAGCTACCTCATTAAGGCAAGACAGCGAGAAACTCCTCCACTCTTTGATACTTTCCGCACAAATTTCAAGTGTATACGTGGTAATAACATTTATGATGCTGATGCTACGAGCATCACCAAGAGCCACCAATTCAGCTGCTTCCCCCCCCCCATTCCAAACAGAGCGAGTATAGGAGTGGTGGCCACTTAATAATTAGAATATGCAAATGAGCTTTCGACGAGATTAACGGAGCGCCTTAATTAATACTTCCGTGAAGTTGCTCTCACCCCGTAGCATTCATGCAAGCCGAGGACTTGTGTGGTGCTAATCTGGACTTAGACGTACGAGTACTTAGTACGGTGCTACGCTCGGCACTGCGTACTTGCTCTTGCCTTTGAGAACAGCTCTCCAGATTTGGAGGAGCAACAGACGGAGTGTACAAATTAGGAAGACTTTTAGCCTCGCAGAAAAAAGAGATGGTGGCCTCGAAGACAAGAGGCTTTGCCAATTTGTTTTCTTCTTTGCCAACAGGACAAACGCAATAAGGAAACTTTTTTCAAACGACGGTAGCGGGGAGGAAAGAGAGAGCATGCACCAACGTGGTGGCGTCTTAAGCCGTCTCTTCCACTTTCTGGAGTTTCAAAGAGAAGTCAACATAGGTCTTTTTCTCTTCTTCTTCTCAGCAAAGACCAAGTCCACGTTCCTTCTAGATGTGCGTAGACCCCACCATAGATGGGGAAGGAGCAAGCTTTCAGCATCTCAAATCTGAGTCCTTTCGTAGTCCGTGTACAAAGTACTTGTAGCTCTTTCTTTGGCCCCATTTGCCCTTCGCCCCTCTTCTGTGTGCCCACGCGTGCCATCCATAAAGGGGAATAAGTCTGCCAATCCAATCAGCTAATATAACAACAAGTAGCAACACCTCACGCATCTTCCACTTCTTCTTCTTACAACCCAGCTTTCTCTCTCTATTGTGCCTGGCGAAAGCTTCTTGTTGTGTGAATGGAGAAATTGGTGGCGAATGAGGAGTACAAAAGCAAGATAAGAAGAGAATGTGACAGGCTTTGACACTAATTGTGATGGCAAGTCTCTCATCTTTTCACAGTAGTCACGCAAGCCACGCAAGTCCACAGTCAACTCAGTAAGAGCAGCCCTGACTGAGGAAGTGGCGTTGCCATTCACCGGCAGCTACGTACAGTTGCCGTCAGATATTTTCATACGACCTGAAGAAAAAGCAAACTTTTCGCTGTTTCTTTTCACCAGCACGTTTGGAAAATTTTCCAAAACGTGTATGTGTAAGGCAAACCCCCCTCACACACACGCACACACATCCTGAGGGGGTATTGTCAATGGAGCGAATCATTGTTATTATCAAGTACATGGAATCTCTTTTCTCTAACCGTACGAAAATATCTGACTGCAACTTACGTACGATCTCAAGGAGTGAATTATATGTAGGCTGTCTCAGTTCCAGTCATAACTCTGCTTCTTATGCTCATTTTGTTATCCTCACCTCCACGATTTGGAAACTTCGGACGAAGCATTGCTAAAATATCGTATTCATTTCATATTTGCGCATAACCCAAGATCAATGGCAGACAAGTTGGGCAAGTCGGAGAGCGGCGGAAAGCACTGCTCCTTCGCCCCAGTCGTCCCACCCACAGCTGGCTTGCTTCTTCACTTCAGCAGCGACTTCAGGCCTGTGGTTGAAGCCATTTGAGAAAGTGACGCCGTGTTCGAATGTTCAACCTCCGCATAGAAATATGTGTTCCAAGAAGGAAATATCCAAAGTCGCAACTTGACTGAGTCAGTCTGTAGAAGGGGTTTGACGAGAACAGAGGGAGGGGTGAGAACAAACGACGCAAGCACAAGATTGACATATTTGAATACAGTGAGTCCTGTCAACGTCTGACGAATTGTTTTTACGCCTCAAAAAATTCCTTGAATCTTTTCTTGCCAGAGGAGGGCACATGGACTAAGAAAGATGAGGAGATGTCAAGTGATGCATGGGGAGACGAGATGAGGAGAGTTGCAGCAGGAACTCATTAGGCACAAAACCCTAGCAGTGACCTCAAATGTCTCAATCGGGTTGTGGCGTTGGCTTTCAGCAGTTTCTTGCTACACCCTTAACAATCCTCACGAGTGCAAGATCCATCAATTTAGCAGCAAAAAAAAGTCTGAGCAGCAGTAAAAGTCTCAAAGCCCGCACTTGAGTACTGAGGAGAGAAGAAGAAAAGAAGTACATAGTAGGATTGACACTCAAGCAGCCACCAGGCCAGTTTTGTGGTCTTGCCCGCCTTAAGCAGGCGTTGAGAGGGCGAAGTAGTAAACTCAAGCTCTCCTTCTTAATGGTCCAGCCTAGGTCGCCCTTTAACAGATTCAGCAAACGTGCCAAAAGCTGGTCTTTTCCACCACTGCTAAGAGGCCCTCGGGGTGCAATAGCTGGGGACTACCAACCCCTGTGAAGTCCACCCCCACCCGTTGGCGTTATAAATGGCCCGTGATAGGGCTGCTGACAATTTGCTGCCGAGCAAGAGGAAAGTCTGAATGGGTCATTCTGCCTTTTCGGCTTTCCTCCCTTCCTCATTTTTGGGTGGTCCTTCCCCCCCCCCCCCACAAACTATCTCTTCCTCCCCTCTTCACTCGGTCATGCATTTAGGTAGGGGGGGAGGGGAAGGATGCAGAGGGGTGAGCCTACGACATGACGCTTGGAGACACACAATGCCCAAAAGTTCTTTTTTCCCCGTGTAGGGGGAGAAATATGAGGACAATAAATTCGAGAGAAACTGTAGTACAGCAGTGGCGAGCAACAAAGAGACAAAGCATTGAGGAAACGTGAGTGCTGCTCTGATTTAGTAAATGCCGAAGTGAAAAAGAGTAAGAAAGTAGCGTGGAAATAGAGTCGTCCAAGCTCGGTTGTGCGCATTTCACCGAGGAATGCGGACTTTTCCCCGTAAAGTAGTGGGAGTGTCCGGCCCTCCCCAATAAAATTGAAATATTATGCAGCAGGCCGAAATCAAGAGAGAAGGCACTTTCTTCTCCAAAATCTCTCTTCTTCCGGACTAGAAATCACCCCTCGTTTTCGAATAAGTGTACTGGAGAAGGGAGAAAGTAGTAGCGGCACTTCTGGTAGGGCTTTCACGAGTGTGGACGTACTACAATGACCTGAAGAAGACCTCTTGGACTGCAGACATCATCAAAAGTCAATTGGCAGCAAGAGACGCGCACCCTCCACTTCTCTCCTCACCCTCACCCTTGGACATGACAAGTGGGGAAAAAAGGGGGGAGAAAGTACACGAAGTACATATCCCTGGCCAACATACGAGCGTGGCACGTACTGCGCCGGAGACATAACTTTGCTTGTGATTCCGGGGCTCATATTTTGACACCCAGATACATATCCTTATCGTTTGAGGCATCGAGCGACCCAATTTCTTAGCGCTGGAAAGAAATCACTTCCCCAATACAACAGAGTGAGGAAAAATCCTTCTCCCGACATAACTCGTACATTGGGGAAATATATTGCGTTGGCAGTCTTGCTCCTACATATGGGAAATATCCGACGGGCGAAATTGCTTCACCCATGCAAAACCCGCCTCATGTTCCCATAAATATTGGGAGGCCGACCCAACTTTCAGCAGTCTGTACCGATGTCGAATGTGTTTGGCATGTCGGGCCCTCTTAGCTTGATGTCCCTATTATAAGTGCACACCATACTGACGTACTTATGTACGTGTGTGCCACCTCGTCCTCCATTCCTCCAAGGAGAGTGAGATCCGCGCATAAAATGTTAATATAAGAGCTTCTCCGTACATGAAAACATGAAGGTACAGAACCTCTCAAAATATTTATCCTGCGTGCCCCAGAAGTATGGAGGGGGGGGGGCAGGAGGGTCCTGGAGGAGGACGACGAGCAGAGGAAAAGCTTGCGGAGCTTCGTTAGCGGGTAGGAGCGCGAGTTCGCGGGCTGCCAAGCGCTGCTGCCCTTGAAATCGGATTACTGAGCAGTTTGTCTGGGGATTTTTACCTCAAAAGCCCTTAACGGATCTATTCCCTGTGGACATAGCTGGCAAGCGCGGTTTTTTTTTATATATGTATATATGTGTGTGTGTCTGCATGAGTGCGTGGAGTGTGCGAAATACAAAATTTAACCCATTTCCTCCCGCCTCTCAGCAACAGAAGATATATTTTGAAGTGGGGCTCATTAAGCATGACAAACACTAAACGACATCTTATCCTCCTCTTCCCCCTCCAGTGCTCCAAATATGCCCGCTCTTGTTGCGTGTTATGCAAATATCCCTCAGCACACACATGTGGGTCAGGGCCTGCATGTGTGCTTTTTTTCATCCGACGTATAGCGAAAAAAAGAGCAGAAGGAGAACTGCAAAACCGCTCACGTGCGCACTGGGACGAGTCCATCAACGTCCGGATGCAACGTTGTCGAGAACAATTTCATGGACAATGGCTTATTCACTGGTATGAAAGAAGAGATAATCCAGGCTTCATATGTCAGAAGACAGGGACTCCCTCATGTTGGACAAGCTCACCGGGAGACTCGAATGATTTGACGTTATCATTCCACACCTGCCCCACGTTATCCAGGCAACGCGTGAAGCATTCGGCTTTTTCTGCCTCCTCCTCCGATCTTTTTGGTAGTGCCAATCCCAGGAATTGGTGAATTGGGCAATCGCATGCGACGGCGTAAACAGGACTGAGGAAGAAAATCGTTTAAGCGATTTTCTGTCGAACGTGAGCGTGCGTGTGAGTGAAGCCAATGGATCTGGCAACGAGGATTTTCCATTCCTCCATCAGAGACAGGAAGAAAAGAAACAGCTGTAGTTTATGACCCCGTGACACACAATCGTAAAGACTCCAGTGTAGTCAGACGTACATGGAGAAAGCCTTATCAAGGGTCGATTGTCAAAATAAGAGGATAGATATCGTCCAAATGAGAGCTGCCAAAGCGGTCATAAACTTACAATTACTTCTAGTGCGATTGCTCCAGCCAAAAAAAAACAAAAAGTCCTTCGAGCTCGTCACTGATAGGACACAGGAAATGCTCATAAGACTGTTTTCGTCGCTCTGCACGTTGTCGAACCTATCTTGGATCACCGGTGTGGCTCACCTGCGGGCCTGTCTCAAGGCCTGTCTCAAGGCCTATCTGGAGGCTTTCTCCAGGGCTCAAAAGGTGATCGCTCAGAGAGAAAGCCCGAAAAGCGGTCGATTCTTTAGTATTTCCATCGAGCAGCCAAGAAGACGACGATGAAGAAAAAGAAGAAGAAGCCAGGCAAAATGGCTGGCTTGACCTTCATCAATCACAATTACTGGACTTGCCTGTCGGAGGAGAGAGAAAAAGGCTGCTGTTTCCTCTCCTCCTTCAATTCACCAAATGGCCTCTTCTCCATGGCGCGAACAAAAGGCCGACTTGCCTAAGAGGTTTTTCGGGATGAAAAACATGACGTTTTAGCGTTAGTTCATTCTTTGAAAAGGCTTCTCCAGACCCACCGGCTTGGCAGGGAGGCAAAATTCCCTCCCCAATCTCTTCTTCATTCCCCACTTCTGTGATGAGGACTGATGAGGCAGAGAAGAGAGATGATTACGCCATTCTGAGCGTCTGGGCTTAAAAGCCTTAATTCATCTTTCTCGTCTTTCTTTTTTCCTAAGCCTTTCTTCACTCTCTTTCATTCTCTGTTGGTTGTCTCGACCGTGTACACGGCACGGACTGTGCAATACAGCGTTATTCGTCAGTGGGTTTAAGCCTGGCAACTCTGGCGGGCCGATGAAAGAGCATTAGTCGCAGAATGACAGAGAAGTGGGACACGTCTTCCTCTGCCAGGAGGCGTCCGAAGCCACTGACCCCGACAGCCTCGACAAAGGCAACACGTGAAGCCAGTCCTGGTTTGCTATCACTGCCGGTGCAGCGGTTTTCCAATTCTTGCTCCTTGACTTCAGTCTGATATCCCGTGTTGATCAAGTGCGTGCGCGCGCGTCACGCACTGCAACAGTACATACGTGCAGTGCACCAATGCATAGAGAGGAGCAGATTCGAATGCAAATTGCTTTCCTGAATTATTTACACGCTCGTTTCTTTGCCAGCTAAAAGCGGCACCACTTTCACGTTCCTTCAGTCACTGAGGAGAGAGACAAGACTTTTTTGCGGAAATGAACTCGCAAGCCAACCTCTCAATTTAGCAAGGAGTACTTTGCCTCACCGAGAAATAACCGTCACTGCGCCATCCGCCTAAGTGCCCACCAGCTCTCTCTTTATGTTATGGGTGCCTACAAAAGATATCCCTTGCATGCTAAGCTCAGGCAGTGGGAGGAAGCAAGTACTCCTAAACGCTTAAGAAAGTGGGTCACTGGGTCTCTTATCTATTAAGGAATCCTTCTTGGCCCCGGAGTTATTTGCCAACGAGAACAATGAGTCGGCGAGGCATGAAAATTATTTGACGCCAAGTGCAGCAATTCCCCATTGAGCGTGGATCGAGCACTACAAATGACACGGGATGTTCGCTCTGTGCAGAGCACGTGAGGCCGTGCGGTTAACTGATGCGGAGGCCGGCGCAGCGCCCATGGCAACAACTGAACTGACGCAGTCATCAGTGATTTTGCACTCGCACTGTCAAGTCAGAGTCATCCTCATCCAGCTTGGAATTGCCTCCTGATCTGGTGTTTCTGCGCGGCCAAGTTGCCAAAAAATGACTGGGGAGTCAATAAAGGGAGGGGAGGGTGGAAGCTCTCCGATAGTGCAATCTTCCGGCCGATAAGAGAAAGTCAATTAACCCCACAGTGTTAGTAAGAAAGACAGGACCTTGGTCGTTACGTAAGCAGTGGCCTGTACGTACCTGCAACCCTGAGCGTGGCGGTCTTGGAGATGATGGTGCCGACGCCATCCGCCGTGGCCACGCACTGGTACAGACCCTCGTCGGGGCGCTTGACGCGCGTGTGGTACACGCTGGAGAAGAAAAGCGACCCATTCGAAAGCAGACGCCTAAAAGTTTGGGAAGGAAAAGCGGTTAACAGAGGAAGGAGTCTCTTCAATAATGTTGTGACGACGACAAAGTTTTTAGCTCTAAGCAAGAGGACGTTTTAGTCTGTTCCAGGATATGCGTAAAAAAATCGCCTCATGCATGACATGGAAACAGCCTCACGCATAGATTAAGAAGCATGCCTTAAAAAGCTGCAGCGCAAGGTCCACGACTCTAACGTGATAACATCACAGTTTGCATATGCGACCTTGACTGAGGACGAGGAGACCCAAGCCCCGGCAGCACAAAACTGAACTTGTGTGCTGCGTCCAGTGTCTGCAACGCACAATTGTACATACATAACCCTAAACGTGGCTTTCAGTTTCAGCCAATGCTGCGTCGTGCAATTAGCTGCCGGCAGAAACCTGAAGCTAACGAGCTCTTTTCCCATCCACTCACAATAATGGGAAACAACGACGTTTTCCCGCTCAAGTGGAGGGGACAAGATTAGCTTGGATTCACCCCCCTTCTCATCTTCGTCAAAGCTGATCAAGGAAAGGTGTCAGAGGAATTTAATTAGAAGATCCTCCAATCTATATGCACAAGGAGGGGTTGGGGAGAGCAGAGGAAGAGGATTGCTAAAAAGAAAGAAAGACCGCAGGGCAAATCAGGGATCCAGGGTAGGGAGTAGCAGCCCCCATTCTTGCTCAAGGACTTCTCTTTGTTTGCGTCTCCAATCACCGTCCTCCCTTTCTAACACGGGGCAGTTTCTAGAGCGTGCACGAGTCCTACGTCCGGGCGTTAATGTACATACTACATATTGTAAAATTTGCAAGATGAAGCTATTCTATTAGTAGAAGGCAAAGTTGAAGCACTTAAAACCAGAGCCGGATTTTTTTTAAGACCGACGGCGCTACTCATCAGTGACTTGTTTGTGACTTGTTGAGGACGTTCAGTTTTGGTTTTTATATACAAAAAAGACTTATCAGACCCTTACTTGAGAATTATCTTTGCTTATCTTGGGGTCTCTTAAAACGTCACTTATTTGGGACTTATCATCTGCAGGCCCTTGAAATTGCAAATAGAAACAACACAATTCGAATTTCTACACAAGAAGGTGACACTTCCAACGCAACATTTGGCGTTTGATGGGATTCATCCGAGAGGGTCAAGCAACTTGTCCTCTGCTATGTCTTATGAGGGCTGTCAGAACGTTTCTGTCAACTCTATTGATAAGTCTCAAATAAGTTCCAATAGCTGTCATGAGTCACTTGTCATTTTGCTAATTTCTTGACTAATTCAAGAAGTCCCAAAATGTGCAATCTTGAAAAAAAAAACTGGCTCAGGCACAGTAACCGCGTACTTGAAGCACTAAAAAGAACAGGCACAAACCAATGCATCCTAATTAGGTGCGCGGCAAAATATGTGAAGCAAGAGGACTCTGTGAGAAAGATTATGGACGTTACTGATTGCGTTACCTTCCCAACGAATCTTCTCCGCCGAATCTGACGCGAGAGAGCAAGCCCGAAAAATGATGGTGCTCATTGACTCTGATATTCCACTGGCACTTTTCCTTACCTCCTGTCGTTGAAGTCGGGAAACTGCAGGTACTCCCCGTCCCTCTTCCACCTGATCGTCGGCGTCCCCGGCCCCATACAGGAACAGTGCAGCATGGCGGGATCGTTGCGACGAACAACCAGGTCTGACGGCTCCTCCAGGAAGCCAAACTTTGGAAATGTTTGCGAGCCTGCAAAAGTGAAAAAAAACAGCCACGTTAGCAAAAGAAAACAAAAGTCTGCGTCGACCGCATCGTAGAGGAAAGGCCCAGTTAGGGACGGCCTGTACGCATTTACGCAAGGCCGTCGTCGGTGGGGCAGAGGTCGCGTCGTAAGTGCGTCAACGCGACTCGAGCAACAGTGACGCGGAGACCCTTAGGACACATTTGTCGTCCCTTTTTATGCACTCAATCTTTAGAGTGAAAGCACTGGTGGGCCTTAGCCTCTTTCTTAATTGCCGCTTAATGCAGCGAGCGCCTCCGATTACAACCCCTCACTTTGTGTGTGACCCTGAAGGATTCAGCGAGGTCATCATTAGCACCAGCCCTCTTTTATGCAATTGGCACCAGTTCCTCTGTTTGCAAGCAGCTCAGCTATTCAGAGGAAAGCACTCGAGCTAATTGCGAGCAGTTTACCAAAACACCAGCTATGAAGCAGCCTTCTTAGCTCCAATTATGAGCAGAACACGGGCAAAAAAAAGAGAGAGAGACCTCTTGTCAAGTGAAGCCAAAACACTGACTAATGAACGGGGAACGATTTCCTGCGGCTGGTGGAGAATCTTCTTCTTTCTCAACAGACGCAGCCTCGACATGAGCTGCTCTGCCTCAGTCCAAGACTGCGATCTCCCGGCTGTACGAGGTATTTGCAACTCGTGGTCAAGGTGAGGAACAACTCGGGCGAGTAGCGAACATCCCTAGTCCGCTCTGTGCCATCATCCTCAGTCAATGGCACTTAGATACACAGAGGTCTCATTAAGCGCACGTGCTCCCGCTGCTTTTCCATCACGATAGATCACCTTGGTGCGTGTGTGTGTGTGTGTGTGTGTGTGTGTGCGTGCGTGCGTGTGTGTGTGTGTGTGGGCGTGTGTGCGCGTGCGCGCACGTGTGAGAGAGAATGAGAATGACCTCTTATCACTGTGGCTGAATTCTAATCGATCGTTACGTTGGACACACAAAAAGAAGAAGGAAAAAATTGCCCTCCCCACTGAAAGGACGGATGTGGAACGTTCGTATCCACTTGAAATTGCGGAAAAAGGACACGTGTGCGCACAAAGAAAGCGTGGCGCGTAATGGAAACAAATTGGACGGGCGAGCAGAGGCAGAAAATGTCGGATGCACGCTTGTTCCAGTCATCTTGAAAGTAAATTTGTCCTAAGCACTCGCTGCTGAGTGCGTATTCCACAGAGACATGCGTCTCTGGCAGTACCGACAGTCGCACAGCGTGGCAACTCTGATCATGTGACGGGGAAACAGAATAACAGAAGGAAGAAGAAGAGAGAAAAAAAGGGCATGATCGATGTCAGACAAGTTTCCAACTGCCAAGAGGTGGCCCTCATGTTGGCCTCGCCAGCAAGCACAAGTCCGTCACCGTGGACAACATCGAGAACTTGTGGCTCGGGCTGACATCCATCCCAGAAGGCCCTTCTGCCGCTGACATCCAAACGGTGGACGCGGATCTCACTGCGCCCTTCTTTCATGGCTGCTTTCCAATGGGTTCGACGGGAAAGAAAGAAAAACATTTCAACTCAGGACAGACTTTAGTGGTGACTCATCTTCACCAGCAGACAGACATCACCATCAACACACGATGTTCCTGCCCCTCCTTTTATTCCTCACTTACGCAGACACGTGGTGCGCACATCAACTTGATACACAGTCATAATCGTCGCCAAACGTCCCTGGTAGACACTTGAGACTCAGTTGAGCGCACGGTGAAAACGAATGAAAAGCAATTTTTCCCCCCTCCCAGATTACAAAGGATGTGGAGCTCGATAATGCTGGAAGGAGTCCGAGCCTCTATGTCAACTTTTCCTCCGTAATCTCCCTCGTTTTCTACCAACTGAGTCCAAACTTGATCAAGAACTTTCTTCTGTAATCGCCTTGGTGAATTTCTTTTTTGTCCCGCTGTCAAATACTTCAGCTCCAGCGCAGCCAGGGCTGCGCTCTGTGTCTGTGAGGTAGCTCATATCTTTTGGCCTACGAAATATGTTTATTTCCTGGCATTTTCCGCCACGCACGCAGCAATATGAGAAAACGAGCTGCGAGTAACAAGATCCATCCCTTCCTCCTCCATCGTACTTCGCTCTCTAACCCCGCTCTGTTTACAGTAACTACACGGCTTAATGCGTATGAACAACAGTGAGAGAGACACAGAGAGGAAACCAACGAATCGAAACTACAGAATCAATTCTGGACGCAAATGTCACGAGCAAATGGCCAAGCTGAGGCAGGAAGGACGCCCTGTGGGAGGCTGGTGAAAGCGTGACTTAACAAATATTTCAACTAAGACTGTTGTTCTCTTGCTCCTTCACAGTCGCCATCAACGTATGCACGTACGTGTGATGGAGTCGTGCTACAGATGTTTCTTAGCACAAAGTGCCTACAACGTGTATAACACGAGAATGACGAAGAGAGTAGTGATGATGTTTTGCTGTCGTAACGGTTGCGGCTACAAGAAATAAGTAGTATCGTGTTTCTTTCACTCTTTCGCTAGCGGAGGTCGTCTCAGTTAGCTCTGTGTGCTGTGTGCGTCTTCCAGTATATGTCACTGTTTCTTTGGCATCACGTTTAGGACGTCACGACCTTCCGAAATGGTTTCACCAAGAAGCCAGAAATCGAGCTTGCGAGATAAATTTAGCATGGGATGAGTTATGAAATTGAAAAGATGCTGTGCACGCTGGCGTTGCCAAAGTTCGAGAACTAGGCGAAGATGGCATTTCTTAAGAACCAGACCTGCATGTTCAACAGCGCAGTTCGGCAAGATCGGACGGCTTTTGAAAAAAAGCCTGGCTCAAAAAAGCTCCAAATCAAGGTCAAAATGACAAGAGCTCGAGCCGACCACACTCGCGCAGGGCCCACCTCCACCGAGTTCTCATGTGTCTACGCTAGTGCGTAGTACAGGGTTATGCAAAAAATTGTCCTGCATTTTAGCGGCAATTTTGAGCATCTTCTGAGCATCCCAGGATGAACACTGCTAAATAAACTTTACAATTAGGAGACTGCAAGAGTCAAAAGTTTACGACACAACTGGCAATGTGTTGCTCCATCACTCATGAATGAGCCGACCGATTGTAGACGCTGCAGATCCGGGTCATAGTATAGCTATGGCTAAATATAAAAGTGTTCAAGGTCCAGGGTGACTTTACACAGGGGTCATCTAACCAAAGATGAAAAAAGTCACATGAGAGCGTTTTCTTCTGTCAAAAAAGCCACAATTTACCGCTACATCCTAGCCCGCAGCGTGTGTAACCCGTAGCTCACGTATCAATATGAAAAAATAAAATATTGTGGCCATGATTTGTACTATTTCATCATATATTTTGAAGGTCCCTTGTCGCGTAACAAGTGAGTAAACAGCTGCCACTCAAGTGAGACAACCTGTAGATGTGAGTCTTATAGCGGGAAGAAGAAGGTGACACGTGACAGGAGGAGGCCCTACACGTCCATATTCCTGAGCAATGTTGATCACTTGGCGAGGAAGGCAGTGATGACGCTATTGATGGTTGCTCCCACTGAGATGTAGCTATGTTGTGTGCGAGCTTTCATCATTCACTCCTGGTGACACATATTTGGTCAAGCCAAAAAGAACAGAAGAAGATGGAGAAAAGATTCTTCCTCTCCTTGGCCACTCATTCAGGAGGGCATTGGCAATGAGGAGGGTGAGGGCAGACACCACATTGACAGTGCGGACGTCCCTGCAAGAGGAGGCCAAGGAAAGTTCACCCCCCTTCTCAACAACAATGAGCGAATGTCAGTGCCTTTTTTCGAATTTTCCTCTGCTCTGCAACTTTCAATCAGAAATCCCCCACCAAAGCAGATGTTTTAGCCCTGACTCATGGGACTGATGCCTTCCCCCTACAGGACATCAAGGGGGGAGGGGGAATTCGTTTCTTGCGTGAAAGCTAAAGTGGCTTCCTCTTCTCCGTTGCCCCTGGCCATGCTGCATCTATTTCCTGCTCCTGCCCGGAATAACAAAGTTATCTAAGGAGCTTTTTTTGCTCCAACATAAAAGAGGGGGGGTTGGTTTAGTTCCTTCTCCCCTATCTTTCCTTGAACAATTTCTTGGACCCAAACGCACCATCCTGCCCGGCCCAAGCGGGTAGTTCTGGCGTAAGAAGGGAGACGAGCTGAATTTAACCTGCAGCTTCCGTCGAATTAGGCTCGGCTCCTTCAGTGTACATCCAGTAATCCACAAGCTGAACTCTAAAACTGCGACAAAATATTGGAACATTGAGGGCGCCTGACAGGCATAAAAACGAGTCGTCCTCTCATGTCCGGGGCGAATGAGGTCGTCACAATCCTGACAGATTAATTTCACACACGAATGCGGTTTTCTCAGATAAGCAGGCAAAAGACAGAGAGAGAGAGAGAGAGAAGCAGACTTTTCAGCCATCAATGTATTGTATAAGGAAAGAGCTCGACAACGTTGGGAGTGGCACCGGGGTGGCAATAAATAATAAAGATTTTGCTGCCGCCCAAAACTGACAAATGACGACAGATTTACAGCGAGGGCGCCTGCGTGTAGTACACGCCCTACGAAACAGCCTTTGACCGAGCATTATGCATGTGTAGAGGGCGAGGTTATCTTAAAATAACTCAGATTTTCTCATTTCTCGGGTGGAAGAAGAAGCTGCTGTGACAAGTTTTGGGCGGCGAAGAAATGATGTTTGTACCGTAAACAAGAGTCAGAGGTTGTCAGATTTGGTGTGACATGACTGACTGACTGACTGACTGCGGTTTGTCTGAGAACCTCAAGATCCTGCTTTCCTTCAAACATGACCGTTCCGAAGTCGTTGAAAAAATAAATAATTCTCACTCAAGGCTGTGAAATTACAGAGACGACAAGGGAGACACAATTTTCGCTCCAGCCACGGGGAAAATTCTCGCATCTACAGCACCTCCTGACTTGACGTTTCTCCTTTGAAGAAAGTTTGCAGCTCCTTGTTGCAATCCGTCCTCCCGTCGACAAACACCAACAAGTGTTGTCTACCTGAGCTGGAGTCGAATCGATGCCTCAAGCTTGGCGGAATCGAATTCTGAGCCAATGGGAAGGGAAGACAGAAACGATCGGGACTTTCGAGTGACTTTTACTACGGTGAAGAGCGATTTGCCTGGGGATTTTTCTTGCAGCATCGAGATTCTCCTGCGTGTACAATAAAAGACCGGACAGGTCTTGACATAAAAAGTGGCTTCTGAGGAAAACGCGGTAGAAGAAACGACTGCAGACAAGATCCAATTCATTCCCAGAACAGCGCTGATTGACCTCTCATTTCGTGGTGAGTCAGCTCCTAAGAAGTTATTCTCGAATTTGGACTCTTTCCTGGACAAACCTTCGCCGCTGATTTCGCCGAGTTACGATCCTTGTAGAACTCGTAAATTCGATCAGCGCCATGGGAGGCAGGGCAGGCCTGGCTTGGCCTGGCTTGGCCTGGCTTGGCCTGGCTTGGCCTGGCTTGGCCTGGCCTGGCTTGGCCTGGCTTGGCCTGACTTGGCCTGGCTTGCCTGGAATCGACTCAAGTCTCTACCCATCATTCCAGCTCATTGCTGAGCTAATAAATCCTCATTCCTCAATTCCCACGTTAGGCTATCTGTCTCGCTCATTAAACGACTAGACACGACTCACAGTGACGTTCTTGTAGCCTGCGTAGAAGTGGACTATTATAATCCAATCTGGCCTAGCAGTTGGAATCTATCCGGGGGGAAGAGGCGCAGTCAGTAGATGAACGCATACGTCGACTTTATGCAAGAGGAGAGGACTGGAAAGTAATGACCAGGTTGAGACCTCTACTGTAGGAGGTCCATCATATCCGCCAAGCTGAAATGATCATTGTTGCTCCCAGACCGATGATTAAAATCGCGTTTGCCTCGACTCTCGTCCAGAGGCTCCTTGGAAATGCGATCAATTGAGTGGAGAAAAACACACGTGTCTCCCTCAGCCACCAGATGAATTGGAAGGGATGGCGTAGGCAAAAAAAAGAGCTCTGAATTCTCAGCCAAGACTTCATCCCTTACGCCAATTCTCGCCGCGTCGAGTCGACGCAGCTTCAGCATCTTCACCCAAGGCAACTTTTGTTCATCTCATGCTTATTAGTGCAGAGAAGCACGAAGATTCCATAGAGCAAACTTTATGATTGCGTGCAAAAATGCCTCGCTTCTGTGCCAGGAGACCTGGCAGACTTGACAGCCGAGAGCTCATTTAAAATGCATTTGACATGAGGTGAATCTGACAGAAATAAGAGAGCCTCCCTGATGGACGAAAGAAGAAGGAGATCTGAATCCCGTGCATAACACACAGCATTGGTCAATGAACCCTGGCGCTCTCGTTGCTCTCACAGACTTACCCCTCTGCCTCGTACTACCTGATTGGGTTAATTGCTCGTTCTCACTAGCGGCGCCAGCGGCAGCTGAGTCCATTTGAGCAGAGGCAGCAGCAAAAGCCAACCGTTCTCAAAGGCACCCCGGAGCCACTGAGTAGGACTGCAGGACCATGAAAACTCACTCCAACCCTTCATGGTCCTGGAACCAAGAGCACAGTCTGGACTTTCATGCATGGCCAGTGTTCGCACACTTGAGGTTCTTATTAAATGCGACAAGTTAGAGCAATTATTCCGTCAGCTTTTTACTTGCCCACTTTGTGTAAATGTTCTTTTCCTGTCTGTGCCTGGTGCTGCTTTGTCTCTGCCCAGACTGCACAACAAAGGACGGAAGAAGTGGATGGGGAAAGGAAGTAATTCATTTCCCTAGCGCGCGCCCGTGGAAACACTTCTTTTTTTTTCTTCTTCTCATCTGCACCCCAAAATCCCGGCGGATCCAAAACGTTGTTCGGGGAATCGTGATACTTCTGCAGAAGTCCTTCAAGCTGCACCTGCTCAGACGGTTCCATCAGACGTGTGCAGCAGGAGAACCGACAATGAAAAATATTCTTGTAAAAATTTGCATGACGGAGGAGTTGTCCAGCTTCCACATGTACTCGCACGCACACACACACACACACACGGTGAGGGCGACTGTCAACGCCAGAGAGCGAACAACTGAACCAACAAAGATTTTTCCAGCAACAACTCCTTCCTCCTCTTCTTCATCTTTTCTCCCGCAATTCCTCCTGTGTTCCTTTATTCCCCCTGGGGCCTCCACTGGCCGTTGGCTCAACAAAGCAGCAGCTGTACGACGGCAACGCTCAGCAATGGCCACACCACCAACAACAACACGTCCATCCATATCTGCCTCCAACGGAAATATCAGTGTCAGCAGATTTCGGTGCTGATGTGCAACTACACGATAATCTTTGTGTAAAAACATGGCACGACGACGCCGCATAAATTCTGCATTGTCTTTCCTGGAAAGAAGCTATGAAGTCATGGCACTGGTGAGCTGTAACAAAGCACGCACTTACCAGCCAATCAACTACACCAGGTTAGGAGTCGACGGCACCATCACTTAATGGCTATCAGTTGAAGCTCGTGTGTGTGTGACTATGCGGAGGGGGGTGGGTGGCACTCCCTAGAGGAGGGGATGGGCGTGACCCGTCTCCACTTCTCATCAGGTCGACAACAATGGTCAATCTGGAGGATTTTTTTCCCTCCCTTATTTATCTCTGACTGCATTGAGAGGTGTACGCGCGTGCGTAATGCGCTTCTTCACGCCAAGTAGCTGACATTGGCAGTGTGCAAATAACGAGTCAATTCCATTAGGTGGAGAGGGTTTGGGGCTCCTCTCTGCTCTGCATAGACATGAGGAAAACATGTTGGCGAATGTTCCTCATCCGATTAGTTAGCTCTGATCAAACAATTGGATTCGCGCTGTCCACACCGGGGCTCGCTGACACTTTTGTTTGTGCGCTGCACATGTTGCTAATTCCCAACTGCTGAAAGGCAACTTGGCGATCGCCCCGAGAGAAGGGTGCTAGAAACAACGGGGTTACCCAAATACACGTGTGGACGAATGAAGCGAAAGCGACGGCGGGTGAAAAGTTATTTTGGAAATATCCTTTTTTTTCGTTTCACTGGAGGTCTACCTGCCTGCTGCGCCATTCAAAGTTCGACCATAGCATGAATTATTTACTGTCGACCTTTGGCGCGGTGGACGAGAATTGGTTCGGCAAAGGCACAGTGGAAACAGAAAGCATCCACTTGTTTTCAAGGGGGGATTCTGGCACGCTCCATTTGCCGGGCTAACGCGTCTTGCTCGTCTTGCTCCCGACCAGGCTGTGGTGTGACTCATCGCCAAGAAATGAAGTTAGCCGAGATCGATGATTGTGTCTGCACCCTTGTACAACTTGTGGGGCTTCTTCTACCCTGAAGAAAGCTGCAGGAGGGGGTGCTGCCTTTTATTCCCCGGGGATAAATAAGATGACGTCATGCCTTTTAGTACCACTCTAACATAGGAATAAGGACTGTTGCAGAATCTGTCTCTTTCTTTTCCTTTTAGAAAGAGCGTGGAATCGTCGTGCCTCGTGCGTGAGTGCCATAACAAGTACAAACAGGGTGGTGGAGAAGACTAAATGCGAAGCAAAAGTTGCATTTAGTCTTCCCCACCCGGTACATGAGCGCAAGTAGGTACGGCTCATAAGTAAACTAACGTGCAGCGCGGTTAGCAGTCGGTATAATGCCAGCGTATTGGTACACCAACTTCACGTGCGAGTTGTCATTAGTCTGAGTGGGAGTTCGTACGTACTGCTACAGTATGCACACACGAATGTACGTACGTAGAAATGAGAAGGGTGGGGTGGGTGAAGAATGTGTCCCCCCCCCTCCGTCGATGATTCAGCAAAGAGCCCCACTCTCTTACTTGTCCGTCGTCTCTGGTGCGGTTTTACAGGACACGTGAAGAAAGTACGGAGAAAACGATCGATGTCACTGCTATTGCTAATGTGTTGTAACGGGCTTGTCTGCCAGCCACCAGTCGGCGGCCGCCTTCGACATCGGGCAGACTGAGCAAGCTGCACTTGTCATCGATCGAGAGGGCGTAAGAGTACATGCTCAATGTGCTACTGACACCTCAAGTAAAACCACAAACACACACATGTACTGCACGTGATGGGGTAGGGGGGGGGAGTCCACACAAGTACGCAGTCTTCTCTGAATCTTCAACTACTCTTCAGTCTTCAGAGTCAATGAATACAAAAACTCACAAAGACTGGAAAGTTTCTCGAGTGGTACTTGCAGTAAACAACCTTTCATGGTAAAGTGCCCTTTCTATTCTCTGCTTCAAGTTTTGTTTGCATCCACTCTCTTCTCTCTCCTCCATTTCTCCTTCCGTTGAATAAATTGCCCATCCACCCACCGACCCACCCACCCCTACCAAATGAAAGTTCTCTCCGGTTCTTTCCCCTTTTCTATCCCATCCCCCCCCCCGGTGCTCCTGGAGTACGCTTGAAAGAATTTGATTTACTTGGCGATCGTTGCACTATGTACAGTGTGATCCAGATTTAGCGCCGCGTGAGAGCCTACACCATAATTTGGTTGAAATACAGGAAGGTCATTGGTGACAAACCTCTGACGGAAGCATTCCTGATGTTGTTCAAGGTGCCAGCCTTGTGCTCTTGGGAACCAAATGTGTCAGTGAGGTCGATGGCGTCGGACACATCTTGGCGGTTAGAAAGCTAGTCCCATTTTGCCAACGTCATTATGTAATCCTTTGACGCCTTTCTTTGACATTGCATGATTAGAGTTGCCAAGCTTCAATCGACGCTGAAAGTTGAGGACGCCAAATACGAATCACACTGTACCAGACCGTGGCAGAGAGACGCAATCAGACACCAAATTTACAGAAACTTCTTCCACGTGGAAAATCGATGGCGAAGTTTCCCCACTGAATCTTACATATGTCAACAGCTCCGTGCCATAATTCATGCATAACTTCCTTAAAACGGACAGCCATTTTGTCTCTAAATGTGCGTATTTATGACAGGAATCAGTGCAGCTCTAGCATTGCACAGTAGGAGAGAGCTGTTTGTTTTGCTCACAACAGCAGAGGACTCAACCGGAGCAGTCATCACGATCGCCATTTTCGGACAAAACAGATCAATGCACAATGGAAGAAAGGAAGATGGATGCGGGGACGTAAAAAAAGGGAAGAGAGAGAATGAGACGAATAGAATGCGTACTCCTGATACGCTTATAGATATATATACCAAGTAAAACAACGAAGCTATGGTAGAAGAGCTCGCCGACAACTCATCTCTGGAGCACTAAGTAGTCTTGTCAATAGAAATAACAAATGAGGAATGGGGCAAACTTTGCTTGGATTGAGCACGCAGGTACAAAAAAAGACCACAAAAGTACTGTATGGGATTAAGCTACCCTTGGGTGAGTAGCTACCAGACAGCAAAATCGCTCACATTACGCACAGCCGAAGGGTCCCCCCTACTCCCGCCTCTTATGAGTTGCGTGCGTTCAGAGACTTAATTCTACTCTCATCTACCTCCTTTGGCAGCAGACAAAAGCCTCTGGCAGGGGGTTGTGTTGGGGGGGGGGGGAGGTAGGAGGGGGAAAGGTGGTATTGTATAGATTCACCAAGGGCAGAAAGCAAGGGGATTTTTCTACCATATCCAGTCACGCACTTAGGGTGCATCAGATATTCGCCACATTCTTCCTGCATAGCTAGCTTGGTCACGGCAAGTTTTTGCGAGATATCCCAAGACTGGAAGCGTCCTCAGTCCACTAACTGTTAAAATGAAAGCAGGTTTGAGTGGAAAGTTTTAACTTTCTAGGTACTCCATCGATTTTGAACCGGAACGAGTTGTATGGCAATGTCATTGACTTTCCATCTCAGTCATATCTCGGCAGACTTAATCACAAGTCCGGAAATGAAAAAGTGGAGCAGAAAAGTCCCTTCTCTTTCACTTTTCCACCTGTTCCGGACAACGAATTGTTTTATTTACAAAGTCGTTGTTCGCTTCTTTCCCTCCCCCTGTCTTTTTTTCTTCCCCACTTTGCCTGCGGACTAAATAATGCCAGGCTATTATTGGAAAAAGGAGCAGAAAGAGCAGGAAGAAGAGGAGAAAACAGTTGTTGTGCCGATAGAACTGCTTAGAACGTTTTTACGTGTGTGCCTTCCTCTCACCATGAAAATTCCGACTGTAACAACAGTTGTTCATCAGGCAGCAGCGACCACGGGGTGAGTTGCACGTGTACCGTGTGTACGTACAGCTGAGCCTTGGAACAGTAGGGGTTGGCTTCACACGATACAGTGTGCATCACCAAAGCCCAGTCCTAATTGTCGACGCGTACACGTGCTTCATTTCCCCCTCCCACATGAGCGAAACTGATCCGTGGGACGATAACAGTATTGTCGCAGAGCCATAATGAACACCCTTAACTTTGAATAGGTGCGCACGCACGCACATTAACATACAGCTGACAATTACGCACTAAATACCCCGAACATGCGACTCACAATATTCCCATTGTTGTTGCTAGTATGCACCCCATACATGGACTAATAGTCCAGGACGGTCGCGTGATGGGTAAAAACCGTCCTGGCTCACGAGCTCACCGCAGGGGGAAAAAGCGGGGGAATCCTCCTCCTCCTCCTACGACAACAACGCGTGCGCGGATAACCTGGGCCAGTGATTGTTTATGTGCTCTGTGAGGGGTGCATAAGAATAGACAGGAAGAGGGTGGCTTAATGTACGGTCGGCCGAAGCAATCCTTTTATGTCAACACGGACGGAGATTGTGGCGGGCCCTTAGTTTAGTAGAGACAAAATGACCATTGGGAGGGTGAGAGTAGCCAGCTGCGTGACAGCAGTGCAGCTCTAGAAGAAACGATCGTATGTTGCACAGCAATAAAGTACACAAGACTCAATGACAAATGGCAGTCAAAGCCTGGCTTGACATAAAGACACAAAGCGTGCCAAGCAAGTTCAGCAACGTCGCAAAAATCTATGTAATGTTGTAAAGGCTTTTTGGGGGCTGGAGCTGGAAGAAATCCCTCGTTCTGCATAAGGATAATTGCTCTTTCTGTCTCTTCCTTGAACAGCTCATTAAGTTCATTCCGAGCAAAACAACTCTCACTCTCGACTGTTCTCTCTGCTTTTGCCACCGCAATGCGCGAACTTCTCCGCCCCGGACAAAAAGCCGAGACAGTCGCGTCATTGTTAGAAAGAAGGCTCAAGATTCCCTCATGCCTGTCACTTTCATCCCTCCCCCGTCCATGAGCACAGTTCACTCTTTATTTGTGAAAATTCCCCCCCCCCCGTCCCGGCAGAAGAAAAATTTCTGCCGTCAGCCAAAAATGGGACAAATAATGCCATGAAATTAATGAATCTCTTTCTGCTTTGCCACCAAAAACCCCTTCTTTCTCAGGCCGTAGAATAGGAAGAGTAGACAAATGAACACACAGCTGGCATGCTGGGAGAGGGGCAAAAACTCTTTTTGGTTTCTTTGTCTCGTTAGGAAACCGTTCATCTTTCATCCATAATTATATGCCTCAAAAAACGTTGTTCCCTCCTACATTCTGAGAAACTGGGTCCTCTCGCACACTTTATGCATGTTTGGGCGAGTCCTTTTTTTTGGCTCAAGCGCGCTTGTTTTCCCTGTCCTCGCTGGAGGCTGAAGTGAGAGGTAAGACTTAATCGTCCTCTCTTCGTCGTCTATGCAAGCTCAACCAAATCCTCTCCTGTGGGTATAAAACCGCTACGAGGCGACCAAAGCTACAGAGAAGGGGGGGTCCGCATGTTGTAAAAACTTCGCTTCTCCTTTGTCAAAGCAGGCAAACTTTTTTTATGGCTGCATAGTGGTCGTAATCCCTGTACGAAGGAGGCAGACACCACCGAGGGGGCTGTGGAGGTGCTCGGTGTTGCCGACAAATCCAGAATCTGCCCGGACTGCGCAGCCCCAAAGTCAGCTCGATGCTGTCGTCGTATTGAGCAGGTCTCGGTGATGGCGATTGCACTTCCTCAATCATTCCGTCACATTGCGAATCTGTCTGCAAACCCGGTAGGTCGGAGAAGCCCACCGGAGTGGAAGAAAGGCCTCGCGCTTAGGCCCAACTTTGGCTGGAAAGCAAGACTTGTTCCGCTTTCGCAGTATCCCCCCCCCCCCAAAAAAAAAACTTGGCCGAAAAATGTTTCGCTTTATCCCAATTGCTTTTCCACATGGCGTGAATTTCGCCCCTGGGCGCCGGACCGGGGAGGGGTGACCACTGCAATCGCCCGTCACAGACTGAGAGACAAATCACCTCTTTCCAACTGAATTAGAGGGGAGCGGGACCAAGAAGTGGGAGACGACGCAGATCTGGAGCGGCGGCACCGTTTTTGGCCAAATTAACACGCGCAGGAGAGGGTGAAACCAAAGCAGAGCTAACCAAATCCGCTTCTCTCCAGTGTGATTTGCCACGTTCACTGCTCACCACAATTGGCAGTCGTTGAATTTCTCCCCCTCCCCCTCCCTGAACTCCTTGAGTCCACAACTTCTGGTCTTCCGTCATCTATTTTTTCTCGGGCGCGGAAACCGCAATTTTACAAAGTGCAAAAACAGCGGTGGTGGACACACCTTTTACCTCCAATCCATCTCTCCCGGGCACCCCCTTCTTCTTCCTGCAGCTTTTAATAGCTCTCGTTCTATAGCTCTTCTGTTCCTCCTCCAGCAACATCTGCTGTTCTCGCAGGGAGTGACGAATCGAGGGTAGCAGCGGGGCAGAAGCAGCCGCTGTTTCTCCAGAAAAACTCCGTTAATGAGCGTCCGTTGCCGCCAGCGCGGTGGGGACTGGACAGAGCAAGGTGGCGTTGGCGACGTTGGCGTTGGCGGCGGCACCGCCGCTGGTGGTGGTGGAGGAGGAGGAGCAGGGCAGAGGAGAGGACGGGGAAGCACGGACGGAACATGGAATGGCGGTTGGTGCAAGCCATCATGTTTTTATTGAAACGTCCCTCGCGCTCTATACATGCATTATGCGCCGAGACTTGTTATGCAGAGGACTCTGCTTTTAGTCGAGCCAAAAGAAGAAGTCTTCCTGCTGTATGAAAAGAACCCTATTGAGCAGTCGCTCTTTTGTCTTCCAGTAGTAAATTTGTTTCAAGACCGGGAGTTGCCTGTTCCGCCCGACGAAATTGCTTGCTTAAACCAGCCCGAATTGGCTGTTGAAGGCAAATTCCAGACTCAGCGGTTCGCTTCACACCTCGTCCGGGGACCGCTTGATTGACTTAAAGGAAATACCTTTGACATGGGAGAAAAGACCAGTGAGACCTGCCTCATGTGCGGCGCGCACAGGAGGAGGAAGAAGGGATCGTTGAACTCACTGGAGCGGGACCACACCAAGTATGTCAAAGTGATTGTTGCATGCGTGTAGATCGGCCAGATCTCCCTCCGGGTGGCTACTGCCGCTGGCGCAGTTGGGCCTGTGCGCGCGTTATTTTCGGGATCGTTGAGGCGGATGTTTGCTTCCCACGCCTGGCGCAACACCGATATTACGATTGCCTCGGTCACGTATGCAGCAAATGTTAGTACAGGGTGGGTGTGATTTATTTAGCCTCAGTTGATGTGGTACACACAGGAGAGGGCAAAGTGTTTGCGAGAGCTCCGGAAAGCCGCCTGGTTGGACTCGCTGCAGTTGGACATGTTGACCTCAGAACGTGGCCGAGTGGGCACACGCACAGGGTCCTGACTTCAGGAGTCTCGACGACGACACACTCCGGCTTGGCTGCAGACTTCCTGCTGCAGAGAGATCCCAGCAGACTCAGGCAACCTTTAAATGTTGATTCGGGGGCGGGAAGGGATTGACCAATTTATCGCCATAAAAACGGACTAAAGCCAAATAAATCGCACCCTCTAGTATTACGAAAAAAGCCGCCCTTGAGTGATTAATGTGTAAGGGAAAAAACATGCCAATGACCTCCAAAAGCATCCACAAAAGCTGGAAATCCACTGTTTTTACAGTTGTGCTGGGGGAGAAGTCGACTCCACCATATGTATTATTAGTACCACGCGTGAGGTTCTCCAAATAGCTTTTGTATTTCTTGTTCAGTGCCAAAAGACCTCATTTAGCGCTCCTCTCTCATCGGCGGAGACGCGCCTGCAAAAGTCATTTCCGATTCTCTCCACACTCAAGATAATCATGCTCTGCCTGGAGGAGAACTCGCTCTCCTACGTCAATTTCATCCGGTTCGTTTCGTTCATTGAATATCCAGCGACATCGCAGACGCTTCTAAGGCAGGTGCAAATGCATGCACATCCACACATGCGCTCGTAGGTGCTGCTGTACTAGGCAGACATTACAATCCGGGCGTAAATTGTCTGATACCCGTGTTAATCGACACCGGTTCGGGCGGGCACTAATGAGAATAAATGGCGTGCCTTTTCCCAGCTGGGGAATTGAAGAGAAATCGGCCGTCACAGGAGAAAGAGAGGAAGGGGAAGGGGTCAGATTTCCAGAAATCCGGTCTTACGGCTATCCTGTCCAAGTTGCCATATCACCAGTACGTAGCAGCTTAGAGTAGAGTGTCTTTTGCGTGTCTTGTGTAATAATCTATGGATAAGTACATGTTCCTTCCTTGACAACGCACTGTGAAATTTGATCAAGCATTAAAGCAGCAGTCAACGTTACATGGCCAGACGAAGAGGGAGCTCATGCATTCCTGAAGGAAGATCAACAACCAGCTTCAAAGGTGGCGGTTCATGCAGACATTGAAGAGACATCCTGGGACGGACAAACTGGGGCTACACATGTTGCTCGAGGTGCCAAATTTTTGTTCTTTGGCACCTCAAGCGTCAAGGTAATCAGTGGAACCCACCCAACACATGGTGGTGAACCATCATGTGTGGCAGACGTGGCACATCCTGCCCAAGGTGTCACAGTTGTGCTCTTAGAAATGAAGTTTGTCAACGTATTGATGGTCAGTAATTGAAGACTTAGTCTCCACTTGGCCATGTCTCTATTTCTCATGTTCCACCATGATGCTCTTTTCTTTCATGACATGGTCAGAGTTGCCACGTCTCAATTCACGTTGGAAAGTTGAGGACGCTGAACGTGGACCACGCTGTGGCTAAAGTTTGCAGCCCCTCAAGGTTTTCTCTGAATTTCTCTCTTCTGGCATCTATTGAGACAGAGGGACTGACACGAACCAACTTCCTTTCCCTTTTTATGAGGCTCAAGCTTTTATGTCACCTCTTGCTTCTTTCGCACACTTCTAGACGGAATGAAATTGAAGTTCCCCCCTCTCCCCAGACTGTGTAGTTAGTGGAGTTGCGTCGTGTGGTGCTCGCGTCCTCCATAAATGCAAAAGTTGTGTTGGTTGATATTACTTGGAATGAAATTTACCAGAAGGAAATAGAGGAGTGCCCAAAAAGGGGAGTGTTTTGGAAAGTTTTTAAAGTGTCCCCCCCCCTTTCTATGCGCACACAAGTGGTTGAAAGCAGCTTCCAAGAGTTTCTCGATGTATTTTCAACAGGATGAGTTGATGACAACAGAGCATGATGCATATTTGACGAGCACACGAAGCGAGAACAGGTTTGGAATCTGATTTGGGAATGAAGGAGCGTTAAGAAAACTGGTGAGTGAAGAAGAAGAAGAAAAGATAGATGAACACGGCCCTGACGGCGACAGCAACGAGTCCAGCCATGTCTGTAAATGCTTCTTCTCGCTCCATGTGCGTTACTCAGACCGAAATTGGCCTCTGATCTGACGCTGGAGTCTTTGTTATGCAGGACCAGCAAGCTGTTAAGGTTCATATTTATTTTTTTTCCCATCACGCATGAAGGGAAGTCTCTTCATTTTGCCATACGGGCGACTGCTTCACTCCTTTTGGATATCACTTTTTTTTGCCCGTCATACATGAAAAAACGTCTCCGTCCATGCGCATGTACAGAAAACACCGCCATCTCTCAATCAAGAAGACTTTGTGCGTGTGAGTCAGCTTAGTATGGCGCCATCTATCTGAAAACTTTGTCCGCGACCCATTTGTGGGAGCATTCTAGAAGCCAACAACGCGGCCTGATGTACTGCCCCAAGAGCCCCTGGCAGAGATCGAGTGCCACGTTGGTGTTCCCGGCGTGCACTGCCACCGGGGTGAGCACGGAGGTGCAACTGGACATTACTCTTTAAGACTCTACAGCCAACCTATCAATGACGCCAATTTACGCCACTCTGTGCCTCCCCTCTCCACGATATTCACGACGAATAAAAACAGAAATAGATTTCCTACGACCACTGCAGTCCTCGGCGTAAGTAACTTGCACGGGCATCACTTCACCTCATTCATTGTGCAGAAGTGGAATTTCGATATGTAACTTGTAGATGAGCCTTGACGTTGAACCTCTGTACTCAACATTGTGCCCCAGTATCACGTATTCATGTTCTTCATCAAAATTCCACCATGCCGCACTCCTCTGTGAGATGAAGTCATGTCCGTGGAAATCACTATATATTGAAGTTGGGTTAAAAAGGGGCGATGCTGGATATTATTCGTCCATTATACTTCCTCCTCCTTTTGTCATGTTAAGGATTATTGGTTTTCCTCGCGAGCTCAACTTGCTGCAATAGTGTTTGCTTGAAAATAGCTGAGCACGTCTGTATTACGCACGCTTGGAGAAGAATGCGTACGATATCGGCTGGGGAAAAAAAAACCAGGCGAGCAGCAGCTTCCCCCCCCCCTCCCTTTGACCTACTGTGCCAGTACATAAATGCTTCTTTAGACCTTTTTTTGTCACTTCCCCATGCGCTGGTTTTGCGGAGGTCGAAAACAACCTCACGCCAGCCGCCAAAACACATATTGGATCCTGGCTAAAGAGGACTTTTTTATCGAAAAGAGTCTGCTGGCGTCGAATGGGGTCAGCATCATCTTCGAAAAAAAAAGGGGGGGGGGCCTGCGGAAAGCTTTTCTCTGCTTAGTCGGCCAATGCATGCATGGCAGGATATGCACGAAGTAGGCTGAAACAGAGCTGGCGTCGATTCCATGACGGACGGCGCCACGAGAGCCTCTGGAGACAGCAGTGCGACTTTCGCACCAGCCCTTGTATGGACAGGTGATAATTTCTCGCGCGTCGAATTACTGTATAAGCTCACAAATGATAAGAGAGAGAAGAAAATAGAAGCTGAATGTGTGCATTGTGCGAGATATTCAGTACTGTGTTCGCAGTCATGTTTATTTATCCTGCAAGTGTGGTAAAACAACGGTTGCAGTCCGGTAGCACAAGAGTAATGCACGCTCTACCTGCGGACAGGAGATAAGGATTCGCATACGACCGCGTCTTCACTCCTTTTTTTTTCCCCCAGCTTATTTGGCTTCTGCAAGATGTTTTACGTACTCCGACTTGCCACGGTATTTTATTGCCCCACACCCACCCGAACGACCCCGGTGCACGTAGTCGTCGTAGTCACTTGCAGCATGCTGATGTTTCCTCAGGATAAAATCGAGATCGCAACGGTCAAGTCAAGCCAAAGTAGAGGCTCGCTTGTCGGTCTGCACCATCTCTTCTGCTGCTGTGAAAAGGAGAACACGGAGGTGGCCAAAGTGTACTTATGTACCGGGGTCGCCGAAATTTGTCCACCCTCTTCTCCTCCTTCGTCGTCGTCGTCCTCCAGGATCTTCGTTACAGACGGTAGCAAATAAAAGTCAGACCCGGTGGCACCAGGGTTTATTATTTTGAAGGAAGAAAGAGAAGTTGAGGGAAGACAGGATGAGGGCAAATATCTGTCTTGTTCTGAGTAGAAAATAGAGGCTGTTATTTTTCGTGTACTCGAATTGGGTGGAGAGATCTCAAAATACTGATTCTCTAGTTTTCGCTCATCCCAATGGAGAGAAGAGGCTCATTATTTTTTAGGTAAAATTGCAACTGTCATTTGAGCTCCTTGATTAAATTTAGTCGGAGAAGAAGTGTTTGAAAGAAATCTTTACCATCCATAAAGTAGGGCAATTAAAATTTGATTCAATCCCTCCGATGAGCGTGCGTGCGTGCGTGCGTGCGTGCGTGCGTGCGTGCGTGCGTGCGTGCGAGAGAGGCTGGTACAGGTTAGTGATCCCATCACCACAAGCACTTTAATTGCTGTCAGAGCCTTGATAACCGCACGACTGTGAGCAGTGAAGAAGGAGAACCCCGACCTAGATCACAACAGCCGCGCCGCTGAGCGCGGAATGAGATGGAGTGAACGTCGCATCTCTCGAGGAAAAAGAACCACGCTGGAGATGAAGCTTACAGTTAAGAAAACGAGTCTGCCCCAAAAGCCCGAGCTCCATTGATGCAATCGTCACTTTTTACATGCGCTTCAAGTTGTACCTCAGGACCAGCGTGAGCAAGACTGTCCGGATTCGTACAAAACCGGAATAATTTTCCGCTCTCTCGGTTTAGCCAAAGCTTCTTAATCTGGCCCAAAAATTCCATCATCCCAGGAAAAAAAGAAAAATAAGCCCTCGGCCCCCAAGTAGTTCATATTTGATTTTCCACGTCGCTTCTGCCGCTGCCGCCGCCCAGACCAGCAGGCAATCAGATTATTATGGACAGAGACGACTTTTTCAAGAACTTCTGGCAAACGAAGAGCCCGCAATGGAAGAACTAAGAAAAGAAATGGAGAAGAAAGTACCTGTGCAAGGCCTCGGTCAAAAAAAAACGAGGAAAATGGGCTGTCTCATCTTCTGGAGTCTCCCTCTTTTTTGTTCCACGTAATGGGCCCTGTGCGAAATTGGGCTTGAAACCATCGAAATAACCTACAATCATCTTTTTTACATATATCGAGAGGAGGAGGAGGAGATGCAAATTAAGTGAGTCTGGAAAAGGGGGAAATCCACTCGCCTGAGCGCAGGTATGCGTGTTCTAGCTCATAACTGTTCCCTACCTGTTGTTCAGGATGGACTCCCGAGACTCGCAACCCGCCCGTGTTCTCCCCCCCCCCTTCAAAATGAGTTGCAAATCTCGTCACTCCACCCTGTAGGTACGTTTGTTGTTGTGCGGCACGTAGTGCAGTAAAGCAGAGTGACGTGCATGCATGTGTGGAGACGAAGCTGCTGCACAAAGTCACAGACGTTAGCGAAAATATATCCGCGGTTCTTGATGAGCAAGCAAGCGGACTTGGGATAAGGAACTGGCGAGCGAAGCGGAGGACCTGAGGCAAGCGCGCATGAAGAGCAGACGTTAAGAGCCATCCGCGATCTAGTCTAGTCTTTTCTCGACTACTATCACTTTAACCGCAGCCTCTTGTACGTAGTAGATAGGTGCGCGTCATGCAAAGGACTCCGGGCTTCTGTGTATTGTCGACAACTGCTGATAGGACGACAGCACTTCTGAGGGATTAAGGGAACAATCAAATTTAAGGAAGGAAAGGAGGTCAGCAGCTCAATGTCCGTACTAGTGAGGGCCAGTTTTCACCAAACACTGCTACTCCACTTCAGTGAAGGACAGGCTGGCGGCGAGCAGAGTCGGGGAGAGGAGGGCCAAAACGCACCTATCTCTTGCAGTGCAAGCTCCTCACGGCCGCTGAGGCTTGTCTCTGTGTGTGGCTGTATGCAGATGCGTATGGAGTGGCCAAGAACGAGCTGTGTGACGTGGTCGATTCGACAATACCTTTTAACGAGACGTGACTCATGCTAGAGACATCACACGTACAAAGCTTATAGGCCCTGAAGACCACGGCTCAGCAGCTGTTGCACAACGCCGTCCCCGTGCATTCATAGCCTGCCACTGAGTTGATCTGCTCATGGGTGTGACGAACTTTGTGCGTACTGTCCATCACGAGTACTGTCAATTTTGAACGTTCCGTCATAATGAGACTGATTGAGCTCGTCACAGAACTTATTGGGCACCCCGTATGTCTGCCCTTGGCAGCGGCACCACCACAGACTGCCTCGGGTGTGCATTTGAAGCGTCGTCGATACAATAGCACTTGAGAGAAACTTGCGGTTGCATGTGTGGTCCCGTGCCCGCTTATCGATTGCAAACAGGTAGTCTGTAGTAGAAGCAGCGGGGGAATTTTCAAGCGGTAATTCTGTCATACCTTCTCCATATTTAGCCGCAGCGAGAATCGATAGTAGCAGCAGGACGGACGTCGGGGAAGTCGCTGATCCTCCTCCTTTACATGCACACATCTTCATGTACGAGGCACTCTTGGTGTCGTCATGACTGTGAAGGCCAGAACGGCAGCGGGGGCAGCGGCGGCAGCGGCGGCAGCGGCTGCGGCAGCCGCGCACTCTCTGACATTTTTTTTGCTCCTCCTGACCCCAAAATGAAATTTGGTGGCTCCCACCGGAAGCGATTTTCCAATCCGACGGGATTGAGTCCAATTGGCGGGCGGTGATTCTTCTTCAGGGTCTTTGTTTGGCCGGAAAAAGAGGCCTTCTCTGCAATGGGGGAAAAAAAGAGAAGTTGAATGGCGATACAGGCACAGAAATGGAATATTTCTCGCATGCGAAGACTGCAATAAACGCTTTCGTAACTCAAATGTCACGCACAAGTCCACATACGATTTCTAGCGCATATTTACAGTAACACACGCGCAACGTACACGTCACTTGCAAATATCCGAGGCGAGAATTTACACCTCAAACCGAGTATGCGAGGGGGGGGAGACAACAAAGCTTTGCGCTCACGCAACAAAAAGCCGACTGTTTCGCACTTCAGTCTGAGAAAAGAAGTCAGGAAGGCAGGTGGAGAATAGAGCTGGAGTGAAAATTTAGCACGTGCAAAAAAAAGGTCCGCGAGAGGGAAGAAAAATCAATAAACTCCGGGGCGCAAAAAGACGGAAGCAAAAGTTCCCCCTGATCCCCTTCCCCTCTCTGTGCGCTGTACTGAAAAAAGGGAACTTCACTTATAGCGACGATCATATAACATTCTTCTCTAGAAGTTTTAGCCGTGAATTTCAGATGAAAAATGTTCCCTGCCTTCTCCGCCCTGCGCACTCACGCAGGGAGAGGTGGGAGCGAAGATTGAGGGGCAGAAAAAAGAGGAATAACAATAATAATAAAGTAGGGTCATCAAAGTCCATTCGTTTCTTCTTCCTCGCACTCACATTCATAATGATAGCATCACTCTGTTCAGCCCTGCGTGTGCGAAGTCACAGGTGAGATGTTTGACTTGGCTTGATGCGCACATTGTGTGTGTGTGAGAGAGAGTGTGTGTTAATACGCACTTTAAGGCTGACCTACAGTGTTTTCCTAAACTATCGTCCAACTCTTCATAACGCAGGAAGACATCTAGGGATGGATGGGACCCGGTGCATGGCAAACAAGTTGTGGAAGTGAGTGTGTCAAAGGACTTTTGATGCCTCTGCTCTGTTCTCGTCAGAGCTTTTGCTTCTTTCATGGCTGACACCAGAGAAAACGAAACATTGATCACCCTAAGCCAGAGTGAAGACATTCATGTGGATGAAAACAGAACCAGTGGAAGTACAGGACAAGTACTTCTCTCTCGTCTACTTTCTCCGACCATTATCTCCATCATACTTGGCACGAGGAAGAAGCCTTTCTTCCCCCTCGCTCTCGTCGTCGTCCCTGCTCAGGCAGATCCCCTGGAATTTAAAGTTGTGTGATCAATCCATCTCTCTCCCCTCAGACGGAATTTCAATTACGTGAGAGAGAGAGGAGAGCGCAAGGAACGGACACCGACAAAACGACAAAATGAAAAACCAGGAGCTCATGGGGCGCAAAAAATATTTGCATCCACTTTTTCAAAATCTCCCCTCGCCCTCTGGTTGGCGCAGGAGCCAGAAAGATTGAACGTTAGTTCCCGCTGCGTCAGGGAAGGAGTCACCAGGTGAAAAAAGCCACAGGAATGGAACCCATCGATTCTACAGACCCAAGGTGTCTGGAGTTCAATGACGATGGGAGTCCTTGCACGAGCTGTTGCCGCGGCACACGCATGCAGCCGCGTTGTTCCAGCTGTCCATGTCCGTCGCCGTGCGCCTCAACCGATGGCCCCCGAGGAGAGAGAGAAATCTCGCTCGATCAAGTTCGCGGCAAACCAGCCAACATCATGTTCTGTTCGCCTCCGAGATGACTTGTCCGATTTTTGTCTCCCTGTTGTTCGAGTTGTTCGTAAGCAGGGAAAATTTATTTTATTGACGACTTCGCCATCGCTCCGCGAAATCGCTCAGCGTGAAGTTGGAGAGGGAGAAAAAAAAAAAGGTGAGGGTGTTAACCTGGCTCGTAAAGATGAGAAGAGACTTTGTCAGTTGTGACGCCCAAGAGAGAATGGAAAATATTTCGCCAACGACGAGAGTGGGGATTTTTCTGCCATGACTACTGCAGATCGGACAGCGCAACAATGGTGACCTCAGCTACTTCATTCCCATCGAAATGTCAGGAATTTCTCTACTACCGAGAAGTGCTCGCATTATGTTGTCGGGGGCGTCAGAGGAGAGGCAAGAAAAAAGTGTTTACTAATGTTTCGGCCTCCCACTATCCTGCCTCGAACTACGCGTACGGAGACGTTGTTCCCGGTGCTGGTGGGGGGAGATTCGTTCAGGTCAGGTGATTCTTCCATTTGTCAAACGGCCTTCCTTCAAAAACTCACCTGGCTTAAGGGAGATCCAAGCTTTACCAACTGGGATGGGTGCGCACGCCCTGAGCTAAACGCCGGTTGCCCGCGGCAGCCGCAAGACGATTGCAGCTGAGAAGAGTCTCGCTCGGTTATGTAAAATCACCCGGAGAAGCAGCCACCCAAGGCTGTAAATATCAGTGCATAAGCGCGTCCTGCGCGCCACGCACAGGTGGAGGAACAAATAGTGGCAGAAACACGTCCGGAACAAACCAATGAAATAGGAGACAAAGGACGAAAAATGGCAATAGAACAAACCAACAACCCCTTCTCCTCCGAGCAACCCCCCCCCCCCACCTCTTCAAAAACATCAAAGCAAAAACCAACCAGCAATGCTGTTGCGGGGGGAGGGTGCAAATATTGACAAGGGAGTTGAAACAACGAAGGCACCAGTGTAGGTTGAAGCATTGCCCAGGGAGTCTTTAGCCATGTGTAATATTAGTATGTATGCACGTCGTGCAGCGTTTCTTGGGCTGCTGCTGCTGCTGTGTTGAAAGAGCTTCACCTGCAGTGGATACATGACTGGATGTGATGCATCTGCAATGAAGCAAATCGGCCGTGAAATATCTTTCTTGGGACCCATGTGGAGGGAATAAGAAGACGACTAACGAAAATTATTAACGAGCCATGAAACGGGCCATTAAAAAGTTGGCAAGGGTCACAGACAACAACAGCAACATCTTGAGCCTCTTTTCTTCCATGTACATGCGCAGTAATTTCATGTGTAACCACTTTAGTGCGTAATGCGTGTCCTATGTCGTGAAGAACATTTGTCTCCTCAATCTCAGGGAAACACTTCTTCTCTCAGTTCTGGGTCTTGATCTCCGGGCTTGCGCTCTCGACCTTGCTTTAATCCGGCTAACAGACATGCTGCTTGTGTGGGCTGTCCAGCCACGCTCTCAGCTTCAATTGTAAGCAGCTCAGACGCAACAGTAAATGAGAACTTGGGTCTCCTCTCTAAAACACAGTCGTACGAACAATATATTGAGCAGGAAATGGACCATTATGTGATATTGATGTTGGACAGGCACATGCACAAGGTGGAACAGCTCACTTGACATGACTGACAGATTTTTTGTCCTGAAAACTTGCCTTGAAAGCTCCCAAGGATATTGACCGTGACCTGAAGATGACGCACGAAGAATGGGAGATTCTGGAGGATTTGAGAAGGAATCTAACGCCAATAAAGTTGCGTGCAAAAGACTGGACTCCATTTTTAGCTGCAGCTGTCTTTTAAGTGATTACGAGAAAGCTGGAGGAAAAGTCTTTAAGGAAGTCGATTATAACAAAAAAAAGTTATAAAGCGGCAGGCAAAATGATTGAGCAACTTGCACCGATGAACCTGGGGGAAGAGCATACGACACTGCCAAAAATCTATTGCTCTTCCTGAGTGTCTCTGCGTGACTGAGGATGATAGTCTTCAACAATGATGAAGATGATGACAGTTGACGTAAGGCAGAAGATAAAAACAAAAGACCAGATCTTCAGCACATGTTGAGGGAAAAGAAAAGTTCAATGTCACTGGAGGAGGACGAGAAGCGATAATTTAGTAGGTGGCTGCAGGAGAACTTCCAAAAATTTGAATCTGTTGATCAACTCACGTTCAAGTGCTGAATTGAAAGGGGCGCTCTTCTATAAGTGGCTCTTTGGCTACAAAGAAAAGGAATGCGATAAGCGATCAAATCCTTCATTGCCAGTCTAATCCAGAAGGGTTACCATGCCAGTAATCTGAAGAGTTACTGTGTCTGCGTCTCCCTGTGCCACCGACAAGTCTTCACTGGCTTAAGCTCCACCTCGGTCCCCAACACTTGGTGGATTCTCTGCTCTGGTGTTTTCCAAGTGAAACAAAATGTGGCTGGAAAAGCCTTACTTCATCCTCAGCTTTCTCCTCCCCTCCAGTACACGTAGGAGATCCTGCAGCAGGATGCAGCCAGTACATAAGGCTACGACCCTGAGTCCAGTTCTTACGTGCAACAAACGAGAGAAGATTTTGCTCGCCCCTTCAGTGTACCTACAAAGTACGAGGTATACGTAGTACTTACATCCAATTGGCGACTCTAATCACGTCGCTTGCTGCAGAATTCCGCACAAGCGAGGCAATCTCGATGGGGACGAGAGGATGGATGGATAGGTGAAGCAGAGAGATCCGGCGAGGGACTAATTCATATCATGCACGTGCTGCACTACGGAAAAGCAATTTCCAGAGAGTGGCAAGAAAAAAGGAGGCGAAGGAGGGGGCAACTTCATTATTTACCCAGGCAAGAAAGAATCTTGGAGAGCAGGAGAGAGGGTGGAGCAATCCCAAATGTGATGCAGAGGATCATTTCAGGATTCCATGCATAGAATGAGGAAAATGTGCGGGTCAGAACATCTCCACGTAGTGCCTACGAGGTACTGTGGACTGCATTCACGGATCTTACCTCACTGCATGTCTTCACGCGCTGTCCTGAGGCACTTCGAATTCTTCACCACCACTGCAGTCGTACAGGTGTTCCGACAACACCCTCTTGTAAGCTTAGGACTCGACACTTGGACGTGTGCTACACGTTCAGTACTTACGTACGCGACACCTCTATTACACTGGCGCACTTTTATCCTCTCTTGGTCGATCGAATGAAGAAGAAAAACAACGGAGACATCAACAGCGTCGAGTTCTCCTCCGCCAACACCACCCTCCTTGGCGGGCCAAACTCAATCATAACACTGAGGAAACACCATCACCAGAGGCGCGCGAGTAATTTCGCTGCCGGCGGCAGCCACGAGGGCGGGAGAGACGTACCGGACGTGCACGGAGAGAGGGAAGGAGGAGGAGGAGGAGGGGGAGAGAGCGCTCGCGACCCGCGAGCTCACCTACTACGACTACTACGTCCTCTATGGTCCGCACTGCAGTTGTACCTCTCTTTTTTTCCCTTCTTTCCCTAAACAAAACACGTAAAAACGCGCGCGCGCGCCCGTGGAGAGATCGAAGGGTGGGTGAGACCGGGTGCGACTGCGAGCGCGCCACCCGACGGCATCAGATTGACGATCCCGCGGGGCCGACGAGCGTCATGAGCCAAGTTTGCAAGTACTCGACGGGGCAGGTGCCTTAATGCCAAACTTACGAGTATGAAGCCGAGGACGAGGGAAAAAAAATGAGCCGTTATGCTCAACTAATACCACGACGGCTACTTCAAGGTGGCTCTCTGGGGTAAAGGCGTAAATAGCACTTGCGCCTTCACCCCTTTTCTCGGCTTGAGATGCATTCTGCGCTCACGGGTGCTGCAAACTTGACGTGGAGGTGATCGGAAGAAGGGCTCGTGCAGTAATACAATGACACCAGGACTGCACTGCCCTCGTACGAGTGCACACAATGTACGGTACACGGCAGCTGCAAAAACTCCCTTATTCCACTGTGCCTCGACCAAAAAAAAAAAGGAGGCAGTGAAGTGCTACAACGCGCTGTGTGCTGTACCATTTGCTGCACGCCACTACAGTGCACTGTTTGTATAACAGATGTCATGTGATGTTAGACACTCTTGCGAATTACCAAAGGGAAAGAACGAGCTGGGGAGGGAGGGGGATGTAAACGTGAATATCCGTTATTGATTTTTCCGTCGATCTGACCCCCATCAGAAGACAGAGAGGATTGATTTCTATCCTGCAGATATGAGATGCGTTCTCACAAACCGGTGCATTTCTATGGCTTGCTCTTCACTAATGTGGCAGGGTCAGTTAGTGCGGACCACTGACAGCCACCAGCCTCTTTCCCACCCGCTGCTTTTGTACGTACTCCACACGGATGACATCAGTCCGTTGGCTGAGGCCGGGCAGAGATGGACTGTCCGAAAGGGTCAATCCCAAGTGAAGGAAGGATTGATGATACGAAACATCTGCCGGTAGGAGGCAATAACAAGAAAGCTGCACGTTCTGTGCACATTGTAAATGTACTGTGTAGTCGCGTACAGAAAGTACCAGTACGTGATACTGTTCTTCTCGACATGCCTTTATTACAGTATGCACAAGGTGCGGTTAGGCTACGTGTGTGCTAGGACTCGTGAAGTTGTACGTAATGCACTCGACGTTGTAGCGCACGATAATGAGAGGTTGCGTTTACGCGGTTCCCAAGTTGCGGGTGAGGCGATCACGCTGTGAGGACATGTGGAGATTACCATTTGCGTAGTTAAACTCTGGATGTTTACGAACGCAGTTGCTAACATGCTTCATTCATGATCGATTCAGCCCTTGCTTTTCTTGTTTCTATGTAAAAATGAGTTGCATCCAATCTCCTGCACGCGATCAATCTAAGGGTCAGCAACGGTCTTGCTCTTTCCGCCTGTCAAGTGTTTTGGCCGCACCATCATACGTGCAGATCTTAGCGAGTAATCGCCTCGCCACAGCTCCCAGATGATGCCGCGGAAGTAGTCGTTGTCCCTAGGATCGACGTGGTATTCGCCGTTCAAATTGGACTCGAAACAGCTGGACAAAGTAGAAGAAAAGTTAATGACGTGATTGTGGGACAGCGTCAACTTTCGCACACCTACCTGTAAAACCACCATCCGCCGCCGTACGCCGGCGCACAAGGACAACACTTTGGCGCAGCGTCATTGTTCTGGTCATACGTGGAGAAGGGATAGCCGTTGTGGGCGCCCAAGGAGTCGGACGCGTTGCCAGAATATCCATCCACCCATAGACGATATCCGTGTGCTTCGTTTTCTACCCTGTAAGAATCAGCACTAAGAATCAGCACTTCATGGGTCAGCTCTTACACTGGTATTACTTGTGTGTTAGTGTAGTTAACGTGCCTGAATGTGGAATATTCCGCGTATGCAAAGTCTCCATCGAAATCTGTAAGTTCCACCCTCAGGGACATTGGTTGCTCGAAGGTGAGTCTGTGGATGAAATCGTTGCCAAACCAGAATTCTCCGTAGAAGTCCCCAAAACCATGCTTGTAGTGAAACCATCCAAGAGAAAAGTTCGTGCGTGGCTCTCCGTAGTCACCGCGATTGAG